>Ga0105054_10000564_pt1 | contig 58730 bp, 46 predicted proteins | sample BON02_FD_78091 | JGI IMG/M metagenome (GOLD analysis project Ga0105054, IMG submission 78091) | Freshwater microbial communities from Lake Bonney liftoff mats and glacier meltwater in Antarctica - BON-02 (megahit assembly) | ecosystem: Environmental > Aquatic > Freshwater > Ice > Glacier...
GCAATGGTCGGCTTCGATAGAAGACAACATAATTTCAGAAGCGATAAAGCTTGCTGAAAGTTTAGGAATTGAAACCGTGGAATATCCCTTAGTAGCACCATGAGAAATTGTAAAAAATACATAAATTGCTTTCGTTACCTGCCTTTGTTGGCCATTATAGGTTATTGTTTTTTTAATCCCTCCTTACTATTTGCGCAGAATGCTTCCACCCATTGGAAAGCAAATGTGGCCAAAGTAAATATTACGCCTAAGGTTCCCATGTGGATGGCAGGATTTGCTTCAAGGACAGGACCTTCTGAAGGCACCATTCACCCCATTTGGTCAAAAGCACTTGCCATCCAGGATTCGGAAAACAATACAGCCGTTCTGATTACCAGTGATCTTTCCGGCATGCCCCGTGATATGTCCAGAAGGATTAAGGATGAAATAAGGATCCGGTATTCACTTTCTGATGCTGCCGTTTTGTTGAATTTTTCTCATTCACATTCTGGTCCTGTGCTTAAAGATTACCTGTACCACGTGTACCCTTTGAGTGAAGGCGAAATCGAAAAAGTTATCAATTATTCGGCCTGGCTAGAAGAACAAATGGTAGAACTGGTAGGGGAAGTATTGAAAGGCTTGGCACCTGCAAGGATTTATTCAGAGAATGGAGTGACCAGGTTTCAGGTAAACCGACGAAATAATACAGAATCTGCCATTGATATAATATCAGACATGGTTGGGCCCAATGATTATGCAGTTCCGGTATTGAAAGTTACCGATATGGAAGACAATATCAAGGCCATAACCTTTGGTTACGCCTGCCATGCGACCGTTTTATCTGTGGCGCAGTGGTCGGGTGATTACCCGGGATTTGCGCAGATTGAATTGGAAAAAATGTATCCTGGAGCTATGGCAATGTTTTTTCAAGGAGCAGGAGCCGATCAAAACCCATTGCCACGAAGAACCATTCCTTTGGCCAAAAAGTATGGAAAGGAACTAGCGGCGGCTGTAGAATGCGTTTTGGAGGAAGAAATGAAACCTTTGGCACCACAGCTAAAAACTGCCTACTCAGAGGTCGAGCTGGGTTTAAATGAGCCACCCTCCAATCAAGTCCTGGAAAAGATGATAAAAGAGAGCAGTGGACACTATCAGCGGTGGGCTAAAATGATGTATGAAAAGGTGAAAAATATGGAAGTTGATACATCCTATCCCTACCCCATTCAAATATGGAAATTGGGAGATCAATTCATGATTGCTCTAGGAGGCGAGCCTGTCGTTGATTACTCCATCAAACTGAAGACCCAATATGGGAAAGAGTTGTTTGTTCTTGGTTATTCAAACGATGTGATGGCATATATTCCGACAAGAACGGTGTTGAACGAAGGTGGTTACGAAGGAGCCACTTCTCAAATCGCGTTTGGTCATCCGGGAACATGGAAGCCAACCCTGGAAACGGAAATATTTATTCGGATTAATGAAATGATGGCTAAATTTTAATGTTTAAGTTGAATTATGCAATAGTTATGTCATGGTGAAATTACCTTCAGAGAAGGTGGGATAGGCTTTACGAATCCTTGCCCAATTCCGTCTTACTTTTTATAGATTTATACTTATTTCTATAATAATGATGACGATCAAATTTCACCATAATTGAAAGCCCTGAACGGGCGAAATCTTTATAGCCACGGGTGCAAGCCCGTGGTGAATAAGTAAGTGAGCCACGATTTTGGCGGTATTGTTGCCTAATTTTCGCGACAATGCTGACAAAATCCCGATCTAGGTTTGAAACATAACAAACAAGTAAATAACTACAGAAGTAAAAGGCAATTTAAACGTTCAATCATGGATAAAAAAACAGCGAATAGAAGGGACTTTTTGAAACAAAGTACGCTTTTGGGCTTGGGAATGTATTTAAGCCCCATGGCTGTTTCATCAAACCCTTTAAAATATTCTGGCTATCCAGATACCGAGCAATTACTAGATTGGTCTGATTGGGAAAAGTACAGGCACTCAGTCAATCATCCCTGCCTAACAATCAAGAAGGACAACCTGCAATCTGCTAAAGAAAATATAAAAAACCAGGATTGGGCCAAGGTTCATTTTGACCGGCTCCATCAAATCATTGAGCGTCATATTGGTAGGATTACACCAGACTTTTTAAATAGCATGGTGGAAGAAACAACGCCAGGTGATCCGCTATGGACCCCTTGTCCCTCTTGCAGAGACAAAGGCTTGCCGGTTCATCCTCATGGATTGTGGAGTTGGGACGTAGAATACCCAGAAGAGATCCAATGTACTGAATGCCATGCGGTGTTTCCTAACAGTGAATATCCTGAGGAAATTGTCCTAACGACGAGTTGGGGAAAACCTCAAAAACTTACCTTTTGTGGAGGTGATCCCTTTGTGATTTTTGGATACAAAGAGGGTAGGCCTAGCTTTACGGCCAATATTAGGTCCAGGAAAGTACAATGGATCGCAGGATTTTGCAAAACCCTGGCAGAGGGATATTTGCTTACCGACAATATTGGCTATGCAGCATCATGCAGGCAGATTCTACTTCGGCTGGCCAAATGCTATCCTGGATGGCTCGTCCATGTAGGGTACGGAGAATATGCAGATATGGATCCAAAAACGGCAGCACTCAATATAATGAACCTGCCTGAGCCAGAGCTATGTCCTCCTCCAAATCAACCAGACCATTACCTTTGGACAGGGTTTTGGAGTGCTGGGAGAGCCAGTGGCGTAGGCTTGGAATCCGACTTTGTGAGAAAAGTAGTGACTGCCTATGACCTTACCTGTCAGGCAAAGAAGCCCGATGGAACGCCTTTGTATTCTGAGAAAGACAAACACACAATAGAAAAAAACCTCTTACTTGAAAGTACAATTTTGCTTGTTTGCGACAAAAAGTTAAATAATAAATCAGTAAGTAACCGAACAGCCGCAGCCTTGGTGGGGATGTGTGTAGGGCATCCGGGATTGGTTAGGTTCGGTCTTGAAGGGTTTAACATGACCGTCGATGGCTGGTATTTACCTGATGGGACTACCAGTGAATCCCCTTTTTATGGCTTGATGACTTTGGGAGGGATATGGGATATGGCGCAAGCTGCACAGGGATACTCAGATCCATCAGGTTATAAGGATAAAACGGGGCAACGAATAGACCATTTAGACCTTTACCACGATACCAATTACAAATTGGTATGGGAGGCTTTTTACAATGGTTTGCAGGGGGATTTGAATTATCCACCGTATGCAGATTCGTTCGAAAGCACCAAATTGGATGTGGCTTATGTTGAATTAATGGTCGCCAACTACCCGGAAAATAAGGCCTATCTCGCCTTGCTAAAAGAACTTTGCGGGAATGAGCTTCTTTTGCATAGTGGATCACCAAGGTTTAACAGTGATTTTACAGACAGTGAGGTAGAACCAGTCCTTCGACTTCCCTACGACCTTACCAAGCCCAATGGCTCTTTGTCTTTCTCCATGTATTACAGAAAACCAAACTTGGAAAAGGAAAAAGGAGTTGTCTTGACGCTACCGGACTGGTGCCCACCAAATCTACAAATTGGGCACCTTAGAACGGGTCTGGACGGCAGGGAAAGCTTATTGTTATTGAGTGCAAGCCCTTGGGGCATTCACCATGAAAATGATAGCCTCAACCTTTATTATTGGAAAAAAGGCACTGCTCTACTTTCAGACCTGGGGTATTTATGGGACCATCCACTTAAGCCTAACAATATCAGGGCACTGGCACACAATACAGTGCTTATTGATGAGGAAAATCAAATCCGGGACGGAAGAGGTGGCGAGGTATTGCTTTTTAAAACCTTTTCCCAAGTCAAAATAATGGAAATGGCTTCAACTGCCTATTCCAATGCCTTAGTATACAAGCGCACTTCCGTGCTGATAGACCATGGTAACGGGCAAAGTTATGTTGTTGATTTCTTCAGGGTTCAAGGCGGTGAAATTCAGGATTATGTTTTCCATGCATCGAGTAATCACCTAAAAATAAATGGCATCTCTCCAGTGGCCAAGGCTGGATTGACACTTTACGATTTTAAGGAAATTAGGACCAGCAATGGTAATGGAACTTGGAGCAGCGAATGGAAAAATGAGAATGGATTGACTACTCGGGCATGGTCTCTGGGACAGGAAGGAGAGGAAATGTTTGTAGGCAATGGCTGGGGTCAAAGAGATTGGAAGAATGCAGATATTGGCGCTACGCTGCCGTATTTTGTAAGGCGAAAACAAGGAGATGAGCTTCAGACCTTTGTCTCTGTATTTGAAGGGTATGAAGGAGAAAAGCCATTTGTCCAAAATGTTACCCTTCTGGATAAATCTGGAATAATAATGGTGGAGACTCCTTTTGGGAAAGATTATATCATGTCCATGCATGCTAAAGGAGTGATGACCATTGAACTACCTGATGGTAAGGAGAAATTAAGCGGGCATTTTGCTGCTGCATCCATCCAAAATGGAAAAATAGCATGGATGGAAGCATTGACTTAAGAAAGCTTAGGACTACAAAAAAAAGGGCAGCAAGAAAATGTAAATGCTTAGAACATGAGCCAAATATCAATTCAGTACTGATGGTTCAACTTTCAAAAAATAGGAATAAATTATGAATAGAAGAAAGTTTTTTTCGACTGGTGCAGTTTCTGTTTCAGGGATAGCATTAGGCGTACATATGACAGGGTTTACCAGTAAAGAAAAGCCGCCGGTCGAAGAGAATGACCTTATGAAAGAGGTCATGAAATATAGGAAAATAGATTCCCATGCCCATGTTTACTTTACCGCCGATAGCCCGGAAACCCAAATAGGTTTTGCGGATCGGCTTGGGATAGATAAACTGGTGATTTCAAGGCCTATGGCTCCGGGAAGTAAGGGGCTTCCTGAGGAATTTATTGCCTGTAATGATTTGATCATTAAGTCAATGGTCAAATATCCCGACAGGTTTATAGGACAGCCTACGATCAACCCAGCATATCCTAAAGAGGCAATGGAAGAAATAAAAAGATGCATGGACCATGGCATGACTGGTTTGAAACTTTACAACCATGTGAAATTAAGTGATCCCTTGTTCTATCCTATTATTGAAAAATACATCGACATGAAAATGATCATTTTGATGCATATGGGAATCGGTAAGTCAAGGGTTATTTTCGATGCGAGAGAACCTGAAAATGTTTCTACCCCAGATGATTTTGTAATTGCTGCAGAGCGTTATCCAGAGGCCATGTTTCAATTGGCGCATCTTGCTGGCGGAGGAGATTGGCTGGATGCTTGCAAAGCAGTAAGGCCTTACCCCAATGTGTTTGTGGATGTATCTGGCAGTAATAATGAGGCCGATATAATCCCTTATGCCATGGAGTATGTAGGGGAGGATAGAATATTCTTTGGCTGTGACAACAGCTTTTTTCAGGGAGTGGGGCATGTAATGGCTGCTGATCTTACAGATACCCAAAGGAAAAAGATCTTTTTTGATAATTATAACAATGTACTTAAAAAGTCAGGCAACCATGTGGATAGATAGTAATGCTTATATAGGTCACTGGCCCTTTCGTCAGGTTAGAAATAGTACTTGCAAGGATATGGTGGAAAGAATGGATGCCAATGGTATTTCGGCTTCTGTTTTGACTAATTTCAATGGGATTTTTTATAAAGACACTCAGGCTGCCAATCGGGAGACCTATGATGAAATCAAAACCAACCGGAAATGGAAAGATCGGTTGATCCCATTTGCAATTATTAATCCAGTATATTCAGGTTGGAAGGAAGACCTGAAGGAGAGCACCAGCAAATTGGGCATGAAAGGCGTCAGAATATTTCCAAAATACCACCGCTATAGCCTGGACCATCCTGCTTGTATTGAGTTGGTAAAAAGGACCAGAGATTTTGGTTTACCTATTGGCCTTACATTGAGAATGGTGGATAGCCGTCCAAGTTCTTGGTTGGATATCAGCAATGAATGGAGGTTAAGTGACATTATGCCCATTGTCAAGGCTGTACCTGACGCAAAATTCATGGTATTGAATGTTTCTGGTAGTACTCAATTGGAAAAGGATGATTTGGAGTTGGTAAAAAAGACCGACTTGTTCCTTGATACTTCTGGCAGAAATATCATTGACCTTGGGGAATTGCTAAAAACTTTCGGTAAAGACAAGTTTGGCTTTGGTACCCATTCTCCCATTCTGGACTACAAAACAGGTGCGCTGAGAATAGCTTCACTAAGAGAAGATGAAGCGGACGCTAAAACCAGAGAGGACTTGCAGTCCGGAAATATCAAAAGGTTTTTGGGGCTTTGAGAATAGCTTAAATCCGCATTCGATGACCTAGGGAAACATCAGGTTAAGTCGATAACGTAAATATGATTTTGTCAGCATTGTTGCAGAAAAAAAAGCAACAATGCCACCAAAACTCTTCTATTTCAATTCTCTTTATACGGGTTTTCACCCGTGGTTTTTGTAGTTGAAGCCCTCCAGGCTTCTTCGGTTCCCTTAGAAAATGTTATGACCTTCCTATTTCTTGGATTGCCAGATCTTCGGAAATACCATAGGCAGGTATAAAGTATACAGTCAACCTATATCATTGGCATCGTGTGAAGATTTAGTGGGTGAGATGGTATTATGAAAAATGATTCGTAGTAACCTGCCCTGAGCAACAAGGTGGATCAGGCCCTGCCAAAAAGCATAGCAAATCGGGGCCTGTTCTGAGTAGTTTGCAGGTTAGAACCAAGAATAAACAGTAAGAGATAATGAGAGACACTTGAATAGGATAAAAAGGCGGTAAAATCTAAAGTATTGCCTGAAATTTCAGGGGTTTGGCATGATTATTAAACTAGTATTGGTTTATAATTAAAACCATCAAACCATGAAAAAGCGAAACAAACACTATTTACAATCAGCAGTAGTAACTGGAGGTACAATTCTAGGTGCCTATCTGGTGCGAAAAGGACTGGAAGAATTGTATGAAAAGCGTACGGGGAAGGAAGTGCCCAAGAACGCCTATGACGGTGGCAACTCATTTAAGGAGGCATTGCTTTGGACTGTGGCTACAGGTGTGGTGGCAAGTGTTACCAAAGTATTTTTACGATGGGCCTTTTCTGCTGGTACCGATAAGGTATTAGAGAATTAAATTGATACCTTAACTGATCCCAAGAGATTGGTCAAACTTTACTTGCTTGCCTTTTCAATAGGCTGGCAAAAAACACTTATTTCCGCGCCTTACTGAATTTGCGATCAGGGTATATTTTTTACCTTTGTCTAAACCGAATATTTTATGAGATACGAACCTGCAGAAGCATCACTATACATTAAAAACAGAGCTAAAGTTGCTGAAAAATTACCTTCAAATTCTTTAGCCGTTATTAACTCCAATGATATCATGCCCACCAATGCAGATGGAACCATGAGATTCAGGCAAAACAATGACCTCTTGTACCTTTGTGGAATCGATCAGGAAGAGACGATTTTGGTGATTTGTCCAGACTTTCCGGATCCAGAACTTAGGGAGATACTTTTTATCAAACCTACCAGTGAGCATATCGCCATTTGGGAGGGGCATAAATTTACCATGGAGGAAGCTGCAACACTTTCCGGGGTGAGCACCATCAAGTGGAATACGGATTTTGATAAGGTTTTTAATACCTTAATGGGCTTGAGTAAACACGTGTTTTTAAATACCAATGAACACCTAAGGGCCGTAGTAGAAGTTGAAACCAGAGATGCCCGATTTATAAAAGCATGTAAGGAAAAGTACCCCTTGCACCAATACCATCGCTTGGCACTGATGATGCATAAATTTCGTGCAGTAAAAGAAATTGAGGAAATCGGACAAATACAGAAGGCCTGTGACATCACTGAGGCAGGGTTTCGTAGAATATTGAAATTTGTGAAGCCGGGCGTGCTCGAATATGAAATTGAAGCAGAATTTCTGCATGAATTTGTAAAAAGTGGCGGTAAAGGTTTTGCTTATGAACCTATCATCGGGTCTGGCAGAAATGCTTGTGTCCTGCATTATATAGAAAACAGTGTTACTTGTGCGGATGGGGAGTTAATCCTTATGGATGTAGGGGCTGAATACGGCAACTACAATGCTGACATGACCAGAACCATTCCTGTCAATGGGGAATTCACCAAAAGACAGCGTCAAATATACGATGCTGTATTTCGGGTGCAACGCCAGGCCATGAACATGCTTAGGCCAGGAATAGATATTCAAAGCTATCACAAAGAAATAGGCCTTATAATGGAGGCAGAGTTGATTAACCTCGGCTTGATAGATAAGACTGATGTGCAAAATCAAGATCCTGCAAATCCAGCCTATAAAAAGTACTTTATGCATGGTACTTCGCATCATTTGGGACTGGACGTGCATGATGTGGGGACGATGTATGAGCCGATTCAGGCCGGTATGGTATTTACTGTGGAGCCGGGGATCTATGTTTTGGAGGAAGAGATTGGCATCAGGTTGGAAAACAATATTGTGATCAATGACAATGGCTACACAGATCTCATGGGAAATATCCCTATAGATCCCGAAGAAATAGAGACCCTCATGAATGAAAATAAATCTTAACCAAACCTCAAACGCACCAGCTACTTTTTTCATTTATGGACAGTACATTTAAAGCCGGCTTGAAGGAAGCCGTTCTGGATTTAATTTCAGAGAAAAAGGCAGACTTTCAATCCCAGTTGCTAGCCTTACAGGAAGCCTCCAATGCTGATACCAAAAGCAGTATGGGGGACAAGTACGAAACGGGCAGAGAAAGCATCAACCAAAGCAGGGATTTACTGGAAAATCAAAAAGTATTACTGGATCGAAATGAAAAAATAATTGAGCAAACTTCTGTTGATCCATCCTTGATCGTCACCACTGGCGCACTGATTAAAATTCATCTTGGCTGGATATGGGTAGCCGCTTCAATTGGCAAAATCACTTGCCAGGGCAGCGATATTCAAGTAGTGTCCGCTGATTCTCCACTTGTTTTGGCACTTAAAGGAAAGAGGGCAGGAGATACCGTGAATTTCAGAGGCAGCCCAACAGAGATTCTTGAAATAGTGTGACGTAAAACCCTTGAAGGCTTTTAAAGCCTTCAAGGGTTATTAATCTTCTCGTTTGGCGTTGGTTTTTAGGTGCACATCCATTTGAGGGAAAGGAATTGAAATATTTTTTTCAATAAACTTCCGGTTAATTATTCTTCGAATATCACTTTTCATCCTGTCCGACCCGAAAATGGTACTGCTGTAAAAAAGCACATGGAAGTCCAGCGATGAATTCCCGAAATTCACAAGCCTGGCTTCTACTAACTTCTCACCATTTACTTCTGTATGCTCTCTGGCACTTTCTTCTAGAATTTTGATCACTAACTCCACATCAGTTCCATAGGCTGCCCTAACCTCAATCCTAAAGCGATTTTGTTTTTTCTGGTGGCTCCAGTTGATGACTTTATTGGTGGTAATTAATGAATTTGGGATTATTATAGAAATGTCATCGGTATTAAGTCCTTTGGATGTGCGCAAGCCAATCTCCTGAATTTATTAATTCTTCTTTTGCGGAAAATTGATTTTTTTATTCCCCATAAAAGCACCTTCGTCAAAACGATAATGGCCAAGATTAGAACCAAAGCTCCAACCCTCAGACTGTATTCCCCAATAGAAAGAAGCTCAAATCCTAAAAACTTATTTAACAAATCCATATGTGTTCTTTAATTGAGGTTGAAACCCAAGTGCTTCTTAAAGGTGCCATGGTGCACTAAGCCCCTGTATTTAACTAGGTGTATGGCAAGCCGTGGGTATTGAATATAGGTTAAAATATCGACTGATCCAATGGGGGTGTTTTTTTAGGATATACGGGATGTGTTGTGCATTGGCTTAGAAAACAGGCACCGAGAACAAGCCCGATAAATAATGTTTCTAATTTTGGAAACTTTCACTATCTTTGATACGTTGAACAAGGCGACTTTAAATGAGATATTTTGAGACGAAATTTTTAGAAGAAGTGGACAAGTTCATTTCTGGACTTGACCGAAAAACTATCAAGAAAATCTTTTATAATATTGATCTTGCTGAACAGACCAATGACCCAAAACTTTTTAAGAAACTTCAAAACGAAATTTGGGAGTTTCGGACAATATATGGAGGACTTCAAATTAGACTTCTTGCATTTTGGGACAAGACGGATAACAAAGAAACCTTGGTTTTGGCAACTCACGGTTTCATTAAGAAAGTGGACAAAGTTCCGGCAAAGGAAATTGACAGAGCAGTACGATTAAGAGAAAAATATTTTAATAATAAACAAAAACAGTAATCCTATGGCAACTAAAGAATTAAAGACTTATTCGCTTGCCGAAATGAAAGACAAGTATATCGGAGAAATCGGAACGCAAGAACGTGACGAATATGAATACGAACTTCGTATGGACGTTTTGGGTAAGATGATTAAAACAGCAAGACAAGAAAGAAACTTGACACAAGAAGAGCTTGGTCGACTTGTTGGAGTGCAGAAAGCTCAAATCTCTAAACTTGAAAGTAGTGCCAACAGTGCGACCATTGACACAATAATAAAAGTGTTCAAAGCATTAAAAGCAGAAATCAATTTTAATGTAAAACTTGAAGACAAATTCATTAAACTTACCTGACAAAAAAAAGGCGATTGCATAATCGAGTAGATAGCCGAAGGCCATAAGCCTGCGAAGCAATCTTTACACTATTCCAGTCAACAGGGACAAGATACAATTGCGAAGTTGGTTTCTCAACCACTTTTTAATTTGAATATGGTAAGACTTAATTCAGTATAAGGGATTTTAGTAATGTGACCAATTTGTTTACCGATCCTGACTTTTAAAGCGATACCTTAAATAAATTGAGAACTCCTATTGAACTGGTAAAAGCCTTTAGGGGGAAATCGCATAAAGAATTAGAGCAAGAACTTAATAAGACGGCATAAATGAATTATTATCATAACATTAAAATGTTCTATGATGGACCGAATTGCTCGATGATGATGACTGGTCAACTATTTTGTTGGACAGGCTATTGGTCCGTTAAAAAATTATAAACTAATTGGGGAATTAATAGAATTGAGGACCTAAAACTTTTCTTTGATAAAATGAATTAACTGACATATATTTACAAAGTAGCTCACTCCTTAAGTCATTTATGGCTCAAATTTAGTTACTAACTAGACGAACCATACTTTACCGCAGAGAGGATATCCAAAAAATGATGGGTTGTAATTTGAGCAAAATAGGCATATATAATCATGTGCCAGAAAGAAAATAAAAAAGCGGCTATTCAAAAAGTGTATCGTGAATAGCAACAAAAAGATAACTCTATTCGCAACCGTATATTTGTTACAAGCAGTAAAAGTGAAACTATTGTGAGAATTAATGTAATTACAAGTTAGAATATGGAACTAGTAACTATGCAATTAAGCGATTGGTTTACTGTGGTAACTATTATGGTGGCAGTGTTTGCCTTTTACAAGCCTGAAGAAAGAAAACTATTATTATTCAAAATTGGAAGAAAGAGGATTGGGATTACAGCTGTGGGTTTGTTTTTAGTGCTGCCATTTCTGTTGATATACGATTCACGCATTGGTTTTTATTTCCCTTGTTCATGTATCTTTTTAGCAGCAGATTGGGCATTTATTACTTTAATGGGCTTGGCAGGTTATTGGGTTTGGTGGTTTTTTAAGAGATTGCCTAATCAGAAAGTCAAACAAGAAGTCGTTGAGTTTTACATAACAGCTACAAATACTTTGCCCCTAGAGGAAGTTCTACGTTTGTTTGTAAAATACGAAGGGCCAAATAAAAACTCATCAAGCTACGTAACACTCGTTCTCAACAAGCCATTTTTTCAAGGAGCATTGCAGCACAATTCAGCATTAATTTTTAAGCTACTTAAGGATGTGGAAGTTGACTTGCTTCTTGAAAATAAACTTCCAAAACAAATTAAAGATGAAATACTTGCTCAAATAGCTTCAGAAAAAAGAAAAGGAACACTTTCAATTTACAATCAAGAACCTTTAACTATTGATAATGAAAGAGATAAGCTGATTCTATTCCCTCTTTTAGATAGCTATTTTTCAATGCTGAATAAATGTATCATTAAAAATAAGTTTGATACTAATCGATTCGGTATTTTAAATTTTTTTCTACCAAACATTTTTAAGGAGATTTTGACCAGTATTCAAATAAACACTGATATCAACCTAAACATAGAGGCCCCCACATACAATCATCAGTTATTGAATAAAACATTGAGCTATTTTTATGATATTTTATGCGAATCAGAGAACGAAAAAGAATCTTATACATTGGTTGTGAAATTTTTCGCCCCAATCTACGCTGATTGTATAATGTCGTTGTTTGAAAGAAGTGATGTAATAAAAAAGGATTATCTCAAAAATCAGTATAAAAGTTTTTTTGACACCTATTTTAAAGACATATATAATTTTAAGGATACGATAGAGTCAATAAATACGAATATTGTTGATGAATTAAACAAAGAGCGAGATAAGAAGAAAAAAAGAGAATTATTTAATGTATGCTGGGAGAATACTGATGAGGCTATTTTTTGCAAAGGATTACAGATCTCTCAAGCTCAAAAAAAGAAAAGAGAAAGATTCATTGAGGATGTTGTAAATAAAATATAATTTTTAGAATATGAAAACATTTTACTTCGCCAAGCTACACAATCCAGTTTCAACATAAAAAACTTTTCAAGCACAGTGTTTGCAAAAGCGTCAATTCTAAATTTTAATTTGCCCTACCGCCTATGCTATGAAAAAGAAATAAGATTTAAAAACTAAAGGGTACTTTGGAAGTGGGCTGAATTACCTTGGAACATACCCCAGAGGTTTATCACTCCATTTTCTGACAAGAACCTAAGGCTGGGTGTCCTAAACTGACAACATTCGACTAAAAACTGACTTTTACCCGTACCTCTTGCATAAAACAGATGCGGATGAAACGCGGTAATTGCTACCGCGCAGAATTATCAATCACTATAATAATTTGATGCCAGATGAGCATACTGGATATATAAAAAGTCCATTTGTAATGAGGTTTTACTGCTTAGTAAAGAAGGGTTTACAACTAAATTGACTATCGAAAGGCTGTTATGGGAGATTATGAAACTTCGAGAAATTTTCCGAAATTGTAGAAAAAATTAAACGCATTCATGGCAACAGTTGATAAAATAAGAAGCGGATTGATTGATAAAATCTTGACAATAAAAAACAAGGATTTCCTATTGGAACTTGACAATCTAATTTCTTCAAGTTCACCAGATAATGAGGTTGTGGAATTGTCCACAGAACAAAAAGAAATGCTGGACATGAGCAAAATGGATATTAAGAATGGCCGATTGATTTCCCAAGAAGCAATGGACAAACGAAATATTGAATGGTTAAACGGGCTATAAGATGGACACGGACAGCTGATATTCAATATGTTGGAATACTTGAATATTGGGTAAAACGAAACTAATCAGCTACGTATTCAAAGAAGCTTATAAAAACCGTATCGAAACGAACTAAGCAAATCGCTGAAACACCATTCATCTATAAAAGAGCGGACTTCACAAATACCCGAGTTGCATCGATTGAAAATTTCAGTATGTTCTACGAAGTTACAGAAAACGAACTTTTAATCACCGCATTTTGGGACAATCGCCAAAATCCGAAAAAATTACGTTGCCCAATAACAAAACCTTCTATCAGCCGGTACAGCCTAGTCTGACCCTTCGGCAGGCTTAGGGTCCAGTTCACGGTGTTGGGAATTAGGGTTATTATGGGGTATGGTTTTTACTTTTGTTTTTTTACCATTGGCAGGTTAAAAATGTAACTGATTTTGGGTTAGTCGTTGGAGTGGATTTCCTTTTTTTTAGTAGATGGTGACCACTTGTTTTATGGTTTAGGGATGAGTTTTGGTCTTCTTTTACGATTTGGGCATTATTGTTTCGTTAAGCTACTTGGTACTTATTTTTTTGTTTCCTGATTCATTATTGGATTAAACTAGCCCTAACGTTACTTTGATAAATTGCCATGTACACGGTTATAAATATAAATATAGGCTTAACCCTAGATTCCTTGTTCGAAATCCTTAATTTGACAGGGGGAAATAAGCCAAAGGAGCTGGGTACATAGTTGATATATACGCAACTCCCTTGGCAAAACATGCATATATACAAATGTTATGCTCAACCGAAAAAAAACGTGGTCAAATACTTAAAATCTAACATTACAGCAAAAGCAGGAGTAAATTTTGTCCGTGAGATTGTAGAGAATTCAGGTTGTTTATTTCACAAGATTGAACAGGATAATGATTTAGGAATTGATGGAATAATAGAATTCATCCAAGATGAAAAACCTGCACATAAAAGTGTTGCTGTTCAAATAAAATCAGGGCCATCATATTATCAACCGAATAAATCCACATGCATAATACCGATTGAAAAACATAGAGAGTATTGGACGAATTATGCATTGCCCGTCTGCGGAATAGTTTATATTCCTGAGCTCAAAAAAGGGTATTGGACTAATATAAAAAGTCAACTTAAAAGTGACTCAGAACTAAAATCAATAAAGTTTATTGCGAATAGAAGCAACCAGCTTGATTTAGTAAATTTCAATAGACTCTTTGTTCCAAATGTCCTTAACCAAACTCCTGACCTTTCTTTGGAGGAGGCAGTGTCTTTTTTTGATTCTGATTATGAAAATGAATTTGTACTTGGAAGTCTAATTCTATTTAGAAAACATGTAAATAAAAAAGTTACATGGGATAAGTTTATTGAACATATCAGAAAAAGTAATGCAGAGGATATTAATGAAGAAATAGTTTATCGTTTGGCTCATATACCATGGCATCCAGACATTTGGTATCAGGGCGAGCCCATTTTAGGAGAGACAAAGGAGTATTGTTTAAAAAAAATTAAAAAATTTAAGGAAGAAGATGTAATAAAATTACTATCACTTATAGATGAAGGAATAGGTATTCAACGTGGGACAATTGGACAATCTATAGAAGCCATTCTTTCTCAAGCAAGTGAGATAGAATGTATGCTTGCGGAAATTATTAATAATAAAAGTATTGAATTAAATATAAGGCATTCTGCGGCGGCTATTTATGCATATTATTTACAAGAAGGAAGTCTTGAATTATTGGGAAAGTTTTCTGAAGAAGAATCTTGGTACTTTGCAATGTTAGTAGGTTTCATAAAAGAGTTTAAGCACTATAATTTGTATGATTAAAAAAAGGCAGTGCATAACATTCTGTATATTGCATTGTGGGTAAGTCTGTTAGGCTAACTTTGGTAGTTGCTTGAAACCCCACAAAATCCGCTTACGGATTTTGTCCGAAAAAAGAAAACTACAAAACCGCAGAGCGGTTTTTGCTCATTAGTAAACTGAAAGTGTATCTTTATCAAATCCACAACGCACCATACAGAGCCGTTGTGTTTCATTCATAAAAAAACGTAGTTGTTCAATCGGGCTACTTTTGGTATATTTGGTGAATGAACGAAAGAGGAGAGCTCCTTTTCTTCAAGGACTATTTTTAAACGTTTTATGACGAGCAGTCTGACAAGGTTAAAAGGAAAATCTTGTGGACGCTAAAAGTGATTAGAGAATTGCCCCGGATTCCAGAAACTTACTTAAAACACATAAAAAACTCTTCGGGGCTTTATGAAATAAGCGTTCAAGTTGGATGCAACATTTTCAGGATTTTTTGCTTTTTCGATGTTGATAACCTTGTCGTGGTTGGACACGGGTTTCAGAAGAAAACCCAGAAGACCCCAAAACAACAGATTGAAAAGGCTGAACAAATTAAAAGGGAATATTATGAAAGCAAAAAATAAAAACCTAACGAGTCTTGACCAGTTTATTGACGAAAAAATTGGTAGGTCTGGAAGCGCCCAGCGGGAAGAATTTGAAAATGGATATGACACCTTCAAGATTGGAGTCCTTATCCGGCAAGCCAGAGAACAAAAAGGGTTGACTCAGGAAGAGCTTGCTGAACTTGCAGGGACAAACAAGTCTTACATATCCAAGGTAGAACGAAATTTGAAGGATATAAGATTTTCAACCCTACAAAGAATTATTAATGAAGGTCTTGGAGGACACCTTGATATTTCAATACGACTTAAATAAAAAATGAAAAAAGCACGAAAACACAATAACCAAGCATTCTAACGGCTGGAACAGCTTAGTCTGACCCTTCGACAGGTTCAGGGTCCACTTCACGGTGTTGGGAATTAGGGTTACTATGGGAAATACTTTTCTCTCTTAAATATTTTACTTTTACCTACCTTCTAAATGACTCAAAATAAATGAAAAGTAGGTGGGTTAAAAATAACTGGATTTATGGTGTTTTATTATTGTCGGTGGTATCGGCAATTCTGGCCTTATTGACTTCAAACTTTATTTTTAAATCAGGAACAGCTGGGATAGGGACCTTGATCATCTTGATGCTCCATTTCCAAAGGTAAAACCTTCCAAAAATACCGGGTAGATTATTTCGGCAAAAGTATACCGCCATTTTAAGGCATATTATATCAGGCATTTTAATGATGAGTTTAATGTGGTTAGAACCGGATTTAATTGCAGGATCCCTGTCTTAGCAGGATTTGTTCAACGCGAGGTATAAAATATTAGGGTTTAGTTGGTGATTTGAGGCTTGGTTCTTGCGTTGTAGACTGATAGTGAAGTAGCTACGTATTTTCCAACTTTTTATACGGCTAGCTGTTATGTGGTATCTGGTAAAAACAAGTTACATACGTTTCAATTTTTAATCAAATACTAAAGTTGAGGGGAAAGACCATAAAACCAAACTCTTTAATTAAATTTGATTAAAATTCTTAATCAAAATAACGCAAATTTTAGAATGATGTTAAGGAGAGGAAACTTTGTAAAGGTCAAGCAAAATACAAGACTTGAATCAGGAGAAATAGTAAATAATTGGGTGGGAGAAGTTGAAGAAATCTATCAAAAAGAGAACAATTGTCTGATCACTTTTGATGCGCAAACGATAGACTCACTTGATGATTCCTATTTAAAAGCATGTATAGAAGAAGGGGCTGAAGCGTACGAATATGTTTTTAATATTAGTGACCTCGAAAAAACATCAAGAAGAGATACTGATGAACAAGCTTTGGAGGCTTTAGTGAATTTAGGGACACGTATAGATAAATTGATGGGTGGTGAAGAAACAGCATATGAAGAATTAAAGGAGAAATGGCTAAATGAATTTCTTCAAGATCAATACTTTTTAGAACAATCTGAATTTCAAAAAGAGAATTCAAGTTTTATCATTGAGGTATTCATGGAATTCATGTTCAATTATGAATATGTGACGCCAGATGAGTGGACTCCTTATAATGTAGAAGAAGTTTGCTTAAATGTTGTTCCAAGAAAAATAACTGCAGAAATAGAATTGTTTGAGAATTATGGGATTGTAATCCAACAGTTCTTTAAATTCCTTAAGGAGAAAAAATACATACACAATGCAGGTGCGATTCTAAAGTCCTTAATAAAAATTACTCCTAAAATTGCCAAAAAAGCAAATAATTCAGATAATTGGGGAATGGCAAAATCATTAATGATGGGTGCTCAAAATTCAGGTATTGATGTTAGTAATGACGATGAGCTACAAAAATTTGTGATGAATGAAAATCTAGGAATTTCTGCCGGAAATAAACAAAATGAGCCTATTAAGGGTGATCCTTTTAAAGGAATTGAAAGAAATCAAAAGATATCGGTAAAGTATGAGGATGGGAAAATAGTAGAGGATATTAAATTTAAAAAAGTAGAGCAGGACTTAAAAAATGGTAAATGCGTAATTTGTGAAAATTAAAACAGCCGCAGGTACGTTTGACATGAATCCGAAAAACTTTTATAACGATGCCAAAGCTCAAGGGTTCAAAAGAAGCCTGTAGGTTATGGTGGGTACCTCTTTGACTCATTAAAAGAAATTGATGGGCGAATATATGTTGCGCCAAACAATTTTCCTGGTAAACAAAATGCTTTGGCTGTGGCGAACAAAAAACTGAACACTTTTAAAGTACTTGGTCATTTTAACGAACCACAATCAGCCCAATTGTCAGAGTCTTCTGTCAACCGTCTTCCTGATGGTTCATGGATGGCCATTTGCCGTAGAGACGAGAGGGATAAAAATTATCTCATTACTTACAGTAAAGACGGTCATAACTGGACAATTGGTGAACCAATTCCTTTTATCCCTTATGGTACAAGCTCAAAGCCAACATTTGATTATTTCGAGGGGATCTATTACCTGGGTTGGCAGGATGAAACCAAGGTCTATGGAGTCTCTCGTAGTGTATTTAATGTGGATGTCTCTCATGATGGGACAAACTGGGAATGCAAATACAGTTTCAAGACCAACAAATCATTTCAGTATCCAAGTTTCGCTAAACACGGCAATAGTATCTGGCTAATCACATCACAGGGCGACTTCTCCCCCAGCCGTAAAGAACGTATCATGTTTGGGGAATTGGGATAATATTCCCCCTTTTTGATTTTTATTGTAGCCATTTATTGATAGTAAATACCAACATAAAGGATGATAATCCTAATTAATGGTGGTAATTACTTACATTTGTGTAGCGCAAGTTGAGGAATTTTATTATATTGAGTTGGTAAATACCAACAAAAAGTACAAATAACTCCTACAAAGATGGCAAATACCAACATTGAATGGTTATCCATGAGCGATAAATCAATTGTCTCCAAAATTGGTGAATACATAAAACAACAACGTTTAATTCAAAATAAAACGCAAGCAATTATTGCTGAAACCGCTGGAATTAATCGCTGGACCATGAGTAAAATTGAAAATGGAGAACCTATATCGTTAACATCATTAATACAGATTCTAAGGGCTCTTAATTTACTAGATGTGCTTAATATCTTTGAAGCACAATCCCAATTAAGTCCTTTAAAGCTTGCAAAGCTTGCAAAGAAAAAAAGACAGAGAGCAAGTAGAGACTCTGAAATGGATAAACAAAACAAGAGTGAATGGTAGAAGTGAAAACAGCATTTGTTAAAATCTGGGGTAAAACTGTCGGAGCTGTAGCTTGGGATGAGGTACAAGAACTTGCTAGTTTCGAATATGAGCCGAAGTTTAAATCTAAGCTTATAGACTTGGCTCCAATCAAAATGCCTATTACATCCAATCAAAATATATTTTCATTTCCAGAATTAAGGCCTTCAAAAAACAACGAATACAATACTTTTAAAGGCTTACCAGGTTTATTGGCTGACGTATTGCCTGATAAGTATGGAAATCAATTGATAAATATTTGGCTGGCACAAAATGGACGACTAGAGAACAGTATGAACCCAATAGAACAGCTATGTTTTATTGGAACACGAGGAATGGGAGCCCTAGAATTCGAACCTGCTCAACTAAAATCAACTAAAAAAAGCTTTCAAGTTGAAATCAATAGTTTAGTAGCTATTGCCCAACGGATGTTAGATAAAAGGGAGGGGTTTGAGACCAATTTAAATGCAGACGAAAAAAGGGCAGTAACGGAGGTTTTAAAAATAGGGACATCTGCAGGAGGCGCTAGACCAAAAGCAATTATTGCCTATAATAAAAAAACAGGACAGGTTCGTTCAGGACAAACTAATTCACCAAAAGGATTTGAACATTGGCTAATAAAATTAGACGGTGTGAGTGATGCTCAATTCGGAGAAAGCAAAGGCTATGGGCGAATTGAAATGGCATATTATAATATGGCAAAAGATTGCGGTATAAAAATGATGGAATCTGAATTATTGGAAGAAAATGGTAGGGCTCATTTTATGACAAAAAGATTTGATAGAGAGAAAGGAACTATAAAACACCATATCCAAACATTTTGTGCAATGCAACACTATGACTTTAATGAAGTTAGAAGTTATAGTTACGAACAGTTATTCCAAACCATGAGATTACTTCGCTTACCCTATCCAGATGCAGAGCAAATGTATCGTAGAATGGTCTTTAATGTTGTTGCTCGAAACTGTGATGATCACACTAAGAATTTTGCTTTTCGACTGAAAGAAGGAAGCAATTGGGAATTAGCACCTGCATACGACATTTGCCATGCTTATAGACCTGACAGTATATGGGTGAGTCAACACGCCTTAAGTATTAATGGTAAAAGGATAGGGATTGAATGGGATGATTTAATGCGCTTTGCCAAGGCAATGAACATCAAAAAACCAGCAAATATTATCGCTGAAATTAATACTAAAGTACAACTTTGGAATAACTATGCAGGTGAAGTAAATGTGAACACAAAACTCAGAGATGCTATAAGGAAAACATTATTGAATCTTAAGAAATAAAAGCACGAGCTACAAGGCATAAAGGCAATAGCGGTTTTGGTTGGGCCTTTTTATTTATGGCTTACTATAATTCCCCCTGCATTGTAGATGGTTTTTAGGGAAGTAACGACTTGGGTGCCATAGTAGGTTTTGGCCAGTCTCCACTGCCTACCTTCAATGATCCAAACCCCATCTGCTTTAAGAATGATAGCATTTAAAGAATCCCCATTGGCAATTGCTTTGCTCCTGGTGTGTACAATCTCAATGTTTTTAAAACCATGGTGAGGACCAGGAAATCAAAAATATTATACGTAAATCCATCTGGTTTAATGAGATTTACCTCAGTAATTCCAGATATCTCCGTGACAATACTTAGGCGATTAATGTATTAATTGAGGATTATTTAGTCAGTGAATAGACGAGGCTTTATGCTAATTATCAAATAAATTATTTGACAATTGGAAGGGCAAATTTATCCTAACGATTCACTTTCAATGCCCTCTCGTCCTCACGATCAAAAGTAGGAAAGGGTAGAAAATAAAATCCGTCGAATTAAAAATTTGGTAGCTATCAGTGAACTAAGTACTCACTATGGCATATAGTTATATCTTTTGGGCTAATTTTATATGTAGCAACTACAAGAAACCTAAATATTCATTTTTGATATTCATGATCCCCTTGAGACTTTACTAAGTCACCAATCCTTCTTCTAAAGTTCTGGTTTCGGATCAAAAATTACAATGTCAAGAGCCTACTTTGGCCTCTTGTTCTTGGCTTTCGATAGGAATAGTCCTGTGGTTTTCTTTGGCTCTTGAAAAAATCCAAGCTCCCAGAGCAAGCAAAAAATACAGTACTATTATAGCAAGCATCTGCTCCCAGTTGTTTGTTAATTCATAATACAAAATCATAACGCCACCAATTCCAAGTCCAATTATTGAGAGTAAGGTTAAAAATGTGGACGAGTTGGTTTTCTCTCTTATTTTAAAGTTGGCTATACCCATTAATAAGGACACCAATAGGAAAGTTACACTACCAAATTCAAGTATTAATTGCAATCCACCTATAATGATTAATAGGCTTGAAATGATGGCCATGGCAATAATTGCATTTTTAGGACTGTTGTTTTTTCTAATGGATAAAATGCGAGGGAAAAAGCCGTCTTTTGCAATAACAGCCATCTGACGAGAGGAGCCAAAAAGCGTTCCACTAATGGCACTGCTTGTAGCTAAAATTGCACCTAGAATCACAAGATTTGCACCCAATTTTCCTAAAATACTTTCTGCACCAGATGCTAGTGCATATTCTTTGTTCTTAATGATTTCCTCTGTTGGAATGGCGAACAATGCTCCCATTGAGATAACCACATAGATTAATACCGCCAATACAATGGCACTATAAATTGCTCTTGGGATATTCTTGTCTGGGTTGGTCATTTCATTTACTGCGTTGATGACCAGTTGAAACCCTTCATAAGCCACAAAGGTTAGGGAAGCAACAATTATGATGGAAGAAATACTTGAAGTTTCTAAATCTATGGACATGTTCTCAATAAAAGTACCAAAGTCTGTTGTTCCATGATTCATTAAAACAACAGAGATAATGGCTAAAACAACGAGTTTCGTGTAGACCATTAGGTCCTCAATTTTCCCCATTCCATTAACGCTCCAAATATTTATTAAAGTAAAAACGCCAATGACAGCGATTGCAATGCTTTTACGGATCCAAATATTCTCAGCGAAATCAGTGCTACTTATAGCGTAGGACGAAAAGGTATAGGCATACAAGGCCAATGTGCTTATGTATCCGAAAATGATGAACCAACCTATGGCAGAGGCGGAAAAATTTGAATTTGGATAAGTGCGTTTAAAAAAGGAGTAAGTTGCTCCTTCATCTTTGAAATACAAACCCAATTTCACATAAGAATAAGCTGCCAAAGAGGCGATCATTCCACCAACTATGATGGCAATTGGTGTTAGGTTTCCAATTAATGATACAGAAATTCCAAGTATTGTAAAAATTCCACCACCAACCATTCCGCCAAGGGCAATGGCTATTAATTCAGCCAGGCCTAGGCTTTTATTTCTTTTTCTATGTTGGGTCATTTCTCAAATTGGACGTAATGTGTTTGTAAAAGATCATTAGCGTGATAAAAGCATCAAATTTAGCAAATACAAACCGAATAGAAAATCCAAAAGGATTTCAGCAAGCAGCCAAAAGCTAATAATTAGTTTAACCCGGCTTCTAAGCCTTGGGAAAAGTAATGTAGGTTCTTAGCATACAATAGTTTACTGCCTATCGGACATGTTTTGACTAAGATGCATTAAAAGTTAAAGGTGATGTTTTATAGGGGAATTAAAATTGCTTAACTGTTTTCATTTCTATATAAAACGAATTTCTTGTTTTTTTCACCCTCTCTTATTTCGTATAATACCCAAGAATCTTCGTTTTCACCCTCCTCCAAGATCCAGTTTCTCTTTGGATCTGCTAGTAGTTTTTTAATTTTTCGTGGAAATGCATTGGCTGAACGGGCGTTCTCCCAAGTTCTTACCGTTTTAAATATTTCGTATTTCTGCGGACAGCTTTCAACCTCTCTTTGGTTTAACTCCAAGCTGTAGGTAGTACCAACACCTACCGAGATAGCTTGTATGTGTGCATATTGCTCCACCGTTGAGTTGGCATTAATCGGGAAATTGCGGCCCATACCAACAGGGAAAAAATTGGCGTAAGTTACGTCCCGAAGATCCTTGCCCTGACTGGTGGTGCTGCCCCATTCCCTGGTGTCAACATCGTATAAATTTTTACCTCCTCCCACATTCCAGATACTCTGGTAATGCCATGAACCTTCCGATAATGTGGCACCAGTAAAACGTATAGGAGGAATACCATGTTTTGCTGCTCTTTCAAACATTTTTCGGAAAAAGCGTTTTGCTGAATAGTACCCATGTCCGTTGTTAAATAAAAACTCCTGCCCATCAAAGTCGTAGTAACCCAAGCCGTTGATAAAACAGACGTCGGCATAGTATTCCGCAATTTTATCTTGAAGCGCCATATTGGGGATTAACCCATCATAGCCATAATTTAAGGTAACCTGCAACTTGTAAATGGTGTCATTTGCACTATGTTGAAGTGGTTTTGTTCCCCAGTATCCCCGTTCAACATTTAAAAGTCTATAGGGTTTGCGCTCCGAAACGCCAAGGTAATAAATTAGCTCTTTGCCAATTTTTATCATGTTCAAATTCTCCGCATGCCCTTCCCAACTTGCAATCTCTTCTAAATGCGTTGGGTCATCTACTACAATAAGCGTATCGGTGGGATTGATGGAATTTACCAACAAACGTTTTTGCTGGTAATAAAGGCTATCACTAGGGATTGGACTGGCATCTTTGGTCCCAGGAGCCAATGCATTGGTTATTGTAGTCCTACCAATTGTAACCCCATATTCGGCTGCCATTTCAGCGAATTCTTTGTGCGATTTATTTCCCGAGGTCAGCTGTATAGGCTTCCTCTCAAAATTTTTCCCGTCAATATAACCTTCATTGCCCCGATCGGGTCTAACAAAACCCTGATCATACAAGCTGATTGTCTTAAAGCCCAATTGAGAAGTGTAAGAGATTATGCTGTCATTTAATCCTCCATGGGTCATGGCATCTGGCACATAAGCTGCAGGATCTTTTACCCATTTTCCATTGATGGTGGGGTAGGGCAAGTCTTCTGACAGTACGATATCTTGAATCACATCTTTCAAGGCGATGCTATCGGGGCTGCCCCAGAAAGCTATTGATGAACCAATATAATCTATTCCAGGTAATGGCTGAACTTCCAGATGATTAGGTGTATTTGCTGCCATATTGGGGATTAACGAATAATAAACTTCCCTTTTTAATGACCGATCGCGAGAGTGATAATTAATGGATATTCTCCCTTTTTCGTCAACTGTAGCAGCATTTCCGTACATTATTCTGTAATAGGGTTCTTTGTGAGCATAAAAAGCCACATCGTTAATGCCATCTCCTCCAAGCGTGAAAACTTGCCCTTCCCGCAAGGAGTCAGGTAAGGGGTAAAGTGAAGTGTCAGGCGAATGGATAATGTATTGAAAAGGAGCCGCATCGGCTATCGTTTCAGAAGTGCCTCCTAGCGTATTGTCGTCCAGCGCGAGCATTCCTATTGCATAATTGACCCTATCGCTGGTATCTCTTGCAACCCCGATTATCTCCCCAATAAGATTGGTGATATCCGTATGGTAAGGGCCCCATTGAATGCCCTCAATGCCCTCAGAAGGAGTAAGGGACTCAAGGGTGAATTTAAAATATTTGTTTTTTGATTCAAGGCTGATTTTAGCAACTGAACCGTTGGAATAGTTCAGTGTAAGGATTTTATCAGTACTTTTGAATGTAGCCTTAATAGGTTCATAATAGGCCTTCTTCGTACCATCATAAAGGCACATGATAGGCGAGGGTTTTTCGGCAGGACTAAATTCCCGATGTGGTGATACCGTCGTATTCTTCATACTGGTGATAAAACCCTTATTATTTATCTGTATTTTAAAATACGAAGTACTTAAGTCAATCTGATCTTTGGTTGAACAATGACTCACCAAGAGGGTAAGCATTAGCAATAGGAGGGTACGTCCAAATTTATTATTAATGAGAATAGTAGCAATCATAATGTCATTCCTAATTAATGGGTGTCTTGTTCTTTTAAAAAATAGCATTCATTTGGGTAGAAGTATTTGGTTTTAGCAGTGGAGGGCTGAAGAGCACTTTTGCTTATAGGTTTTGTGTGCCTTGGGTGGTGAATATAGACCAAAAAGTTGATCGTTCCAATGGGAGGGGAGCCTGTGCTGATTTTCTTATGGATCTCTTAAACCTGAAATATGCAATATCCTTTTTATTACGTGATGTAAACTTCAAAATCTGCTACCTCCTCGCAATTTTCAATCTCACCATTGCTAATGCTATCGTTCATTTTATCCGCCTTGACCTTTTTTCAATTTTATTTATACCTATCAATAATTCTTTTTTATTCCAATCATCCAGAAAATCAGTTTATATAAATATTTGTTTCGATCAGTATTGAACTTTTTAGAAAAAAACCACGAAATTCAATCTTGCAAAATAGGATGTCTAAAATTCTGGCTTTAGCGGGGACCATCTTAATAACAACAAGAACTTAGGAGCTACTCAAAATAAAAATATTGATTAGCAAATCTATCATTTATTTAATCCAACTGTCAATAGGTGATTTTTATCATATAAAGTATGCAACTATAATCCTACATTTACTTTAAATTAAATGGATTATGAAAAATTTAGTCATTTTAGGAGCAGGCACTTCCGGAACCATGATGGCCAATCATCTAGTTTCTAAACTTGATAAAAATGATTGGACCATCACAATTGTAGACCAGTATAAAACACATTACTACCAACCCGGTTTTTTGTTTTTACCTTTTGATATTTATAATACAAAACAAGTAAAAAAGAAGGGAAAAAAGTTCATTCCTAAAGGGGTTAACTATTTGCTGGAGAAAATTGAACGCATTGTGCCAGAGGAGAACAAGGTGTCTCTCGAAAGCGGAAAGAACCTCAATTATGATATTTTAATTGTAGCCACGGGTACTAAGATAGCTCCTGACGAAACCGAAGGGATGAACGGTTCCGAATGGTACAAAAGTATTTTCGATTTCTATACCTTTGAAGGCGCAAAAGCCTTAAGAAATAAATTACGTAAATGGGAAGGTGGTAAATTGGTGGTTCACATCACTGAAATGCCCATTAAATGTCCGGTAGCACCTTTAGAGTTTGCCTTTTTAGCAGATTCATTCTTTAAGCATAAAGGCATGCGGGACAAGGTAGAAATCACGTTTGTAACCCCTTTGGATGGTGCCTTCACAAAACCAAAAGCAACCCAGGCACTGCATTATTTATTGGAAGAAAAAAACATCAAAGAAATTACCAATTTCAATATTGAACGGGTAGATTATGAGAATAATAAGCTCATTGATTATGCAGAAACTGAGGTTGAATACGATTTACTAGTCACCGTCCCAACCAATATGGGAGATGCTTTAATAGAGCGATCCGGTTTGGGAGATGATCTCAACTATATTCCAACAAACAAAGCAACGCTACAATCTAAAGCGCATGAGAATATTTTTGCCATAGGAGACGCAACTAATTTACCAGCGTCTAAGGCAGGGTCTGTGGCTCATTTTGAAGCTGAAATTTTAACCGACAATATTCTTCGCTACATAAATGGCGAACCCTTGAAAGAGGAATTTGACGGTCATGCTAACTGTTTTATCGAAACAGGAAATGGGAAAGCACTTTTAATTGATTTTAATTACACCCATGAACCGGTGGAAGGTACATTTCCTTTCCCAGGCGTTGGTCCGTTGAAACTTTTGAAAGAAAGTAGGATCAACCACATGGGTAAAATGGCATTCAGATGGATTTACTGGAACATGTTGATTAAGGGGATACATATTCCATTTGTTTCAGCGACCATGTCGGAAAAAGGAAAACATTACGAAGAAGTAAAATAAAGCAAAAATAAATTTTAAGCAATGAAAAAAGTAATCGCAAATAAAGAAATTGATGTAAACGAAGAGGGATACCTCGTAGATTTTAGCCAATGGGATAAAGAAGTGGGTAAAAGTATAGCTGATGAGTGCAATATAGCTTTAACCGATAGACACTGGGAGGTTATTGAATACATTCATGATAAGCATCGTAAAGAAGAACCTTTGTCTATTAGAGGTATTAAGAAAAGTGGTGTAATCGATGTGAAGGAATTTTATGGTCTGTTCCCTGGAGGACCATTAAAAAAAGCGACACTTATCGCTGGAATCCCGAAACCAAAAAGTTGTATTTAAACGCGGATTATTCAACAGGATTCCCTGACTTTTCTCAGAAGCGATTCCATCTAGTAATAGATTGTCTATTGCATATTTCGAGTTAAACCTATAAACTAAAAGAAAATGAGCACCAAAGTTAAAAAAATGCTTTTCATCTTATCGAAGGGAACAATAGAGAATGCCTATGCAGCCTTTGTAATGGCCAATGGCGCACGTATGGAAGGCATTGAATCTGAAATATTTTTTACATTTTTTGGTCTGGAGGTCATCCAGAAGAAAAAACTAGCGCATTTACATACAGCTACGGTTGGTAATCCTGCGATGCACATGCCTACCATGTTGGGAGGTTTGCCTGGTATGGAGGCTTTGGCGACTAAAATGATGAAGAAAGAAATGGAGAAGTTGGACATGCCTCCCATTGGAGAGTTTTTAGAGATTCTTTCCGATTCTGGCTGTAAGCTATGGGGCTGTAAGTTGGCTGTGGATATGTTCCATCTTAAAAGAGAAGATCTAATTGATGAGTTAGATGGGATCTTAACGATTGGTGATTTCTATAGCAGAGCAGATAAAGAAGGCTGTCAGTTACTTTTTATTTAATCTCGGATTATGCAATAGTGTTCCCTGACCTTTCTCTGGAAGTGGTAAAATCACAAGAAAATCAGGCTATTTGGAGACTTGGTATTACCTTTGGAATTCGAAAATAGAAACTAATTGTCTGATTTTAAAATGTTAATCACGCAATAGAATGGCTATTGTGTGATCAACAGGGTACTGCTCAGTGAGAGGTTTGGGGCTGAAATTCCCTATTTACTTTTCAACTGCACTAGGGTAATTGTATTTTCCTTGTGATTCAATGCCGTTTTTGACATGGGCCAAATGATGGGTACAATGCCAAGCATAATTTCCAATGTTTTCAGCCAGATTGAGTTTTTCCCCGTGTTCAGGATGAATAAATTCAAGCCTCAGTTGTTCATTGGTTAGGCTTCTCAGGAGGATTCCCCATTTTTTATGCAATCCATTTAATAATTTTAGTGAATAGGTGATATTGTCATCTTGTGAATCAATCAATTCAGCCCATTTGTCCTCAAAATAGGGTTTAATTGTCGGGTTTTCTTCTGTTAAAGCCAGTTTAAACCGGATTAGGCTGTTCATGTGGCTGTCACTGCAATGGTGTACCACTTGCTTAACCGTCCAACCATCTGGTCTGTATTTCCAGTTAAGTTTTTCAATCGAAATATTAGCTGTTAAGTCTTCAACCTTAGCTGGGAAACCTTCAATTTGGGCGATCCATTCTGTGATTAAATCACTATTAGGGTTTTTGTTGGGTATATATTCTCCAATTGGGAATTTGAGTTTTTGGATATCCATGTTGGCAAATTTCTATGGTGAACAATGATTGGAAAGTAAAGAATGGCATGCCGAAAGGAGCTTAAGCTTTATGAATAAACTGTTTAAGGGCACTATAAGGTGAATTTAAAATAAAAATTTGACCGTTCCTACGGATGAAATGATTGTTCCATTTTCATAGGGTTGAGTGAAAGATTTTAGTGAAACGTCAGGTATTGGGAGGATTGGATAAGTTATGGGCTGTAGCCCAGTCTCTGGTCCTTTTTATTCCTTTAATCCGGATTCTAAGACATTGAAAAATGTAATGTAGGGCAGCTAACTTGAGAGATTTTGTCAGCATTGTTGCAGAAAAAAAAGCAACAATACCGCCAAAATCGTGTTGTACTCATTGTTTTTAGCAGGGGCTCACACCCCTGGCTACAAATATTTCACCCCTCTGGGGTTTTTTGGATTCATAAAATTTTAAAGTAAACACCAATATAGAAAGTAATCTTAATCTATAAAGAGTTAGATGGAATTCTAAGACATCGGCAAAAAGTAACGTAGGGTAGCTAACTCCGGTGGAAATTTCCTCATTTCAAGGGTTGAATCCCTTGGCAATTGATTTTAAAGTACCTTAAACTAAACATTTCTTTAAGGAGTTAGATGGAATTCTGCAATAGGGCTTCCCAACTTCATCGGAAAGTGATTCCATTACGTAACAGAAGGTCTATTGCATATTTCGGGTTTAAAGCCGGATCCGAAGACTATGATAAGTAACATTAGGTAGCTACCTTAGGTGGAAGTTTTGTCAGGGTTTTTGCAAAAAAAAAGCCATAATAACACCTAAATCGAATTCATTTGCTTACTACAGACCAGCCCCCGTGGCTATACAGATTTTGGTCATCCATGACTGCTCATTGAGATGGGAAATAAGGTGCTTACGAACCTTTATTCTCTTGGTGGGAGCTTTCTTTCCAGAAGTTCCAGAATTTTTTCTTTGAGCACAATGTTTATCCCAAGGCTCTCAGTTGATACACCCTTCTTCAATTTGTAAGTGTATTTTGGCTCATTGTTTACCAAATTGGTCTCAAAGCAATTGAAGAAAATGTTATTGTTATCACTTCGCTGTAGAAGTGACTCAAACCGAGGTTCAAATCATCTGATAAATTTATTGTAGAGACGAGACCATCAAATTGCGAGATTTTCATTCTTGATGCTGGTATGGGAAATCCTAAATGAGCCAGGTAAACCGCAATACCAAATGCTTTGAGAAAACTGGATTTTCCTGCCATGTTAGCACCAGTAAGAAAACATATGTTCTCTTTTTCAGAAAGATAAAAATTATTAGCAACTGCATTTTGTATTTTAGGGTGAATAAGTCCCTCTAATTCGATATGCGTTTTTGTGCTGTTTGTGTATTCAGGAAAATTGAAATTTAAATCCCTAGTCTCTTTTCCAATTGTATAAAAGGCCTCTAATTGATAAAAAATATCAAGAAGCCAGATTACATCTTCTTTTAGTGTTTTCCGAATAAGGAAATCATAAGAAGCAATAGGTGTGAAAAATGGATGCTGGTCAAATCCATCAATAAATTCACGTAGATTTTTCTTATTGGTTGATTCTTAGGGAGGAATTGATTTTGGGGAAGGTAGGCAACCAAGTTACCCTCTTTAAATGGCTTTTAAAAAACTTTATTTTCGATTCTAATGCGCTTATTATTGGCATCAGTAGCTCCGAAAATAATTTTTAACAGGGTTGATTTCCCTGCTCCATTTCTCCCCAGAATACCTATTACTTCGTTGGTCCGACATTTTAAATAGACATCTGAAAGTAAATGGTTAAAACCAAAGGTCTTGATTATGCTGTTTACTTCTAAGGTTCGTTCGGTCGCAATTAAATGAGGAGAAAATAAACGGATGAAAGGAGAATATTGATATCGAACGAAATGCTTATTAATTTCACTTTAGTTAAACCAAGGTTGAAATAAAACATCCATCGATTAGCATAGCGCTGGTGAAAGAGATATATGGACAATGCAAACCCAGCAGTTGGTAGACAAATAAAAAAACCATTGAAAAAATCCATATCATTAATATAATACAATAGACCTGCAAAAAATGAGAAAGAAATAGTGAAGCCGCTTATTTGTTTATAGAATAATAATAATGCTTTCATTTATTGATTCGAAATTATCATCAGCATTTCAGACCATAATCAGTAGCTTCCTGTAAGGTGCTATTGTTCACAGATTTTGTTAATCTTTAGCGGTGAATATAGCGTAAAAAAATGACCTATCAAATGGGAGGAAAGCCTGTCCTAATTTTCTTTCTTCTAGTAGATTATGTTTTTTTTCGTTTGTGCAGATGCGGATTAGAAGCTATATCTTTTCCATTTGTTTTTTTAAGCATTGACCCTCGATTTGCCACTTCACCCACTATTCGCACAGATACCTTAATTGGGCGTCGAGAATTTATTTTCTTTTAAATATTTTCGCAATGGTTTTTCCAATTTCATCCAATTTTTCAAGTGGTTCTATAAATGTTGCGTTGTTCAACTCAATTTGCGAGCTGTCTGCAACCCCCGCCTGCATTGGATAAATTAAAATGTAACTTGTGTCTTTAAAGTATCTATTTAAATAGGCGGGTATTTTTGTCATATTGCTATGATAGGAAGGTTTCTCTTTTCTGCTTAGAATGATTATTAAGTTGTCGTCTTTGCGAAAATTCCTTGCTAGGATTAGAAAGTCATCCCAATTGCTGAATTCTTCAAAATCACATTCAATTGGATGTTTAGATTGAATTTCTTGTATGACTTTCAAAGTGTCGTTGTTGGCATAAAAAAGCAGTTTGGCTCCTGAGTTCCTTGCAATATTCCAAACTTTAATCAGCCAAAATGGAAATCCTATTTCTTTTTCTGCACTTTCAGGAACGATTATTATATGTCTTTTGATTGTTCCAAACGGTTGGGCTGGTTTATAAATCAAAGTTGTTATGTTGCATTTTGTCAAAATGCCGTCTGTTAGATTTCCTAAGAAAGATTCTGAAATTCCTTTGTTTATATGAAGACCTAAAATTAAATCTGTGATTTTATTTTCTTTGGCAACACTGGTAATTCCATTTACAATATTTAAGTCGTAGCGAAGAAGTTCGTGCACCAAATTGTCTGTTGCCGAGGCTGTTACGGATGCTTTTTTTAAAATTTTCTTAGCATGTTTATCAGCCGAACCGTCCAATGAATTATTGTCAACGATACTAAGGGCATAAAGCCCATCTTTGTTTTTCTTTGATTTAATGAGTACTCCTAAATTAATTAGTTCGTCTGTTGTTTCGATATTGCTAATTGGGATAAGGATTTTTTCCTGATTTTCTTCATCATCTGATGTATCAGTGCTTTCTAAAAGGGCGATATTTTGAGCGCCTTTTTGAGCAACAAATGAAGCAATGGTGCAAGTAAAAAGTATCATCAAGATTGTTCCGTTTAAGATGCTTTCGCTTAGCAATCTGATTGGCTCGCCTGTTTCCGTTTCTCCAATTACGATGTTGTAACCGACTAAAACTGCTGCCAAAGTTGCAGCAGCCTGTGCGTTACTTAACCCAAATATCAATCTTCGTTCATCAACTGAGAATTTAAAGGTTTTTTGTGTAATCCAGGCTGCAAGGAATTTTGCGGTTGTTGCCACAACAATCATTGCCGATGCAACCTTTATTGTTTCTATGTCCTTGAAAAAAGCACGATAATCTATTAGCATTCCTACACCAATAAGAAAGAAAGGTATAAAAATGGCGTTCCCTACAAATTCAATTCGGTTCATTAAAGGTGAAGTATGTAGGATTAAACGGTTAAGTGCCAAACCTGATAGGAATGCGCCAATGATTGCTTCAATTCCCGCCATTTCAGCGAGAACAGCACCTAAAAAAACCATTACCAAAACAAAGATATACTGAGAAACACTGTCATCAAACCGCTTTAAAAACCAACGTCCGATAATTGGAAAAAGGAACATTACAATTAACCCAAAAACAAGAATAGAAATAGTTAACCTTACCCAAAACTCGGTATTTACTTCTCCTGTTGTCATTCCAACAATCACCGCAAGAACTAAAAGGGCTAAGGTATCCGTAATCATAGTTCCGCCAACTGTTATGTTGACAGCTTTATTTTTCGCCACTCCCATTTTACTGATTAATGGGTAGGCGATTAATGTATGAGAGGCAAACATACTTGCCAATAAAACCGAAGTTGGTAAAGAAAATCCCAATCCATAAAGCCCTGTTAAAGTCCCCAATACCATTGGAATACTGAAAGTATATAAGCCAAAGACCAAACTTTTTTTGCTGTTTTTCTTGAAGTCTGCCAAGTCAATTTCCAAACCTGCAAGGAACATTATGTATAAAAGACCTGCTGTCCCTGAAAGAATTATACTGCTGTCACGCTCCATTAGGTTAATCCCATTTGGTCCAATAACTGCACCTGCTATAATCAGCCCTAGAAGATGGGGGATTTTTATTTTATTTAGAATAATCGGAGCAAATAAGATTATGACCAGTATAGAAAGGAATTTCAATACTGGGTTTGTCAGCGGTAAGGTTGTATCAAATATGTTCAATAATACCATTCTTTTTCGTTTCTCTCGTTAATGTATTGGATCTTAGCCTTGCGCTCACCGTAGGAATATACGTACCGTTATGTGTATTTCAACCATATCTCTGCTACTAATTTTGTCGGTTTTTAATCGTTTTAAAATAAATTGTAGCAACATGGTTATTAAATTCCTTAGTCGTGTAGGAATGGTGACTTCGATAGCACTTAAATCAGCCTTATATCAACTTTTGATGTCCAAATATTATATTCATTTCAAACCCTGGTTCAGCCAAGCAATGGCATTAACTGGTTGAATCATAAGGATCCATTAAGGAAGCTAACAGCGCCTAGCCCCTAAAACTACCAATGACTGCATTGTACACCGATTAAAGCACCCTTTCATTTCCTCAAGGCATATTTCGGGTATAAATAGGAGAAAAAGGTTTTTATCTTTATTTTTGGTACAATGACAGATGAAATAGAAAAACAGCCCAATAATCCACTCCACGGAATCCGACTTGTGGATGTTCTGGACTATTTGGTGCAGAAATACGGTTTTCCTGAATTGGGCCAGCGGATTAAAATTCGCTGCTTTACAAACAATCCCACGCTTAAATCTTCTTTGACTTTTTTAAGGAAAACTCCTTGGGCGAGAGAAAGGGTAGAGGAGCTATACCTTAAGACAAAAAATAGGGAGTCCCCACAGTGAAATCCATTAATTTTGATAAAAGATTTACGGCTTATTTTATTACAGTCAATGACCAGTTATGGAAAAACTTGATAGTGGAGTGGTCGAATATCACTAAAAATCAGTATAATAATAAGATTGTTGACAATTTATAACAGCGAAATTCTTAAATTTTAAACCTAAAATAGATCAATTCATAAAAGATGACCATGAAATCACCAAAAAATGAAAATCAGGAAAATTCAAGACGTTCTTTTATAAAGAATGCTGCGATAGCCTCCTCTATTGTATTCGTACCCAGACATGTTTTGGGTGGCGTAGGATTCACTGCTCCCAGTGACCAGTTGAATATAGCGGCCATCGGAGCCGGTGGAAAAGGAGCCAGCGACATTAAAAATGCTTCTGTAAACGGTAGAGAGCGGGTAGTGGCTTTGTGTGATGTGGATTTCAATGGATCGGCAAAACGGTCTGTTGACAATTTCCCTAGTGCCAAACGGTACGCAGATTACAGGGAAATGCTCGACAAAGAAAAGGATATTGACGCGGTCACCATTTCTACACCTGATCATGTCCATGGTCCAGCTGCTTCTTATGCCATGGATAGAGGTGTACATGTATATGTACAAAAGCCCATGACACACAATATTCAGGAAGCCAGATTGCTTACGCAAATGGCAAGGGGTAAGAAGATCGTAACCCAAATGGGTAACCAGGGAGGTTCCAATCCACTGTTGAATATGGTACAAGGTTGGATAGATAGTGATAAAATCGGTAAGGTGTCTAAGGTACAAGTTTGGACCAATAGACCTGTTTGGCCTCAGGGAATTCCATTCCCTAAACCAGAACCGTCCAAAAAACCAGATGATTTAAACTGGGACTTATGGTTAGGTCCTGCAGATTATATTCCATTTACCCCTAATCTTCATCCATTCAATTGGAGAGGCTGGTGGGATTATGGTACAGGCGCTCTGGGAGATGTGGGATGTCACCTGATCGATATACCTTTCAGAACCCTAGGATTGAAATACCCTACGGATGCTGAATGCAGTGTGGCTTCCATATACACAGATATGTGGACAGCGGATTATTTCCCAAAAAGTTGTCCGCCTGCTTCATTTATTACCCTTCATTTCGATGCGACTGCTAAAAGCAGGTCGCCTATAGAAATGACCTGGAGTGATGGAGGAATCAAACCTTCCCATCCGGATATTATCCCTGCTGATAGCGATATCGGAGGTAAGGACAGTGCGAATGGAGTTTTGATTATTGGGGAAAAAGGAATTATCTCTACCAATATCAACGATAGCTCCCCACTAATGCCTAAGCTCTACATGAATGATGGGACAACAGATTTTGGACCGGAAGTAGAAAAATCCGATGAACCGGAATATGGCCACCAACGCAAGTGGGTAGATGCTTGTAAAGCAGGTTTCGATAGTTCTGAACACAAGGCCCTAACCTCATCATTCGACTATGCCGGGCCAATGACGGAGACTGTTTTGATGGGTAATCTTGCTGTGCAAAGTTATATGCTCCGCAAAGAAAACAGTGAAGGAAAAGCTGAATTCTTCGGTAGGAAGAAACTATTGTGGGATGGTGAAAACATGAGAATCACCAACCTTGAAGAAGCCAACCAATTTGTAGGTAGAAATCACAGAGAAGGATTCAAAATTTGATTTAAAACTTCAAATAAATAATTTAAAACTCCGCCCATTTATTAAAAAGGCGGAGTTTTTTTTATGGGTTGATCAATATCTAATTTTAGTTTCAATAAGTGTTAAACTTGAATTCGAAGACGCGGGAAAGTAACGTTAAGTAGCAAACTTGGATAGGGATTTTGTCAGTATTATTGCAAAAAAAACCATAACCTTTGAAGGCCGATAAAATCTAATACTTAATGCCCTAAAGGAAAACTACTATCACCGATATGGATATTTTCTAATGATTGACGCTAGCCCATTGCATTTCTCCGAATCAATACCCAGTAATTTCTTGCAGTAAATTGAAAAAGCCTTTTTTTCTTTCCGAAGAAATGGACCAATCTACAGGAACACTCTGGTAGCCCTCTTCAAAAGCTTCTCCCTTTTTACGGAAATCAAAATACCCCCAGGATGCGTAAGCAGAAACTGAGGCGATCAGGTTATTGAAGTCTTTGTCAAAATCAAAATGATCGTCCTCATTAAAGAGGATAGGCATTTTATGGTAGCCCTCTACTTCTTTGGTTTTTGCCACCATTTCCCCGATTTTTTCTGGCTCGGATACACCGTTTCCATGCAATAAGATGAAATCAGCTACCTGCACTACATTGGGTAGGGGGATAAACCGACCACCATAACTGGTGCTGACATAATACCTGTACCCATCCCTTTCTATGGATTTAGCTCTTAAAATCAATTCATGAACCCTTTCTGGTTGGAGAATCTTATGGGTATACCTCACATTACATTCATTGTTGATTTCTATGATCACGTTTTTATAGCTGTGATCATGAAGCCAATTGATAGCAAGATCCACAGCCTGTATTACTGCTACCTCGTCTTCAAGTCTATGGTCCTGTCCGAAATAAAACAAACCTAAAATTGGAACCATCTCCAACCTATCTGCCTCATCAAGGATTTTCTTCAATCGATTCATGTAGGCGGGTCTCAGCTCACCTTTAGCGGTGAAAGCAGAATTGTGCCATGGTTGATTTTTACTGTATCCTTCCGGGCTTCCGCCCTGAAGGTTGATGGTGAAAGAAAGCAGGCCATGGGCTTTCCAATCGACCATGTTTTCCACAAATTCAGAAGTGTTTCTGTCTGTATCCCATTTGCCTGTATCGGGATACTTCCACCGGTCTGAAGTTTCAGCATTAAGGTCATCAAAAATTCCCTGCACCAATCGGGCGTTCATTAGCAGGCCTTCGATTTTCCGGCTTTTCCATTTTTGCCCTGAATAGGTAGGTTTACCATTGATATAGAATTTCTCCCCCTTAATTTTAACTTTGGTTTGCCCAAAGGATGGGGAAATGGAAAACAAAAAAACCAAGGCCACCAAAGCACTGGTTAATTTTATCCAAAAGGTAAAGAATCGGTGATTGCTCATACCTCGTTTGGATCTGGGTGAATAAAAGGAGCTCGATAGGGTCTGGTCAAAAGCCTGGTAGCTTCTTCGTCATTGATAATGATTCGCTTCTCAGGATCATAAGCCAATGGCCTTCCTAATTTCATAGACATATTGGCCATGATACAGCTGGCGGTAGAAATATGCCCTTCTTCAATATCAGCTACAGGCCTTCCACCTTTTTCTATGGCTTGAATAAAGTTCTTCATGTGCGCCCTTGTGGCTGGTGCAGCCTGCAGTTCAATGTCTTTTTCTGTAAGGTCTTCAGGATACTTTTCTCTTTCAAAAACCACATCCCCTGTTATTGCTTCGCCTTTCCCTTGCGGAATAAACTCATATTTCATCACAGAAGCCTTTAAGGTGCCTTTGTCACCATAAATTTTATAGGCCCAGGGATATTCCGGATCTTGAGGTGTTCCCCAAGAGCGATGGTTCCAGACACAATCCAAGTCATCGTAATGGAAAGTGGCAGTTTGGGTATCTGCAATGGTAGATTTACCACCCTTTTGAACGTATATCCCACCGGTAGCGAATACACTTTTAGGCCAGCCCAATCCCAGGGTCCATCGGACTGCATCAAACATGTGTACGCACATGTCACCCGTGATGCCATTGCTGTATTCCATCATGGTGCGCCACCACCTTCTATGAGGAAGGCCATCAAAAGGCCTCATGGGACCAGGCCCCACCCACAGATCATAGTCAAAAAAGTCTGGTACTGGCTGGATTTCCGGACTGCCGTTGGCCCTCATATGGTAAAAGCAGCACATCTCTACATGAGATATTTTGCCCAATAAACCTTTGTCAATAATGTTATTTTTGGCATCAACCAGATGCGGAGTACTCCTTCTCTGAGTTCCTATCTGTACGACCTTATTGTGCTTTCTTGCAGCGGCTAAAATAGCTTCACCTTCCATGACATCCACACTGATCGGTTTTTGCAGGTATACATTTGCTCCAGAATGGATTGCATCGATCGCCTGAAGGGCATGCCAATGATCAGGACTTCCTACCAATACAATGTCAAGCTTATTTTCATCCAGCATTTGGCGGTAGTGCTTGTACTTTTTAGGAACTTTGCCAGACTTTTGCCTTTGGCTTATCAGTTCACCTGCCTCATCCATCAAATGGGCGTCTGGGTCAGCTATACCTATAACTTCTACATCAGCCACCTGTATAAGTCTGAAAAGATCACTTTTCCCGTACCATCCTGTACCAATCAATCCTACTTTATATTTTTTATCTTTAGAAGAAAAGGCCATTGATGGCATTCCTACACTAGCCAAAGTGGCCATAGCTGTACTTCCTTTGATAAATTTTCTTCGGTCTAATTTTAATGGGTTCATTTATTATATGGAGTTTGTCTACATTAAAGATTCAATATATAAAAATTATCCCTCAGAGAAAGTCTTTCTTTCTTGAAAAATGAAATTTTAGTGAATTTTCTTTTAAAGGGTAATTACTTGTGGTAATTTTCAGGAATAACAATAGATATTCCAACCAAAACAGATATTAATGAAACAAAAAGCAATCACTTATCTTCTTTTTATGCTTATTTCTTTGCTTACTCAATCCGTGTACAGTCAGGTAAATAGCTCATTTTTGAATCCCCCAAAAGTTCTTCAGCTTTCAGAGTTTGAACCCAGGCATACGTTAGAAAATCGAAAATTTTCAGGTATTCCTAGCTTGGCCATTAATGAGGATGAAGGTGAGTTTTGGGCGGTGTGGTATGCAGGCATCAGTCCGAGTGAAGATGAAAACAACTATGTAGTCCTTTCCTTTAGTGCAGATAATGGGGAGACTTGGAAGGAGACATTGGCAATAGATCCAGATGGTGGAGGGCTTGTTAGGGCATTTGATCCTGAAGTTTGGGTAGATCCATCTGGCAGGGTATGGGTGTTTTGGGCACAAGCGGTAGATAAAGATGCAAAGATAGGAGGAGTATGGGCCATTACAGGTGAGAAATCTGGAAATGGATCTACGACATGGTCTGCTCCGAGAAGGTTGACCGATGGTGTCATGATGTGTAAACCGTTTGTACTAAACGATGGGGGTTGGGTATTGCCTGCCTCGACTTGGCGGGAAACCGATAACAGTGCAAGAATGGTGGTCTCATATGACCAAGGCAAAACCTGGAATGTAAGAGGTGGCGTACATGTGCCAAAAGAGTTTAGGTCCTATGATGAGCATCACTTTATAGAAAAAAACGATGGTAAAATATGGGCATTGTTAAGAACCTCTTATGGTATTGGAGAAAGTTATTCTAGTGATGCAGGGAAGACATGGTCTGCTCTGAAGCAATCACCAATAGCACATCCAAGTGCTAGGTTTTTTATTCGCCGTTTACAATCTGGGAATTTACTTTTGGTGAAACATGGCCCTATAGTCATCAAGACGGGCAGAAGTCATTTAATGGCTTTTCTTTCCCAAGATGATGGAGAATCCTGGTCAAGAGGACTTTTGCTGGATCAAAGGTTAGGCGTTTCTTATCCCGACGGCCAACAAACATCAGATGGTACGATTTATATCACATACGACCGCAACCGAACCGGAGAGCAGGAGATTTTAATGACACATTTTAAGGAAGAGGATATATTGAACAATGCCTTCGATGAACAGATGGTGGAAGTTTTTAACCATAGGAAAATCGTTAGTAAGAAAAAAGATTGATGGGAGCTTTTAAATGGTTTTTGCTTGGGACATTATCTATCACTTTTTTTAGGATAAATAATGTTTTGGGTCAAGTTAATTTTAAGTCAGATCCTGCCTTGGCATGGCAAAGACATACTATTGACAATACCTCCTTGGGAGCCGATGGGACCAAATTTGCCGATGTCAATAAGGACGGGCGAGTTGACCTGATCGTTGGGTGGGAAGAGGGTGGCGTTTCCCGGATTTACATTCAACCCTTAAACCCCAAAGAGAAATGGCCTTTTATAGAATTACCATCCCCTGATGTGGAAGATGCCTTCGTTGCTGATCTAAATGCCGACGGGTTTTTGGATTTAATCACTTTCTCTGAGGGAAGTCATCAACGTGTGACTGTGCATTGGGCACCTGCTGATGCACAAGATTACTTGCTTTCTGAAAATTGGGAGTCGAAAGATGTTCCGATAACCATTGGCAAAACGAAGTGGATGTTTGGGAGGCCCTTTGATGTAGATGGAAAAAATGGATTGGATTTGATCATTGGTTCAAAGGCACCAAATGGAGTTTTAGGCTGGTTGGAAATACCGGAAGAACCCATGAAAATGGAAGATTGGAAATTCCATAAGCTCTCTTCTGCTGGATGGATTATGAGCATCGCACTTATGGATATGAACGATGACAATAAACCGGATATCGTGATTACGGATAGAAAAGGCGCATTGCGTGGTTTAAGGTGGCTTGAGAATCCAGGACATGATGCATTAGCAATGGAATGGACCAATCACTTTATAGGTGTTCAGGAAGGAGAGCCCATGTTTATGGATCACTTTGAAAACTCCAATAGCAGTAATGGAATTGAATTTATTGTTCCTGATTTATACCAAGGCTGGGTGCATTTTATAAAAAATGATAAAGTCTGGGAAAATCGAAAAATCAGCTACCCTAAGATTGGTGGAAGGCGGGGTAAATCTGTCAAAATAGCCGATATTAACAAGGATGGAGAACTGGATTTAGTGGCTTCTTTTGAAGAAGCATTGGATAGATCGGGTGTGATTGCGATGATGAGTTTTCAATCGGATTCCTCCTATTTTATGGATATTAGTGGTAAGGAAGGCGTAAAATATGACTTCTTACTTTTAAAGGATTTAGATGGGGATGGAGATTTGGATGTGATCACCTCAGAGGAGACTGCGGCTGATGGATCGAAGAAAGGATTAGGCGTAATTTGGTACGAAAACCCGATTAAATAAAATGTTTGTCGATCCTGTTTTTTTTTGAGTAATATAGGCCTGATTATAGGAAATTCGAGTAATACTCCCAATAGTTAGTTTAATTTATTGAAATATAATAGAACCAAATAACTAAAAATAAAATACTGACTGATAATGAGCAAAGAAATATACCTGATTGCCAGTGGCGATTTAAGACTTCCAGCCAATCAAACCTGCTGGCAGGCACAAAAAGAGATGGAAGACAGCCTCCAGGGAGTTTTTGATGACTTGGGAATTAACGTCATCAGGGCCCATAAATATGATGAGGGGAAAGGACATGGTTTTATTGATTCCCAGAAAATGGGGATGGATGTATTCAGAGATTTAGATCCAGAGAAGCCATTAATCGTTGCTGAAAGTGTGTGGCAGTTCTCGCATCATGTATTGGCAGGATTGACCACGCATAAAGGGCCTATTTTAACCATTGCCAATTGGAGTGGACAATGGCCTGGCCTGGTAGGAATGCTTAACCTCAATGGCTCTTTAACAAAAGCTGGTGTACCTTATTCTACGATTTGGAGCAAGGATTTCAAGGATAGCTTCTTTTTAAATGGCTTCAAAGAGTGGTTGGAATCAGGGAAAATCACGCATGATCTAAGCCATGTAAAGGCTTTTGAATCAAGTAGTATTCCGGCCGAAGCCTTGGAGACCGGAAGCACATTCGCCAAGGAATTCAGGAAAAATAAAGCCATAATGGGCGTTTTTGATGAAGGTTGTATGGGCATGTTTAATGCCATTATTCCTGATCACTTATTGCACAAAACTGGTCTGTTTAAAGAAAGACTAAGTCAATCCACCTTATATGCAGCCATGAGGAATGTTTCCTCAGAAGAAGCAGAAGAAGTATTGCAATGGTTGTTAGATAAAGGATTGACCTTTAACTGGGGTACCAAACCTGAAACCGAACTTACAAGGGAACAAACTCTTGAGCAATGCAAAATGTATGTGGCTGCACTAAGGTTAGCCAATAAGTTTGGTTGTGACACCATCGGTATTCAGTACCAGCAAGGGCTAAATGAACTAACCCCAGCCAGTGATCTTGTAGAAGGATTGCTAAACAATACTGAAAGACCTCCGGTGCTTGATGAGCAAGGAGTTGAAATTGTCGCAGGTAAAGCACTACCTCATTTCAATGAAGTAGATGAATGTGCCGGGCTAGACAGTCTGATTACTTACAAGCTTTGGGATAAATTAGGATTGGTTGGCGACAATACACTTCATGATTTAAGGTATGGAGAAAACTTCACGGTCAATGGGAAGGAAGAATTTGTATGGGTATTCCTGATTTCAGGCGCCGCACCTCCATCGCATTTTACCGGTGGATATAAAGGAGCAAGCAGTGATAGACAACCACCAATGTATTTTCCATTAGGCGGTGGGAGTTTAAAAGGGGTAAGCAAACCAGGACATATCGTTTGGAGTCGGGTTTTTGTGATGGATGACCAATTGCATTGCGACCTGGGGACAGGTAAAGTGGTAGAGTTGCCAGCTGAAGAAACACAGAGAAGGTGGGACATGACAACCCCTGAATGGCCGATAATGCATGGCGTTTTAGACGGAGTAAATCGCGATCAAATGATGGCAAGGCACAAGGCAAATCATATTCATGTTGTTTATGCAACAGATAAGGACAGTGCACTTGAAGCTTGCTATGCCAAGGCGGCCGCAATGAATGAATTAGGAATTAAAACGTCACTTTGTGGCCTGTAAAATGAGAAAAACAACACTTACAGTACTAGCAATAACCGCTGGATTGATGCTGAACTCCTGTGGAGGAGGCAATGAGAAAAAAGCTGAAGCCCAGGAGAATGTTCAATTGGCCCCCAATGATATTACAGGGAAATATCACTTACCGGAAAAACAAAAAGTAGGAGAAGGAGCTCTCGTACATGCCGAACTTATCTACCCATTGGACGATCGACCTACGCCTCAGGTTCACGCTTCCACTTTGGTGGAAACTCCCTCAGGAATAGTTGCCGCTTTCTTTTCAGGAACGCATGAAAAAAACCCTGATGTAGGGATAAGGGTAACTCATTTGGAAAATGGAAAATGGACAAGACCTGTAGAAGTAGCAAATGGTGTTCAGAATGATAAATTGAGGTATCCTGCCTGGAATCCAGTGCTGTTTCAACCCAAAGAAGGTCCTTTAATGCTTTTCTATAAAGTAGGTCCAGATCCTAGAGAGTGGTGGGGCATGTTGATCACTTCGGATGATGATGGCAAAACTTGGTCTGAGCCTAAAAAGCTTAGAGAAGACCCAGCCATTGGCCCCCTTTTGGGTCCAGTAAAAAACAAGGCTGTTCAACTTGAGGATGGGACTATAATCGCTCCTACAAGTACAGAGAGGAAAAAAGATGACGATACCTTTTGGATGGTTCATTTTGAAATCAGCAAAGACAATGGAAAGACTTGGGAGGTTGTAGGACCTATCAATGACGGAGTTGAGTTTGATGCGATTCAGCCTAGCATTTTGTTCCACAAAGATGGTTCGCTTCAGATTTTATGCCGTACCCGACAAGATGTGATTTCAGAAAGTTGGTCTACAGACAATGGTCAAACCTGGTCACCTATGACGGCTACTTCACTTCCCAATCCCAACTCAGGTACTGATGCCGTGACTTTGGCAGATGGCAGACAACTATTGATTTATAACCATAGTACCAAAGAAGGGGAGGAACCTAAAGGGAGAAACATTCTTAATTTGGCGATTTCTGATGATGGGAAAAATTGGAATCCATTTATGACCCTTGAAAACGAGCCCAATGAATCAGGATATAGCTATCCTGCCATCATCCAAAGTAAGGATGGAATGGTTCATATGACCTATACGTATGACAGAAAAACGGTTAAGTATGTAGTGGTAGATCCAAGTAAAATTTAATAAAGACAATTATAACCAGAATATTGTAGGTGTTTTTTATGCCTATTTATACGAATAAGAAATGCACAGAGATTTAAAAAAAGAACCATTAAAAGGTATAATACCTCCTATGGCCACGCTTTTGTTGGACGATGATCATTTAGACAAAGAAGGAACAATCCAACTAATAGAGCACCTGATAGCTGGAGGTGTCCATGGTATTTTTATTCTTGGTACTACTGGCGAATGTACCAATATTTCCTACAAATTAAGGAGGGAGCTTATAACATTGTCTTGTGAAAAGATCAATGGCAGAGTGCCTGTGTTGGTAGGTATTACGGATACTTCTCTTGAGGAAAGCTTGGCTTTAAGTCGCTTGTCAAAAGAAGCTGGTGCTACAGCAGTAGTGGCAGCACCACCCTATTATTATGGGTTGGGAGAAAGTGAATTGATCACCTATTTCAACAGGCTTGCGGATAACCTGACCCTTCCATTGTATTTGTACAACATGCCTTCGCATACGAAAACAATGATGACACAGAAAGCTGTTTTGGAATTGTCAAAACACCCGAATGTTTATGGGCTTAAAGACAGTTCAGGACAAGCTGTGTTTTTCAATGCCATGATTTATGCTTTCAGGAATAGACCTGATTTCACTTTACTTGTTGGGCCTGAAGAAATGATGGCTTCAACAGTTCTGATGGGTGGAAATGGTGGCGTAAGTGGAGGTGCCAATATATTCCCTAAACTTTTTGTGGACCTATACAATGCTGCTGATAAAGGTGACTTAAAGGAAGTGTCCAGGCTTCAAGAAATGGTAATGGAGATTGCTGATGAAATCTATGCTATGGGTTCTTATGGATCAAGTTTTCTTAAAGGATTGAAAGCGTCTATGTTTATCCTGGGTATAGGCACTGGCTATTTAGCTACGCCACTATCAGCCTTTGAAAAGGACGAAATTGAAATAATTAGAAAAAAACTGATTGGGCTTGCTGCCTATCAACAATACGTATAACCCAAATATGCCATAGTGATTTAACATTCGTGATAAAAACATATTAGAACCAATCAATTTGTTGTGAGGTATTTGTCTCCAGCTGTGCTGATTGTCTAATGAATTCACCACGCAGTGCAAATCCTATGGCATAATCAGTGTTAAAGCCTGAAATAATCATTTAAAAAGTAAAGAAGAATGGATTTACCCCTTATTGATTTAGTTGTATTTTTGTCATATATGTTGGCCATTATCCTTTTTGGAGCCTCCTTTTACTTTAAAAAGCGTTCTGCAAACGACTATATTACAGGAGGGGGACGATTGCCTTCCTGGGCCATAGGGATGTCCATTTTTGCTACTTTTGTGAGTAGTATCAGTTTTTTAGCTCTTCCTGGAAATGCCTATTTGTCCAATTGGAGCGGATTTGTATTTAGCTTGTCCATACCAATTGCGGCAGTTTTAGCGGTCAAATTTTTTGTCCCACTTTATAGAGGAATAAAAAACCCGTCAGCCTACTATTACTTGGAAACCAAATTTGGCCCATGGGCTAGGACCTATGCCTCCATTTGTTACTTGCTAACACAATTGGCAAGAATGGGAGCCATTATGTATTTATTGGCTTTGCCGATGAATGTTATGTTTGGATGGAGCATTCCTGTTATTATTATAATTACAGGGGCAAGTGTACTTATTTATTCTATTATGGGTGGTTTTGAGGCCGTTATCTGGACAGATGCCATACAAGGGATAGTCCTCATTACAGGTGCACTAGCCTGTTTATTGATCATTATGTTTTCCATGCCTGAAGGGCCCGGGCAGGTATTTACCATAGGAGCTGAGCATAATAAGTTTAGCTTAGGTAGTTTTGGCTTCAGCTTATCTGAGGGTACTTTTTGGGTGATATTGATATATGGACTTTTTATTAACCTACAGAATTTCGGGGTGGATCAAAACTATGTACAACGTTATCTTAGTGCCAAAACAGATAAAGAAGCAGTTAAATCTACCTTATTAGGTAGTCTTCTATATGTTCCTGTGTCGCTTCTGTTTTTCTTTATTGGTACAGCACTTTTTGCTTATTACCAGGCCATGCCTGAATTGTTGCCAGAAGCATTTCGTGGTGCGGATCAGGCAGACAAGGTTTTCCCTTATTTTATAGTCAGTGGTTTACCTGTGGGGATGACAGGATTGCTTATCGCTTCCATATTCGCTGCAGGCATGAGTACGATCTCCACTAGTATTAATAGTTCGGCCACTATTATACTTACAGATCATTATAAGAAGTATATTTCCCCAGATATAAGTGGGAAAGGAGAAATGAGGGTGTTGCTTTTCTCTTCATTTGTTATGGGTGTATTTGCCATTGTTGTAGCGATCGCATTCAATGGAGTCAAAAGTGCTTTGGAAGCTTGGTGGGCATTGTCGGCTATATTTAGTGGCGGTATTCTGGGTTTGTTTTTGCTTGGTTTCATTGGTAAAAACATCAAGCAGAAATATGCAGCCATTGGTGTTGTTCTTGGGGTATTGGTCATAGGATGGATGAGTTTATCACCAATAATTTTAGAAGAAGGCATGAGGTTTAGAAGTACCTTTCACGCCAACCTTACCATTGTGTTTGGTACTGTCGTCATCTTCTTGGTAGGGTTTATCCTTTCAGCTATTGCCAATAGAAAAAGCTAATTGCTAGGGAATAATGGTTAAACCCGGAATCCTGATTCAAAAAACAAATGATGGCAGCGTAAAAGAGCTGTATTCTTTGAACAATAATCCATCATTTGAACTAAGATTTGACAGCCTTTATTTTTTGGTTCGTTTTTGGTCAAGCCTGCCTTGAAGCAAAGCAACTCATGGCCTGCCTTGAAGCAAAGCAACTCATGGCCTGCCTTGAAGCAAAGCAACTCATGGCCTGCCTTGAGCTGCCTAGCGAATCAGAGTGGACAGAGGGAATATGGTAAATCTTTCTCTAGGTAATGAAAATTAGGGTTTTAAGGTTAATATTTAACCACGAAAACCTTCAAAACTTAAATGAGTTTGATGGAATTATTAAAAAGAGATTATAACGGCCTATCTAATGTTTTTTCGGGAAGCAATTTCATCACGTAATAGAGGAGCCATTGCATTTTTTGGGTTTCATTTATTTTATTCTTTAATTCCTCTCGAAGAGTAAATGATCATGCTGATTATAATTAGTAATATAAAAAGAACAGCATATTCAAATTGTAACCAAATATCAGATCTGGCTTTGATTCTATAACTTAAATTGGCGAGTTTTTTACCTTCTAATAACTGGATTTTTGACAATTCCTTTAAATCGTTGAACACACGCTCAAAATCCGAATTGAATCTTAGAACACTGTTCTCATAGTTTTTTTCCGAGGTTTCAAGGCTGCTAAAATAACTTTGAATTTCAAGCTTATTTGATACCAATTCCTTGAAATCATTTAGATATTGTTCCTCCTTGGGCGTAAGATAGGTTCGTTCAAAACTTGAAATAATGGCTAGTATTTGTTCATGATAGTCAATCACCTGATTCTTGACAGCCAAATATTGCTCGAAGGATTCGGTATTGGCTACCACCAAGCGCATTCTGAAAAGCAGTTCAGTGATATTGAAAATATAGTCTTGGACAACCAGCCTATCTTCATAAACAGTAACAAAGGAAGCTTCTAACTCATCTACGTTACTTTTATCTACAAGACTTTTGGCAAAAATGAGAAACAAAACAAGAATTAAGGCAATGGCGATTTTTGTTTTGAACGTTAAGAAGGTTTTTCCTGACATATTTCCTTAATTAAATTTTACTTTATATAATGACCAATTTTCCATGTTTTTCTAGTTGATAATTAAACTTACTTTATTAATTAAAGTTCATACTATTAATTAAAGTATTAATTTCTGATTAATCAAACAAAGAGAATTTTATTATTATCCATTAGAAATAAGCTGAAGGAAGGGTGAAGGTGAAATTTGTACCCTTATATAATTCACTAAAAACCTTTAGATCTCCTCCATTTTTCATGATAAAATCTTTCGATAGTTGTAGGCCTAGACCTGTTCCTCTCTCACCTTCTGTACCATATTGTCGCTTTCCACCAATTTCTTTAGTAAAAAGATTTTTCAAGGCCTCCTCAGACATACCAATACCATTGTCTTTAACAGAAATTTCCCAAAAATCCTGACCATGTTTTTTACTTGAAACGATTATTTCCCCGCCTTTGTGGGTAAATTTTAAGGCGTTATTTAAAACATTTCTTAGTACCAGATTAATTTGATCTTTGTCTGCGAAACAAATAGTGTTTTCTTCCAATTGATCAATGATTTGTATCTTTTTACTTTCGGAAATAGGTTGATTTAAGTTGATGTTCTCATTTAACAATTTGTGCATGGATATTGCGGCAGGATCAGTTACTATCCCTCTCATTTGTCCTTTGGCCCAGTTTAGTAAATTTGTGAGTGTAAAGTGAACTTGCTCTACCTCATTTCGCAATTGAGTAGAAACCATTAAAAACTCCTGTTGATTCAACTTTTCATCAACCACATATTGCATAAGCCCCTTTAGACTATTTATAGGGCTTTTTAGGTCATGACCAACAATACCGAAAAGTTTATCTTTGGTTTCATTGACCTGGAATAGTTGATTCGTTATTTTTTCATTTTCACTTTTTTGCTGTAATAACCTTTCGTTTAAATCCTGAAATTCATTTTTCTGTCGGGTGACAAGTGTCTTGGCTTTTATTTGGGTTTTTATAGACCTAATAGCAAGTAAGAAAGCAATCAGAAGGATAACAAGAATGACGGTAACTCCATTACGGATGTTTCGCTCCATCTTTTTCTCGTTAAGGAGTTCCTTTTCCTTTTGACTTTGCACAAGTTCAGCTTCTTTTTTGTCAAATTCATACTTTAAGGTAATCTCCTGAATTTGTTTCTCAGTTTCTAAATTGATAATACTGTCCTGGTATAATTTGTGTAATTTGAAATGATACAGTGCCTGCATGCCATTATTTTCCATTTCAAAAGCTTTGCTCAGTAGCAAATGACTTTTGTCAATATTACTTTTGATATTGCTTTCCACAAAAATATTTAAGCTTTCTTCAATATTTTTCCTTGCCTGTTTTATCCTCTTCAAATTTAATTGTGCTTCACCGATTCCCAGTAAGTCATATCCTATACCGACACGGTCCCCTCTTTTTTTGTCTACGATTAGAGCTTTTTCAAAATATTCAAGTGCAGCCTTAAATTCTTCTTCAATGAATAAAATTTCACCAATATTAAAATAACTTACCGATATAAGCTGCCGATTATTCAATTCTAACCCCAGCTCAAGAGCTGCATTGAATTGCTTCTTGGCTTCATCCAATTGACCTTTTTCTTTATTTACAAGGGCTATATTCATCCTGGAAGATGCAATGCCTGTTTTTTCTTTAAACTCTTCTCGGATTTTTAATGCCCGGGAATGGTACTCCAAGGCTTTATCAAAATCACCAAAATCCATAAACACCAAGCCTAGATTATTTAGCGTTTTGCTTTGTTCTAGTTTAGAAAGATGCTCCTCTTTTATTTCAAGGGCTTGCAAATAATAGCTGACAGCATCGGCATAATCCCCTCTTTCGTAGGTATTTAGACCCATGCTATTGTAAATATTTGCTAAACCTAACCAGTATTGCTCTTTTCCTGCAATGGATAATCCTTCCCTGAAAAAACGCATGGCCTGATTGTACTCACCTTTGATATTGTGATAAGCGCCAATGTTTCTATAGGCATCTACCATACCTCGGGCATAGTTGATTTCCTCACTGGCCTTTAGACTCTTCATTGCCAATAAAAAAGTACTGTCTGGATTTCGATTGTAATAAAGTTCCCCTAAACGGTTCAGTTGATCAATATAATCAAAATTAGGGCTGAAATTTTCTTGATTTTCACTGGCTTGTAATTGTTCAACCTGGCTCTGAATAGTTTCTGTCTGAGCCAATATAGAATGCGATGCAAATACTACTGAAATAATGACAGAAGTAGAAAAAATTGTTTTAAAATTTAAAAACGCAGTCAAAGGTTTTCGGTTGTTTTAGTGTTCAATTGTCTTGACCTAACTTCAGGAATATTTAGAACCCACTCGATACAGTTTATCACCTTTCTTAAAGATATTTTTTCTCTGATAATAGGGGATTTAAAGTCCTAATAAGCCAATTTTATTAATATAAGAGATTTATACTTGATTTAGTGGCTTTAAGTTCTTTTATTCCTAGAATTTGAAATAACCAATGAAAGGAATCTGTGCATTACATTGCTTCCCACCTAGTCTCCCCAATAATTAAACATGTAGGGAAGAGTGATGTTTCAACACAGATTATGCAATAAGATTTGCAGTAGCCTGTTCCATTTTTTTTCGGGAAATGGTGTAATCACAAGAAAATAGCAACGTTTGACTGATTTTGTCCGCCGCGGCGGATCATCACGTAGTAGAATGACTTTTGCATATTTCGGTTTAAACTATTTCTTAATATAAATAACCCCTGTTGTGTCATGTCTTCCTGCTGTTGGTAAGTAGCATTTTCTGACCCTTAAGAGAGATACAAAGTTATTGCTAAAACATTAACAATCGAATATTAATTGATGGAATTTAAAGTTATTAAGGTATTTAAATCTTGCTTTTGATACGTTTATCTGTCGGTAAAATGTATCGTGTTGAATAACAGATATTTATGGTATATTTTAAGGCTTACCAATAAATTTTTATTTTATAATTCCTGGAAATAATTATGCAAAAGGATTCCTAATAAGCATCGTATTCCTGAGGTTATTAGTGACTTGGGGATTGATACTATAGATCAAAACAAGCTTTCTCATACGAATATCAATTGGGTGACCTTTTTTGCTTGTGCTTAGGAGTCTTTAACCCGAATGATGGAAAAGGATTCGTGATAGCCTTTTCTTACCCTTCTCAGGAAGCGATTATATCAGGTAATTCCATGACTATTTCCTATTTCGGATTTAGGCATCTCTTTTACAGTTGTTATAAAAGCCTGGTTTTTTTGAGAATATAAAAGTAGGTAAGTGGATTACTTTTTTAAATGCTTGAAATTTATTTTTAGCTTTAAGGTTCAAATTTGAATTTATAAATACAATGATAAATACCAACCCCACCTCGACTGAAGCCTGGAAAACACTCTCAGCCGCTACCGCTAATCCTTTAGCAATAAAATCCTTGTTTGAAGAGGATCCTCTCCGATTCAAAAAATTCAGTGTCTGGTTCAAGGATATTTTACTTGATTATTCTAAAAACCGAATTGATGAGAAAATTCTTTCTTCGCTTTTCGATTTGGCAAATCAGACCAGTCTCAGGGAGGCTATTGAAGACATGTTTGTAGGTAAACCGATCAATGGGACAGAAGGCAGGTCTGTACTTCATACCGCATTGAGGAATAGGTCCAATGTACCTGTTTATGTAGAGGGTAAGGATGTGATGCCCCAAATCAATGGGGTGTTGGATAAGATGAGGGTTTTTTCTGAGAAAGTTTCCAAAGGAGTTTGGAAAGGCTATACTGGTAAACCCATCAAATCACTTGTAAATATAGGTATTGGAGGGAGTGATCTTGGTCCAGTTATGGTAACAGAAGCACTGAAACCTTACCAGCATCCGCATATAAATACCTATTTTGTTTCCAATGTGGATGGTTCGCATATCACAGAGGTGCTAAAACAAGTAAACCCTGAAACCACCTTGTTTTTCATTGCCTCTAAAACCTTCACCACTCAGGAAACGATGACCAATGCGCACACCGCAAGAGATTGGTTTTTAGAGCATGCTCATAATGAAGTGGAAGTAGCCAAGCATTTTGTAGCCCTTTCTACAAATGGAAATGCCGTCAGTGAATTTGGTATTGACCTCGATAATATGTTTGAATTCTGGGATTGGGTAGGAGGAAGGTATTCCTTATGGTCTGCCATAGGATTGACCATCGCTTGCTCTGTGGGATTTGATAATTTTAGAAAACTGCTGGAGGGGGCACACGACATGGACAAACATTTTAGATCGGAATCATATGATAAAAACCTACCTGTCTTACTCGCATTGATTGGCATTTGGAACACCAATTTCCTAGGTGCTACTTCAGAGACTATTCTTCCCTACGATCAATACATGCACCGGTTTCCTGCTTATTTTCAGCAAGGGAATATGGAAAGTAACGGGAAATATATAGACAGAGACGGTAATAAAGTCAACTACTCAACAGGCCCTGTCATTTGGGGCGAGCCTGGAACGAATGGACAACATGCATTTTACCAATTGATCCACCAAGGTACTCAATTGATACCTTGCGATTTTATTGCACCTGCTCAAACCCATAATCCGGTAAGTAATCATCATTCAAAGTTAATGTCAAACTTTTTTGCACAAACAGAGGCTTTAATGAACGGGAAATCACTAGATGAGGTGAGGGAAGAAATGAAGAAGGAAGGCAAATCTCCTGAAATTATTGATAAAATTGGACCACATAGAGTATTTGAAGGAAATCGGCCCACCAATTCTATTTTGGTGAAAAAGATAAATCCTTCGACTTTAGGTGCTTTAATTGCCATGTATGAGCATAAAATATTTGTTCAGGGGGTGATTTGGAACATTTATAGTTTCGACCAGTGGGGGGTTGAGTTAGGAAAAGTCCTGGCGAAATCGATCTTGCCTGAATTGAAATCTGAAGAGGAGGTAGCATCCCATGATTCTTCTACCAATGGGTTAATTAACGCATTTAAAGATTTCCGAAAAGGTTAACCTAGATGAGTTAATAGAATATTATAAATGACTTCGAGCTAAATTCATTGCCAATTCCTGTCTGATTTGTTATTCAGTGAGTCAGGAATTGGTTTTAAATTTTCCCTGGAAGCGATTCCATTGCGAAATAGAAGAGTTATTGCTTATTTAGGGTTTAAGCACACAATTATCACTTTCCATCCCATTTGTTGATTGACTCGATAATGTATTTAATTTCTGTTTTAGTTAAGATGGGGTTAAGAGGGATACTTAGGGTTTCTTTGTGAATTTTTTCTGTCAAAGGTAATTTCCCGAAATCCGTTTGGCTATAAACGGGTTGAAGATGGGGTGGTTTGGGGTAATGAATGGCTGTTTCAATCCCCATTCTGGAGAGGTATCGAATTAGGTTTTCTCTTTTTGGGACCAATAAGGTAAACAAATGCCAGGTATGCGAAAACGGTTGGTTTTGCTCGGGAGCCTTCGGAAGAGTCACGTGCATTGGGTCAATTTCCTTGAGATAGGAGCTAGCTATTTCGTTTCTGAAGCGATTACTTTTATCTAAATAAGGGAGTTTTACATTGAGTACACCCGCCTGAATTTCATCCATTTTTGAATGCGTACCGAAATACTCGAATACGTATTTTTCTTTTCCCCCATAATTGCCCAATGCCCTAATGGTGGAGGCAAGCTCAAGGTCACTGGTGGTGACGGCCCCGGCGTCTCCTAAGGCTCCTAGGTTTTTTGTAGGGTAAAAACTATGGGCTGCAGCATGCCCTAGTGCACCAGTTCTATTTCCATTATAAATACTCCCCACCGCTTGAGCATTGTCCTCAATTAGTTTGAGTTGATGTTTTTCTACAAAATGTTTTATCTCCTCACTGAATGCATTTCTACCAAACAGATGAACCAATAAAAGGCCTCTGGATCTTTTAGTGATTTTTTGTTCAAGAGAAGTGGCGCAAATGTTAAAAGTAGTAGGGTCCGGTTCTACGGGAACTGGAACCAAACCCTGATTTGAAATGGCTAGGAAAGTTGCAAAAAAGGTGTTGGCTGGAACAAGGATTTCATCTTTTTTTTCTAAAACCCCCATCACCAGATAAGCCCTTAGAATCAGTTCAAGCGCATTGGTGCCATTCCCTAGGCTGACACAGTGTTCCGTACCAATATAGCTTGCAAAGTTCTTTTCAAATTTCTCAGAGATTTCCCCATTGACAAACTGACCGCTTTGACTTATCTTTAAAAGCGTATCTGTGAGCTCAGGGTCAAATTCCTGATTAATGGCTTTTAAATCCAGAAACTTTATTGGAGAATTTTCCTTCATTTATTTAAAACTTAAGTTAAGACACGAAAATAATTAACTAGGAAGGATTGATACCATTAAATGAGATAAACTCACATAAAAAATCTATTAATATTTAGTTTTTTGGTTTTTCAGGAATGGTCTGCATTGATAGATTCCCCGTATATTAGATTAAAAGGATATTAAAATGCGATTATTGATTTACTGTTTTCTCTTGTTTTTGTGTGGGTCCTGTTCTTTGAGGGGAATTACTGTTTCGGAGAATATTACTTATATGGACGATGGTTACCTAGGTGAAATGCCTGAAAAAAGGTTAAACATTTTTAGCCCTAAAAAAATTAAAGAAGCCCTTCCAGTCTTGGTGTTTATCCACGGAGGTAGCTGGAGGTCTGGGTCTAAAGAAAAATATAGCTTCATTGCTAAAAGGTGGGCCAGGAGAAATATCGTTACGGTCATTATTGATTATCCCTTAAGCCCAGAATATAAAATCCACAGTATGGCCAAGGCTTCTGCTAAGGCCTTAAATTGGGTGCAAGAAAACATTGCCAATTATGGGGGAGATCCCAAAAAAATAGTAGTCTCTGGACATTCAGCAGGTGGACATTTGGCAAGTCTTATTGCCATTCGGGATAATTATTTTGATAGCCTGGGAGTGAAAAGCCCAATTGCAGCTGCAGTTTTAATCGATGCTGCTGGTCTTGACATGTACCATTACCTTAAGGAGAAAAACAATGCCCCAGGGACTTCTCATTTGAAGACTTTTACAGATTCGCCTGAAGTATGGAAGGACACCTCTCCGATCTATTTTTTACATGATAATATGCCCCCAATGCTCATCATGATGGGTGGAAAAACCTATGAGAGTATTCTTGTAGGTACTGATAGGTTTATGAAAGAATACAAAAAATTTGAACCGGAACCCAATTTTAAAGTGCAAAAGAACAAAAGGCATATTCCTATGATGCTTCAAATGGCGTATACTCCAGGTAGGGGGTTCAGGTGGGTTACTAATTTTGTTAAATCGGTAGGGGAATAACTTAACCCGGATTCTAAGACCTCGGCAAAAGTAACGCAGGGCAGCTAACTTGACTCGAGATTTTGTCAGCATTTTGCAGAAAAAAAGCAACAATACCGCCAAAATCGTGTTGTCCTCATCATTTTCACCAGGGGCTCACACCCCTGGCTACAAAAATCTCACCCCTTTGGGGTTTTTGGGATTTATTTAATTTTAAAGTCAACATCAACATAGAAAGTAATATTAAGCTATAAAGAGTTAGATGGAATTCTAAGACCTGGGCAAAGAGTAACCTAGGGGAGCTAAAGTAGGTGGAAATCTCCTTGATTTAGGGGTTGAAGTTTTTGGAAATTGATTCCATCTATATAATAGAAGGTCTATTGCATATTTCGGGTTCAACGTAAAAATTTGGCGGCAACCACTTTTTTTTCAGCCCTGTTTATCCCGACAAGCCCTCCAGTTAAAGGGTCTACCCCAATTCCTTGACCTGTAAATGGCACTTCATACTGTTTTATGAATTTTAGTATTTTACCGGTTTCAGGTAGGATTAAATAATACAATGTTTTTTCATCATGACCAGTGACTAAAAAGCCATGTTCCCAAGCCACACCACCAGAAATGCTCATTTTACCCATCTCTTCAATTATTGACTCGGGAAAGGTCTATTTTTGTAAAACCGTCCATTGATCATTCATTCTGGCAAGGTAAGTGAGGTGATTGTATTCACCATAATAAGCAAAAAGGGCGTACCAATAACCGTTGGCTTTGACAATCCATGTAAGACTACCTTCACTTTGTCCCAAATTGATCGTTTGTGTTAAAGTGAGCGTTTTGGGATCAATTAGTCGCATACTACTGCTATCTGGCTGATTTGGATAGTTTGAGTGGGCACAATATAGGATACCTTCGCTCAGAAACCCACTGTTTAAATGTTTGGTGTGTGGATAGCTTCTGGAAGCCATTAAGCTTCCTGAAGTTCTGTCGTATTTACTAATAGAATGGTTGTTTATGGCGAAAATATGCTCTTCAGAAGCTGCTGCGGCCTGTCGGGCGTCGGCAGATGGCCATTCTTTTATTTTTTTCCAACTTGATTCTTTTGTAGAATTATTGGTAAATAAATTTATGTGGGTATTCTTTTCCAATTGGTAGGGGGCTGCTACCAACATTAGATCACCTGCGCTTGAAACATTTAAACCTGCAGCTGCTTTAAAGTCCACCGAAGTGCTGGTATCAAAAATTTTAGAATTTATTTTTATAATTTTAGCAGATGAAGGCTCTAGCTGAAGGTGAAATAAGTCTGCAACTTGTTCTCCATTGTCATTTTTGGCAGTACCTACCATGTATAGCTTGTCTTTTTGGTCCGAAAATAAATTCAGATTTTGGTAAGACAACCAATGGGTATCAGACCATTCAGTAGTCATTTGTCCTTTTACTTCTATAGAATTTTTTAGAATGAAATTTCCCTTTCCAGCATAAAATTCCTGCTCAGGACAGGAATAAAAGTCCAGTACCCGACTGTCCCAATTGGCAACCAAAATCAAAATTTGACCTCGGAAAGCGGTGATTCCCACTGCCCCGGCTGTCACCCGCTCGTAACCCCCTTTTCGCTCTATGGTATAAATAGGCTGGTCAAAGGGATTTTCCGCTTCTAAGTTATATACCCGGAGATACGCAAGGTTTCTTTCGTAATTGTCTTCAATACCAACGGCCAGGTACTGATCAAATATTTGAAATCCACCGGCATGGCGTAGTGGAGAATGCATCAATGTATCTATGGACAATACCCTGGATTGGTCCCCCAATTCCATTTTTACCATATAGCTAAGACTCTCGGAGCTACCGCTAAGGTATACACTTCGGTCATTGTATAGCTGAATGCCTTGAAGATGGCCTCCGGAGGTGTTGAATGAAATATTATTTGTTACCAAAAAGGGCTCTGGCTGGGTGTTTAAATCTTCAAAGGCTTTCACGAAATCTTTGATTTTGATTGTATCAGTCGGAGCTTCTGAAACAAGCAATGACAAAGCCGTGAACCAATGCAGCAGGAAGGTAAATAATATGGTCATCTCGCGTTTTTTATTTTAGCATAAAGTAAACTCTTCGACAGACAATCACAATCAATACTATCGGAATGTCCATAAAAATTTGTGTTCAGACCTATATCCTCAATCCACCAAAGGATATCTGTTCGTATATAGCTTGAAATGAAAAGGTAAATCTATTCCTTTTAGACCTTTTTTATTTAAGAAGAAATAGTTTGAAACTTTCAGCGCTACTAAAGTTAGGAAACATGAACTGGAAAAAATACTGGCTTCTCCCACTTGTATATTTGCTCTTGGTAAACGAACTGACCATACAGGATTTTGCTTTCCAAGAGGAAAAAAAAGGGATGGCACCATTTGAATTGGAGCCATTCACAAAACATAAACCTCAAATTACAGATGCCCTCGATTTGAATGTGTCAGGAGATGTTTTTTGCTTCCAAATCTAAAAGCTATGCCTTAGAATTAGACCATTTCTTTCACTAATTTATTAGGTTTTTTGGTTAAATAAAGCTAACAATAAATAAAATAAATGCTAAGTTCACTTATGGATTAATGTTTGTGGTAAATAAAATAGTTTTCAAACCATAAAACTAAAAGTCCTATGGAACCCTATCAATTAAATATTTTAGATAAAAGTCCAGTTACGCACGACACCTATGTTTTTAAAATAGAAAAACCAAAAGGGTATTCTTTTGTGCCAGGGCAAGCCACAGAATTAAGTTTATTAAAGGAGGGCTGGGAGGATGTAAAACGACCATTTTCTTTTACAAGCCTTCCAAAAGACGATTTCTTGGAGTTTACCATTAAAACTTACGATGACCATGAGGGGGTAACCAAAAGGTTAGGAAATGCTCAGCCAGGGGATAAAGTGGAAATAGGTGATGCCTGGGGCGCGATTGCTTACAAGGGTGAAGGTGTATTTCTGGCAGGTGGAGCAGGCATTACGCCTTTTATTTCAATTCTAAGAGATTTGCGCCAAAAAAACGAAATTGGTAAAAATCAATTGATATTTGCCAATAAAACCAATGATGACATCATACTTTTTCCAGAATTGAAGTCCATTCTGGGACATAAATTTCAAAATATCATCGAGAATCAGAAAGACACAGCTTACGATCGGGGAAGAATTGATAAGGAATACCTTATGGATAAAATCAATGATTTCAAGCACCAACATTTTTACGTTTGTGGCCCTGAAGGATTTATAAAAGCAGTAAGTGCTGCATTGGAAGAACTGGGTGCAACTCCCGATGCGCTGGTATTTGAGAAGTAATTTGTAATTTAAGGGAAGGAGATTTCTATTGATTAGAAATCTCCTGTATTTTTATCTTATTGCCTCAATAGCTTTCGCAAGCTTTTCTTTAACCTCCTTTGCCAGGGGTTTTATCTCATCTTTCCCTACGGGAACCATGGCTACCTCAGGGTCAATGGCAGATACCTCTATTTTACCATTTTCAAGTTGCCTTATCGTTACATTACAAGGCAACATGGCAGACATATTAGGGTCGATGGTCAAAACCTTGTCTGCAAAACCAGGATTACAAGCACCCAATATCAGGGTAGGCAAATAATCCTTGTCCAGTTTCTTCTTCATGGTGGCCTGAATATCTATTTCTGTGAGCACACCAAATCCTTCATCCTTAAGCGCTGCTGTTACCTTATCTTTTACGTCTGAAAAAGGTTGCGGTTCAAGTGTTTTATTGATATAATATTTCATAGTGGAGTTATTTTATAAGTTCAATGATAAAGCTACACATAGATTAGGCCAAAGACAGTGACCTTTGTTACACATTTGGGTTTGGGATGCTATTAGATCCCTATATTTGGAAAATATTTTATCTATCAACGAACAGCTACCGGTTTGCGGCTTTGCGTAGTGGCGGATTTTCAGCACAAAACATGATACGAAGCACACATATCAAAATTAGTAAAAATGTCCATATGAAGTACGTCACCCGCCATTACGCAAAACCGCTGTTA
>Ga0105054_10000565_pt1 | contig 58700 bp, 28 predicted proteins | sample BON02_FD_78091 | JGI IMG/M metagenome (GOLD analysis project Ga0105054, IMG submission 78091) | Freshwater microbial communities from Lake Bonney liftoff mats and glacier meltwater in Antarctica - BON-02 (megahit assembly) | ecosystem: Environmental > Aquatic > Freshwater > Ice > Glacier...
TACGCCCCGCCCCCGCTGCCCTTCTTTACGCCCCCCGCTGCCCTTCTTTACGCCCCCCGCTGCCCGCTGCCCGCGTCGACGAGAGACAAACGCGCCGAGAGAGAGAACGAACGACTCACCGTCGCCTGGCACACGGGCGACATGTCGTGGTCGACCAGCTCGTTGGTGCCGCCCGGCCCGCCCGCGGCGGCCGCCTCGCTCGCTATGCCGGCGCCGGCCCCCCCGGAGAGCGCGTACGCGCCGGCGGCGCCGCCGCCGCCGCCGCCGCCCGCTGCGACGCCCGCCGCGACGCCCGGCGGAGAGATGCTTCCCGGCACGATGGGGCCCGTGGCGCCCGCGACCGACGACGCGCCCGCGATGCGCGGGGGCGCCACCGAGGCGGCGGCCAGGGCCGCGGGCACCTGCGGCAGCGCGCCGACGCCCTGGGCGCGGGCGGTGGGGCCGGCCAGCAGGGCGAGCAGCGCGGCCGCGGCGGCGACGGCCGCCGCGCGGCGGCGGCGGCTACGAGCAGCGGGCTGCGGCATGGTTTTGCGCTGCGTTGCTTTTTCTGGTCACTCTTCTGAGTGTTATGGGCGGAGACGCCGGGGCCGGGCGCGCGCGCGCGCGTAGGCTTCTCTGGCAGATGCGGCCTGCCGGTGTGGATCGGCGGTGAGAGGGGAGGGGGCGGGCGGGCGTGAGAAAGGACATGGGGGAAGGGGGGGGAGCAGAGGAGCGCCGGGGTGGAGCCGGGCGGCGGCGGCGCGCCCGACGCCGCTGTCTCTCGCGTGCACGAATTCGTCCCCGCGCGCGCGCATCCAGGGCCCGCCTGCCAGCGCCACCCGGCGCGTTCAGCATGTCTACTGCCGATCAAGTAAACGCGCGCGCTCATCGGCGTCTGCGGCGGTCGTTGGGCGCGCGCCCCAAAGGCGGGCGAGGGGAAGAGCGAAGAAAAAAAACAGAACGCGGCTCCTAAGGGGTGGCACTCGGGCGGAAAACGAAGCAATCCTCGCCCACGCGACGATCCTTGGATGCCCGCGAGCACTCCGGCGGGTCGATACAGACCCCTGCTTCGTACCTGGTGCGCTCTCGAGGCAGGGGACGGGCCTGAGCGGTCGCTGCGGGCGCGTTCGGTAGTTCGGTAGTTAGGGGGGCTCTGCCTCCGTCTCTCTGTCTCTCTCAAAAGCGCGACGGCGGCGACGTCGGCGTGATGCGGCGCTTGCGTTTGAGGTAGTGCGAGGCGACGGGCGGCGTGTGATGGAACGGCAGTACCGAGCGGGCGGCACGATGTATCAACGGGTCGGGGAGAGGGCGCCGCCGCCCTTTCTCCCGTGCCGGCGCTCACGCGTCCGGCGCCGGCGGCGGCGCTCGCGCGTTCCTTCCCCCGCCGCCGTCGTTCTCTCCTCCCGTCTGTTCACCACCCCCTCCGGCCGCAGGGCTGCCCGTCCAGGGCCGCGCGGCCGAGCACGAGCGCAAGGCTGGCGGCGCAAAGGTGGGCGAGCGGCGGCGTGCGGCGGAGGCGGCGGACCACGGCGGCAGGGGCGGGCGGGGCGGACGGGGCGCACGAGAGGTGAATAGTAAAACCAAAGTTCTCTACAGCCTCGCGCGCCCGGGCCCCGCCGCGGCGCCCGTCGCGCGCTCCCGCAAAGACCTCCGCACCACCTTGCCGCTGGCCGTCCGCGGCAGGGCCGCCACCATCACGACCGCCGCGACCCGAAAGAGTGGGTTTAGGCCCTCTCGGACGGCCGCGCGGCACGCCTGCAGCAGCGGCGAGGGGGCGGCGTCGGCGTCGGCGTCTTCCCCCCGTTCTCCGGCGGCGGCGGGGGGCGCCGTGCGTCGGGGCGCAGCAAAGGCGGCGCCGGGGGGCGCAGAGGGGGCGCCGGAAGGCGGCGGCGGCGGCGCAGGCACGACAAACAGCACGAGGCGCTCGGGCCCGCCGCCGGGCGAGGGCGCGCCGACGGCCGCCGCCTCTGAAACGAGGTGCGGCAGCCGCTCGAGCACGCAGCGCTCGAGCTCCGCGGACGAGACCTTGATGCCGCCCAGGTTCATGGTGTCGTCGGCGCGGCCCAGGGCCTGGTAGTACCCGCCAGGGAGGCGCGCGAACTCGTCGCCGTGGCGGCGCAGCCGGCGGCCGGCGAGGCCAGAGGGCGGGCCGTCGCCGCGGTCGGCGCCGTCCTCGGCGGCGCTGGCGGTGGCGACGGTGCCGGCGGCCGAAGGAAGAGGCGGCCGCAGCGGCGGCAGGCAGCGCGGCATGCCCGCGTAGTAGGTGGCCGCGTGGTCGCGGTTGAGGAGGTGCTGGGAGCTGCCCAGGAAGGGGGGCACGAGCGTGAGCTCGCTGCTTGTTCTTGCGGGGGGGTGGGTAATAGTGAGAAAAAATGAAAGCAGCGGACGACGGAACCACAAACCACGCCGGCAACGGCGGCCCCCCCCCTCTTGCCTCAAAACACACACACCCCAACTCAACTCACCCGACAAACGGCGGCGCCCGAGCCCCGTGCATGCTCTGCCCGACCCCCCCCGACCCCTCGCCCCCGGCGCCCAGCAGCACCAGCGCCGCGCCCAGCGTCGGCGTGCTGAAGGCCGACGGCGCCTGCGCCTGCAGCAGCGACCCCGACAAGAAGGCTCCGCCGATCTCTGTCCCGCCGCAGTACTCGATCACGGGACGGTAGCCGCGCGCGCGCGAGGCGAGCCAGTGGTAATCGTCGGGCGCGGAGGCCTCGCCCGTCGACGAGAAGCAGCGCAGGGCGCTCCAGTCGGGCAGGAACAGGCCGCCGCCCCCTCTTCCCGCGCCCGCCGCCGCCCGCTCGCCGCCGCCCCCTTGCGCGGGCCCCAGCAGCCCGGGCGCCGCCCGCTCGCCGCCGCCCCCTTGCGCGGGCCCCAGCAGCCCGGGCGCCGCCCGCTCGCCGCCGCCCCCTTGCGCGGGCCCCAGCAGCCCGGGCGCCGCCCTCCAGGCCCGCACGATCGACGGCACCAGGCCCAGCTGCGTCACCCGCGCCGCGGCCACGAACGCGCAAAAGTCCGCGCCCCCCGGCGGGCCGTGGTAGAGGGCCACGGCGGCGCCGTTGAGCAGAGCGGCGTAGACGAGCCAGGGGCCCATCATCCATCCGAGATTCGTTGGCCAGCAAAGGCGGTCGCCTGGCCGGACGTCCTGGTGCGCCCAGGCGTCGGCCGCGGCGCGCAAGGGGGTGAGGTGGGACCAGGCGACGGCTTTTGGCTCGCCCGTCGTGCCGGAGGAGAAGAGGATGTTGCTGGGCGCGTCGCCCGGGAGCGAGCAGGGGCGGAAGGGCGGCGGCGAGCCGTCCCGGTCGCCGCCGTCGCCTCTGCGGTCCGCGGCCAGGGACAAAAACTCGCCCCAGCTCAGGTCGCCCGGGCGCAGCGCCACGTCGCCGAGGCCGTCGCCGTCCTCCGCGTCCTGCTCGTGGCCCCAGGCCCGCCCGACCCGGGCCGCGGGCAGCACCACCGCGCGCGGCGCCCGGGCCTCGACCACCCGCGCAAAGAGCGGGAGCGCCGCGCCGCCGCCGCCGCCGCCGCCGCGATCGCCGCCGCCGCCCGTGCCACCGCCGCCGCCAACGCCGCCGCCAACGCCAGCGCCGCCGCCGCGCGGCACGACGTCCTGGGTGAAGACGGCGACGGCGCGCGACGCCCGCAGGCGCACGGCGATCTCCGACGGCGCGAACGAGTCGGCGATCGACACCACCACGGCCCCGTGCAGCACGATGCCCAGGTAGATCGCGACGGCGTCGCACGACATCGGCATGTCTATAGCGACGCTCTCCCCTCGCGCGACGCCGAATCGCTCGAGCGCCCGCGCGACGCGCGCCGCCCGCGCCCGGAGCGCCGGCCACGAGACGCGCCGGACGGCGCGTGGCCTGCCGTCCTCGGCCCAGACGAGGGCCGGCGGGGGGGAGGGCGTGGCGCCGGACTCGTAGCTCTCGCCGTCGCAGCAGGGCGCGGACCAGGGGTCGTTCGCCCTATGGTCGTCGCCGCCGCCGTTGTTGCGTTGGCCGCCGTTCCCGTTCCCGCTCCCGCTCCCGCTTCCGCCGTCGTCGCCGGCGCCGCCGTCGGGGGAGTTTGGCGTGAGCAGCGCCGCGGCCGCCACGTTGAGGCGCGCGCCCGGCAGCCAACGCACGCTGTCCGGGCCGAGAGCCACGGGCGGCGGCTGCTCGGCCTCGGAGCAGCAAGCTCCGTCGCCTTCTCGGGGCCCCTGCTCGCCGCCGCCCTTGCCGCCGCTGCCGCTGCCGCACCCGCACCCCGCCCCGCCCCCGCCCCCGCCCCCGCCGTCGCCGTCGCCCAGCAGCCCCGTCTCGTCCAGCACGCGCGTCGGCGGCGCGTCGAACCGCACCCTCAGCGCGTCCCGCAGCAGCGCCGACCAGAACAGCTCGGGCGACTGGACCGACACGCGCTGCAGCAGCGGCCAGTCGCGCGCGGCGTCGCCCGTGCGGCGGCGGCGCCACCAGGCGTCGCCGTGGAAGGAGGCCATAAACGCCGCCGCGTTGGTTCCCAGCGCCTCCTCGGGCCCCGGGATCCACACGGGCCTCGGGCCGCGCGTCGCGGGGTCCCAGCCGGCGTAGGCGGCGGCGTAGAGCGCGCGGTGCAGGGCGAAAGGGTGCTCCGGGCGGAGGGCGGCGCGCGCGAGCGCGCGCCAGGCCGCGGGCGGCGGCACAGCGCCCAAAGCGCAGGCGGAGAGCGCGTCGGCGGCGGCGGCGCGCTCCTCGGGCGAGAGGCAGTGCGCGTGGAGCGCCACGTCCGGGGGGAACGTGTAGGAGGCGGGCGTCGTCATCGGGTCGTTTTCAACTGTCGGGATCGGTTCGACGTTGCTGCGGCTTGTCAAGGTGCGGACGATTTCGGAGAAAAGAGGACAGACGCTTTGAAATCAAAGAACAAGTGGTGGGTGCGGGCACGGAATGGTGCGTGGGAGTGAGGAGGCTAAAGAGGAATCCATTTGCGTGGATGCGAGAGACTGCGAGCGTGAGAGGCGGAGCGCGTGCAGAGGCCGGTTGCCAAAACCGTCGTTGGAAGAGAGGAGAGGAGAGGAGAATTTCCATCTTTTGCATATCATCCGCCCGAAACGCCAAGCCCAAAGACCGCACTCAGAGAACAACCTCACAAACGACTCCAATCCAATCTGACCAGACCATCTTCCCTCCATCTTCCCTCCCGATTGAACAGCGAGCAGAACCAAACGCGCGCGGGCCCCGACAAAAAGCGACACCCCACAGAAAAAAGGGAGAGAGGATGCTAAACGCCGCGCCGGTGCGCGCCGCGTGCGGCACCGCCCACCGGCATCAGAAGCAGCAGCTCTCCATCAAGCAGTACGCCACGGCGCGCACGTGCGCGCCGCGCAGGCCAGCGCGCGCCGTGTCAGCATCGGCGGCCGCACCGGCCGCGCCGACGGCGGCGGCGCGCCGGCAATCGAGCGGCGCCGCCGCCGAGACGCCAGCAGCGGCAGCGGCGCAGCAGCTGAGCAGCAGCAGCCAGCAGCAGCAACTCCTGTCTCTGGCCGTCTCGGCCGCTCCCGCCGGCGCCCTCCTCGCCCTGGCGCTCACCCTCGCGGCCGCCAGCCCGGCCGAGGCCGCCGAGCACACGGCCGCCGCCGCCCACGCCGCCGCCGCCCCCGCCGCCGCCACCCCCCTCGCCCCGCTCTACTCCCTGTCCGAGGGCGAGGACTTCTTCGCCAACGTCGCGCGCTACGGCCGCTACTTCGTCACCGTCATGCTCGGCACGGGCTACATGATGGTCAAGCCCGTCGTCGGCCTGGTCAAGAAGGGCCCGCTGACGGCCGTGCTGGCACTCGGGGGCGGCGCCGCGGCCGTGCTCGCGGTCAAGTTCACGCTGGACGCCATGCTGGGCCTGAGCGAGCCCGTGGTGTACGACGCGGACGGGCTGGTGTCGCAGGCGCTGATGCGGATGGCGGAGTAGTCGGGTGTAATATTGAGAGTCGCACGAGTCGAAAGAAGAGAAACAACGACGCTCGCCGCGCGCTCGCCGACGAACGCCCCAGAACCGCCGCGTCGGCGCTGTCAAATGGACGGCCAGTGAGACAACGACACGTTCACAACAGCGCCGACCCTTCCCTCACCGGCGACGTCTTCCGTTCGCGACCACCCGCGCGGGCGCGCGCCAAGAATAGAGAGAGAGAGAGAGGGCGTTCATAGTCTCAAGAGAGACACACACAGCAGAGAGAGCGTTCGCGCCTTGGCCTGAGAGTCGGCCCGCCGCTCTCGCCACCACCGGCGCCGCAGGATGGCATACGCGCCGCCGCTTGGCGCCTACGGGGGAGGTGAGCTCACGGGGAGGCGCTGCTGCTTCCTTTCGGAGAGGGAGAAGAGAGAGGATTTTGGGTTTTCTGCTCTGTTGGGACACGCGTGCGCCTCTCGGACCTGGGGCACAGCGCGGCCCCAGAAAGGCCGGTTCCAACAGGATCTGGGCGTGATGCACTGCACCCTACTACCGAAAACCGGCGGCCGTTTGGACGCACACAGAGAGAGAGGGACGGGAAACTTCCGCTCTCTCTTTTCGGTTGTTGCCCCTCCCTCCCGTTGTTCATGCCCCGGGACCAACCTCGCGCCGGCAGCGCAAGGCGTCTTGATCATCATCAGACCCACTCACTCACCAACGCGCGCCACTTCCAAACACCCATCCCCCATGTCACGAACCGGAAAACACAAACGCCGTCGTCGTCGCAGGCCCGCCGCCGCCGTACGGCGCGCCGCCGCCGCCGCCCCAGCAGCAGCAGCAGGCGTACGGGGCGCCGCCGCAGCAGGCATACGGCGCGCCGCCGCAGCAGGCGTACGGCGCGCCGCCGCAGCAGGCGTACGGCGCGCCGCCGCAGCAGGCGTACGGCCAGCAGCCCCCGCCCATGCAGCAGCAGCAGCAGGCCCCGCGGCCCGCCGCCGGCCCGCTGGCCCCCGGCGGGTACGACGCCCCCCCGCCGCGCATGCAGCAGCAGGAGCAGCAGCAGCAGGTCCCGCCCGCTCCCGGGGGCCCCCCACGGCCGCAGTACGGCGCGCCGCCGCCGCCGATGGCGGCCGGGCCCCCGTCGGTCGCGGGCATGCCGCGGCCGGCGGGAGCGTTCGGCGCCGCCCCGATGCCGGCGGGCCCGCCGCAGCAGCCGCAGCAGCAGCAGCAGGCGCCGCGGCCGCCGGGCGTCGGACCCTACGGCGCGCCGCCCGCTCAGCAGCAGCAGCAGCAGCAGCAGCAGCCGTACGGCCAGCAGCCGTCACAGCCGTATGCTCAGCAGCCGCCGCAGCAGCAGCAGCAGCAGCAGCAGCAGCAGCCCCGCCCGCCGATGATGGCGGGCGGCGCCGCCGCCCCAGCAGGAGGAGCCCCCGTCGCGGCAGGATTCGGGGCAGCGCCGACCGGAGCAGCACCAGCAGGGCCACCCGGGGGGCCCCCGCGCCCGATGATGCACCAGCCGCAGCAGCAGCAGCCCATGCAGCAGCCCATGCAGCAACCCATGCAGCAGCAGCACCAGCAGCAGCACCAGCAGCAGCAGCCAGCGCCGCAGCAGCAGTTTGGCGGGCCCCCCCCCATCCCCGGCCCCGGCGGCCCGGCCTACGGCCGCCCTCCCATGCCGGGCGCGCCCGGCACGCCCCCCCCGCCCGGGCCCCCCGGCGCCTACGGCGCGCCCCCTCCCCCGGGCGCCATGGGCGCCATGGGCGGCGGCGGCGGCTTTGGCGGCCCGCCCGCTCCCCCGCCGCCCGGCGGCGGCCCGCCGGGCCCGCCAGGCGTCGGCGGCGGCCCGCCGCCCATGCCCGGCGGCGGCTACCCGGGGGCCCAGCGCCTGGTCGAGCAGTTCGAGTCGCTGCAGATCGGCGGCGGCGGCCCGCCCGCGGGCCCGGGCATGCAAGGGCAGCAGCAGGGGCAGCAAGGGGGGGGGGACTCTGACCCGGGCTCTTGGCCGCGCCCCTGCGGCCCCGACCGCGCGCGCGCGCTCGCCCCGCCCGTCGCGCCCTTCGACCCGGGGAACTGCCACCCGGACAACATGAGCGCCACGTGCTGGGCCCTCCCGGCCTCGGCCGCCCTCCGCGCGCGCTGGCACCTGCCCCTGGGCGTGGTCGTGCAGCCGATGGCCGACGAGGCCAAGGGCCGGGCGGTGCCGCTCATCCCGCTCGCCAGCCACGGCATCGTGCGCTGCCGCCGCTGCCGCACCTACATGAACCCCTTTGTGCAGTGGTCCGACGGCGGCCGCCGCTTCCGGTGCAACGTGTGCGGCATGGCCAACGACGTGCCCGTCGAGTACTTTTCCTCACTGGACGAGCAGGGGCGCCGCCGCGACGCCAACGAGCGGCCGGAACTGTCGCGCGGCACGGTCGAGTGGGTCGCCCCTGCCGAGTACATGGTCCGCCCGCCCATGCCGCCCGTCTTCTTCTTCGCCATCGACGTGTCCGCCCCCTCGGTGGCCGCGGGCCTCGTGGGCGCGGCGGCGGCGGCCGTGCGCGCCTGCCTGGGCGAGCTGCCCGGCGGCGACGACCGCGCGCTGGTCGGACTGATCACCTTCGACAGCTCGCTCCACTTCTACTCGCTCAAGCCGACCCTCTCGGCGCCGCAGATGATGGTCGTGGCCGAGCTGGACGACCCCTTTTTGCCGCTCCCCGAGGACCTGCTGGTCAACCTGCGCGACAGCCGCGCGCTGCTGGAGCAGCTGCTCGAGGCGCTTGAGGGCGGCGGGATGTTTTCTGCGGGGGCGGCGGGCGGCGGGGGCACAGGGGGCAGCGGCGGCGGCGGCGGCCGGGGGGGGCGCGCCGCCGAGCAGCCGCCGGGCAGCGCGACAGGGCCCGCGCTGCAGGCCGCCTTCATGGCCATGTCGCACGTGGGCGGCAAGCTCCTGCTGTTCCAGGGGTCGCCGCCCTCGGCCGGGTGCGGGCGCGTCAAGCCCGGGCGCGACAACCCCGCCCTGTACGGCACCGACCGCGAGCCGTCGCTGCGCGCGCCGGACGACCCCTTCTACAAGCGCTTCGCTGCCGAGGCCTCGCGCTACCAGATCACCCTCGACGTCTTTGCCTGCGCCGCCGCGCCCGCCGACCTCGCCTCGCTGGCCGCCGTGCCGCGGCACACGTGCGGCTCCGTGCGCCACTTCCCGGGGTTCGTCGCCGCGCGCGACGCGGCGCGCCTGTCCGCCGAGGTGCGGCGCAACCTGACGCGGCCGACGGCGTGGGAGGCGGTCATGCGCGTGCGCTGCAGCAAGGGCTTGCGCGTCTCCTCGTTCCACGGGCACTTCTTCAACCGCTCGACCGACCTGCTGGCGCTTCCGACGTGCGACCCCGACAAGGGGTTTGCCGTGCAGATCGCGCACGAGGAGGCCGTCGTCCCGGGCCCCGTCGCCTACGTCCAGTGCGCCCTGCTGTACACCAGCAGCAACGGCGAGCGGCGCATCCGCGTGCACTCGATGGCGCTGCCCGTGACAAACGACCTCAGCGAGATGTACGCCCGCGCCGACGCAGGGGCCACGCTCGCGCTGCTGGCAAAGACGGCGGTCGAGCGCGCCGGCACGTGCCGGCTGGACGAGACGCGGCGCGCGCTGGAGGGGCGGGTGGCGGCGGCGCTGCGCGAGTACCGCCTGCTGCACGCGGCGCAGGCGCAGCGCGGCGCGCCGCAGGCGCTGGTCTTTCCCTCGTCGCTCAGGCTGCTGCCCGCGCTGGCCCTGGGGCTGCTCAAGCACAGCGCTCTCAGGGGCGGGCGCGAGGTGCCGAGCGACGAGCGCGCGGCGGCGGCACACGCGCTCATGGAGGCGCCGCAGGGCGAGACGGTGCGGCAGTCGTACCCGGACGTGTACGCGCTGCACGACAGCGGGGCGCTGTGGGGGACGCCCGTCGCCGCCGACGGCAGGCAGCAGCAGCAAGGGGCCCAGGCCAACGGCAACGGGCACGCTGCCGCCCCCGACAGCGGCGGCGGCGGCCCGCCCTCTGTCGGCGGCATCGTCCTGCCCCCCACCGTGCCCGCCTCGGCGCAGTACCTCTCGGAGCGCGGCCTCTACCTGATCGACAACGGCCTCCTGCTGGTGCTGTGGGTTGGGCGCGGCGCCGACGGCCGCCAGATCGCCGAGCTGCTCGGGCCCGAGGCGGCCAGCGGCGCCGCCGACGTCTCCAGCGCGCCGGTCGAGCCCGCGCGCGAGGGCAGCGCGCTGTCGCGCCGGCTGTGCGCGCTGCTGTCGGCGCTGCGCGCGGCGCGCGGCGCGCACCCGCCCTGCTTCGCGCTGCGCCAGGGCACGCCCTTCGAGGCGGTGGTTGCCCCGGCGCTCGTGGAGGACCGCGCGCCGGGCGCCATGGCGTACGGCGACTGGCTGCAGCACCTGCAGCGGGCGGTGATGACTTCGGGCGGCGGCGCGGGGCCCGGCATGGGCTACAAGTGAGCGGGCGGCGAGAGAGAGATAGAGACAGAGAGAGAGCGGGCGGCGGCGCGGCGATGCGATGGGGAGGCCCTCCCGACCCGCCGCGCCGCGTCCGCGTCCGTCCGCTCTCTCGAGACAGAGGATCATGCGCGTTCTTGCTACCCCTGCGACCTATTTTTGCCTTTCTTTTCGTTCACAAACACAAACACACGGTTGCTTTCTCCTTCCAAACGGGGGCGCCGCCTCGTTGCTCTCTTCCCTCCCGCTCGCAAGGGGGCGATCGGGCGCTTGAACTTTCTTCTCTTGTTTTTGAACCAAAAAAAACCAAACCTGATCGCACGCCTTCGTCGCCTCTGTCGTCTGCTGTCCCTTTCCGCGGCAGGTTGGCGATGCACTCTTTCCGCGCCCCCCGAACGGGCAGGCCGGGTCTTTTCCGCTCGGCCAACCGCCGCTGCTCGAGCGCGCGAGTTTTTGAGCCCGAGGAAAGTTTTCAGCGGCAAAACGCCGCCTACCGAATTCCTCGAGGGTCCGCCGGTCGCAGCTCCTGCATGCGCTCGAACGCCTTGCCGAACGCGAGGCTGAAGGCTTGCTCGGGCGGCGACATCATGTGGCCGACGTCCATGCCGATCTGGAACAGAACTAGGAAGATGCCGCGCTCGGTGCACGCCTGCACGAGGTCGCGGAAGGTGGAGGGGACCGGGGCAGCGGCGCCCGCAGTAGCAGCCGCCCCAGCACCCCCGCCGTAGCCCTCGCCCTCGCCCTCGCTCCCGCTCTCGCTCTCGCCCTCGCCCTCGCTCCCGCTCTCGTCCTCGCCGTCGCTCTCGTCCTCGCCCTCGCCCTCGCCCTCGATCTCGCTCTCGCCCTCGCCCTCGCCCTCGCCCTTGCCCACGCCCTCGCCCTCGCCCTCGCCCACGCCCTCGCCCTCGCCCACGCCCTCGATGTCAAAGTCGCTGGGCGCCACGCGGCCCGCGGAGAATGTCGCGAAGACGCAGCCGGGCGCCATCGCGCGCACGTGCTCGATCGCCGTCGTGTAGTAGTACTCGTCGTCCTTTTTGTATTCGAGCAGGATGCGCATGTGGGTTGGCCCCGTCAGCGACGCGGCGATGCGGCCGCCCGCCTCGGCGCCGCGTTGCGCAAAGTCGCGTGGCTTTCGCCTCCGTGACGCAACGCCCAGAAGTAAAGGTGGACCTCAAGGGGTGAAGCAGCGCCAGGCCCATGAAGCGCGCCTGTGGTGGGTGTTTAGATTTGGAGGGGGATCGTTCTTGTTGAGAGAGAGGGTCGGCAAAAAAGTTTGTTGAAAAAACCGCCGCCGCCGCACGCTCCCCCGGTGTGTTTGTCTCGAGCGACTCACGACGTCGTGCCTCAACGGCGGACCCATCAGGGCGGGCGGGAGCGAGTGCGTGAGCGTTGAACGCGAGCAGATTGTTTGTGGGTTTGTTTGTTTAAGGACGTTGGTGTAAAAGAGGCGAGGAGGAGCAGCAACCATTTATCTTGCCTTTCGCCGCTGCCTTTTTTTACGGATCGCTCGTTTTTTTTACACCGTCTGGCGCGAATGCGCACACCAACTCGAGCGCGCGCATCGAGGCGGCCGCTCTTGAGCGCCGCATAAAACAGGCGCGTGCCGGCCTGTTCCGCGGCGTCGCGGCGGGGAGGGCGGGGGGCTCGCAGCATCAGCACCGCCAGCACCACCACCACCAAGCAGCAGCAACAGCGACATTTTCAGCCGAGCGACCCCCCCCATCCAACAACCCACCACGACCCCTTCACGCCGTCGCCTCCTTTTTCTCCTGCTCCCCGCCCTTGCGCAGAACGTTGGCGATGTAGTACTCCCCCGCCCGGTACGACGACCGCACCAGGGGGCCCGCCGCCACGTACAGGAATCCCAGCGACCGCGCGACGGCGGCGTACGCGTCAAAGGCCTCAGGAGACACATACTCCGAGACGGGCATGTGCCTCTTGGTGGGTCGCATGTATTGTCCCAGGGTGACGACGTCGACGTCGGCCTCGCGGCGCAGGATGGCCAGGGCGTCGACCACCTCGTCGCGGGTCTCGCCGCACCCGAGCATCAGGGAGGTCTTGGTGAGCAGGCGGCGGCGGCGGCGGACCAGCGGCGGGCGCGGCGGGCGGGGCGCGCCGCCAACGCCGCCGCCGTGCGCGGGCTCTTCGCCGCCCTCTGTCGCGCCCCCCTCCCCCCGCTCGTCGTCCTCGTCCTCGTCCTCATCCTCGTCCGGCCCCCCGAGCCCCGCGTCCTGCTCCGCCGCGAACCGCTTGGCCATCCGCAGCACCTCGAGCGACTGCGCCCAGTTGGCCCGCCGGTCCCGAACCGTGGCTTGCAAGCGGGGGACGGTCTCCACGTTGTGCGCCAGCACGTCCAGCCCGCTGCGCGCCACGCGCCGCACCGCCGCGCCGTCGCCCTGAAAGTCGGGAACCAGGGCCTCCACCAGCACGCCTCCCCTCGTCTTGCGCTTGAGCGCGCGGACGGTCGAGGCAAAGTGCGCGGCGCCGCCGTCGCGCAGGTCGTCGCGGTCGACGGAGGTTAAGACGACGTAACCCACTCCCCACTCTGCGACGGCGGCGGCAGTCTTTTGCGGCTCGCGCGGGTCGAGCGGGGGCGGGGTCCGCGAGGTCTTGACGGCGCAGAAGCGGCAGCCGCGGGTGCAGGTGTCGCCCATGAGCATGATGGTGGCGGTGGCGGCGTGGTGCTCGGGCTCCTGCTCCTCCTCTTGCTGCTGGGCGGCGCCCCCGGCGAGCGCGTCGGCCGCCGACGACGCCGACGACGCCGACGGCGCCGCCGCCGTGCCCTGCTTCTTCTTGCTCCCCGCGCCCGTCCAGCACTCGCCGATGTTTGGGCACCGCGCCTCCTCGCACACGGTCGCCAGGCCCAGCTCGCGCAGTCGCCCCTTGATCGCCGTGTATTTGTCTCCGCCCGGCACCGCGGGGCGCTTGAGCCAATCCGGCTTGCGCACGCGCGCCTTCCAGGAGCCGGGGGCGGGCTCGGAGTAGACGCCGCACATGGCGGCGGCGGTGGCGGCGGCGGAGGAGGGGGCCGAGTCGGTGGCAAAGTCGGCGGGCGAGGCCGGCGCCGACGCCGCCGCCGAGCGCGCGGCGTCGTCCTCGGCGAGGCGCCGGCGCAGCGCGGCCAGGCGCGCGAGCGACGTCGGCGAGGGCGCTTGGTGGTGCTGCTGGTGGTGCTGTGGGTCTTGCTGCTGCTGTGGGGCGGGGACGGCCGGGCCGTACTCGGCGCGCGCGGTGGTGTGCAGCCAACCGGCGTGGGCGCGCGGGTGATGCTGCTGCTGCCCCTGCTGCTGCTGCTCCCCCCCGCGCTGCCGAGCCCCGAGCGTTTGCGGTCCTCCTCCTCCTCCTCCTTCCCTCAAGAACAGCACCGCCTCGCGCGCCACGCGCCTGCGCAGCGGCGCGGCGAGGGCGGGGAGGAGCATCTCGAGGTTGTGCGTCGGTACCACGCGACGGATTGACTGCGACTGCTTTGGGGGTCGCGCGTTTGATCTTTTCCGCGATGATTTAGGGCGATGATTGGAGAAGTTTTGCCGGAGCGACGCAATCGAGAGAGAGAGTGGGGTGTGCGCGCGCCATCCAAGATGTTGATTGGATGATTGTGTGCTGAGTGTCGGTTACGTGATGCGGAGACAGGAGCGCAACAACTATAGGAGCGAGAGCGAGCGCCGTGTGGTGGAGTCGCCGCGGCGTTGGCGCGCGCCGCGCCCCCGCCTCGCGAGGCGCGCCAAACTGCGACGGCCCAACAACAAAAAAGGCTCGACGCCGCCCGCCGCCCCTCGTCCTCTCCCGCGCGCCTCCTCCCTCACTTGCGCAGCAGCGTCTCGCCCGCCGCCTTGAGCGCCGTGACCGCCAGGCCCAGGATGCCCACGTACATCAGCGCCGTCCCCTTGTTCATGCGGCGCTTCGGGTCGCCCGTCGAGTAGCCTTTAAAATAGGCCACCCGCCCCGCCAGGTACAGGGCGCCGAGCGCCGACGCCGTGGCCGGGTAGGGCACGCCCGCGGCCGCCAGCAGCGCCAGGTACGACGGCAGCATCTCGAGGCTGTTGAGGTGGCCGCGCTGCGTGCCGTTGTAGATCGCGCGGTCCGCTGGCGACAGGTGCGGCGCCGACTCGTTGTCCGCGTACATGGCCGGGTACTCGACCTTGTAGGCCTTGCGGGCCTTCACGACGCCGATGGCCATGTAGAAGTGATGCTGCGGGCGGTTGTTGTTGTTGTTGTTTTGGGTTGGGTTTGGTGTTGGTTTTTTTGTGTTCGGTGTCGTCCTCTCGGCGCGGGCGGCGTCCCGCTTCCTCGCTCCATTGCCGTCACCGACGTCAATCCTCGTCGATCCTTCCCTCCGCGCGCTGCTCACCACAAAGTACGAGGCGACGGCGACGCCGATGACGGCGCCGTCGGCCTTGCGGAGCTCGACCATCGCGCGGCCTTTGTCGAGGGGGGGAAGGTGGGGAGGGGGGGCGCGGAGGGGTTCCGGGAGCAGAAAGTTCTGTGGTGTGTGTTTTTTGCGTGGATGCGCGCGCGTGGTTGCCGGCGCTGTTGCACTTGATGGCGGGTTGACTGCGGGTCGTATGTGCTTGGGCGGAAAGAGTGTGGTTTCGGTGTGAAAGAGCGCTGTGTCGACGGGCAACAACAACAAGGGCGGCAGCGGCGACGACGCCCGGCGACGCTCTCGCCGGCGCGGCTCTCTCTCGCCCGCGTGGGATCGACGCGACTGCCGAGCGCCGTCGTCCTGCGCCGACGCGCGCTCTCTCCTCACTCCCAATGGACGGCGCGCGCGTGTAAGCATTGATCATCCTTTTCCGTCAAGATTCTGGATTGCGACAAGCGACACGCGAAAGAAACAACGACGATGACGCCGACGACATAAAAAGCAACGCCGGGCGCATCCCTTTTTTTGACTTCTAGTCGGCGGCACAAGAGGGGAAAGCGGCGCCGACGCGATGGCCGGCGCGATCAGCTCCGAGGACGCGCGCCGCCGGCTGGAGGAGGCGCGCGAGACGCAGCGGCTCGATCTGAGGTGCGGCTTAAGGGGGGGGGGGCGGAGGACGGGTCCGGCGCTCCTCTCGCGAACCCGGGGAAAAGAACGGAAAGGAAGAGGCACGGCGGCGCGAAACGCTCACACCCAAGCCGCGCGCGCCACCCAAACAAACAAATTCAAAACCACAGCTACCAAGGCCTCGAGCGCGTGCCGGCCGACCTGATCGACCTGCTCGTGACCAGGTACAATTCCGACGTGATCGACCTGGACCTGTCGAGGTGCGAGGGAGAGAACGAGAGGAAAAGAAAAAGACGTCCGCGGCGCGGCCGGCGGCGGGCGACAACAGCGACCCGCGCCACTCGTATTCTCTGCCCGCCCTCTGCCTCCGCCTCCGCCTCAAAAAAACCACACCCAAAACGAACACGAAACAACACGACGCCCGCAGCAACAAGATCACCTCCCTGGACCACGACGACGGCGCGGACCCCGGCGGCGCAGCAAGTTCGTCCTCATCGAAAGCAACGGCTAGATCCGCCCTGCCGCCGCAGCAGCGCCCCCCGCCGCCGCCCCCGCCCCCGCCGCCGCCGCCGCCGCTGGGCCGCCTGCCCCGCCTGCGCGCGCTGCACCTTCGCGACAACCGGCTGCGCGGCCTGCCCTCGGCGGGCGCGTGCGCGTCGCTGCGGGCGCTCACGCACCTGGACCTCGCGGGCAACGACCTGCGCGCCGAGGGCGCGCTCTCGAGCGCGCGGCCGCCGTTTGCGGCCGCCGACGGCGACGAAGGCGGCGACGGCGCCTGCGCCCGGCCGCCTCCCGCGCCGCCGCCGCTGCTCCCGCGGCTGCGCTCGCTCGACCTTTCCGGCAACCCGCGCCTGGGCCCGCGCCCGCCCGCACGCCTCGACCTCGCGTGCCCGCGCCTCGAGCGCCTGTCACTGGCCGGGTGCGGCCTCGCGGCCCTGCCGTCGGGCGCGCGCGCCCTGCGGCTCGCCCTCGGCGGCGGAGGCGGGGGCGAAGGCGGCGGCGGCCTGACGTCGCCGGGCGGCGCCGCCGCGCTCTTCTCGTGCCTGCTGACGCGCCTGGACGTGTCCGACAACCGCCTCGAGTCGCTGCCGCGGGCGCTGTGGCGGGCGGCGCCGCGCCTGACCTGCCTGGACGCGAGCAACAACCGCCTGACGCGCGTGCCGGCGACGCTCGGGAGGCTGAGGCCGGCGTCGCCGTCGGCGTTGGCGTCGGCGGCGGCGGCGGGGGGGCCGGAGGGGCGCGGCGGCGTCGTCGTCGCAGGCGGCATCAAGGGCGTCGGCGCCGGCGGCCAGCTGCGCGAGCTGGTGCTGCGCGGCAACCCGCTCGAGCCCGCGCAGGCCCAGCGGTACCGCGAGGGCCAGACGCGTTTCCTGGACTGGCTCGCCGCCGAGGACGTGCGCGAAAAGGCGGCGCGCCGCGAGCGGGCGCGGCCCGTCGGGCGGGCCGTCGGCGGCGGCAGCGGCAACGAGGGGGCGGCGGCGGCGGCAATGGTCGAGTTCTCGTGCCTCGGCTGGAGCACCGCCCCCGCGGGGCCCGAGCACGACGCAGCCAGCATCGACAGCGAGGGGGAGGCGGAGGACCCGCCGACTGCGCCGCGCGGCCGGGACGGGCCGGCGACCGCCGGCGCGCCCTCCAGCCGCGGCGGCGAGGGCGGCAACGGCGAGGGCGGCGACGGCTGCTGGGCGCGGGAGGGCCACACGCTCGTTGCCGTGCCGTCCTGCCCCACGTCGGGCCCGGCCCTCCTCGTGCTGGGGGGCAGCCCGGGCCGCGATCCGGACGCGCCCGTCGGCGGCTCGCCGCCCCTGGACGCGCGCAGCCTGTCGTTCGACCGCATGGGGTGGCGCAACGCGGCGGCGGCGGCGGCAGGGGCGGTGGTGGTAGCAGCGGCGGCGGCGGCGGGCGGCGGCGGCGCCGACAACGCGGACGACAACGCCGACGCCGACAACGGCAGCGACGACGGCGGTGGCCCGCAGCCCCCTCCGGCGGCGCGGCGCGGCCACGTGGCCGCCTACGATGCGCAGGGCCACCGCGTGCTGGTCTTTGGCGGGCGGCGCGTGTACGGCGACGACGACGGCAATGGCGGCGGCGACGGCGACGGCGACGAGCGAGGCGCCGCCACCGACGCCGGCGCGCCCGCTTCCGCGCCGGGCCGCGTCGCCCGCCCCCGCCGCCCCCGCCGCGCGCGCCTGCTGGGCGACCTCGCAGTCCTGGACCTGGCGACGGGCGCGTGGCGCCGGCCCGAGTGCGAGGGCGACGCGCCGGGGCCGCGCGCGGGCGCGGCCGCCTGCTGCCACGCTGGCGTGCTCTACGTGTTTGGTGCGTTTGTTCAGTTTTTATGTTTTTCTCCGGCTGGCGAGCCTTGCGGCGAATTGCTCTTCTTTCCGCACTCCTTTGCGCCCGAGACCAACTCTCCCCCCAATCACTCGAAAGCAAACAAAATCTCAATTCCAACCAAACAGGCGGCGAGACCTCCACGGGCCGGGCGGCCGACCTCTACGCGCTCGACCTGGCCGCGTGGCGGTGGGAGGCGGTCGTCGCGCAGCCGCCCGCGCCGTCGTCGGCTTCGCCCGCCGCCGCCATGCCGCCCGCGGCGCGCGCTCATGCGGCCATGGCCGTGGCGCACGGCGGGCGCCTGCTGGTGCTGCACGGGGGGCAGGGGGCTTTCGTGCTCGACGATCTGTGCGTGATGGACCTGCACACGCGCACGTGGCTGCACACGGGCCATTTGCTGCAGGCGGGCGGAGCGGGCGACGCGTCGGCGGCGGCGCCCTCTGCTGCCGCCGCTGCCGCCGCTCCTCCTCCCCCGGCGACAAGCTTGCACGGGCACGTCGTCGCCTTTGACGACGCGCGCTCGGAGCTCTACCTATTTGGCGGGCGCGACGAGTTTGGCGCCCCCAGCGATCGCGTGCTCCGGCTGCGCGTGCCGCTGGCGGCCCTGCTGGAGGGGACGGGCGGCGACGGCGACGGAGCGGCGGCGGCGGCGAGGGCGGCCGCAGGAGGAGACGCCGACGACAGGCAGCCACCGCCGGCCGCCCTCGCGGCCGGGTGGGAGGAGTTCGACCTGGGCTGCGCCTTGGCTCCCTGTCCCTCGCGTGCGGCCGCCTTCATGCCCGCCAAAGCGGGCGTCGCCCGGGCGCTCGCCCCGCGGCCGGCGTCGGCGGCAGCAGCGGCGGCAGCGGCGGCCAAGCGAGGGCGCTCGGAGGAGGAGGAGGAGGCAGAGGGCGTCTCGCTCGTGCTGCTCGAGCCGGCGGCGGCGGGAGCGGCGGCGGCAGCGCGGCCGCGCTGGCAGCGCCTGCTCGTCGTCCCGATGGCGGGCCTTCCGGCGGTGCGAGTGACTTCGACTTCCTCTTCCTCAGGGCCGCAAAAAAGGGGCAAGGCCGCGCGCGTGGCGCACGCGACGCGCCTGGCGGCGCTCGAGCGCGAGGCCTCGTCCGCCGCTGTGGCGTCGGCGGCGGCGGCGGCCGCGGCGGCGGCCGCGGCCGGCGATCCGGGCGCGCATTTCTCCCTCGCCGGGAGCACCAGCGGCAGTGGTGGCGGCGGCGGCGGCAGCGTGGCTTTTTCCACAGGGGCCGGCACCCCTCACTCTTCCTCTGGCGCGGAGCAGCGCTTGGTCGCCCACCTCGAGCGCCGCGCCGCCGAGCTCGCCCGCCGCCACCCGGGCCGCCGCCGCGCGGCGCCTTTTTTGCTGCCGCTCAATGAGTGCGGCGTGCGGCGCTTCGCGGGCGCGTCGCTGGGCACGGCCGCGGGCGCGGCGCGGCTGGCGGCGTACGCGCCGGAGGTGGGGACCCTCGACGGGGCGGTGCGGTTTGTGGCCGACTTTTTGGTGCACGAAAAGGTGGCGGCGGCGACGGCGGCGGTGCAAGCAGGAGGAGGAGGCGGAGGAGCGGCGGCGGGCGCCGACGACGAGGGCCCGAGCGAGGAGGTGCTCGTGTCGCCCGCCTCCGTGCTCGCGTGGCGGGCGGCGGACCCCTACGACGCCGCGAGCCTGCTGTGCGCGCTGCTCCTCGGCAACGGGTTCGACGCGTACGTGGTGGTCGGGCGGCGGCGGCGGCGGCAACGGCAGCTGTCGGCGGCGGCGGGCGGCGGCGACGGCGACGGCGACGGCGAGGAGGCCGCGTCCGCCCTCGCCGAGCGGCACCGCCGGCGCCTGTGGCCCCTGCCTTTGGACCGCTGCGTCCCGCTTGCCGACACGGCGGGCGCCTCGTCGGATGCCGCTGCGACTGCCGCTGAGCCCGCGAGACCCTCGATCGCCGGCGGCGGCGGCCTGGTCTGTGGCGGCGGCAGCAACGCGAGCGGCAGCAGCAGCAACTCGGGCGCCGCCCCGCCGCCGCCCCCCGCAGCCGGCCTCCCAGCGCGCTCCAAGACCACGGTGCGCATCGGCAGCTTTGGGCCCACTGCGACCTCGGGCTCTGGCGCCGCGTCCGCGTCGGAACAGGCGCGCGCGCGCTACGCCAGCGTGCTCGCGGCGGCGGGCCTGGGCGCCGCCGTTGGCGGCGGCAGCGACGGCGGCGCGAGCGCCCCGGCGAGCGCGTCGGACGCGGCGATGGAGCCGCGCCTGCTGGCCCTCGCGCACGGGCGCCCCGTGCCCGCGGAGCTGTTTGGCAACATCGACCTAGCGCGAGACGAGTGCCGCGACGGGGACGACGGCAGCGCGCCTCCTCCACTTCCTAACGCAGCAGCAGCTGCCGCCGCCGCCAAGCCGCCGTCGCGCGGCCAGGCGCCCCCCTCCTCCTTCGGCAGCGAGCAGCAACAAGAAGAAGAAGAGGCGCACGCGTGGGTGCTCGTGCTCCCTCCTGCTTTGGCCGCGGGCGCCGCTAGCAACGGCCGCCGTGCCACGCCCGCTCAACCGCAGCAGCAGCAGCAGCAGCCGGGCGGCAGTGCCGCGGCCGCCGCCTCCTCTGCCTGCTCGGCGACCGCGCTCGACGGCCCCCTCGCCGAGCCGACCTTTTTCGAGCCGTCCACAGGCGCCAGCTGCCCGGCCAGGGCCGCGGTCGGACGCACGCCCTACGTGGCCGTGGACAGCGTGATCAACGACCGGGGGTACTGGGCGTGCGTCGCGCCGGCCGCGGCCGCTGCGACGGCGGCGGGCCCGGCGGCGACGGCGGCGGCCGCAGGCGCCGCCTCTCCGGCCCGCCGCCCCTCGGGCCGCCCCGCGCTCGTCAAAGGCGCCGGGGCCACGAATCCTGGCGGCGGCGCCGCTTTGCCGCCGCAGCCAACCCCGCGCCCGGACGGCGCCGTCCGCCCGGCCGAGGCGTCGTGGGAGGCGCCCTCCGCCGACGGCGCGCGCGGCTGGGAGCCCCTGCTGCTGCCGCCTCCACCGCCGCCGCCGCGCCCGTCGGCTGCGGCGGCACTTCCCGGCCCGCTGCTGGCCGCGGCCGCGCTGCGCGCCTGCGGCCGCGCCGTCGTGGTCTGCCCCGTCGAAAAAGCCGCCCGGCCCGCGTCCGGCGACCAGAGCGGCGGCGGCGGCGGCGGCGGCGGCCCTGGGAGCGTATACGGCGGCGGCCGCGCCGGCAGCGTGTTTGGGGGCGGCGGCGGTGCCGGCGGCGCGCGCGGCGCGGGGAGCGCCTTCGGCGGCCGCGCCGGCAGCATCTACGGCGGCGGGCGCGCCGCGGGCAGCATCTACGGCGTGAGGGCCAGCGGGGGAGGGGCGGCCGGCGCCGCGCTCCGGGCGCAAAACCGCATGCAGCAGCAGCGGCGGGCCGCGGCGGCGCCAAACCCGCCCCCGGCCGCAGGCAGCTCCGCCTCGGCCAACGGCAGCAGTAGACGCGGCGGCGGCGGGGGCGGGCCCAATTCCATCGCCGCGTCGTCTGTCCTGGCGTCCTCGCAGCTCACGGGCGCGCCTGGCGCCGGCGGCGCCGACGGCTGGACGGCCGGCGGCGGCGGCGCTCGAGCGCGAGGGACGCCCTCGGTGGCCAGCCTGCTGGCGCGCGGGCGCGCGCGCGGCGCGCCCAGTGGCGGCGCGGCCTCGAGCGCCGGCGGCGGCCCCCCGCGCTCCACCTCCGCGCGCCTCGCGGGCCTGGTCAGGCGGCGAGCGGGCGGCGGCGCGGCCCCCTCTGATTGCGCCGGTTCGGACTGCGAAGACAACGGCGACGGGACTGGGGGCGGCGGCGGCGCAGCCGGCGGCGGCGCGGACGAGGTGGGCGGCGTGGAGGCCGGGCCAGAGCTGCCATCCAGCTGGGCTCCCGCTCTGCTGCTGTCGCGCGAGGCGTTTGACACACGTTATCCGCGGGTAAGTGGTCGTTGATGTTGGATTTGGTCGTTTTGGCGCCGGCGCTTGCCCGCTCTCGCTCTCTCTCGAAGAAAGAAAAAGACGTCGCCGCACCCTCTCACCCCTTTCCCTTCAAACCCAACCCCCTCCTCACAAAAACAAACAAACAATCCAACAGGGCGCCAAGACCATCGCCTCCCCAGGAGTTACGCTCGAGGCCTACGCCGCGCACGGCGCCTGCGCCCGCGGCGACGGCCTCGTCGAGCGCCTGTCGCTGCGCAGGGGGCGGCAAAACAGCGGCGTCGGCACGGGCGGCGGCAGCATCGTCGACAGGACAGCCTTCGTCGTGGTCTCGGAGGTGGTCGAGGCGTTCGCCCGGCGGCGCGACGGCCTCGTCGCGCGGCGCACCCTGCGCGTCGCGGCGCGCCGCCTGGACGGCCGCCCCGCCCCCCGCCAGCCCGACGTCGCCGCCGCCGCCGCCGCCTTGGAGGACGAGGGCGCCGCCGCCGAAATCGTCACGATCGAGCGCTTCGAGCGCTGGGCGCCCGCGCCGCCCTGCCCAGGCCTGCGCGAGCTGGTCGTCGGGCCTGCCTACGCCGTGGCCGCCGTGGCTGCGGCGGACGATCCGGTCCAAGCGGCGGCCGCGGCGGCGGCGGCGGCGGCGGGGGCGGTGGGGGGCAACGGAGGCGCCGACCGAAAGACGGCCGGCGGCTTGCCGCCGCCCGGCGCGCCCCTGTCGCTGCGCCGGCCCGACGCGCGCGTCGTGCGCGCGTCCTTCTGGGACGGGCCCCCCGACTCGATGCGGCGCGCGGACGGCCTGGTCGCGCGCGAGGAGGAGACGGCATTCTGGGCAGGCGGCGGCGTCGGCGGCGACGGCGGCGGCGAGACGACAGCCGTGGCCGGCTGCGCCGCCGCCGCCGCTCCCACGGCCGCCCTGACAAAGATCCGGGAGTGGTACGTCCCCGCGCGCGCGGGCGGGCTGGCGTACCGCTCGCTGACCCTCGTGGCGCCGTCCCGCGAGGCCGGGGGAGGGGGCGGGGGCGGGAGCATGGTGCCCGCAAAGATGGACGAGGTGGTGGTGGTGGCGGTGGGCGGCGGGGCAGGAAGGGGAGCAGGAGCGGGGGCGGGGCCCGAGGCCGCGGCCACCCTCGCACCGGCGGCAACGACGGCAGCAGGCGCAGCAGCAGCAGTCGCAGCAGCCGCAGCTCCCTCGACGATTGTCGAGCGCCGCAAGCTGTGGCTGGCGTGCCCGACGTCCCGCGTGCGCACGACGCGCACGCCGGCCGCGGGCGAGATCGCCGGCCGGCGCTCCGAGCGGCACCTGCCGGGCCTGTCGGCCGAGGCGCTGGCGTCGGCGATGGCGGGCGGCGGCGGCGGCGGCGGCGGCGGCGGCCAGAGCGACGGCGGCGGCGGCGCCTACGACGATGGCGCCGCGGCCTCGGGCATGGAGCGCGCCGCGCGGTCGACCCTGGCGGCCCTGGCCGAGTCGCTGCGCGAGCTGCGCGAGGCCGTGCGCTCGCGGCGCGTGGCGGCCGCCGTCGCGGCCGCCGGCGCCAGCGCGCCCTCGTCGTCGGCGTTGCTTTGCGCACCCTTTTACGACGCGCCGCGCTGGCCCGGCGGCGACGGCGAGGGAGGGGATGACGACGACGCAGAAGCTGAACATGAACACGACGACGAAGATGACGGGGAGGGCCGGGCGCGCGAGGACTATCTCGCGCCGTACTTGGACGCCGAGCCGCTGCCGCCGCCGCCGGCCCGCGGCGCCAAAGGCCGCGAGGCCGCCGCCGCCTCACCGCCTCCGCCGGCCCGCCGGCGCGGCAGCAACAGCAAGGGCGCCGCCCCCCTGGCCGCGGCCAAAGCGTGCGCGGTGCGCGACGCCTGCATGGAGGCCCTGCGTGAGCGGCTCGACGACCGCGGCGCTCTCATTCGCGAGCGCCTGCGCGCGGAGGAGGCGGTCGCCGCCGACTGGGCGAGGCAGCAGCAGCAGCAGCAGCGGGAGCAGGCCGCCGCGGCCGAGGGGGCGGCGGCCGAGCGGGCGGCGGCGGCGGCGGCGGCTTCAATGGGGCCGGCTCCGCCCGAGCCAGGCCTGGAGCGGCAGAAGGAGCAGGCGCTGCGCCTGCTCGTGCTGCGCCGGCGCCTGGAGGCGCACGAGGCCGCCGCGGCGGAGAAAATGCGCGAGGCGGCGGCGCAGCTGGCGTCCGACCCGCGCCTGGCGCTCGCGCGCTGAGAGAGAGAGCGAGAGGCGTTTGGGTTTGGCGACTGGCGGCGGCGACTGGCGGCGGCATATATGGTCGACGGGCCGTCTCTGCGCGCGACTTGCACGAGCACCCCACCATAGAACAACAAAAGGTTGCAGGATATAATGCACATCCTGCTTGAATAGGCTCATCTCCGCCGCACCTCACTCCTTCAACGCTCGCTCGTCCGCCCCGTCGCCGCCCCCGCCCCCGAAGCACTCTGCGAGCCGCGCCTCGAGGCGCCGCGCCGAGCGCGCCTCTGCGGCGTCGCCGCCCGCCGCCGCCAAGGCCGCCCGCAGGCGCCGCGCCGCGGCCAGCGCGCGGCCCCCGGCCGCGGCCGTCGCGGGGCTGCGCGAAGGAGGGGCGGCGTTGCGCCACGCCTCGTGCATGCGGGGGCAGTCGACGACGGCCAGGGCCGCGCGCAGCGCCGCGGCGGCCATGCCGCCCTGGAGCCGCGCCCGCGCCGCCGCCACCGGCGCGGCGGCCACGGGCGACCCCCCCGCTTCCTGCCCCTCCTCCTTCTCCGCCCCCTCCCCCTCCCCCAGGCCCTCGCGCAGCAGCATCCCGACCACCAGCAGCGCGGGGTCGTCGCTCTCGGCGCACCCCTCGGACACGCAGCAGCGCGCCAGGAGCGGCAGGACCTCGACGACGGCCGTCTCGGCCGCCGCCGCCGCCGCCGCAGCCGACCCGCTGCTGCCGCCGCCGCCGCCGCCGCCGCCGCCGCCGCCCGTGCCCGGAGCCGCCAGCGCCGCGCTCGCCCACGCCCAGTCGGCCACCACGCGCGGCAGGGGCGCGGAGAGCACCGCCGGCAGCTGCAGAGGGGGCAGCGCGCCCGCTCCCTCGTCCTCGACGGGGCGCAAGGCGCGCGCCTCGGCGCGCGCGGCCCACGCCGCCTCGCCCGCGGGGTCGGCGCCGAGCGCCGCCGTCCAGGCGCGGGCCGCCGCGGCAGAGAGGCTCAGCAGCGAAAACGCGAGCGCGCGCGCGGCCTCGGCCTCGCCCCCGCGCGAGGCCGGGCGGCGCGCCTCCTCCCAGCGCGCCACCAGCACGGGCGCGGCGAGCTCGGCCAGCCGCGCGGGCGGGCCGTACCAGTGCAGGCGCTGCGCCACGCAGGCGGCGACGAGGCGGTGCCGCGCGAACAAGGACGAGGACGAGGGCGAGGGCGAGGACGAGAGCGACGACGACGGCGACGACGAGGGCGCGGCGGCGGCGTCGGGCGCCCCGGCCCCTCCCGCGGCAAGCAGCGTCGCGACGAACGAGAGGTAGGCCTCGGGCGGCATAGAGGCGCGCGGAGGGGAGGCGGCGAGCAGCACGGACTCGAGCATCCGCGAGGCGGCCGCGTCGCTGTAGGCCAGGAGGGCTGGCGGGGCAGAGCAAGAGGAGGGGGGGGCTTCGCCGCCGCCGCCGTCGGCCGCCTCGGCTGTTGCCTCGGCTGTTGCCTCCGCGACCGCCGCTCGCCGCCTCTGCTGCTTGCTCTGCTGCTGCTGCATCCCGGCGTCGGCGGGCGCCGGCGCCGGGCGCCGGCACCGCAGCGCCATCGCCACGGCCTTGAGCAGCGCGGCGTCGAGCGGGCCCGGCAGGTGCGCGACGAGGCTGAGCCCGAGCTCCTGACAGGCGGGGGGCAGCGCCGCGAGCGGGCCGGGCGTGACGGCGGCGGCGGCGGCGGCGGCGGCGGCAGGGGCCGCCGGCGGGCCGCCGCCGCCGCCGCCCGCCGAAACGGCCAGCATGGGGGCCATCATCTGCTGCACGCCGCGCAGCGCGTCCTCGAGCGGCGACCCTGGCGCGCACAGGCGCGCGGCCGTGTGCAGCATCGACAGCAGCGGCGCCGCCACGGCCGCGAGGGCGGCGTTGCCCGCGCCCGGCGGCCGCCCGGCGGCCAGCGCCGCCGCCGCAGCGCGCCGGCTCCGCGCGGCCGCCTCCCAGAGCAGGCGCGGCGCGCCCGTCAGCCACGCCGCCATCATGCGCTCCTCCTCCTCCTGCTGCGCCTGCTGCTGCAGCTGCTCCTGATGCTGCAGCAGCTGCTGCTGCTCGGCCATCGCCTCCTCGTGCTCGCCCATCTCTTCCTCCTCCGACCCCATTGCCGCCACCGCCGCCGCCGCCGCCGCTGCTGCCGGCCCCCCTGGGCGCGCCAGCAGGTGCGCCTCGAGCAGGTCCCCCTGAAGCGCCAGGCGAGCGGCCAGAACGCCCGCCCCCCCGCCCCCGTTGCCGCCGCCGCCGCCGCCGCCCTCGTTGGCGTTGTCGGCCCACGCGTTGCCTCCCTTCTCGCGCCGGCCGGAGGGCGCGCCCGCCGCGCACACGGCCGCCAGGAGCTCGCGGCGCGCGTCGCCGCCAGGGGGCAGGGCGGGGAGGGCCACCCGCGCGGCCCGGAGGCAGGCGAGCGCCGTCGCGCCGGCGCCGACGGCGGGCGGCGCGCCCGACGCCGCCGCCGCTCGTGTCGCCGCCGCCGCCGCCGCCGGCTTGGATGGTTCGGCAGCGTCGCCACCGTCGCCGTCGCCGCCGCCCGGAACGGGGCGGCCAGTGGACAGCGCCAAAGACAGGTAGTCGACCAGGGCGGCCCGCGCCCGGGCCTCGAGGGATGCCAGCGCGACCGCGGGGGAGCCGCCGCCGCCGCCGCCGCCGTGCGCGGCCGCCCCGACGACGACGGCGCCTCCCTCGCCCGCCGCCTCCGCCTCCGCCAGCGCGGCGACCAACGCGGCCAGCAGCTGCGCGCCCTCCAGGTTGTAGCGCGCGACGGCGTCCGCGACCTCGCCCGTGGGCGCCAGGGCCGGCTCGCACGCCGGGAAGTGGGGCAGCAGGCGCGGCAGCACGGCGCGGGCGCAGCGGGCGGCGCGCGCCCGCCGGGCGGCGGCCGCCGCCGACGCCCCGCCCGCGGCGGCCAGGCCCGCGCCCCCCTCTCGCGGCGGCGGCGGCGCGCCCAGCGCCAGGCACACGAGCTGATTTCCCGCGGCCAGCACGTCGCGCAGGGCGCCCGCCGACTCGGCCTCGGGCGCGGACGAGAGCGTGCCCGGGGCGCACTCGGCCCAGCAACCGAACGCGGCCTCGAGCAGCGCCAGCGCCGCCGCCTGCACCTCGGTCGCGGGCGCGTCCGCCGCAGAGGCCGCCGCCGCCACCGACCGCGTGTCCGCCTCGGCCGCCTGGCCGCAGTAGACGCGCATGAGGGCCGCGGGCGTCAGCCCCGCGGACGTCGCGGCGGGGGGGAAGGCGTTCCGTTGACGGTCGTGCTGCTCACCCTGCTGCTCTCGCCGCTGCTGCTGCTGCTGCTGCTCCTGCCGCCCGAGACCCGCCCCCTCCTCGCCCTCCCCGGCGCGCGCCAGCCGGCGCGTCACGCGCGCGGCCGACCCCAGGATCCGCGCCAGGGGGCCCAGCGCCTGCGCCTTGACCGTGCGCCCGCGGTGCGCGCGCGAGAGCAGCGCCGCATAGTGACCAAGAACAGACGCGAGCTGCCGCGGGGGGCGCGCTAGCGCCGCCGGGGACGCCTCGGCCACGGCCTCCAGGGCGCCCAGCGCGTCGGCGCGCACGCCGGCGTCCAGGTGCGTGAGCGCGGCGGACAGGTGGGCGGCCAGCAGCGGGCCAAAGGCGGCGAGCGCGCCGCAGCGCCTGAGCTCGAGCAGGCAGGGCGCGGGCGGGCGCAGCAGCGCGAGCAGCACCTGGCGCACGGGCGGCGAGGCGTCCGACAGGCGCTCCGACAGGCGCGCCACTAAGGGGCCCGCGTGCCGCGCCACCAGGGCCGGGTGCGCCTGCAGCAGCTCGGCGGCCTGCTGCAGCGCGCCGCGGCGCACCTTGTCCGACGGGTGCGCCGCCTGCGCGAGCAGCTCGCCGAGCGACAGGCCGCGCGACGAGACGGCGGCGCCGGCCTTGTCGGCGGTCAGGCTCCGCTGGCCCGGGAGCGCGATGGCGCGCGCGCGGACCTCGGTGTTGGTGTCGTTCTGGGCGCGCGGGAGGCGCTTGCCGATCCTGTGCTTGACCTTCTTGAAGTCGATGCCGACGCCCTTGTTCGCGCTCGCTGCGCGCTTGCGTCTGCCCAGCTTTGCCCTGCAGGAGGAGGCGGACGTCGGCGCCATCTCGGCGACTGGGAGGAGGGTCGCGCTCCCCTATACGTATGCCAAGGCGGCGGCGGCGATACTGCGAGCGCGCGGGCGCAGAGCGGGGGAACAGGCCAAAAGCGCGATCGAGGGGCGGCGGGGTGGAAAGTCTTTTGTTTCGGGATGCGCCGCCTCTTGAAGGCTGTGTGCGCGCGCGCGCGAGGCCACAACTATAGAAAGAGGAACGGTGGGACTCGCTATTCGTCAAGGGATTGGAGTCTGCGGGCGTTGGGCAGGGGAAGGGCGAGCAAGAAGTCGCGGGCGCACCGCCGTCGCTGGACGTCGTTGGAGGAGAGGGGCGAGCGAAGAGAGGCGTCGTCGGTTTGCAAAAAATCTTAAATCGTCTACACTTTTGAATTTGTGAGTGTGCGCGAATGGTGATATGCTGCCGATGGTTGTGGTGGTGGTCGTGGTGCGTGCGTCTTTCCTATGGTAGTTCTCCGACTTGAGTGCGTGCGTGTCGGAGCGAGTCGCGCGCGCGCCGACTCGTCGTCGCCAACTCTTCCTTGTCACCAGCGTCCGGCGCCGCCGCCGCCGCCGCCAAATGTCGACGGCCCGAGCAAAGCGCGCCAGCTCCCCGACCCGTCGTCGCCCTGCAGCGCCTGCTGCTGCAGCAGCTGCTGCTGCTGCTGCTGCTGCGACACAGCGTTCAACCCCTCGGCCCACGCGCCGCGCGCCGCCTTGGCCGCGGCGACAAAATCGCTGGCCGCGACGCAGACGACGCCCGCGCAGACGCCGACGCCGCCGTTGCCGCTACCCGCGAGCAGCCCTCCCCCGCACAGCATCAGCCCCAGTCCGAGGAGCCCCGCGGTCTGAAAGGCCTGCACGAGCTCGCCCGCGCTGCACCCGCCCAGCAGCGCCTCGGCCGCGCGGCCGCTCAAGACAGCCTCGGCGGCGGTCTGGGCGGCGGCGGTCTGGGCGCCGCACGCGCCGGCGTCCCCGCCCACCGCCAACTCAAACATCGACGCCGGCGGGAGCATGCCCGCGTCCTCGGCCTCGACGAGCTGGTGGAGCCAGGCGCAGGTGAGCGCCGCGGCCTCGGACGTCGAGCACCCTCGCAGGTCGAGACGCGCCAGGGCGGGCGCCGCCGCCGCCGACAGGAAAGCGTCGCCGCCGCCGGCTTCTGCGCCCGCGTCCGAGCCCGCCGCCGGCCGCCAGTGGCGCATGGTCCCCGCCGCGTGCGCGCCCAGGCAAAGGAGCGCGGCCTGCGCCAGGCCAGGGGCGCGCCCGCGGGGGGGTTGCACGAGCAGCTCGATGAGGGCGCTCCACAGCTCGATGTTGCGCTGCGCAAAGACGGGCGACCCGGCGCGCAGGGCGTGGAAGGCGGCGAGGCCGAGCGCCCAACCGGCCTCGTGCTCGCCGGCGGCGGCGGCGGCGACCGCGGCGGGGACGAGGCCCAGGCCGGATAGCGCCGTGGCCGAAAAGGCCGTCGGCGTGCCCTCGGGCAGGAGCAGCTCGAGGCGCAGCAGCGCGAGGAAGTAGACCTCCTTCTCGGGGAACGACGGCGGGGGAGCAGGAGGGGCGCTTGCGGCGGCGGCAGACGAGGGCGCGGGCGCGAGGGCAGGCGGCGGCGGCTGCGGCTGCGGCTGCGGCTGCTGCATCAGCGGTGGCGGCCCGGAGAGCGCGGCCGTCGCGTCGAGCATGTGCGGCGAGGGCGGCAGGGGCGCGCGGCGCGACCACGGGCCGCCGCCAGCGCCGCCAGCGCCGCCAGCACCAGCGGCGGCGCCCCACGGCGGCAGCAGCTGCGGGGGGGGCGCCGCCGCCGGCGAGAAGAGCGGGCTCCCTCCCCACAGCGAGGAAGCGAGGGATCCGCTGACAAACTCGTCCGGCCCGCCCCCGGGAGAGGGAAGCAGCGTCATAAAGTGCGCGCGGCCTTGCGCGCGCGCCTCGTCGACGGCCGCCGCGCTCAGGCCGACGGCGGCGGCCGCGGCCGCCGCCAGGCTCGCGCTCTGGCCGCCGCCGCCGCCGCCGCCCTCGCCGCCCTCGCCGCCCTCGCCCGCCGCGGACGCGACGCGCAGCGCCGCGAACGCGGCCTCGAGGGCGCGCGAGGAGGCGCCCGCGTCGACGTCCACGGCGCTCGCCGCACCGGGCGCCGAGAAGAAGGGCGTGACCCCTCCCGCGGCGCCGCTGCCAGGGGGCTGGCGCCGGCCGGCGACGCCAAGGCCGCCGCCGAGGCCGCCGCCGTGCGCCGGCATCGCTTCCAGCACCGCCGCCGCGTCCTGCCAGCGGCCCATGCGGGCGTAGGCGCTGGCCAGGGCGCCATGCGTGACCGAGGTGGGGACCAGGCCCATCTGCAGCATCTCGGCGAACAGCGCCTCGACGAGCTCGGGCGTGAGCTGCGGCTGCGGCTGCGGCTGCTTGTCGCGCCCGCCCTCGCGCTCGTCGTCGGCGGCGGCGGCGGCGGACGAGACGCGAGGGGTCGACGCCGACGTGGCCAGGCACGCGCCCATCATGACGTTGTACGTGACGGCGTTGGGGCGCACGCCGCGCACGGCGCGCTCGTCCTCGCCCGGGCGGGCGCCGGACTCGGCACTGCCAAAGCCCGCGACGCCGCCGACGACGACGCCAGCGGCCGCCCCCTCGGCCGCCGCCGCCGCCGACGACAAAAACGACGGCGACGACGAGGACGACACGACCATCGCGCGGAAGACGCGCCACGCCTGCGCCAGGTCGTCCCCTTGCACGAGCGCGGCCAGGTAGGTATTGACGCAAGCCACGTGCGGCGGCGCCCCGGCCCCGCGCAGCCAGCCCCACGCGCGCCGCACGGCCACGCCGTCCGCGCTGTCGCCCGCGGCGGCGACCAGGCACGAGAACGTCGCGGCCGTCGGCTCGACGCCCCGCGCGCGCATGGCCGCGAACAGGTCGAAGCACGCGCGCACCTGCCCGGCCGCCCCCACGGCCTTCAGCACCGTGTTGTACGACACGATGTCGGGCGACAGCTCGCCGCCGGCCTCGGCCATCAGCCGCAGCAGGCGCATGGCGCGCCGCCACTTGGGCGGCGAGGCGCGCGCGTAGGCTGACAGCACCGAGTTGCAGCAGACGCGGTTGGGGTCGAGCTTCTTGGCGTTGAGGGAGCCGCTGCGCAGCAGGCGCGTGGGGGAGGCCGCGCTGCCGCCCAGGCCGCCGCCACCGCCGCCGCCGGGGGTGAGACCGCCGCCGCCGGGGGAAGGGGGAGGGGGGCTAAAGGGGAAGGCGCCGCCGCTGCCAAAGGCGCCGCTGCCGAAAGCGCCGAGGAGGGCGGAGCCGGCGCCGGCGCCGGCGCCGCCGACGAGCGGCGATGGCAGCAGCGCCGCCGGCGTGGAGGGGCTCGAGTCGACGGTGAGGCGCGGGGGCTGCTGCGGCCTATCCTGGTGCTTCTGGTGCTGGGCGGTCGTGTCGAGGGTGTCCGGGAGCATGGCGATGCTGCCGCCGCTGCGGCCCTTGCGCTGCTGCGCCTTGTCGTCCTTGCCGTCGTCCTTGTTGTCCTTGTCGTTCTTGTCGTCGTCGGTGGCGGGCGAGAGGGAGCCGGCGCTCGTCGTGGTGGCCATGCCGGTCGTGGCGGCGAGCTCCTCGGCGTCGTCCTCGGCCGCGCCCTCCTTGAGGCCCTCGAGGAGGTGGGCGAACGCGGGGAGGTCGGCGTACATGGTCTGATGTTTTTTTTTTGATTGTTTTTTTGGGTTTTGTTTGCGCAAGAGGAGGGCGGCGGGTTTTTGGCGGTGAGCGAGCGAGCGAGCGAGCGGAAACGGTGAAACCTGCAATCCTTCCCTCAACCGCTCCTTCATTCCCAAACCAAATACACAAAAAACACCCGAACCAATTCTCACCGTGAACACCTGCTCCGCCAGTTGCCACTGCCCCCCGCGGTCCAGGCACGAGATCAGCGTGCAGCAGACGACCGCGTCGGCCGCCACGCCCTCGCGCGCCATCTCGGCAAAGGCCTCGAGCGCGCGCCCCCACTGGCGCCCCTTCGCGAGCGCGCTGATCAGGGCGCTGTAGGTGATCGCGTCGCGCGGCGGGCGCGCGCCCGGGCGCCCGCCGGCGGCCGCAGAAGAAGGAGACGGCGCCATCGCCCGCCAGATCTCGAGCGCCGACTGCCACTGCGCCCCGCGGTCGCAGGCGCTGATGGCGGCGTTGACGACGGCCGTGTCCGCGACGACGCCCAGGACGGGCAGGCTCTCGAACACCTCGAGCGCCTTCTGCCACGCGCCCTCGCGCGACAGCTGGCTCACGATCTTGGTCAGGCCCGGCAGGCGCGGCTTGAAGGCGGCGCCCGCGAGCACGCGGCGCACCTCGCCGGTGCCGGGCTGGGCGGCGGCAAGCGCGGCGGTGAGCGAGCGCATGTCGTGCGCCGCCGCCTGCGCGTGGTGCTGCGCGTGGTGCGGCGAGGGCGAGTGGGGGGCGCCGTAGTAGTGGTGGTGGTGCTGCTGCTGGTGGTAGTAGGCCGGAGACGAAGAAGACGAGGCGGGGCTGCGCGGCGGGCCGCGCGCCAGGCCCGACGTCAGGCCCGAAGCGCCCAGGCCCGCCGCGCCCAGGCCCAGCCCCGCCAGGCTGTACGGCGAGGACGCGCGGAAGGCGGGCGCGGCCGGCGACAGGAGCGACCCGCTGCGGCGCATCTGCGGCGGCGGCGGCGACGCGAGGCCCCCGTGCTGGTGCTGGTGCTGCTGCGACGGCGAGGGGAAGGGCGGCGGCAGCGCGACGCCGAGCGACGAGGATCGCACGAGGCCGGCGCTGCCGCCACCGCCGCCGCCGCCGTTGGCACCCATCGGATAGAAGGCGGCGGGCTGCTTCTGAGGGGGGGTGTAAGGCTGGTTCTGCTGCTGGTCCTGGTGCTGGTGCTGGTGCTGGCGCCGCGTCGGGCTCGTCGGGGCCGGTGGCGGCGTCGACGGCAGCGGCCCCTGCTGCCCGACCGCCGAGTCGAGCGACGGGGGAGGGGCGTCGCTCATGATGCTTGGTGTGTCTCTACGTGCGTTGTTGTCGTTGGGTGCGTCACTTGTTTTTTTCTATCGATGAGAGAGGATCGCAATAAAGAAGAGCGCGTCTTTGCCGTCGTCGTCGCCGTCGTCGTCGCCGTCGTCGTCGCCGTCGTCGTCGCGACGGGCCGGGGCGAGGGAGCGAACAACTCGTGCAGGGGAGGACCGAATCTGCGGAGATGCAGGACGACGCAGGACGTAACGATCCCTCACGTCACGTCTGGGTGGCCCCCAAATTCACGGACGGGCGCAGGTCTTATCTCTGTGTTTTTTTTGGGTTCGGGCGAGGGAGAGAGGGGAGAGCCTGGCGTGAGACAAAACGGCGACGAAAGGAGGAAAAAATCATGTTTGTTCGCGCCGTCCGCTCGCGCAATCGAGGCCCTCGCGCGTCCCAAAAAAGCGCGCGGCATGCACATCAGGACCCGCCGCGCCCTCTCCACACGACCCGGCGCACCTGAAGTGTTTCCGCGGGGGTCGTTTTCGCCGCCGAGGTTGTGCTTTCGCTCGCCGTTTTTTGGGGGGCAAAGCGGCAGCTCCTCGCCTTGTTCTTCCTCCTTCTTTGCTCTGTTCTTCTGAGGGTCGGGGGTGTAAAAAAAGGGGGGGCGATCGAGTGTGTGTGTTGTTGATGCTCGCGTTACGATAAGTGTGTGTGAGCCCGTGACCAGGTGAGGGGCGCAAACGAAAGGCGGAGGCGTCGCGCGGCGTTTTTCCTTTCGCTCGCTCTCTCTTCGCTCGTCGACCTTGCCGCCGACGCCGGTGGGACTCGCTCGCCGACGAGCGTCGACTTCCCCGCGCCATCGCCTCGCTGCCCTCGATCATGTTCCTCTCGCCGTTTCGACGCCGGACCAATTCCATCTCGAGTTGCTCGTCTCGATCACTCCTACCATCCGGTCGCCCCAGCCACGCGCCCCTCACGGGTTGCGTTTGCGCTCGGGGCGTTCCGAGAGCCTCACACTCGCGCCGGATTTAGAGAGACCCACCAAATCCAAACCCAAACAATGGCCCCCTCCCGCGAGGGGGCCCGCCGCCTCCTGCTCGCCACCTTTGGCAACGGCCAGCACGGCCGCCTGGGCCACGGCACGCAGGCGTCCGAGCTCGTCCCGCGCGCCGTCGCCGGCCTGGCCGGCGTCGTCTCCGTCGCGTGCGGCGGCGCACACACCGCTTGCGTCACGGCCGACGGCGGCCTGTGGTCTTGGGGCATGAACGACCGCGGGCAGCTGGGGCACAGCGGGGACAGGGCGTTCGTGGCGGTTGAGTTTTGTTTCTCTCGTTGTTTGGGGGGGGAAGACGGGGGCAAGAGCGGGAAAAGCGCGACGACGGCGCGGAGTTGCCGTTTCGCTCAACGCCGGGTCGTCTTCCTCCTCACGCCTCACACTCGACCAACAACCAAACACCAAATCAAGAACAACACCAGGAGCCCACCGAGGTGATCCTCCCCGTGCGCGTCGCCGCCGTCGCCGCCGGCGAGGCGCACACCCTCGCCCTGACCGCCGACGGCGAGGTCTGGGCGGCGGGCTGCAACGGCGGCGGCCAGCTCGGCCTCGGCGCGCGCCTCTCCGACGCGCTCGCCTCGCCCTCCTCCTCCTCATCCCGCGGCGGCGGCGGCGACGCGCGCAGCCCGGACTTTCGCCTGGTGCGCGCGCTGGCGGGCGAGAGCGTCGACGGCGGGCAGAGGCGCGCCCGGCGGCGCGTCGTCGGCGTGGCCGCGGGAAGCTCGCACTCTCTGGCCGTCGACGCGCGGGGGACGGTTTGGGCGTGGGGCCTTGGCGGGTACGGCGCGCTCGGCCTGGGGCGCGAGCGGTCGCGCGCCGCGCACCCGACCCCGCAGGTGGTGGCGCCCTTTTTCGGGGAGGACCGGGGGGGCGGCGCGGGGCGGGGGACCGGCGCGGCGGGGGCGGCGGCGTCCTCGCGGAGCGCGGTCGCCGTCGCCGCGGGCGGGCACCACAGCGGCGCCATCGACGCCGCCGGCGGCTTGGTGCACGCGTGGGGCCACGGCCTTTGGCACCAGCTCGGCCTCGAGGGGCCCTCGCCCCCACGGAACGAGTGCGAGCCGCGGCCCGTGGCTTCGCTGTCGCGGGCGGGGCCCGCGGCGCGCCTGGCGATGGGGCACGGGCACACGCTGGCCGTCGTCGGCGGAAGGGGAGGGGGAGGGGGAGGAGGGGGAGGGGGAGGAGGGGGCGGCGGCGGCAGCGGCGGTGGCAGCTGCGGCGACGGGAGCGGCTGGCGCGGCGGCCTGCTCGCGTCCTGGGGCTCGGACGAGAGCGGGTGCCTGGGGCAGGGGATGCTCTGGCCGCGGCCCTACAGCCTCCTGCCCGCGCCCGTGCACGCGGCGGGCACCGACGACGGCACAGGGGGGCCGGGCGCGGGCTTCTTTTCGGGCTGGGGAAGAAAAAAGCCGGCCGCCGACGCGCCGCCGCCGCAGCCGCCGCCGCCGCTGCAAGGCGTCGTCGGCTGCGCGGCCGGATGGAAGCACAGCGCGGCCGTCGGCGCGGGCGGGGAGCTGTGGACGTGGGGCTGGGGCGGCGCGCCCGGGGCGGGCGGCTTCGTGGGCGGGGCGGGCGCCGACCTGGGCGGCGGGCAGCTGGGGATCGGCGACGCGGGCGAGGACAGGTATGCGCCGGCGCGGGTGCAGAGGCTGGTGCTCGGTGCCGCTGCTGTTGAGAGCGGCGGCGGCGGCGGCGCAACGGGCGCAAGAGGCGGGCGCCCGGCGTCGTCCGGGACGGTCCTCGACCTGCGCGGGGGCGGGGTGTGGCGCGCGCTGCAGGTGTCGTGCGGGCGCAACCACACGGCGGCGGTGGTCGAGGTCATGGCGGCGGACGTGGGGACAGATTGGGCGGGCGGCGGCCTGTGAAACAACAACCAACCGCGCGAGGGGTCCTTTCCATGCGACGGCGCGCGAGAACGAAAGACGGCTCGGCGCAACACGAACAACGCGCGGCCGCCGCGGCCGCCGCCGCCGCGGCCGCCGCTTCGCCGCCTCGCTCTTGTACAAAGAGGGCGCGCCTGCCTCCTACCTCGCACACCACATCAACACGCACACACGTACCACTCCCGCCCAACCTATCCACCCCTCACTCCTCGAGCGCGCCCCCGAAACAGACCCCCGGACCAAAAACCTAACGCAAAACTCGAGAGGCCTCGAGAGGCGGCTGTTCCCCCCTTCCCCCTTCATATAACAACCACCGCCGAGAAGCAAAGGATGGACGCCGTCGCGCTGGCCAGCAGCTGCGCGCGCCCGCCCGTGGTCGCCACCGGCACCGACAAGCACACCACGCCCGCGCGCGAGGGCTCGCGCGACCTCCACTGCCCGGCGCGCGACAAGCTCGCGGTCGCCCCTTACCAAGCGACGCCCGTCATGCCGCTGATCACGCACAATCGCGCGGCGGCCTTCAACGTGCTCGAGCCCACGCCCGACATGACCGAGGACGTGAGTGACATTGTTGTTTCGGACGGTCCGAGGAGGCGCGCGCGTCGCCGAAACGGGAGAGGTGGAGACCACTCCCCGTCTCTTCCCCCCCTCCTTCCCGGATTGTATTTCGCCCGCCCTTCTTGTGTGTGTGCGTCGCCCGCCCGCCCGGCGCGCGCGGCTTGGGGAACGACGTCGCCCTCGCGCGCGCCCCTGTCCCTCGCCGGCAGGACACACACACACAGCGCGCCGCAACGTCCTCCTTTTTTTTCCTCGCGCGCGTGGCGTCCTTGTCGCCGCCGTCGTCCCGGGCGCGCGCGCGTCCTCGTCCTCGTCCTCGCCATCAAACGCCGACGCCCCCCTCCCCCTCATCAACAACCAAACACAACCACAGGAGCGCCACGCCGCCATCAATGAGACCCTCACCAAGTACATGGCCAAGCTCTCCGAGCGCACCGAGCACCACCTGGGATACCCGTACAACCTAGACTTTGACTTTGGCGCGCTCGAGGGACTCAACCAGTTTTCGATCAACAACCTGGGCGACCCCTTCATCGAGTCCAACTACGGCGTGCACTCGCGCGAGTTCGAGGTGGGCGTGCTCAACTGGTTCGCCAAGCTGTGGGACCTCCCGCTCGACGAGTACTGGGGCTACATCACCAACTGCGGCACCGAGGGCAACCTGCACGGGATCCTGGTCGGCCGCGAGAACCTGCCCGACGGCATTCTTTACGCGTCGCGCGAGTCGCACTACTCGGTCTTCAAGGCCGCGCGCATGTACCGCATGGACAGCGTGCAGGTGGCCACCCTCCCCACGGGGGAGATCGACTACGGGGCGCTGCGCGAGGCCCTCGAGCGCAACGCCGGGCGCCCCGCGATCCTGAACGTCAACATTGGCACCACGGTCCGCGGCGCCGTCGACGACCTCGACAAGGTGCTCGACGCGCTGGCCGCCGCCGGCTACACGGAGGACCGCTTCTTCATCCACTGCGACGGCGCGCTGTTCGGCATGATGATGCCCTTTTTGCGGCAAGCGCCGCTGGTCACGTTCAAAAAGCCGATCGGCAGCGTCAGCGTCAGCGGGCACAAGTTCGTCGGCGCCCCCGTGCCCTGCGGCGTGGTGATCACCCGCCTGCGCTCCGTCATGGCGCTCTCGTCCGACGTCGAGTACCTCAACTCGCGCGACGCCACCATCATGGGCAGCCGCAACGGCCACGCGCCCATTTTCCTGTGGTACACGCTCACGATCAAGGGGTACGACGGCCTGGCGCGCGACGTCGAGCGCTGCATGGCCAACGCGCACACGCTGTCGCAGATGCTGCGTTCGGCGGGCGTGCGGCGGGTGATGCTGAACGAGCTGTCCAACACGGTCGTGTTCGAGCGGCCGCTGGAGGAGGCGTTCGTGCGCAAGTGGCAGCTCGCGTGCGAGGGGGACATCGCGCACGTGGTCGTCATGCCAAACGTGACGATCGACAAGTTGGAGTCGTTTGTCTCGGACCTGGTCTCGTCGCGCGCGCGGATGGCGGTCTCGGCGGCGCGGCGGGTGGCGGCCGACGCGCGCGTGGCGGAGGAGGCGGCGCAGGCGGCCCACGAGCAGCAGGTGGCCTGCGGCGGGGGTGGAGGGGGCGGCGGGGGGGGCGCCGGGAGCGGGGGGTCGTCAGCGGCGGGCGCGGGGGAGCTGATGGCCGAGGCGGCGGCGGCGGCGCAGTGAGCGGGGTTTTCTTGTTTGGCGCGCCCTTATCTGGCGCCGCGTCGCCCCTCGTCGTCGTCGCCCACTCTCCTTTTGCCCCCCCAGTCATCCGTTGGTTTCCTTTTTTTGCGGGCGCGCGCGATCCGATTCGCGGGCGCGCCGAACGCACGCACACGCACACACACTCACGCGAGCGCGCGCGCTCGCGTACGTCGACAAGGCGAACCCCTCCAGGAGCGCCCCCGGGACACACGAGAGAGAGAGCGCAGAAACGAAAAACAAACAAACGAGCGGGCGGCGGGCCTCCCCCCCCCTAAAAACAAACACAAACGACGGCAATGACAACGCGCCCCCCCCCCCCACCCCCCGCCCGCCATATCATGTGGGCCCAATGCTTCGGAGGAAGAATGGCACCGTTGCCTCCCTCTTCTTTGCAGAGACAGAGAGAGAGACACATACGCACACACACGCAGGAAAAGCGCCAGCCCTTGGCGCGCGTCCCCGCCCCGCCTCCCGAAAACGACGCTTTTGCTGCGAGAGCCAAATACCGATTCCTTCTAATTGCAAGAATGCGACCCGTTGCAACCTACTTTTTACTTAGTTACTCAAACTAATCTGCGGGCGGCCGCTGCCCCGCGGCCCACGTCCGCACGCGCGTCTCGACCGTCGCGACGACGACGGCCGCGGCGCCGTCGCCCGCCGGAGGCTGCTGCTGCGCCGGCCGCCGCTGCCGCTCGTCGCCGTCCTCGCGCCGCCGCGGGCGCGTTCGCCGCTCCTCGTCGCCGCCCTCGCTGCCCGCGCCCGTCGGCGCTGCCGCGCCTCCAGGCGGCCGCACCACCAGCACAGAGCCGACGGTATCCTCGAAGCGGCCCTCCAGCAGGGGACGGCCGGTCGTGCCGTTGACGTTGCCGCTGCCGCCGCCGACGCCGACGCCGCCGTCTCCCGCGCTCGCGTCCTCGCCCGAACCTCCCCCTTCCGCCGCCGCCGCCGACACCGCCACGGCGCCCGTGCTCGGGTCGATGCGCACGACCAGGCGCGCGCCCGGGGCGAACGGGTCCGGCTGGCTGCGGTCCGCGGGCGCATCCGGCAGCTCGAGCAGCACGTACTGCACGTCCTCGTCGCCTGTTTTTTGTTGGCGGGTGTTTTTTGGGGGGGGAGCGTTTTCGATTGAGCGTCTCCGAACGAGCGTCGCCGTCGCCAAAACGGGCGCGGCGGCGCCGTCGTCGTCGCCAAACGGCCCCCATAATCTCCGGCGCGCGCCCACCTTCCCGGACGATCAGCTCGTCGGCCATGATGTGATCGCGTGAGACGACGGGACACGCTGCGCACGTCCTGTTGCTGCTGCTGCGCCTGCTGCTGGCGTCTCTCGAGGGGCAGCTTTGCCGAGACGAACAAAAAGCAAAACGCCTCCCTCTCTCCTCCTTCCACTCTTCAAAAGAGCTCGTCGCTTGAAGCCGGCTCTCCAACTTGTTCGTGTGCGAGCAAGGGATGATCGCGCACTCGTCGTGTCTGCTCAACGCCTGAACATCAAAGTCCTCCCCTCCCTTGTGTCGTTATCCCCACCCCTCCTCCTTCCTTTCCTCTCTCCAACGCGCGCCGCTTTCGCGCTCCCCCCCACCCCCGTTGGCGGCGATGGCCGCGGGCCCGCCCGCCGCGGGCCGCGGCGCCCATCAGTCCCACCCAGCCAGCCTGGGAGCAGCTCCCGCCGCCGCCGCCGCCGCCGCCGCCCCCCGCCGCCGCCCGCCGCTGCCGGCGTTGCTGCCGCTGTCGACGGACGACCAGGCCGGAATCGAGATTCTGACCGTCGGCGATATCCTGGCGGGCGCGGCCGGCGGCCTAGAGGCGCGCCGCGCGCACCGGTGGTACGTCGAGATGACGCCCGCCGAGCGGGCGGCGGCCAAGGCGGCGGCCGTGGCGGCGGCGGCGGCCAAACGGTAGCGCCGTCGTCAAGGAAGCTGGGCGCTTGGCGAGCGTCTGGAGTGTTGGGGTGGGGGAAAGACCGGCGAGGCGGGGCTCGAGCGCAAGGCGGGGGGCGCGCGCCCTCTGGCACCACCGTCAAAAGGGCGGGTGGCGCGCCTTGCTCCAGCGAGCGGAACCTCGCCGTCTTTCCCCGCAGGCTGCGCAGGCCGGACGCAGAGTTGTTCAAGGCCGACAAGGTCGACGAGGACGGTGTTCACGATGGGCGGGCGCGCGGCGCGGCGCGAGCGCGCGTGCAAACGAGGCGGGCCGCTTGAAGGCCTTCGCGGCGTCCTCCCTCTTTGTGATGCGACGGCGCGCGCCGGGACCCCGCTCGGCCGAGACGGCCGCCTTCCGCAAGGGAGCGCTCTGCCGACGCGTACGATTGGCCGACGATCGCCGCCCGCCGATCTCCTTGCTTTTGGAGATCTTTAACAATCGCAAAGGAACGCCCCTAAAGATAGCGCACCACCACGAGTGCGAACGGGTGTAACAATCGCAAAGGAACGATGCTCTCACGCGCGCCGTCGCTCTTGCTCCTGCTGCTGCTGCTGCTGCTGCTGCTGCTGCCGCTGCTGCTGCTGCGCCTCCGACCCACCCCCGCCGCGCCCGCCCGCGGCCGGCAGCGCCGCCGCCGCCGACCCCTCGGCCGCCGCCGATTCGAGCGCCCGGCTCATCGCGACGGCGCGGCGCGTCGCCGCCGCCACCGCCCGGTCGGCCTCAAGCACCGCGGGCGACGCCGGGTCGCCCCGGCTGTCCGCCTGCGCCCGAGCGGACGCGCGCAGCGCGGCGTCCAGGTGCGCGAGGGCCTCGTCGACCGCGGCCTCGACGCCGCCGGCCGCGCCGCCGCCCGCGCCGGCGGCGGCGGCGGCCAGGGCGGCGGCGGCGGACGAAGAGGAGGGCGGCGGTGGCGGCGACGGCGGCGGCGGCGGCCGGCCGGCCGCGGGACCGGCCGCCGGCGCTGCTGCCGCTGCGGCTGCGGCCGCGGCGTCCGAGGCGGCCGCGCCCGCCGCGACGGCGGCCACGAGGCGCGCGACCTGCGTCTGGACGTCGCGCGCCGAGCCGTCCCAGGCGTCGTGGACGACCACGGCGCCGCCCGCTGTGGTTGTCGTTGCTGCCGGCGCCGGTGCGGCGGCGACCGTTGCTTCCGCCGCCGCCGCCGCCGCCGCTGCTGCTGCCGCTGCTGCGGGGCTCGAGGAGCTCGAGCGGCCGTCGGCCAGCGGCAGCCTGAGGCGCAGGTTGGGCCCGGGGGTCCACGCCAGGGGCTCGCGGTCGCGGCTCAGCAGCACGTACTTATACTCGAGCTCGAGGTCCAAAGGGGCGGCGGCGGCGCTCGCGCTCGCGGTCGTCGTCAGCGTCGTCGCCGCCGGCGCTAGCGGGGACCCGCCGCCGCCGCCGCCGCCGCCGCCGCTCCCGCCGAGCGGCACGAGCACGTGCGCCTCCCAGACGTCGCCCTCGGTCCACGCCATGGCCGGGGCGCGCCGCGGGTCCCAGTCGCCCAGCAGCGCGCCCGCGCCCACCAGCGCCAGGTTCTCGCCATACTGCGCGCGGAAGGGCAGGCGGAACGACAGGCGCACCGACGGCGACGGGGGCGACGACGCAGGCGACGACGACGCCGACGCTGCGTTGGTTTTTTGTTTTGTTGTTGTTTTCGGATCGGCGGAACGGAGAGGGGTTTGGTCGTGAGTCGGCGAAGCAGGCGCGACAGTTGTCGTCGTCGATGCATCTCTCTCGCGCGCGCTCGCCCTCATGCTTCAGAGGAGGGAGGGGTTGCGTTTGCGTGCGGCGCCGAACAAAGACGACGACGAGGCGCTGCCGCTCGCGCTCGACAAGCGCCCCCGAGGCGAATTGGCCCCCGTTTCGGGGCCCAGAGCAATCCGCGGGCGGCATACGTACCGAACTCAGAGGGTGGCCGCTGCGCTCCCTCGTCCCCGGGCACCTGCGAGAAGCGGGGGGCGGCGCACCGCGGGTGGCGACGACGACCGACGATGGGCCAGCCCGAGGGGTGGTGATGGGGGGTGGCGGGGCACGCCAGCCCTGCCTGCGAACGCCCCGCGCGCAGGTGCGCGCCTGCGCGGCCCGAGCGCATGCCGCCGCGCTGCTGCATGCCGCCGAGCGCGTCGCGCACAGGTCGAGAGAGGATTGAAGGGATTGTCGAGCGTTGGGGAAAGCTCTTTCCCGGGGCGTTGAGGGGCGGGCCAAGCAGAGCCAAAAAGAGCCGAGGTTTGGGATCGAGCGAGGCGGATTGTATGAGTCGCGGAGTGAGGCTCGACCAGGTGAGGATGCCGGAGGAGCTGCGGCAGTGAAGCGCGGTCGTTTCAGGATGCGAGTGCCGCGTGAGCCGCCCCGCTGATCGTCGACGGCGATTCGGGCGCTCGCGTTTGTGCTTCCTAAAGAGACGCGCGCCCTTGCGATTGTGGCACACATAACAACGCCCCCGCCTCCAAACACTTGCCATCGACGTCCTCTCGACTACTCGCCAGGTTCAAACCACGCGCTCGCACCCATCCAAGCCTTCCCCCTCTTTCTTCTCCGCCCCCGCCCCCCCCCACTCTCTTGCAAACACCAGGCCCGCCCTTCGCCGAGCAAAGGTCGACTCCGGATCGCGCTGTGCACCAGCAGGACTTGAGAGCACGGGCGCGCGCGCGCGCGAGCGTGCGATCGTCGACCACCCCCGCCGCCGCCAAAAAGGCAGAGCGCCGCGCCGCCACCGCCGTCGCCAAACCCCGACCACCGGGCCCTCTGGAGCGGCCGCGTGGTGACGACGCCAAACGCCAATCGTCAAGACCACGACGGGCGCCGAGCCGTGCGCAGGTACAGGGAGCCCCGCCCGCGGGCCGATCGAGCCGCCGGGCGCTAGAACGCACGCAACAAAAAACAACAAAATGCCGCCGCGCATGCGCGTGCCCGGCCTCCCCTTCCTCGTCGGCGCCGCCAACCGCGTCGTCCGCGACCAGCTGCGCCGCGCGACCGTGGCCGCCTACGAGGTCGACCGCGCCCTGGCGCGCGCCATGGCGCAGGACCGCTCCCTGCCCTACAGCGTGCGGCAGCAGGCGGGGAGGCTGTTCGAGACGGCCATGCCGCGCGACAGCGCGCCGACGCGCGTGCGCAGCCGCTGCGCCTTGACCGGGCGCGGGAGGGGCGTGTTCTCGGCGTTCCGGCTCAGCCGCATCATGCTGCGGCGCCTGGCGACGGAGGGGCTGGTGCCCGGGGTCAAGAAGGCGTCGTGGTGATCAGGCGTCGGGGTGGGGTCGTCGTCGCTGTCGCTGCTGCTTGCTGTTTGTTTGCGGTTTTGCCGTCGCCCGTCGCCGGCCGGCCAGACGAAAAAAAGGCGGCGCCGGCCTCTCGCCCTGAGGTCGCCTTTGCGCCCCACGCTGTAAGACATAGAGTCCCTTGTCTCGTCAACTCGCATTCTTCATCGCTCTCGCGACCCCTCTCTTGCATCGAGTCACACAGAGAGGAGCCCAAAGGGACCTCAAAATAACCAAACACAAACGCTCGGATTGCAATGTGCCGCGCCTCGCACGCGGTCCCTCTTGCCGCGCCGACCTCGCCGGCGCAAGGTTGAGGCGAGCGATTGCTTCTTGGGCGCCGGATGGAGGCGGCTGGGGGCATGGCCGCCCCCTCTAGGGGCCCATCAGCGTGGCCAGGGCCCAAGGGCGGAACCGCAGGGCCAGCAGCAGCAGCGGCGCGCGCGGCGTTCCCCGGCGCCCGCGCCTCGGCGACGTCGCGTTTGCGAGATACCGATCGCGCCGAGCGCGCGCGCCTCTCGTCGCGCGCCTTTCCGCTCGCGGCCGGCGGCCACGGGTTTGGATACGGCGGCGCGGCGGCGGCGGCGGCGGCGGCGGCAGGGGCGGCGGCCCGGCAGCAGCAGCGGCCGAGGCTAAGGCGGCGAGTCGTCTTGGAATCGGCGGGCAACAATGGAATAGCGCGGCCGGCAGCTGCAGGAAGAGGCGGCAGCAAGAGCAGCAGCAGCAGCGTCCCGCGCTCGCAGTCGCCCGGCCGAACCGCCGCCGCCGCGGCGGCCGCGGCGGCGTCGTCGTCGCCGTCCTCGTCGTCGCCGTCGCCCCCGCCCACCGCGCGGGCAGAGGGACGGGTCGCGTCGGCCACGGCCGACGACGTGGTCGAGGCGCTGACGTGGCTCCCGGACTCGGCGAGCCTGGCGGACGTGCTCGCGGCGGTCCCGTTCCCAGAGGCAGCGGCGGCAGCAGCACCAGGGGCAGCGGCAGCAGCACTCGCAACAGAAGCAGCAGCAGAAGCAGCAGCCGCCGCGCGGTGGGTCCCCCTGGCCCTCGCGCGCGCGGTCCCGCGCCTGGGCGAGCTGCTCACGGCGCCAGGCGGCGGCGACGGCGGCGCCGCCGCCGCCGGGCAGTGGCGGCGCTTGGCGGCGCTGGCGCAGGCGGCCGCGCGCGCCTCGCGGCGCATGAGCGCGCCGGACCTCTGCCTGGCGCTCGAGCTGGCGGCGGCCGTCTCCTCGCCCGCCGCCGCCGCCGCCGCCGCCGCCGGCCCGGCCGCGCGCGGCTCGGAGGCCGGGCTCGCGCGGAGTGGCGTCCTGAGGGCGCTGGCGGCGGCCCTCGCGGAGCTCTGGCGGCGGCCCGCGGCCGAGGCAACAGTGGCAGGGGGGGCTAGCAGGCCGAGCGCCGCCGCCGACGCCGACGCGGCCTCGGACGCCGCCGCTTTGGACGACACGCCGCCCCTGCGGCTGCTGCGGCTGCTGCGCTCGGCCTCGGCCGTCGCCGAGGCCTGCCGGTCCGGCCGCCTGCCGCCCGCGTGCGCTCCCACGCGCGCGTGGCTGTCCTCGGCGCACGAGGCCCTGGCGTCCCTGTGCGCGCCGGGCGTCGGCGTCTCGCCCCGCGGCGCCGCCGAGGCGCTGGCGCTGGCGGCCTCGGCGTCCGGCGGCGCCTCGGCCCCCCCTCCCCCGGCCTTTGCGCGCGCTTTGGCGCGCGCGGCCACCGCCGGCGCCTCCTTCGGCGCCGACTCGGACGACGCCGAGGCGCTCGGGGCCGCGGTGGACGTCGCGCGGGCCGTGCGGGCGGCCTACCCCTCTTGCGGCGGGGCGCTGAGGGAGGGCGTCTCGCTCGCGGCCGCCGCGCTGGCCGGCCGCCTCGCCGCGGCCTCGCCCGCCGCCCTGGCCGCGGCTCTGGCGCTCGCCGGCGACGATGGTGACGAGAGCTCAGCGCCGCTCGCGGCGGTGTGCGAGCTCGCAGGGCTGGGGGAGGAGGGCGCCGCGGCGGCGGCGGCGGTGGCCGGCGGCGGCGGCGGCGGCGGCGGCCCGCGCGGGTTTGCGTCCGTCGTGGCCGTGGTCCTGGCGGACGCGCCCGCGGCCCCCGCCCTTGCCGCGGCAGAGGCCGCGGGGGCGCTCGGACCGCGCTTGCTCGCCGCGATCCCGGCGGACCGCCGGGCGGCGCTGCTGAGGGCGCTGGCAAGAGCGGGGGCCGCGTTGTCGTCGTCGTCGTCGTCGTCGTCGTCGTCGTCGTCGTCGTCGTCGTCGCCCGCCTCGGCCTTTTTCCGCGCGGCGCTCCGCACGCAGCGGCTGGCCGCGGACGCCGACGAGGCCGCCGCCGACGGCAAGAGCGACGCATATTATGGCGGCCGTGACGACGTCGCCCCGCTCGCGGCCATGGTGGAGGCTGCGCGCGCGCTGCTGCTCTCACGGCCGGCGGCGGCGTCCGGAGCGCACGCGTCGGCGGACGAGGCCGAGGCCGCGACGGCCGCCGCCCGCTGCTTGCTTCCGTTGCTCGACGGCACTGACGTGGCCTCGCGCTCCGTCGCCGCCGAGCTGCTCGGCCTGGCCGCGTCCGCCTGCGAGCGCGTCGCCGACCCGGCGCGGGCGCGCTGCCTGGCGCAGGACGCGCTGGCGGCGGCGCTAGAGCTAGGAAGCCCGTCGGCGGCGGCGGGTGGCGGTGGCGGCGGCGGCGGCGGCGGCAGCAGGGGCGGCGGCGGCGACGGCGACGGCCTCCTCCTGCACTCGCGCCTGATGGCCGTGGCGTTTGCTGCTGCGCCTGCATCTGCGGCGCCTAGCAACGGCAACGGCAACGGCAACGGCGCACAGTCCTCAATCTCCCGCTGCGACACGGGCGCCGAGCTGGCGTCGCTGTCCCGGCTGGCCGCGTCCGCGGCCAAGCGGGCGGCCGCCCCCTGGCCAAACCCGCTCGCGTCGGCCGCGAGCGCCGCCCTGCGCGCCGCCGCCGCCCCGCTCGCCCGCGCGAGCCCCGCGCTCGTCGCGACGCAGGCCGATCCGGAGACGGCCGTGAATCTGCTGCGCCTGGCTACGTCCCTCGGCGGGCGCCCGGGCTCGCCGTCCCCCGGCCCCGAGCTGGCGGCGGCGGCGGCGGCGGCCCTGGCCGCGTCGCCCTCTGCGCCGAGAGCGCTGCCGCCAAAGCGCGTCGCCAGCGCGCTGCTGTCGCTGTCGCTGCTGCTCGGGCCGGCCGCCTTTTCTCCGGCGTCCGCCCGCCCCTCTCCCGCCGTGCCGCTCGCCGCGGCCGCCCTGTGCGTGCGCGCGGCCGAGCTGGCCCCGGCCATGGGCCTGCGGTCGCTCGACGGCGCCGCCTGGGCGCTGCGCTCGCTGGTGCTGGCCTCTGCACCGCCGTCGCCGTCGCCGTCGCCGTCGGAGCGCTCCCCCCGTTCAAACGACGGCGAGGAGGAGGAGGATGACGGCGACGACGGCGAGGCCGACGCGACCTCGCAGGTGCTCGGGCGCGCCGCGCAGGTCGCGTGCGCGGCCGTGTCCGTGGCCGCGGCGCAGCGCGCGGGCCCCATCCTCCTGCTCCTGCGGCAGCGCGGCGGCGGCGGCGGCGACGGCGCGGCGCTGCCGCAGCAACTGCCGGTGGCCGAGGCCGCCGAGCTCCTGTCCGCCGCCGCGCACTCGATGGTGCTGGCGGCGGCGGCGTCCTCGTCCGCGTCCGGAGGGGGCGCGAGCATGGCGGCCGCGCGCGAGGCCGCGGTCGCGGCGACGCGCCTGTGCGGCGCGGCAGTGGTGGCGACGCCGGCGACAGAGTCTTATTCCTCCTCCTCCTCGAGCGGCAGCGACGCCGACGCCGACGCCGACGCCGACGGGGACGAGGAGGGAGAGGAGGGCGGCGAGGGTCAGGCGCGCCCGTCTCTATCCAAACAGCAGCGCCAGCGCTCGCCCGCGCTGCAGGCGCCCGCGCGCGCGCTGTGGGCCCTCGCTCGCGCGTGCGACGGCGGCGGCGGCGGCGGCGGCGCCCGCGGCCCCCAGTGGGCGGCGGCCTCGTCGTCCTCGCGCGCCCGCGCGGCCGCGGCGTCGCTGCTGCAGCGCCTGGCGGAGCGCGCCAGCCTCGACGGCGTCGGCGCGCGCCGGAGCGCCGGGGCCGCGCACGCGGTCGCCGACGTGGCCTGGGCTTGCGCGCGCCTGCGCCTGCCCCTGTCGCGGGGGCAGGCGGCGTGGCTGCTGTCAGAGGCGCGGGCGTCGGGCCTGCTGTTCGGCGGCGCCCCGACGGCGGCGGTGGCGGCGGCGGCGGCGGCATCGGCGGCGGCGGCGGCGGGGGCTCTCGGCCGCAGCCCGCCCCTGCCCGCGCCTCCTCCTCCGCCCGGCGCCGCCATCGCATCGCTCGCCTGGGCGCTCCCGCGCCTGCGCGTCGAGGGGGAGGACGACCCGACCGCCGCGCTCGCGCTGCCGAGCGCGCCGCTCCTCGCCCTCGCGCTGCTGCGGCGCTGCAACGGCGGCGGCGGCGGCGGCGGCGGCGGCGGCGGCGGCGGGGGGCAGGCCCTCTGGCCCCGCCTCACGCCGCGCGAGCTCACGACCGTGCTGACCGCCGCCGCGCGCCTGTCGGCGGGCGGAGCCGTTTCGACGAGCTCGCTGGCCGGCGCGACCACCGAGGACGGGGCGGACCGGCGCCAGGCGCTCGCGGCGGCGCTCGCCGGCGCCGAGGCGGCGCTCGTCGCGGCTGCGGCCGCGGCTGCTCCGTCGCAGTCTCCGGACGGACGGTCGGACGGTGACGACGTCGAGTCGCTGGCCGGCGCCGCGTGGGCGCTGTCGCGCCTGGGCAGGCCTCCGCCGGCCGCCCTCGCGCGCTCGCTGGGCGCGCGCGCGGCCGCTACCTTGTCGCCCCCGAGCGAGGACGACGAGGGGCAGGCGAGCACGCGGGTCTGCGGCCGCGGCCGCCGCCCGGACGACGCCGCCGTCGCCCGGTGCGCGTTCGCCCTGCGCGCGGCCGCGGGCCCCCGCGCCTCGGCCGACCTCGAGGCCGCCTATGCAGCCCGCCTGCGCGCCGAGCTGCTGCTGCCCGCTGCCTCGATCCGACCGCGATCCCCGTGGCATGCCGCGGGAGGAAGGGCGGCGGCGGCAGCGGGCGGCGGCGGCGCGCTCGCCCTCCTCGAGCGCGTCGGCGCCGCGTTGTCCGTGCTGGCGGCGTCGCGGCCGCCCGTGGGCGCCCCCGCCGTTGCGGCCGCCGCGGGTCCCGAGTGCGACCTGCTCCCCGCGCTCGAGGACGCCGCCTTGCGCGCCTGGTCGGCCGCCTGCGCGTCCGGAGCGGCGCCGGCGCTGCTGCTGCTGCCCGCTGCGGCGGCCGCGACGGCAGGGCGGCCCTCTGCGCCGTCCCCGGCGCCGCCGCCGCCGCCGCCGCCGCTGTCCTCGCGGACCGCCCGCGCGTTCGCGTCAGTGGCAGACGGGTTCGCGCGCGCGGGCTACCTGCCGTCGCGCTGGCTGTCGGACCCGCGCGCGCGGCGCGCCCTGCTGGCGGCCATGCGGCTGATGCCGCCCGCAGAGGCGGCCGCGACGGTCGCCGCGCTGGGCGCGTGGTGGCGGCGCGGCCTCGCGGCGCAAAAGGGCGGGCGGCAGCAGCAGCAGCAGCAGCAGCTGCGGCAGCGGGGGCAGCAGGACCTATTGTCGTCTCCGCCGTCGGCCCTAGCGGTCCTGGGGCCCGTGCGCATGCAGCTGCTGCTGTTTGTCGGAGCGCAGCGGCTGCTGGCCGCGACCACAGCGGCGGCGGCCGTGCCCTTGCCGTCGCCGGCGTCCCCCGCCGCCGCCGCCGCCGCCGCCCTCGCCGCCGTCGCCGCGTCGCAGGCCGGCGCCGCCGCCGCCCTAGCCGCCGTGCCCTCGGCGCGCCTGGCCGCCGCCGCCGACGCGCTCGCGCTGCTGCGGCACCCCTCGGCCGCGCGAGCCTCGGGCGCCCTCCTGCGCGAGCTGCAGCGTCGGACGGCGGCGCCCCCGCCGCCACCGCCACGCGGCGGACAGCAGGGCGGCCAGCAGCAGCAGCAGCAACAGCCGCAGCAGCAGCCGCAGCCGCAGCCGCCGCAGCTGCCGCAGCTGACGATGGCGCACCGCCCGCCGGGCGCGGTCGCGCTCGCCATGTGCGTGCGCGCCTCGGCGCGCCAGCGCCTCGACCCGGGCGCGTCCGTCTGCGATGCGCTGCTGCGCGCGCTGTCGGACGGCAGCTCGGCGTCCGGGCCTGCGCTGAGCGCGGCGCTGCCGCTGGTGGCCGCGCACGCCGCGTTCGGGCGCGCGCCGCCCCCGGCCCTGGCCGCGCGCTGCTGCGAGCTGCTGCTCGCGCGGGCGGGACCCCCTGCACCGCCGCCGCCGCTGCTTTCCGCGGGCGCGGGCGCGGGCGCCGATGCCGCGACGTCGCCCGCGCCGCTCCCGGCGGCGTCGCAGCCGCTGCCGCCGGGCTGGCTGCGGTCCGCCTCTCGCCTATTGCACGCGCTGGCTCTGGCGCGCCAGCTCGGCACGCCCGGGGCCGACGCCGTGGCCGCGCGCCTGCTCCAGGCCGCCTCCGCGGCGGCTCCTCCCGCTCCCGGCGAGCAGGGAGAGGCCGGCGGCGCCCGCGAGGCGGCGGGGGCGTCGAGCGACGGCGAGGACGAGGAGGACGAAAGCGAGCCGCGCGTCCCGGCGGCGGCGGCGGCCGCGACGGGCCCGGCGGCTGCCGTCCGGTGCCCGCTACTGTCCGACCCCGACTTTCCCGCGTGCCGAGACCGCCTGGCCGCCTGCTTCCTCGCCGCGCAGGCCGAGGGCCTCACGCGCAGCGCCTGGGCCACGCGCACGCCCCGGCCCGTGGCCGCCGCGCTCGTCGACGCGCGCCGGCGCTGGGCGCTCGGCCGCGCGGCGCGCGGCGGGCCGCGGCCGCCGCCGCAGGGCGCCGCCCCCTCGTCGCCGCTGCCGTCGGGCTCGCGCGTGCAGCGGGAGGTCATGCGCGCCCTGGCGCAGCTGGGCCTCCGCGCGCGCGCCGACGCCGTCACGCCCGACGGGTGCGCCGTGGTCGACCTGCTCGTGCGGGTGGGGGGGGGGGAGGCCGGCGGCGTCGGCGGCGGCGCCTCGAACGCGCTGGCGGCGGCCTTGGCGTCGGCGGCCGCCAGCGGCGCCGCCACCCCCCGCCGCGGGGGCTCCTCTTCCTCCTCCTCTGCCCGGCGCCGCGCCGCCGCCGCCGCCGCCGCCGCCGCCGCCTCCTCGCCGCCGCCGCCGTCGGCCGCGCCCCCCGTCGCGCTCATGCTGCTGCGCCCGTCGCAGGCCGCGCGCAACACGGGGCGCCCGCTCGGGTCGGCGCTCCTCGAGTGGCGGCTGCTGGCCGCGCGCGGCTACCGCGTGGCCGTGGTGGACCTGCGGGAGTGGCGCGTGCTGGCGGACGACGGGGGCGCGGCGGCGGCGGCCGCGGCCGCGGGCGCGTCGGCGGCCGAGGCGGCGGCCGCGTCGGTGGCGTCGGCGGTGGCGTCGCTCGACGGCGGCGACGAGGGGCCCGCGGCGGCGGCGGCGGCGGCCGCTGCGGCGACGGCGGCGGCGGTGGCCACTGCGGGCGAGGACGGCGGCACCTTGTCGTCGTCGGGCTCGGATGGGGGCGAGGCCGTTGTTCCGCCGCCCGTCCCGGCGTTCGAGCCGCAGCTGGCGCAGCTCTTGTACCTGCAGCGCCTGCTCGAGCGCGCCTCGCGGCCTCCCGGGGGGGGCGGCCAGCAGCAGCAGCAAGAGGGCGGCGGCGCGTCGGCGGCGGCGGCCGGCGGCGGCAGCGGCGACGGCCCCCGGGGCGGGGCGCAGCCGCGGCGCGCGGTGCCGGGCGAGCTGAGGCGCACGGCGTTGTACGGGTCGGTCGTGATCAAGCGATAGAGAGGGCCGACACATCACAGATGGACATCAATGTGCTGCTGAGAGAGCTGATGCTGATTATACACGCTGTGAAAAGGGAATTTCCATAGATGGGGCGGGTAGCTCGAGGGCGCGTCCGACTTGGCCGCCGCCGCCACCGCCCCCCCGGGTCATGCCCCCCCTCCTCCCCCCCTCTGGTGCGCGGCGACCACCTCGGCCGCGCGCGCCTCGGCCTCGTCCCACACGTCCGCCGGCACGCTGTCGCGCGCCTCGACCATCCACAGGACGTCCGAGTCGGCCGCGAGCTCGACGACCGCCTCGTGCGAGGGCGGCCCGCCACGCCCGCCGCCGCCGCCGCTGCCGCCGCCGCCTCGCTTCTCGCCCGCCTCCACCCGCTCCTCCCCCTCCTCCGCGCCGCCGCCGAGCAGGTTGCTCGTGCTCAGGAGGCCGCCCACCCCGAACGAGAGCCTCGCGGCGCGCATGTCCCAGCGCAGGCCGCGTGACGTGACGGTCGCCGCGCCCGCCAGCGGCACCACGCCGCACGCGGGCCCCTCGACGCGCCGGTCGGCCACGACGCGCGTTGGAGGCGGGAGGACCGCCGGCGGCGCCGCCGTGGCACCCGCCGCCGCCTCCGTCGCCGCCGCCCCGCCGCGCACGAGCCGCACGGTGTTGCCGTCCGACCAGATGGTGACGCGCAGGCGCGGGAAGCGGTGCAGCGCACCCAGGTTGGACAGCGTGTGGTCGAGGCGCCCGCCCAGCGCGCCCACGACGACGACGTGGTGCGGGGGCAGAGGGGGATCGGCGGGGGTGGAGAGGGGGCCGCATCGGTTGCCCGCGCCGCCGCCGTTTGCGCCCGCGCCCGCGCCGCCGCCGTTGCCGTCCCCCTTTTCCCTAATCCCCACCGCCGCCGAAGCCGCCGCCGCCGCCGCCGATAGGTGCGCCTCCACGTGCGCCAGGCACTTGTCCAGGTCGGTCGAGTCCTGATCGTGCGAGAGGTCTGCGACCAAGGCCCCCGCCTGCTCAAACAGGCCGCGGACCTCTGGCCTGACGCTGTCCAGGTCGCCGACGAGCGCGTCGGGCACAAAGGCCAGGGCGGACGCGTCCCCCGCGTCCCCTTCGTCCTCCTCCTCGTCCCCATCGCTGGCCGCAGCAAGCCCCGCGCCCGCCCGCCCCCCCGCCTGCTCGCCCCCACCAGGGCCTGCCGCCTCCCGCCGCCGCCGCCGCAGCCACCGCCGCCGCTCGCGCGCCACGCGCCGCGCCAGCGCCGGCATCTCGTCGTGGATGCGGTTGGCGCCGCCGTCGGCCGCGATGCGCAGAGCGGCGGCGGGCCAGAGCTGCGCGGCGACGGCGGGCAGGTGGTAGTTGAGCACGATCAGGTAGATGGGCGCAAAGAGGGAAGGGGGGGGGGCTGGCGGCGGCGGCAGCGGCGGCGGCGCCGCGCGCGCCGCCGCCGCGCCCGCCGCCGCCGTCAGCAGGCCGGGCGTCGACAATTCGCGGTGGTAGGACATCTGCGGCTGGTCGTGCTGCTGCTGTTGCGGCTGCTGCTGCACCGGCCGGGGGGCCGCCATGCCCGCTGCTGCTGCCGCTGCCGAGGCGGTCGCCTGCTTTGCGGCCGCGGCCGCGGCCGACCGCCGAGCGGCGGCGACGACGCCGGCCGTGACAGAGGGCAGGCTGATGGCGGTGAGGCGGCGCAGCGGCGCAAGGACCGCGGTGGCTGCGGCGGAGGAAGAGGTTGCTGCGATGCGCCCCCTTGAGGACGCTCGGGCGTCAAGGAGGGAGGATGAACACGGCGGGAGCATGCGACACACCCGAATACTTGACTCTGCGCGCCGCGTGTTTCCAGGAACAATGCGCGAAATGCAATGAGGGTTAATGACTGATGGAGCGCAGGAGTTGTCGCTGTGAGATTGCGATGACGAGAGTCGCGGTACAGAGCAATAAGAGGGCGGCATAATTGCGTGCGGCGTCGGCGCTCGATCATGTGTCGCTCGGCGGCGCGACCGTTGCCCGACGAGTCGTCGGCGACGACGTCGAGAAAAAGCAGCACCTCTTTCGCCCGGGCGCGATGCCAGACTCCTTTCTTGGCCAGAGTACGTTATCGAATCGAGCGTGACGCAAGAGGCTGCAGCGCGCCGACGCGATCACAGGCCAAAGTGTGCGAGGCCCTTGCTCCTCTCGTTTGAGTGGTGGTGTGACCGCTCCTCCTCGTGCGCGCGCTCCGCCACACCCTCTCCCCCACCATACGAGTGACCAGCCACCAAAAGCGACACCATGACGAGCACTACGCACGCCCCCTACATCATGCCCGACGGCTCGCGCCTGTCGCACTACCTCAGCGCCGACGAGGACCCCGCGCCGCGCCGGCCGAAAAACGCCAAGCGCGGCGGCGGCGGCGGCAGCAGCTTCAGCGGGCGCGCCAACGTGTGGGCGCAGATCGAGGCCGCCCGCCGGCGCCACCACCAGCAGCAGCAGCACCACCACCACGCCGCCGGCGAGGACCCGGAGCTTGCCGCCCTCGAGCGTGCGGGTCGCGCGCGCGCCCGCCGAATGATCAACGAGCGCACGCTTCGCGACCTGGCCGACGCCGACGCCCTGACGGCCGACGACATGCGCGCGCTCTTCTCGCCCGCGCCCTTTGGCGGGCCCGTGCGCCCGGGCCCCTTCGCTGCAGTCACGGGGCGGGGTGCCGGCAACTCTGGCGCGGTGGGGGCGTGGGAGGCGTTCCGCAGCATCGACAGCGACAGGCAGGAGCGGCTGTTGGCGGCGTGGGCGGCGGCGGCCGCTGCCGTGCGGCAAGAGGAGCGGGCGCAGCGGCGCGCGGCGGCTCATGCGGTGGCGCAGGAGCGGCGGCGCGCGGCGGGCGGAGAACAAGTCGACGACGGGGCGGCGGCGGGCGTTCCGGGCGCCGACGAGGCCTCGCGCCGCCGGGCGACGCGCGCCTCGGCCGCCGCCTCTGCCGCGCTTGCGTCGTGGGCGCGGGTGCCGCGCGGCGCGCGCTCGGCGCTGCGCAAGGCCAACGTGCACGCGGTCCTCGACCTGGAGGCCGGGATGCTGGCGCTGCTGGAGGAGAGCGCGCGGGCGGTCGCAGCGGCCGAGGTTGCCGGCGGCGGCGCCGCTGCCGGGGAGGCGGGCGGGGCCGCGGCGGCGGCGGCAGGGGCGGCGGCGTCGGCGGCCGCGCCCGAGGGGCTCGTCGTTGTGGCCAACGGCGCCGACGGCTTTGGGCGGCTGCTGGCCCACGGCCTCGCGGCGTTCCACGGCCTGGCGAGCGCGAGCTGTGACGCCCCACCCGACGAGGGCGCCGGCAGCGGCCGCGGCGTGTCGGTCTGGCGGGCACCGACGCTGGCGTCCCTGCCCCCGGCGGCGGCGGCGGCGGCGGCGGCGGCGGCCGCGGGGCCGTCTCGGGAGGGCGCCGCCGCCCATTCGCTCGCGGCGCTCGCGCGCGGCACCGGCGACGGCGCCACCGCCGTAGAGGAGCTCGTCACCTGCACGGACCTGCTGATGGCCATGCAGGAGGGCGGCGCCTACCTGACCGCCGCCGGCGTCGCGCGCTACGCCCGCGCGCACCTGCTGTCGGGCGCGACGACGCCCACGCGGTGAAGGAAGGGGGGTGGGGGGCTTTGCGACGAACGCACATTGACGACGCCCTTTATTGACGCCGCCTATTACTGACGCCCCCATTCTTTTCAATACGTGAAGCAGTGACCGACAATCACGTTCTCTTTCAAGGCCAAAAAGCTCTTTCAAGACCAAAATGCGTCCCGTGGTCGCGTCTTCTTCTTTCGAAAGGGCGTGTGTTTACAAGAAACTTCGTTTTTGGGTGCGGCGAGAATGGATACCGGTGGTGGATCGACGAGGAACATCGCGCGACAGCGGCCACGCAGCGGAAGGGGGAAAGAGCGGGGCGGTGAGATCAGAGGGACGGAACCCGCGCACCCTGCCGAGCGCACCCGCTCTCTCGTCCCGCGGCGCCTGCCCTCCGCGCCGTCCTCTTTTTCTTTCTGTCCCCTTCTAGTCGATCTGCTGCATCGCCTGCACCTCCTGCTCCGTGAACTTGCCCTTGCCCCCGGCTCCCGCACCCTTGCGCTCCAAGAGCGCCTTGCGGTCCTTGTCCATCTTGAGCTTGGTGATGACCAACTTCGACGGGTCCAAGCCCACGGGCACGCTGGCGCCGTTGGCCTTCTCGCGCGTCACGCGGTCGACGTGCACGACCCAGCGGCGGCGGTAGACGGTGGCCACCTTGCCGTCGCGGCCCTTGAAGGAGCCGCGGGCGACGGTAACCTCGTCGTCCTTGCGGATGGGGACGGCGCGGACCTGTTTTTTGGGGGCGTGGGGTTGGGTTTGGGCGTTCCGAGGGAGGGGGTGAGGGCTAGAGTGAGCGGGGGCGGCGGCGGCGGCGGCGGCGAGGAGGCGGCGGCGGAGCAGCAGTAGCCCCCTGTCCTCCTCCTCCCAACTCCACTCGGGAACGCACCTTGTACTTCTGGCGGAGCTCGGTCGAGAGCGGGGCGCTCATGATCTTGCGGCGCTCGCTCGACGGCGCCGAGAAGTGAGCCTGGTTTGTTGCGTGCGTGTGATGAAAGGGAGAGGGGCGATCGGGTGGAGAGAGAGAGAGAGAGAGGGTCTTAGCTTTTTGTTTCGTCCGAGGGACGGGAGCTCCTCTGTCCGTCTCACGACCGGCCAGCGATGCCACGCCGCGCGTCCGTGCGATCACGCGGGCGCGCCGCGGTTGGAAGTGGACGCAGCCACGCGATCGAAGCAGGGGAGGGCGCGGGGCGAAAGAGACAAAGCCGCCGGAAAATGAACAGCTCCGCGCGCCTCTCTCAAGCACGCACCTTGCGGCTCTTCCGGCGCGACGAGGACACCGCCGTCGAGAACTTCATCGTGTCTGGTTCGTTTGAAGAGAGAAAGGGGGAGAGGGAGACGGCGTGAGTGGAGAGGGGGAGGGGCTCTTGAGGATGGACGGGGGCGCGGCCGCGCCGTCGGCGGCGCCGTCGAGCGAGCGAGCGAGCGGCGCAAAACGCGATGCGCCGCCGTCGGGACTTGGGAACCCCCCCCGATCAGCAACCACCCTTCCTTCCTTTCCTTTCTTCCGCGCAGCCCTCTGCCTGTCTCCGGCCGACGAAGCGGGCATTCTCGTGAACATCACATCCTCCCGCGGCCGCCCGAGGTCTCACCGCGTTCAGAAGGCGCCAACCGACGCTGACGCGCGCACGCGTCTCCCGCCTCTCTCGATCGCGTCACACCATCACTCACATGGCCGCGCTCATCGCGTCGCCCACGCGCGCGCAGGACAAGGGCGCGTCTTTGTCGCACGGGCACTACACCCCGACGTGGGGCTGCTTTCGCGAGGAGGTGAGGGCTGGCGGAAGGCGCGAGGGGACACCTCGTCGTCGTGTGCCTCCCCCCCCGAGCAGACAAAACTGCCGGTCGCGCGCCACCCAAGAGGCCGGTCCGCTCGGCCCCGGGCGCGCGGAATGGCGAGGATGCGACCCGGACGGGCCCACGGCCGCGCCATCCGAGCGCGAGCGGCCGTGTGGCGCGATCGACAGCTTTTCGCGCGTTTTCTTGTTCTGTTTTTTTTTGGAGCTGCTGGCGATCACCGCAAACGCCAACGTCCACACGCCAATCCTCCGACGAGGCCCCGCACACGCGCACGCCCTCACCGTGCCCCCTCACACCCCAACAAAACGAAACAGCCCTCCGCCCCGCTGCCCGCCATGGCCGCGCTGCCGCTGGCGGCGCTGGTGACGGCGGCGGCGACGGCAGGCGCCCCGCCGACGAGCGCCAACCCCGCCCCCGCTCCCGAGGCCAGCAGCAAGCCGGGGACGCCCCCGCCCTGCTGCTTCGCGTCCGAGCTCGAGATGCAGGTCGCGGAGCTGGAGCGCGCGGCCGGGCTGGGCGCGCCCAGGCCGCCGCCGAGCGCCGCGCAGGCGGGCGGCGCGGCCGCCGCTCTCGATAATGGAGGCAGCGGCGGCGGCAGCGGCGGCGGCAGCGGCGGCGCTTGGTTTGGCAGGGGCGGCAGCGGCATTGCGTCGGCGACCGCCGCCGCGTCGGAATATGCCAAGAAGCAGCAGCGCCTGACGCCGGCGGCGGCCGCCAAGCAGGCGGCGGCCGAGGCGGCGGCGGCGGCGGCGGCGGCGGCGGCGGCGGCGGTCGCGGCGGCACGGGCGGCGGGCGGCGGCGGCGGCGGCGTGGGAGCAGCAGCAACGGGCCTTCACACCAACAAGCGCCCGCCCGTCGTCGTGATCACCAGCCCGCGCCCCATGGGCAGCAGCGCCCGCCGCGGCTCGCTCAACGCTCAGCAGCAGCAGCAGCAAAAGCAACAGCAGCAGCAGCAGCAGCAGCCGGCGACCGCCGCGTCGTCCGCGCAGACGCCCGCGCTCGCCGTCCCGCTCCCCGCGCGCGATGGCGGCGGCGGCGGCGGAGGCGGCATCGACGACGGCGACGACGAGGCGTCTCCAACGACCTCTTGCGCGGCCGCGGCCGCGGCGGCCACTGCCGAGCCGGGGGCGGCGTCGGCCTTCCTGCCGCTGCAGCTGCCGGCGTCGCCCGAGGAGGACGACGACGACGTCGTGCGCGGAGCGCAGGCGCGCGGCGGCGGCGGGGCGGCGGCGGCAGCGGCGGGCGGACGGGCGTCGGCCGCGGCACCAGCAGCAGCAGGAGGAACGGCAGCGGCGGTGCCCGCCGGCGCCGGCGCGCGGCCGGCCGCGCCGCTGGTCGTCGACCCGAGCTCGGCCGGCGTCGCGTCGCCGCGCCCCCTCCCCGCCCTCGCGCCCCTGCCGTCCCCCTTGGACGCCTTCGGAGGGTACGTCGCCGCCGAGGCGGCGGCGGCGGCGGCGGCGGCGGCGGCCGCCGGACTGCGCAGCGGAAGGATCGGCGGCGGCGGCGGGATCGGCGGCGTTGCCGCCTACCCCCGCCTGGTCGCCCTCCCCCCGCCCGCCACCGGGTCCGCGTCGGACACGCCCCCGCCCACGGCCCCGCGCCGCCGCCACGTTCTCCCGGGCGCCAGCACCGCGGCCGCGCCCGGCGCGCCGCCGGCCATGGTCTTGCTGCTGCCGCCGCCGCTGATCCAGGCGCCGCCGCCGCCGCCGCCGCTGCATCGGTCGGCGGTGGCGCTGCCGCCCGCCGCCGCGGCGCCCCCCGCCGCGCCCGTGCGCCGCGTCTCCCGCCCGGCCGCCGCCGCCGCCGTGGCCGCGGCCGCGGCCGCCGCGGGCCCGTCCAAGGCCGCGCGCAGCGGCAAGGCGGCGGCCGCGCGCCTCAACGGCAGGGGCGGGGCGGCGGCCGCCCGCCGCGCGGCCGCGGCGGTGGCGGCTGCCGCCGCCGCCGGCGGCCCGGCCCACGACCCCGCGCGCGCCCTGTTCATCCAGCACCAGGTCCTGGGGCCGCCTGCGCCCGCTGGTGCCGCCGCCGCCGCCGCCGCCGCGCTCCTGCCGCCCGGCGGCGGCCGCAAGCGCGCCGCGGGCCGCCTGGCGGCCAACCCGCACGGCCACGCCTGCACGCAGTGCGGCGCGCAGACCACGCCCGTGTGGCGCGCGGGACCCTGCGGGCCGAAGACGCTGTGCAACGCGTGCGGCGTCCGCTGGATGAAGCGCGCCAGGCGCGACTGAGGATGGAGAGATTGAGAGATGAGACGGTCAGATGGGAGGGTTGGTCGCTCGCTGCCTTGTGGAGCGCCGCCGTCTGAACCGTTTCCTTTTGGTCCTGCTGCGCCCGCGCCCGAGCGCCCCTCCCCCCCCCGCTTCCCTCTTCCCGCCTTGCTTCTTCTGTCCCAGCCCCCCCGCTCCCCCCTCCCTCCCCTCCTCGACCCTTCCCCTTGACTCTTCTGCCAACTTTGA
>Ga0105054_10000567_pt1 | contig 58655 bp, 66 predicted proteins | sample BON02_FD_78091 | JGI IMG/M metagenome (GOLD analysis project Ga0105054, IMG submission 78091) | Freshwater microbial communities from Lake Bonney liftoff mats and glacier meltwater in Antarctica - BON-02 (megahit assembly) | ecosystem: Environmental > Aquatic > Freshwater > Ice > Glacier...
GTCAAGGACGCTGTGACCCACAATGACAAGTTGCCCACCCGGCGCGACCGCGCTTGCCATCGCCTTCCACAGCGCGTGGCGCTCGGGAAGAGGGAAGTGACCAAAGCAGCTCAGTACCAGATCGTATTTTTCGGGAGGGGACGGCAGCGGCTCCGCTGCCCCATCGAGAGCAACCCAGGAGATGCTTCGGGGGGCATGATCCTTGGTCACCGTTTCCTGCCGTCGACGTTCTCCGCGCACCAATCCTTCGACGGAAATATCGGTGGCCGTGACGCTCCAGCCCCGCTCCGCTAGCCACAAGGCATCGCCGCCCTCCCCTGCCCCCACATCGAGGGCGCTTCCTGGGGTGAGCGGTGTAGCAATTACTTCCACCGCCTGGTTGACCCTTCCGCTCCACATTTCAGCTCCGCGGTAGCGGGCATCCCACCACGCACCCGATTCTGATCTCCAGGAAAAAGCCAGCTTTTTCATGGTGCGGTGGCGCCACCACCAGAACAGTCGAAACCCGATCCAAAGGATGGGCGTCAACACCCCGGCGCGAAACTCGAGCTCATCCTCAAGCCTGGTGGGTCCAACACCTGTGGGGGACAGCGTCATCGTGTGGTGAAAGGAGGTCACAGCCTCCAGGGCGCCGCTGACCCCCCGGCCTTTATCGCTAAATATTTTTGCCATTCCCTCTTCGCTCGTCCGAGGATTTATTTCCTGTCGTCCCATGGGGAGAATGCCCAGCGCGAAGGCCTCGACGAGATAGCTTTCACCGCTGGTCCACATAGCGGGGAACACCGAGGGTCTGACCGGGCGGAAAGAAAGAAACGGCCTGGAGACCTGCTGAAAAACTTTGGGATTTTGGAGCGCGCTCCAGCCCTCGCTGACGGAGCAGTTCAGGGTGGTGGCGAGTGAGATTTTCATGTAGGACCAGCTTGCCCTACCCAGCGCCTTCTTCAGCTTGGAGAGCTAATCTAGGGATATGAAAGCCACGCTCAATGGAACTGTCCTTGCCGATGCACCTGAGTCAGACCTGGTCAAGATAGAAGGAAATTGGTATTTCCCACCGGCATCGGTGGACTTCTCCTTCTTTGAAGAAAGCCCGACAAAGTACCACTGTCCTTGGAAGGGCGATTGCACCTATTTCACGGTCTCCGTCGCGGGTGCCGCGTTTCAGGACCGGGCGTTTGCGTACCGCGATCTTCGCCCGGGCGCGGTCGAGCGAGTAGGCCACGATTTCTCCGGTTACGTCTGTTTCTGGAAAGACGTCGTCGTCGAATAGTTCGCCCGAACCGACCACGCGATGAGGTGGGTTCGGTCAAAGCGCGGATTGCATTTTGCGCAAGAGGTCGGTTTCGCTGGTTTCCGGAAGCGGATAATCTCGTGGCCGGTAGGGCAGCGGCCGAGCCATTTGGCCCTCTCGGTCGCGGGCGCTTGCTGGTGGGTGCGCCCACCGGTGTAACCGATACCCGCGGCAATCCTGCGCCACTTCGCACCGTGGCCTTCTCGTGATCCCGCTAGCGCATGGGCGATTTCGTGAAGAATCACCTGCTCCACATCGTGATCGCTGGCTTTTTCGCAGAGATGTCGAGACAAAGTGATGCGCTTGGTCCTGTGGTCACACTGACCGAACCGGGTCATGGCCCGGTCCCATTCGAAACGCCATTCCGAAAGCAGACCGTGGGTGGCGAGGAGTGATTCCGCTGCTTTTTCGACCCATTTCACATCTGACATCGCACCAGGTTAGTCACAGAGGAAGGGCCCACGCGGGACTTATCCACACAGAGTGCGAAAAAACGAGAGTCAGGGCTGGACAAACCCCTCTGAGACGCTATATTGTTAGAGGTTGCGTCCCTGATTTCCCTTGTCTTCATATTGCGGTAGATAAGAGAGCCCCGAGTATAACGGCGGGGTGAACTCGCTGTTGTGAGTTCCAGCAGACGCATCTATCCGGTTGGTCACCCACAATGAGGCTCTTTTATGGGCTCTGGAGGTAATTGCTTTTGGCTGCTGCGCGTCCCGCATCCACCACTCCCACGAACGGCCGAGTCGCCCAGCGACTCACGTTCGCTAAAATCTCCGACACCCTCGACGTCCCGGATCTGCTTGCGTTGCAGACCGAGAGCTTCGAGTGGCTCGTCGGCGCCCCCGCATGGAAGGCAAGGGTCAAGGCAACAAAAGCTGCCGGCGAGACCGTTGTCACCGAGCGCAGTGGCCTGACAGAAATCTTTGAAGAGATTTCTCCCATTGAGGATTCGGGCGAGACGATGCAGCTGTCGTTCCAGAACCCCTACCTCGAAGAAGAGAAGTATTCGCTGGATGAGTGTAAAGAGCGCGGCAAGACCTATGCAGCTCCGCTTTATGTCGAGGCTGAGTTCATGAATCACCTAACCGGTGAAATCAAGACTCAGACCGTCTTCATGGGTGACTTCCCGCTCATGACCGAAAAGGGAACCTTCATCATCAACGGCACCGAGCGCGTTGTCGTGTCGCAGCTGGTGCGCAGCCCCGGTGTCTATTTCGATACCTCGCTGGACAAATTAAGCGACAAAGAAATCCACTCTGTCCGCGTGATTCCCAGCCGTGGAGCATGGCTCGAGTTCGAGGTCGATAAGCGCGACCAGGTCGGTGTGCGTATCGACCGCAAGCGCAAGCAGTCCGTCACCGTCTTCCTCAAGGCGTTGGGGCTGACTTCCGAAGACATTGCGAAGCACTTCGCAGGATTTTCTTCGATTTTGGACGCCCTGGAAAAGGACACCATCCTCACCAAGGAAGAAGCCCTCAAGGACATCTACCGCAAGCTGCGTCCAGGCGAGCAGGTAGCTGCTGAAGCAGCACGTCTGTTGCTGGATAACTTCTACTTCAGCTCCAAACGTTATGACCTGGCAAAGGTCGGTCGTTACAAGATCAACCGCAAGCTGGGTCTCGAGCAGCCTTTGAAGAACTCTGTTCTTACGGTTGAGGACATCATCGCCACCATCAAGTACTTGGTTGCGCTTCACGATGGCCGCACCCACATGGAGGGCACCCGCGCGGGCAAGAAGGTCGACATCCGTATCGATGTCGACGACATCGACCACTTCGGTAACCGTCGTATACGCGCCGTGGGTGAACTGATTCAGAACCAGGTCCGCACCGGACTTTCTCGCATGGAGCGTGTGGTTCGTGAGCGCATGACGACGCAGGACATTGAGGCCATCACGCCCCAGACCCTGATCAACGTCCGTCCCGTTGTTGCTGCAATCAAAGAGTTCTTTGGCACCAGCCAGCTCTCGCAGTTCATGGACCAGAACAACCCGCTTTCGGGTTTGACTCACAAGCGTCGTCTTTCGGCACTGGGCCCCGGTGGCCTCAGCCGTGAGCGTGCTGGTGTTGAGGTCCGAGATGTTCACCCCTCGCACTATGGCCGCATGTGTCCCATCGAAACCCCTGAAGGCCCCAACATTGGTCTGATTGGTTCGCTGGCATCGTTTGCGCGCATTAACGCTTTCGGGTTCATCGAAACCCCTTACCGTCGCGTGTCAAAGGGCAAGGTCGGGAAGTCTGTTGACTATCTGACCGCTAATGACGAGGACGAATTCGTTGTCGCTCAGGCGGGAACTCCTCTGAACGCCGATGGCACCTTTGCGGTGGACAAGGTATTGGTTCGTAAAAAGGGTGGAGAGGTTGAACTCGTCGCCCCCGAGACCGTGGACTATGTCGATGTTTCTCCGCGCCAGATGGTCTCTGTTGCTACCTCGCTCATTCCGTTCCTCGAGCACGATGACGCGAACCGGGCCCTGATGGGTGCGAACATGCAGCGTCAAGCGGTGCCCCTGTTGCGTTCGGAATCCCCGCTGGTGGGAACAGGTATGGAATCCTTCGCCGCAGTTGATGCTGGCGACGTGATTACCGCTCTTGCTCCCGGTGTAGTTACCGAGGTGTCTGCAGACTTCGCTGTGGTGAAGCAGGACAAGGGTGGAACCAAGACCTACACCTTGCGCAAGTTCGATCGCTCCAACCAGGGCACGAACTACAACCACCAAATCCGCGTCAACGTGGGTGACAAGGTTGTCGAAGGTTCCGTGATTGCCGATGGCCCCGCCACCGAAGATGGCGAATTGGCGTTGGGTAAGAACCTGCTCGTGGCGTTCATGTCATGGGAGGGCTACAACTTCGAAGACGCGATCATCCTTTCCCAGAACCTGGTCAAGGACGACACTCTCTCCTCGATTCACATCGAAGAGTATGAAGTGGATGCCCGGGACACCAAGCTCGGTAAGGAAGAGATCACCCGCGATCTCCCCAATGTGGGACCTGAAATGCTTGCCAACTTGGACGAGCGAGGCATCATTCGTATTGGTGCCGAGGTTCGCCCCGGCGATATTCTCGTGGGTAAGGTCACGCCCAAGGGTGAGACCGAGCTCAGCGCGGAAGAGCGTCTGCTCCGGGCCATCTTCAACGAGAAGAGCCGCGAAGTTCGCGACACTTCCTTGAAGGTTCCCCACGGCGAGCAGGGCACCATCATTGGTGTCAAGGTCTTTGACGCCGTCGATGGTGATGATGAACTGGGCTCTGGTGTGAACCAGCGCGTCGTTGTCTACATCGCCCAGAAGCGAAAGATTTCTGAGGGAGACAAGCTTGCTGGTCGTCACGGGAACAAGGGCGTTATCGCCAGGATTCTTCCTGTCGAAGACATGCCGTTCCTCGAGGACGGCACCCCCGTTGACATCATCTTGAACCCCTTGGGCGTTCCCGGACGGATGAACTTCGGGCAGGTCTTGGAAATCCACCTCGGGTGGGCTGCCAAGCAGGGCTGGAAAGTCAGCGGAGATCCTGCGTGGGCCAAGCGCCTGGCAGCGGCGGCTAAGGAAGCACTTCCTGGCACCAAAGTCGCAACCCCCGTGTTTGACGGCGCAAGCGAAGAAGAGATTGCTGGTCTTTTGGACTCCACCCTGGTAAACCGAGATGGTAACCGGTTGGTCGGATCCTCAGGTAAAGCTAACCTCTTCGATGGTCGCTCTGGCGAACCCTTCCCTGCACCCGTGTCGGTGGGCTACATGTACATCTTGAAGCTCCACCACCTCATCGATGACAAGATCCACGCGCGCTCCACGGGTCCTTACTCGATGATCACGCAGCAGCCTCTCGGTGGTAAAGCACAGTTTGGTGGCCAGCGCTTTGGTGAAATGGAAGTGTGGGCACTGGAGGCCTATGGCGCGTCCTACGCGCTGCAGGAACTGCTGACCATCAAGTCCGATGACATTCTTGGCCGCGTGAAGGTCTACGAAGCCATCGTCAAGGGTGAAAACATCCAGGAGCCCGGTATTCCCGAGAGCTTCAAGGTGCTGATGAAAGAGATGCAGTCCCTGTGTCTCAATGTCGAGGTTCTCTCGGCAGACGGCCAAGTCGTCTCGCTGAAGGATTCTGATGACGAGCTCTACCGCGCAGCGGAAGAACTCGGTATCAACCTTTCGACCCGCTTCGAGTCTTCGTCCGTGGACGAAATCTAAGAATTCGACGACAGAAACTAACGAGAGAGATTAATCGTGCTGGAAGCAACAACATTTGACGCCCTGCGCATCGGCCTGGCCACTTCAGACAACATCCGTGGTTGGTCCCACGGTGAGGTCAAGAAGCCAGAGACCATCAACTATCGGACTCTCAAGCCCGAGAAGGATGGCCTCTTTGGCGAGCAAATCTTTGGACCCAGCCGGGACTGGGAGTGTGCGTGTGGAAAATACAAGCGCGTCCGCTTCAAAGGAATCGTCTGCGAGCGTTGTGGCGTCGAGGTCACTAAGTCCTCGGTGCGCCGCGAGCGCATGGGGCACATTGAGCTGGCGGCTCCCGTCACTCACATTTGGTACTTCAAGGGTGTTCCCTCACGCCTGGGTTACCTCTTGGACATGGCACCCAAAGATCTCGAAAAGGTCATCTACTTCGCTGCCTACATGATCATCACGGTGGACGAGGACGCTCGCCACAGTGAAATGCCTGAGTTGGAAAAAGAACTCCGCCAAGAGATTAAGCAGCTGGAAAAGGAGCGCGACGCGCTCCTGGCCGGCCGCATGAAGGAGCTCGAGACAGCCTTGGCTGAGCTCGAGGCTGCCAGCGCCAAGGCTGACCTGAAGCGCAAGACGGATGACGCCGGGAAGAAAGAACTCGGTGCCATTCGGAAAAACTTCGACGACAGCATTGCTCACCTTGAGCGCGTGTGGGATGACTTCCGATCACTCAAGGTTGGCGATCTTCGTGCCGAAGACGCTGTCTTCCAGGATCTTCAAGACCGCTACGGCATGTTCTTCACCGCCCACATGGGTGCCGAAGCAATTCGCCAGCGTCTGGAAGCTTTTGATCTCGCAGGAGAAGCAGAAAGCCTCCACGACGAAATCGCCAACGGCAAAGGCCAGCGCAAGATTCGCGCCATTAAGCGTTTGAAGGTTGTCAATGCCTTCTTGCAGACCGGTGGTTCGCCGGCGTCGATGGTGTTGGAAGTTGTCCCGGTCATTCCCCCCGAGCTTCGCCCGATGGTTCAGTTGGATGGTGGGCGCTTTGCGACCTCTGACCTGAATGACCTCTACCGACGAGTGATCAACCGCAACAACCGTCTGCGCCGCCTGTTGGATCTTGGTGCGCCAGAGATCATCGTCAACAACGAAAAGCGGATGCTCCAGGAAGCTGTGGATGCCCTCTTTGACAACGGCCGTCGTGGACGTCCCGTTACCGGAACGGGAAACCGCCCACTCAAGAGCCTCTCCGACATGCTCAAGGGTAAGCAGGGTCGTTTCCGTCAGAACCTGCTCGGTAAGCGCGTGGACTACTCGGGACGTTCCGTCATCGTGGTCGGTCCCCAGCTGAGACTCCACCAGTGTGGTCTTCCGAAGATCATGGCTCTCGAACTGTTCAAGCCCTTCGTAATCAAGCGCCTGATGGATCTGGGTCACTCCAGCAACATCAAGAACGCAAAGCGAATGGTCGAGCGCTCACGCCCCGAGGTCTGGGACGTGTTGGAAGAAATCATTCGCGAGCGCCCTGTGTTGCTCAACCGTGCACCAACTCTTCACCGTTTGGGAATCCAAGCGTTTGAGCCGCAACTGGTAGAGGGGAAAGCCATTCAGCTTCACCCTCTCGTGTGTGCTGCTTTCAACGCGGACTTCGATGGTGACCAGATGGCTGTCCACGTTCCTCTCTCCGTTGAGGCACAGGCCGAAGCTCGCATCCTGATGCTTGCTTCGAACAACATCTTGAAGCCTTCTGATGGCCGCCCGGTCACCGTCCCCACACAGGACATGATCATCGGCTTGCACCACCTCACCACGGTGAAGGCTGGCGCAGAAGGTGAAGGACGCGCCTTCAGCTCTGTTTCCGAAGCCATCATGGCCATGGATCAGCACACGCTGAGCTTGAACGCCAAGGTGAAGATTCGGATAACGGGTCTCCACCTGCCAGATGCTCCCAAGGACTTCGTCCAGGGCAGCACCGCCATTCACGACACGACTCTGGGCAGCGCTCTCTTCAACGAGACCTTGCCTGCGGACTACCCCTGGGTGTCCGGAGTTGCTGACAAGGGTCTAATTTCTTCCCTGGTCAACGACTTGGCTGAGCGCTACCCCAAGGTTGCCGTTGCGGAAACCCTGGACCGCGTCAAGGATGCAGGTTTCTACTGGGCTACTCGCTCGGGCGTGACCGTGGCACTGAGCGACGTCTTGACCCCTAAGGGCAAGAAGGAAATCATTGCCAAGTACGAGAAGTTGGCCGCCAAGATTCAGACCCAGTTCGAAAAGGGTTTGATTTCTGACGTCGAGCGTCGCCGTGAGCTGGTTGAGGTCTGGACTGCCGCCACGAAGGAAGTCAACGACGAAATGCGCGCTGCCTTCCCCGAGGACAACACCATCAACCGCATGGTCACTTCCGGTGCGCGTGGTAACTGGTTGCAGGTCGGAAACATCGCCGGTATGCGTGGATTGGTCTCCAACCCGCGCGGTGAAGTTATCGCTCGCCCGATTATCTCCAGCTACCGTGAAGGCCTCTCGGTCGCCGAATACTTCATCGCCACCCACGGTGCGCGTAAAGGTTTGGCGGACACGGCGCTTCGTACCGCTGACTCGGGATACCTCACTCGTCGTTTGGTCGACGTGGCACAGGACGTCATCATCCGTGAAGATAACTGTGGCACCAGCAAGGGAATCACCTTCCCCATTGCTACCCAGAACGCTGAGGGTGAATGGGTTCGCGCCGAAAACGTCGAGAACGAGGTATACGCCCGTAACTTGGCCACGGATGCGACCAGCGAAAAAGGCAAGGTCGTTGCCGAAGCCGGTTCCGATGTGGGCGACGTGTTGATCAACGCACTGGTGGCTGGTGGCGTCCGTGAAATCACGGTTCGCTCCGTCCTGGTCTGTGAGTCTCTTCGCGGTGTGTGTGCTGCCTGTTACGGTCGCTCGCTTGCCTCTGGAATCGCTGTCAACCTCGGTGAAGCGGTAGGAATTATTGCTGCCCAGTCGATTGGTGAGCCCGGCACTCAGCTGACCATGCGTACCTTCCACACGGGTGGGTCTGCCTCGGCAGATGACATCACCCAGGGTCTGCCCCGGGTGACCGAGCTCTTCGAAGCGCGGACGCCCAAGGGAGCCAGCCCGATTGCGGAGGCCAACGGTCGGATTTCGATTGAGGAAACCGATACCCAGTACAAGATCACGATGACCCCGGATAGCGGCGACGAGCCTGTTCTCCACACCGTGTCCAAGCGCATGACCATGCTCGTGGAAGATGGCCAAAGCATTCAGCTTGGCCAGCAGTACCACGAAGGCCCCCTGGACCCGAAGGAAGTTCTTCGCGTCAAGGGTGTGCGTGCAGTCCAGGAGCACTTGGTCGATGGCGTGCAGGGAGTGTATGGCTCACAGGGTGTGCCCATCCACGACAAGCACATCGAGGTTATTGTGCGCCAGATGATGCGCAAGGTGACCGTGGTGGACCACGCAGAAACCACTTTGCTGCCTGGTGAACTCGTTGACCGCTCGCGTTACAACTCGATCAACCGCGAAGCTCTCGGCGAAGGCCGAAAGACCGCTTCCGCTCGTCAGGAAGTCATGGGTATCACCAAGGCGTCCTTGGCGACAGAGTCATGGCTCTCGGCGGCCTCGTTCCAGGAGACCACCCGAGTGTTGACCGAAGCAGCCATGCAAGGAAAGAGCGATCCACTCGTCGGTCTCAAAGAGAACGTCATCATTGGAAAGCTCATCCCCGCTGGCACCGGTCTTGCGAATTATCGCGACGTTACCGTGGAGCCCACCGAAGAGGCACGCGCCGAGCACTACCCGGCACGCCTGTTCGCCAGCGATGCGGACTTCGGTTCGGAAGACGACCTGTCCTTCGTGGACTTTGAGTCTTTCTCTGAGCCTGATGACGCGAAAAAGGCCGCTGACGCCGAGTAATCACTACACATCGCAAAAGGGTCGGCATTGCCGGCCCTTTTGTCGTCTTGGGGACAACTTTCCCCTGTCTGGGTAAATCTTTCTAACCTGGAGCGATGGACCCTCTTGCGCTCAGCGTGCTCCACGTCGTGGTTGCTGTGTGGGGAATTCGGCTCGCCGTTATTGACGCACAGCACCATCGCCTCCCGAATCGCTTGACGGGCTCCCTCGCGCTTGTGGTGGGTGTGTGGGGGCTGGTGTGGGGTGAGAGCGCGTTGCTTGATGGAGCATTGAGGGAATCAGCGCTCACAACGGCTGCCTATGCGCTGTTCGCTGTGCTTCCGACGAAACCACTCGGCTGGGGGGATGTGAAACTCCAGGCAAGCTTGGGGTTCTATGCCGGTGTTGTTGTCCCCGGCGGGGGATTTCTTCAGGCAATTCTGTCTTTTGTCTTGGGTGGAATGTGGGCTGGATGGTTGTTGGTGCGGAGAAAAATCGAGCCCCACGACGGTGTCGCGTTTGGGCCGTTCATGGTGGCGGCTACTTTTGTCACGGTGTGGGGGTTCGAAAGTGTGAAAATCATTTGACCGCAGGCCCAAACGCCATTATTGTTGGAGTTTGTGTGCGCGATGGCACGTCCGTTTTTTGCGCCCGGTTCCGGGCGGACAGAACTCGAGTCGTCAACTCCACAACATTGGGTCCAGAGGTGAGTGCAGTGGCAACACTGCGACACCAACCCCCACGGCATACCAAGTGTTAGTCGCCTGGCGCATCTTGGTGAAGATGTCGCTGGGTGGTGGACAAAAACCACCACCGAGTAACCACCATCAATGAGCTGTCACCGTGCAGCACCAATAAGGAGTGAACTGTGCCAACGATTCAACAGTTGGTCCGAAAAGGACGCAAGCCGAAGGTTTCCAAGACCAAAACGCCTGCCCTGAAGGCCAATCCCCAACAGCGCGGCGTCTGCACGCGTGTGTACACCACGACACCTAAGAAGCCGAACTCGGCTTTGCGGAAGGTCGCTCGTGTGAAGCTTTCCAACGGTACGGAAGTTACCGCCTACATCCCCGGCGAGGGCCACAACCTCCAGGAGCACTCCATGGTGCTGGTTCGCGGTGGTCGTGTGAAAGACCTCCCCGGTGTTCGGTACAAAATTGTTCGCGGCGCCTTGGACACTCAGGCCGTCAAGAACCGCAAGCAGGCTCGTAGCCTCTACGGCGCAAAGATGGAGAAGAAGTAATGCCACGCAAAGGTCCCGCTCCTAGGCGTCCCGTCGTCGCCGATCCCGTTTACGGATCCCCTGTCGTGTCCCAGCTGGTCAACAAGATTCTTGTTGGTGGCAAAAAGGGTCTCGCAGAGCGCATCGTCTACGGCGCACTCGAAGGTGTTGTCACCAAGAGTGGCCAAGACCCCGTTGTTGCCTTGAAGAAGGCTCTGGACAACGTGCGCCCCACCTTGGAAGTTCGCTCACGCCGCGTGGGTGGATCGACCTACCAGGTCCCCGTTGAGGTCAAGCCTCACCGTGCCAACACGTTGGCGTTGCGGTGGCTTTCTAGCTACGCCAAAAGTCGTCGCGAAAAGACGATGACCGAGCGTTTGACGAACGAAATCTTGGATGCTTCCAACGGCCTTGGCGCCGCGGTGAAGCGTCGTGAAGACACCCACAAAATGGCCGAAGCCAACAAGGCTTTCGCTCACTACCGCTGGTAGACCGAAACCCCCTAACCCCCAAACTCGGAGGAACACTGTGGCACAGGACGTGCTAACTGACCTAAGCAAGGTCCGCAACATCGGCATCATGGCCCACATCGATGCGGGAAAGACCACGACGACAGAGCGCATTCTGTTTTACACGGGTATTTCCCACAAAATCGGTGAAGTCCACGATGGCGCAGCAACAATGGACTGGATGGCGCAAGAGCAAGAGCGTGGCATCACCATCACCTCTGCTGCGACGACCTGTTTTTGGGACAACAACCAGATCAACATCATCGACACCCCAGGCCACGTGGACTTCACCGTTGAGGTGGAGCGGAGCCTTCGTGTTCTCGATGGTGCTGTCGCGGTGTTTGACGGTAAAGAGGGTGTGGAGCCACAATCTGAAACGGTGTGGCGTCAAGCTGACAAGTACAACGTCCCCCGCATTTGTTTCGTGAACAAAATGGACAAGCTCGGCGCTGATTTTTACTACACCGTCGACACCATCGTGAAGCGTCTTGGTGCGAAGCCTTTGGTTATTCAGCTGCCGATTGGTTTCGAGAGCACCTTCACCGGAGTCGTTGATCTGGTCGAAATGAACGCCATGGTGTGGCCCGGAGACTCCAAGGGTGATGTGAACTTGGGCGCCGAGTACGAAACACAGGCCATTCCCGCTGACTTGCAGGCGAAAGCCGAAGAGTATCGTGCGGCTCTCGTGGAGGCTGTTGCTGAATCCAGTGACGAACTTTTGGAGAAGTTCCTCGCGGGTGAAGAGATTTCGATACCCGAGCTCAAGGCGGGCATTCGCGCCATGACGATCATCGGTGCGGCCTACCCCGTGCTCTGCGGTTCTTCCTTCAAGAACCGTGGCGTTCAGCCCATGCTGGATGCCGTTGTTGACTACCTGCCTTCCCCGCTGGACGTTCCTGCCGTGGAAGGTCATGATGTGCGCGACGCAGAGAAGATTGTTTTGCGCAAGCCAGAATCGGGCGAGCCTTTCTCCGCGCTTGCGTTCAAGGTCGCGGTTCACCCTTTCTTTGGTCGCCTCACCTACATTCGCGTCTACTCCGGTGGAATAGAGTCGGGTGCCCAGGTCATCAACTCCACGAAAGACAAGAAGGAGCGCATCGGGAAAATCTTCCAGATGCACGCCAACAAGGAAAACCCCGTCGAAAGGGTGTCCGCAGGACACATTTACGCCGTGATTGGTTTGAAGGACACAACGACCGGTGACACCCTGTGTGACCCTACACACCCCGTTGTACTGGAATCCATGACGTTCCCCGAGCCCGTTATCGAGGTCGCAATCGAGCCCAAGACCAAGGCTGACCAGGAGAAGCTTTCGTTGGCCATTCAGAAATTGGCTGAAGAAGACCCCACCTTCCGCACCGAGCAGAATGTGGAAACAGGTCAGACCGTCATCAAGGGCATGGGTGAGCTTCACCTCGACATCCTTGTTGACCGGATGAAGCGTGAATTCAACGTGGAAGCCAACGTGGGCAAGCCCCAGGTTGCCTACCGCGAGACAATCCGGACAAAAATCGACAAAATCGATTACACCCACAAGAAGCAAACGGGTGGAAACGGACAGTTTGCCAAGGTGCAGATTTCGTTGGAGCCCCTCGCGGTCACGGGCGAAACGATGTACGAATTTGAGAACAAGGTCACCGGTGGACGTATCCCTAGGGAATACATTCCTTCCGTTGACGCAGGAATTCAGGACGCCATGCAGGTTGGCGTTCTGGCGGGCTACCCAACCGTGGGTGTCAAAGCGACACTCCTGGATGGGCAGTACCACGACGTCGACTCTTCGGAGATGGCGTTCAAAATCGCTGGATCGATGGTCTTTAAAGAGGCCGCGAGAAAAGCACAACCTGTTCTGCTCGAGCCGTTGATGGCTGTCGAGGTGCGCACCCCGGAGGAATACATGGGGGACGTCATCGGTGACCTAAACTCGAGGCGCGGGCAGATCCAGAGCATGGAGGACGCAACGGGCGTAAAAGTCATTAGCGCACTCGTGCCACTCTCGGAGATGTTTGGATATGTGGGTGACTTGAGGTCGAAGACTTCCGGTCGAGCAATGTATTCGATGACTTTCGAGACGTACGCTGAAGTCCCGAAGGCTGTGGCCGACGAGATTATTCAGAAGGGCAAGGGCGACTAAGCCCGAAAGAATAGGCTCGCAAGGCCTACAACAAGACAAGTAACCAAGTGTGTGACCCGAATGGGTCAGACCAACAGTCCCGAGGAGGACCATAGTGGCTAAGGCCAAGTTCGAGCGGATCAAACCGCACGTAAATATCGGTACGATCGGTCACGTCGACCACGGCAAGACCACTCTTACCGCTGCTATTTCCAAGGTGCTCGCAGATCGCCATCCTTCAGCTGTCAACGTGGTGCGCGACTTTGCATCCATTGACTCTGCTCCTGAAGAGCGTCTGCGCGGTATCACCATCAACATCTCCCACGTGGAGTATGAGACCAACAAGCGTCACTACGCGCACGTTGATGCCCCCGGCCACGCCGACTACATCAAGAACATGATCACCGGTGCCGCACAGATGGACGGCGCAATCCTCGTGGTTGCCGCTACCGACGGCCCCATGGCTCAGACCCGCGAGCACGTTCTTCTCGCCAAGCAGGTGGGTGTTCCTTACCTCTTGGTCGCGCTGAACAAGTCCGACATGGTTGACGACGAAGAAATTCTTGAACTCGTCGAAATCGAGGTTCGCGAATTGCTCTCTGCTCAGGGTTTCGATGGCGACAACGCCCCTGTGATCCGCGTTTCCGGTCTGAAAGCCCTCGAGGGTGACGCAGCCTGGGGCGACAAGATCATGGAGCTCATGGATGCCGTTGACAACAACGTTCCTGACCCAGTGCGCGACAAGGACAAGCCGTTCTTGATGCCCGTTGAGGACGTCTTCACCATCACCGGTCGTGGAACGGTAGTTACCGGTCGCGCCGAGCGTGGAACACTGAAGATCAACTCTGACGTGGAAATCGTGGGTATTCGTGCCACGCAGAAGACCACCGTCACCGGTATCGAGATGTTCCACAAGCAGCTGGATGAAGCATGGGCCGGCGAGAACTGTGGTCTCTTGCTTCGTGGCACGAAGCGTGAAGATGTCGAGCGTGGACAGGTGGTTGTTGCCCCCGGTTCCGTGACCCCTCACACCGACTTCGAAGGCACCGCCTACATCCTGGGTAAGGATGAGGGTGGACGCCACAACCCGTTCTACACCAACTACCGTCCCCAGTTCTACTTCCGTACAACTGACGTGACCGGTGTTATTTCGTTGCCTGAGGGCACCGAAATGGTGATGCCCGGCGACACCACTGACATGACCGTTGCGCTGATTCAGCCCATCGCCATGGAAGAGGGCCTCAGCTTCGCCATCCGCGAGGGTGGACGCACTGTGGGTGCCGGAACGGTGACCAAAATCATCAAGTAGTTTCTTTGCACGAAGGGCCCGGAGGAGGCCCCGGGCCCTTCGTTTTTTAACTTTCCTACATTAGGGTGCACCTTTGAGTAATTCAGTCCGCGATATTGCCCCCGACGTGCTGCGCGGTTTTGCGCTCTGGGGAATCATTCTCGTGAATGTTGCCTACTTTTCTACATCGGTTGATTCAGGTGTAACCCCGGAAGCTCTGGTGGGAACGGGTGATGCGCTCGCAGCCTTCCTCGTCTTTGTGCTCGCCCAGGGGAAGTTTTACTTGATCTTTTCTTTCTTGTTTGGTTACAGCGCCCACTACGTGTTGGGAAATCAGCTGACTGGAAGAGCCCGCTGGGTAGCGCGCTCTCTGGGGTTAGTTGCGCTGGGCCTGGCGCATGCCAGCCTGTTGTTTATCGGCGACATTCTTTTTCTGTATGGAGTCCTGGCAGTTTTGCTGATGGCCTTCTATGCGCGTGCTCGCAAAACGCTTGTCCGATGGATGGCGTGGCTTTATGGGATCTTTGCCACAGTGTTAGTCGCCCTGGTTGGCCTAACGTGGCTGGGAGAGAGTCAAGGTTTTACTGACAACGCCGGGCCTTCAGCAGCAGGCGCAGCGTATAGCGAAGCGGTGGCCACCGGCGGCTTCGTCGAAACGATAGCCCTCCGCTGGGATTTCTGGGTGAGCGAGGCGGTTTTTTTGGTCATCTTCCAAGGTGTCTTGACCTTCATTGCGTTCCTAGCGGGAATCCTTGCGGCGCGATCACAGGCTTTGTCGACCGGGGGAATGTCATCAGCAACCCTTCGGAGGCTTATGGGTTGGGGGTGGGGTTTGGGATTGGGGCTTCAGGTTCTTTTCGGGGGAATATGGTTGGGCAACATGCTCTCCAACTCTCCCTCCGCCGCACTGGAGTTAGCGGGGTTTTTTGGTGGGTTTCTCGCGGCCCCGGTTCTGAGCGCAGGCTATGTGGGGACGATGTTATGGCTAATCCGGGTCCGCCCACAATTCTTGGGCTGGTTGGGAGCAATGGGGCGGATGTCATTAACGGTGTACCTCTCACAATCGTTGCTTTTGAACCTAATATTTGGGGCGTGGGGCCTAGGCCTCTATGAAAACGTCCCGTATTGGTCCGCTGTTGTGATCAGCATGGGAGTAACGACCCTCTTAGCCTTGCTGGCGGTGTTGTGGCTCCGACGATTCCCTCAGGGACCAATGGAGAAGCTTCTCACCGGGTGGTCAAAACTATTTGTCCCTCGAACCACCGGAGCATCAACAAGGGCGCCAGATTCGTTGCCCTAAAGCTACTCACCATGAAGGTCGCAACGTGACCCCGTAAGGCCCTAATTCAGGTTGAGAGTCGGATTTCGAATGGGTCCCTCCTCTGGAGAAACCCGGTAGGACATTCGCTTGTCGGTGCCACGTGTGACGCATAGAGCAATCGCATGGACATTAACTGGGCCGCTGTTGCAGGGGCCACTCTTCTGGGCGTTGTGGTGGGGAACTTGTGGTTCAACCCCAGGACGTTTTTTCCGGTGTGGTGGAAAGCGATGGGGCGCGATCCTGACGAGAAGCCAGGCGGACCCAACATGGCAATCGTTCTTGGCGGGACGTTTGTCGCCATTTTTGTTCAGGCCCTGATCCTTGCCGCTGTCCTTTCCGCTCTGGTGGGTGCAAACGTGTGGACGGGGTTGGCGTTGGGCGCCCTGCTCGGAGTCCTCACCGCTGCCGTCACAGTGACCCACAAATTGTTTGGCGGGATGAGCCTGTGGGCCTGGTTAATGGAGGCAGGTTCTGACGTCGTGGGGCTTGCGCTCATGGGGCTCACAATCGGCCTTTTTCTTTAGGGAGTAGCTCCACAAAAATTCCGACACGCCCGGGTTGCGCGAATGCTCAGCCTGTGGGATAGTTTTGAAGGTTCAACACGTCAAACACTTGTGTTTGGCTCACTGCCAGGTTGTGCATAGGTTCGCTTTCGCGAATTCCCCTAGGCCGCAGGTAGAAGAACGCAACGTCATCGATAAAACCCCTCCACGGGAGCGATTCTGTGGTGTGGACAGTGCCCCGGCACTTCGAAGTGTGTTGACAGAAAAATAGTGGTGTGTGCAAAACGGTCCGAAAGGACTGGCTTGCCCTCGAAGCGCAAAACGAGAGTCTTGTGCGAGTAAGAAGAAAGAGATAATCATGGCGGGACAGAAAATCCGTATCCGACTGAAGTCCTACGACCACGCAGGTCTCGACGCTTCAGCCAAGAAGATTGTTGACACGGTCACCCGCGCAGGTGCAACTGTTGTTGGCCCTGTGCCTCTCCCCACGGAGAAGAACGTGATTGCTGTTATCCGCTCGCCGCACAAATACAAGGATTCACGCGAGCACTTCGAGAAGCGCACCCACAAGCGTCTGATCGACATCATTGACCCCACTCCCAAAGCAGTGGATTCCTTGATGCGCCTCGACCTCCCCGCTGACGTCAACATCGAAATTAAGCTTTAAGGAAGAAAGACATGTCTACTGTGACTGCAACAAGAGGGGTGTTGGGCATCAAGCTCGGCATGACTCAGGTGTGGGACGACAACAACTTGTTGATTCCTGTCACCGTTATTCAGGTTGCTCCCAACGTGGTAACCCAGATTCGTACCCAGGAAATCGATGGCTACGAAGCCATTCAGATTGCCTCTGGTGGAATTGATCCGCGGAAGGTGACCCAGCCGTTGAAGGGCCACTTCGAGAAGGCAGGGGTCACCCCTCGCCGTCACGTGACGGAGATTCGCACCAGCGACACGGCGAACTACACCGTGGGCCAGGAGCTCACCGCTGAGGTCTTCGAAGCCGGCCAGCTGGTCGACGTCGTTGGCACCAGCAAGGGCAAAGGATTCGCCGGTGTCATGAAGCGACACAACTTCAAGGGTGTATCCGCTTCGCACGGTTCGCACCGTAACCACCGTAAGCCTGGCTCGATCGGTGCCTCGTCCACGCCCTCGCGTGTGTTCAAGGGTATGCGGATGGCAGGGCGTATGGGCGGCGACCGCGTCACCGTCATGAACCTCGCTGTTCACTCGGTGAACGCCGAGCACGGCGTGCTGTTGATCAAGGGTGCCGTTCCCGGCGCCAAGGGTCGTCTGGTGTTTGTTCGTAACGCACGGAAGGGTTCCTAATCATGGCTACCTCCATTGACGTATTGGATCAGACCGGCAAGAAGTCCGGTTCCGTCGAGCTTCCCGCCGAAATGTTTGATGTGGTGACCAACATCCCACTCATGCACCAGGTCGTCGTTGCTCAGCTTGCTGCTGCCCGTCAAGGAACTCACAAGGTCAAGCACCGCGGTGAAGTTTCTGGCTCGGGTCGCAAGCCTTTCAAGCAGAAGGGAACAGGTCGTGCCCGTCAGGGTTCGATTCGCGCCCCGCAGCACCGTGGTGGTGGTGTCGTCCACGGCCCCGTGCCCCGCGACTATTCCCAGCGCACCCCCAAGAAGATGGTGGCCAAGGCTCTGCTCTCGGCTCTGTCTGACCGGGCACGCGCAGACCGCATCCACGTGGTGCAGGGCTTAGGGACCGAGAAGGCCCCATCGACGAAGGTGGCTGCCGCCCTCTTGGCTCAGACTGCACCAGGTTTCAACGTTCTCGTTGTGATCGGACGCGATGACAGCAACGGTCAGAAGAGTGTCCGCAACATACCCGGCATTCACTATGTTCACCCCGATCAGCTCAACGCATATGACGTGTTGAACTCGGATGACATTGTCTTCACCGCAGAGGCCTTCGCGACCTTTGTTGCTGAGAAGTCAGAAGCTAAGGGAGGCAAGTAATGACGATTCACCAAGCAGCCTGGAATAAAGACCCCCGGGACGTCGTCTTTCGCCCCGTCGTGAGCGAGAAGAGCTACACCCTGATTGATCAGGGAAAGTACACCTTTGAGGTTGATCCTCGTGCCACCAAGACCGAAATCAAACTCGCGATCGAGAAGATTTTCAAGGTCAAGGTTTCCGGAGTCAACACTCTCAACAAGACGGGCAAAACCCGTCGCACCAAGTTTGGAACAGGAAAGCGCAAAGACACCAAGCGTGCCATTGTCTCCCTGTCCGCTGGTTCCATCGATATCTTCACGGCTGTCGGCTAGGTAGGAAGTAGAACATGGCTATTCGTAAATACAAGCCGACGACCCCCGGTCGTCGTGGTTCTTCGGTTGCTGATTTCCAGGAAATCACCCGCAGCACCCCGGAGAAGTCTTTGCTTCGTCCCCTTCCCAAGACCGGTGGACGTAACAACCAGGGTCGAATCACGACCCGTCACATCGGTGGTGGCCACAAGCGCCAGTACCGCATCATTGATTTCCGCCGCAATGACAAAGATGGCGTGAACGCCAAGGTTGCTCACATCGAGTACGACCCCAACCGCACCGCACGCATTGCCTTGCTGCACTTTGTGGATGGAACCAAGCGTTACATCCTCGCGCCCAACAAGCTCAGCCAGGGCGACATCATCGAGTCTGGTCCCAGCGCTGACATCAAGCCAGGAAACAATTTGCCTTTGCGCAACATCCCCGTGGGAACGGTGATTCACGCGATCGAGCTTCGTCCCGGCGGCGGTGCCAAGATGGCTCGCTCCGCAGGAGCATCTGTCCGCCTGGTGGCCAAGGATGGCCCCAACGCGCAGCTGCGTTTGCCCTCTGGTGAAATCCGCAATGTTGACGCTCGCTGCCGCGCCACCATCGGTGAAGTCGGTAACGCAGAACAGGCAAACATCAACTGGGGTAAGGCCGGCCGTATGCGCTGGAAAGGTGTTCGCCCCACTGTCCGTGGTGTCGCCATGAACCCGGTCGACCACCCCCACGGTGGTGGTGAGGGAAAGACCTCTGGTGGTCGTCACCCCGTCAGCCCCTGGGGCCAGTCTGAAGGACGAACCCGTTCACGTAAGAAAGCCAGCAACAAACAAATTGTCCGTCGTCGCACTGTCGGCAAGAAGCGCTAGTAGGAGAGTTAGACATGCCTCGTAGTCTGAAAAAGGGACCCTTCGTTGACGAGCACCTCATGCAAAAGGTTGCGCGCCAAAACGAAGCCAGTACCAAGAACGTCATCAAGACGTGGTCACGTCGCTCCATGATTGTGCCCGCCATGCTTGGTCACACCATTGCCGTTCACGATGGACGCAAGCACATCCCTGTTTTTGTCACGGAAACCATGGTTGGTCACAAACTCGGCGAGTTTTCTCCAACCCGCACCTTCCGTGGTCACGAAAAAGACGACCGGAAAGGCCGTCGCCGCTAAGCGCGGGGACGAGGAGGAAAAGACATGGTTGAATCCATCGCCAAGGTGCGCAACATTCGCGTTACCCCCCAGAAAGCGCGGCGCATCGTGGACGTGATTCGGGGAAAGCAAGCCGCTGAAGCTCTTGCGGTCCTCAAGTTTGCCCCCCAGGCCGCAAGCGAGCCCGTGGCCAAACTCGTTGCGTCCGCTATGGCTAACGCCCGAGTGACTGCCGACAAGAATGGCGTTTTCCTGGACGACCAGGATCTGTTCATTGCCCGCGCCTTCGTGGACGAGGGAATCACGATGAAGCGCTTTCGTCCGCGCGCCCAAGGTCGGGCGTTCCGCATTCTCAAGCGCACCAGCCACATCACCGTGGTTCTGGCTACGCCCGACGAGGCTTCGGTTACCCCGGGCCGCAAGACACAGAAGGCTGGCAAGTAATGGGTCAGAAAGTACATCCATACGGCTTCCGTTTGGGGATCACCACCGACCACGTGTCGCGATGGTTCTCTGACTCGACCAAGAAGGGCCAGCGCTACTCCGATTTCGTGACCGAAGACATCCGCATTCGCGAGTTCTTGAAGAAGGAGCTCGACCGTGCAGGTATCGCTCGAATCGAAATCGAGCGCACCCGTGACCGTGTGCGCGTCGACATCCACTCCGCTCGACCCGGCATCGTAATTGGTCGCCGCGGTGCGGAAGCGGAGCGTATCCGCGCCGACTTGGAAACGATGACCAACAAGCAGATTCAGCTGAACATCCTCGAGGTGAAGAACCCCGAGAGCGAAGCTCAACTGGTTGCCCAGGGCATTGCTGAGCAGCTTGCCGGTCGCGTGGCGTTCCGTCGTGCGATGCGCAAGGGCCTCCAGGGCGCCCAGCGCGCTGGCGCCAAGGGAGTCCGTATCCAGGTTTCTGGTCGACTCGGTGGCGCTGAAATGAGCCGGTCCGAGTTCTATCGCGAAGGTCGCGTGCCGCTGCACACGCTTCGCGCCAACATTGACTACGGCTTCTACGAGGCCCGCACGACCTTCGGCCGCATTGGTGTGAAGGTCTGGATCTATAAGGGCGACATCACGAACAAGGAACTGGCGCGCGAGCAGGCTTCACAGCGCTCGCAGCGTCCAGACCGTGGTGGGCCAGCACGTCGTGGACCGGCTGGAGCTCCAGCCACTGAGGCAGCACCCGTTGCTGCAGGGGGAGCCGAGTAAGTATGTTGATTCCTCGCAAGGTCAAGTTCCGTAAGCAGCACCACCCCAAGCGCGGTGGGCACGCAACCGGTGGCACCACGGTGTCGTTTGGTGAGTACGGAATCCAGGCCATTACCAGCGCCTATGTCACCAACCGTCAGATTGAGTCAGCGCGTGTTGCGATGACCCGTCACATCAAGCGTGGTGGAAAAGTGTGGATTAACATCTACCCTGACCGTCCCTTGACCAAGAAGCCTGCAGAAACTCGCATGGGCAGCGGTAAGGGTTCGCCCGAGTGGTGGATCGCCAACGTCAAGCCAGGCCGCGTCCTCTTCGAGGTCGCCGGTGTTTCGGAAGAGTTGGCAAAGGAAGCGCTGACTCGCGCGATCCACAAGCTTCCCCTGAAAGCTCGCATCATCAAGCGTGAGGAGGGCATGTAATGTCTATCGGATCGAAAGAATTAGCTCCTCTTGAGCTAGACACCTTCGAAGACGAGCGTCTTTTGGACGAGCTTCGTCGCTCGAAAGAAGAGCTCTTCAACCTGCGCTTCCAGTCTGCAACTGGCCAGCTTGACAATCACGGACGCCTTCGCGCTATCAAGCGCGACATCGCCCGCATTTACACCGTTATTCGCGAGCGTGAACTGGGGATTCGGGCCACGCCTGCTCCCGTGGAGAAGGCTGCGAAGAAGACGACCAAGAAGAGCGAAAAGGCCGTAGAGCCTGAAGCAACTGAGGAGAGTGCATAATGGCCGCCGATGTGAAGAAGGGCCATGAGTCCTCTGAGCGTGATATCCGCGACGCGGATGCCCGCGGGTACCGCAAGGTCCGCCGGGGATACGTCACCAGCGACAAGATGGATAAGACCATCGTCGTTGAGGTCGAAGACCGGGTGAAGCACCCCTTGTACGGCAAGGTGGTGCGTCGCTCCTCCAAGGTCAAGGCTCACGATGAAACCAACTCCGCGGGAATCGGTGACCTCGTTGTCATCACCGAGACCCGTCCGCTCTCTGCCACCAAGCGGTGGCGTCTAGTCAACATCGTTGAGAAGGCGAAGTAACCCATGATTCAGCAAGAATCCCGAGTCAAGGTAGCTGACAACACCGGTGCCAAAGAACTTTTGGCTATCCGTGTGTTGGGTGGCTCCGGGCGCCGTTATGCGGGAATCGGTGACATCATTGTCGCCACTGTCAAAGACGCAATTCCTGGCGGTAACGTCAAGAAGGGTGAGGTCGTCAAGGCCGTCATCGTGCGCACCGTGAAAGAGACCCGTCGTGCAGATGGGTCTTACATCAAGTTCGATGAGAACGCAGCGGTCCTGATCAAGAGCAAAGAAGGTGAGCCACGCGGAACCCGTATTTTCGGACCCGTGGGTCGTGAATTGCGCGACAAGCGCTTCATGAAGATCATCTCGTTGGCACCGGAGGTTATCTAACCATGGCAAAAATTAAGAAGGGTGACCTGGTTCAGGTCATCACCGGCGCGAGTGAAGCTCGTGGCGGAGACAAAGGTAAGCAGGGCGAGGTCATCGAGGTTTTCGCTGAGCGCAACCGCGTTCTGGTCGAAGGCGTGAACTACGTCACCAAGCACACCCGCGTGGGCCAGAGCCAGCGCGGCGGAAAGACCGGTGGGAAAGAAACCATGGAGGCGCCGATTCACATTTCGAACGTCGCCCTGGTCGACCCCAAGACCAAGAAGCCCACTCGCGTGGGGTACAAGACCATCACCGTCGAAAAGCGCGGTGTCACGAAGCAGGTGCGCGTGCGCATTTCCAAGAAGTCAGGAGAAGAGCTCTAATGGCAACAGCTACTGCCCCGAGCACTTCGAGTGTTCCTCGCCTGAAGGCGATTTATCGCAACGAGATCGTTCCGGCGCTGAAGGAGGAGTTCGGGTTCACGAACCCTCACCAGGTGCCAGGGATCGTCAAGGTTGTTGTCAACACCGGTGTTGGTGAAGCAGCACGTGACTCCAAGGTCATTGAGGGCGCTATCAAGGATCTGACCGCGATTACCGGTCAGAAGCCCGTCGTCACCAACGCCAAAGTATCCATCGCTCAGTTCAAGCTGCGCGAGGGAATGCCCATTGGCGCCCACGTCACCATGCGCGGTAACCGCGCATGGGAGTTTCTGGACCGCCTCATCAACCTGGCGTTGCCTCGCATCCGCGATTTCCGCGGGATGAGCGACCGTCAGTTTGATGGCAACGGCAACTACACCTTTGGTATCACCGAGCAGTCGGTATTCCACGAGATCAACCAGGACAAGATCGATCGCGTTCGCGGTTTTGACATCACTATTGTCACGACCGCCAAGAACGACGACGAAGGTCGCGCCCTGTTGCGCTCTCTAGGGTTCCCCTTTGCTAGCAAGAAACCAACCGAGGGCTCCTAGCCCCTAACTAACTAGGTCGGCAAGGGTGTCCCCGAGTCGAAACCAGTTCGAGAAAAGAGAAACACCATGACAATGACAGATCCGGTCGCAGACATGCTGACCAGACTGCGCAATGCGAATCAGGCGCACCACGACACTGTGTCGATGCCAAATTCCAAGCTGAAGACGAACATCGCTGAGATCCTCAAAGCTCAGGGTTACATCGCGGACTGGAAGTTGGAAGAAGCTCGAGTGGGTAAGACACTGACGTTGGATCTGAAATATGGACCCAGCCGCGAACGCTCCATCGTGGGCATCAAGCGCGTGTCTAAGCCAGGTCTTCGCGTCTATGCAAAGTCTTCTGAGATTCCCAAGGTTCACGGCGGGTTGGGCGTAGCAATTTTGTCGACGTCTTCCGGCCTGTTGACCGACCGTCAGGCAACCAAGAAAGGCGTGGGTGGGGAAGTCCTCGCCTACGTGTGGTAGCCCTGATGTCACGTATTGGACGCATGCCCATTGATATTCCCACTGGCGTCACCGTCAGCATTCAGGGACAAGATGTCGCGGTGAAAGGCCCCAAAGGGGAGCTTTCTTTGCGCGTCAAGGAGCCCATTGTTGCCACCATGGCGGAAAACCAGGTCCTCGTCACTCGACCCAACGACGAACGCGAATCGCGCTCGCTGCACGGCCTGACGAGAACCCTCATCAGCAACCAGATTATTGGTGTGACTGAGGGTTATAAGAAGTCACTCCAGATTGTGGGAACGGGTTACCGGATCGCTGCGAAGGGCGAGGGCGTGGAATTGCAGCTCGGTTTCTCGCACCCCGTATCGGTTGACCCGCCCGCAGGGATCACCTTCACGATTGAGGGCAACGACAAGCTCACCGTGAGCGGTATTGACAAGCAAGCTGTCGGTGAAGTTGCTGCCAACATCCGCAAGTTGCGCAAACCAGAGCCTTACAAGGGCAAGGGTGTGCGTTACGAGGGTGAGCAGGTTCGTCGCAAGGCTGGAAAGGCTGGTAAGTAGAGATGGCTTTCGTTAGAGGTAAGAGCCGTTCTGCGGCCAGAGATCGTCGCCACACCAGGCTTCGTAAGAAAATTGTTGGCACGGCTACCCAGCCGCGCTTAGTCGTGACGCGTTCTGCGCGTCACCTCTTTGTTCAGGTTGTGGATGACGCTATCGGTCACACGGTTGCCTCCGCTTCCACCATGGAGCCTGATTTCAGGTCATCCAAGGCCGACAAGACCGACAAAGCCAAGTCGATTGGCAAGCTGATCGCCGAGCGCGCAAAGAAGGCAGGGGTTGTCGCCGTGGTCTTTGACCGTGGCGGGAACCGTTATGCCGGACGAGTAGCAGCTGTCGCGGAAAGCGCCAGAGAGAGTGGATTGAAACTGTGAGCGAAGAAGTTAAGGACGCTGCTGTGAGCGAAGCTCCTGCGGCCACGGCGCCTGCAACGGACATCACGAACGAGCCTCGCGAGGCCCGTCGTGGGAGCCGTGAGCGTGCACCCGGAGCCAGGGATCGCGGAGCCAGAGACACCGAGAAGAGCCAGTTCCTCGAGCGCGTTGTCACCATCAACCGTGTTTCTAAGGTGGTTAAGGGTGGACGTCGCTTCAGCTTTACCGCCCTGGTTGTTGTTGGCGATGGTAACGGAATGGTCGGGGTTGGCTACGGCAAAGCCCGCGAAGTTCCCACCGCTATCTCTAAGGGTGTCGAGGACGCGAAGAAGAACTTCTTCAAAGTCCCCCGCGTTGCCCAGACAATCCCCCACCCCGTCCAGGGTGAGGCGGCGGCGGGTGTCGTGCTGTTGAGGCCGGCGACTCCCGGTACCGGTGTTATCGCCGGTGGCCCCGTTCGCGCTGTTCTCGAGTGTGCTGGTATCCACGACGTGCTGAGCAAGTCGCTGGGCTCTTCCAACACCCTCAACATCGTCCACGCCACCGTGGCAGCACTCAAGATGCTCGAAGAGCCTCGTGCCGTTGCTGCCCGCCGTGGTGCCGAATTTGAAGATATTGCTCCTGCCCACTTGGTTCGCGCCGAGATTGACGCAGCGGCAGCAGTGAAGGCTGGTGCGTAATGGCTAAGCAGCTCAAAATCACCCAGATCAAATCGAAGATCAGTGAAAAGCAGAACATGCGTGACACCCTTCGGAGCCTGGGTTTGAGAAGGATCGGCGCTTCCGTCGTCCGTGAAGACACACCTGTCAACCGCGGGTATGTGCGCACCGTCGCACACCTGGTGAAGGTCGAGGAGATTGACTAATGGCTGAAGAGAAGAAGCCAGCGGCAAAGCCCGCTGCAAAGAAGCCCGCCGCAAAGCCCGCGGCAGCAAAAGCACCGGCGAAAAAGCCAGCTGCAGGCGCTGCGAAGGCTCCCGCTGCCAAGGCTGCCCCTGCTAAGAAGCCAGCGGCTGCTGTTAAGGCTCCTGCAGCAAAAGCTCCGGCTGCTAAGACCGCAGCCGCTAAGGCACCTGCTGCCAAAGCTCCCGCTGCGAAGGCCGTTCCTGCCGCAAAGGCAGAGGCTGCTCCGCCTGCAGTCGCCGTAGAAAAGAAGGCACCTGCTGCGGCTAAGAAGCCCGCAGCCAAGAAGGCGCCTGCTGAAAAGGTGTCTCGACCCGGTGTGGTGAAACTTCACCACTTGCGTCCCGCTCCTGGAGCCAAGAAAGCCAAAACCCGCGTGGGTCGTGGTGAAGCGTCCAAGGGTAAGACCGCTGGTCGTGGAACAAAAGGCACCCAGGCCCGTTACCAGGTTCGTCCCGGTTTCGAAGGTGGCCAGTTGACCTCCGTCATGCGCACGCCGAAGCTCCGTGGTTTCACGAACCCCTTCCGGGTGGAGTATCAGGTAGTGAACGTCGGTCGCCTCAGCGAGCTCTACCCCAAGGGTGGAGATGTCACTATTGCTGATCTGGTTGCCAAAGGCGCCGTTCGCAAGAATGAAAAGGTCAAGGTATTGGCCGATGGCGACCTTAGTGTCGCCCTCACGGTGAGCGTCGACAAAGTGTCGAAGCAAGCCGCGGAGAAAATCGTCAAAGCCGGCGGTTCCGTCAAGGAGTAGGTGTGATTCCCGGTGGGGTAGCTGTGAAGGCTTTTCCACCGGGTCCACCCAGCCGGTAAGCTCGTTCACACGTGCCGCCTGGCACGACCCAGGAGGATGATGTGTTTAGTTCTATAGGGAGAATCTTCAAGACTCCCGACCTGAGAAGGAAAGTTCTCTTCACTCTGGCCGTCATCGGAATTTTCCGTTTGGGCTCTTTCATCCCCGCCCCTTTCGTCGACTACCGCAACGTTCAGCAGTGTCTTGCAGGGACGGGCAACACCGCTGGACTCTACGAACTCATTAACCTTTTCAGCGGCGGAGCCCTGCTGCAGCTGTCTATTTTTGCCCTCGGGATTATGCCCTACATCACGGCATCAATCATCACCCAGCTGCTACGCGTTGTTATTCCTCACTTTGAGGCTCTTCACAAAGAGGGTCAAGCAGGCCAAAGCAAGCTGACCCAGTACACCCGCTACCTCACTATTGGTCTGGCTCTGCTGCAGTCGACCACCTTGATCACGGTCGCGCGAAGCGGCGCAATGTTTGGCAACTCCGGCGGCCCTGCGTGTAACCAACTCTTGGCCAACGACGCCTGGTACGCCATCATGCTGATGGTAATCACCATGACGGCCGGAACCGGCCTCATTATGTGGCTTGGTGAAATGATTACCGAACGCGGGGTCGGCAACGGAATGTCGCTTCTGATTTTTGTCTCGATTGCCGCCGTCTTCCCCAGTTCGCTCTGGGCAATTGCTCAGACCAATGGCTCAACCATCTTCGTCATCGTGGTAGCTGTGGGAATTGTCATCATGGGCCTTGTCGTCTTTGTAGAGCAATCCCAGCGTCGTGTCCCGGTCCAGTACGCCAAGCGGATGGTGGGTCGCCGCACCTATGGCGGGACCAACACATATATCCCCATCAAAGTGAACATGGCCGGTGTAATCCCGGTGATTTTCGCCTCGTCCCTGTTGTACCTCCCTGCTTTGCTCGCACAGTTCAACACCACGGGTGCCGATGGAACAGCCCCTGCCTGGGTAATCTGGATTCAAAACAACCTGACCTCAGGAGATAACCCGCTCTACATGGCGGTCTACTTCTTGCTGATTGTGGGCTTCACCTACTTCTATGTCGCCATTATCTTCAACCCTGAAGAGGTTGCCGACAACATGAAGCGCTATGGCGGGTTCATCCCCGGTATCCGTGCAGGTCGCCCCACCGCCGAGTACCTCGACTATGTATTGACCAGAATCACGCTCCCGGGATCGCTGTATTTGGGTCTCGTGGCGCTGATTCCTTTGATTGCTCTGGCAACGGTGAATGCCAACCAAAACTTCCCCTTCGGTGGCGCCAGCATCTTGATCATTGTGGGTGTCGGGCTGGATACGGTCAAGCAAATCGATGCTCAGCTGCAACAGCGCCGTTACGAGGGCTTGCTCAAGTGACCTCTGGCACCCGACTTCTCCTGATCGGTCCTCCGGGCGCGGGGAAGGGCACTCAAGCATTGGAGCTCTCTCACGCCTTTGGGGTGCCGGCAATATCCACCGGAGATATTTTTCGCCACAACGTGAAGAATGAAACGCCCCTGGGCCTTCAGGCCAAAGCTTTTATGGACGCAGGAGATAACGTTCCTGACTCCCTGACAAATGACCTCATCACCGACCGATTGGCAGAGCCAGACTGCACGGGTGGCTTTCTTCTAGATGGGTACCCCCGGACACCGGATCAGGTTCGACACCTTGATGATTTCTTGGCTAGTCATGACACCGCGCTGGATGTCGTGGTGCAGTTGGTGGCAGACCCAAATGTCGTTGTAGAGCGTCTTCGTTTACGAGCCATTGATCAGGGCAGAAGCGATGATGACGAGAGTGTTGTCCGCCATCGCCTCGATGTTTATCTTGCCCAGACGGCTCCACTGATCGATATTTTCACGAGTCGAGGCTTGGTCGCACCGATTGATGGGATTGGCGACATCCCGGAGGTCACCAGCCGAATTATGGCCGCTCTCACCGCTCGCGGGATTAACGCTTCCTAAGTTCCAACGGGGACTTGTGCCCGGGGGCAAGCGGGCCTAGGATAGGACATTGGTGTCAAAAAGGCTGTACAAGCTTTTCTGCCCACAACGCATGACCAGTGCACATTCGCTACAACAAGACATGAGGCTATGGCCAACAAAGACGGCGTCATTGAAATCGAAGGCTCGGTAGTTGAGGCCCTTCCCAATGCAATGTTCCGCGTGGAGTTGACCAACGGTCACAAGGTTCTTGCCCACATTTCGGGGAAAATGCGTCAGCATTACATCCGGATTTTGCCTGAAGACAAGGTAATTGTGGAGCTCAGTCCTTATGATCTCAGCCGTGGCCGCATCGTCTACCGCTACAAATAAGCACTGGGTAAGGAACGGCCCGGGGATCCACTCGGGCACGAGGCCAGCGATACGAAGGAAAAAACATGAAGGTCAGCGCCAGTGTTAAGACCATGTGCGACAAATGCAAAGTCATTCGTCGCCATGGAAAAGTCATGGTGATTTGCGAAAATCCCCGTCACAAACAGCGTCAAGGCTAACAACTCAACACACCACCAGCAGGATCGAGATCCCGTCTTTGACGGAGGACTCCTCGGGGAGAGGCCCGAGCACAGATTCTGCTCCACACCTCTCACAGCACCAGGAGAAATGACATGGCACGTCTTGCCGGAGTCGATATTCCCCGCGAAAAGCGGGTCGAAATCGCCCTTACCTACATCTACGGAGTCGGTCGTACCCGCTCGAAGCAAACGCTCGAGGCTACCGGGATTGACCCCAACATCCGCGTCAAGGATTTGACGGACGACCAGCTGCTGAAGCTGCGTGAGCACATCGAAGGAACTTTCCAGGTTGAGGGTGACCTCCGCCGCGAAGTAACCGCTGATATTCGCCGCAAGGTAGAAATCGGTAGCTACCAAGGAATCCGCCACCGCCGCGGACTCCCCGTGAGAGGTCAGCGCACGAAGACCAACGCTCGCACCCGTAAAGGCCCCAAGCGCACTGTGGCCGGCAAGAAAAAGGCCGCGTAGGCCTCGCTCGTCCACCCCTCAGACTAAGAACGACGGAGAAAAATCATGGCAGCACCTAAAGCCGCGGCCCGTAAGCCCAGGCGCAAGACCAAGAAGAACATTGCTGTGGGCCAGGCTCACATCAAGTCCACCTTCAACAACACCATCGTCTCGATCACGGACCCTTCGGGTGCCGTTATCTCCTGGGCCTCCTCGGGTGGCGTGGGATTCAAGGGCTCGCGTAAGTCAACCCCCTATGCCGCACAGCTGGCCGCAGAATCTGCTGCCCGCCAGGCGCAGGAGCACGGCATGAAGAAGGTCGAAGTTTTCGTCAAGGGACCGGGCTCCGGTCGTGAGACAGCGATTCGTTCACTCCAGGCCGCAGGCCTGGAGGTGGGCTCGATTACCGATGTGACGCCTCAGGCACACAATGGTTGCCGTCCGCCCAAACGTCGCCGCGTTTAGTTAGGAGTTGACCCTGGTAAGACAGGAGTCAACCCCACCCCTCCACAACCCCATAGTTAGTACGGCCAAGGCCGGCCCTCAATCAAGTGTCATATAGCGGACACTTAGCCGAAAGGAAACACCAGTGCTCATTGCACAGCGCCCCACCCTGACAGAAGAAACCCTCTCCGAATTCCGCTCAGCCTTTGTGATTGAGCCCCTTGAACCAGGCTTCGGTTACACGCTGGGTAACTCCATGCGTCGCACTCTCCTTTCCTCCATCCCCGGCGCCGCCGTGACCAGCATCCGTATCGATGGTGTGCTGCACGAGTTCTCGACCTTGGAGGGTGTCAAGGAGGACGTCACCGAGATCATCTTGAACATCAAGAACCTCGTTGTCTCCAGCGAACACGACGAGCCCATCACCGCTTACCTGCGTAAGACCGGATCTGGCGCGGTGACCGCTGCTGATATCCAGGCTCCTGCTGGCGTTGAGGTCCACAACCCCGAACTTCACATTGCCACGTTGAACGACAAGGCAAGCTTCGAACTCGAGCTCACCATTGAGCGCGGTCGCGGCTATGTCTCTTCCGTCCAGAACCGCAACGAGTATGCCGAGGCCGGCCAGATTCCGATCGACTCGATCTACTCACCCGTTTTGAAGGTGACCTACCGCGTCGAGGCGACTCGTGCCGGAGAGCGAACTGACTTCGACCGCCTCGTGGTGGACGTCGAGACCAAGCCTTCGATGAGCCCCCGTGATGCGGTTGCTTCTTCTGGTCGCACACTGGTCGAGTTGTTTGGACTTGCCCGCGACCTGAACGCCGAGGCCGAGGGTATTGAGATTGGTCCAGCGCCGGTAGAGGTTGTTCTCTCCAGCGAAATGGCCATGCCCATCGAGAGCCTTGACCTCACTGTTCGCAGCTACAACTGCTTGAAGCGCGAAGGCATCAACAATGTGAGCGAGTTGATGGCCCTGTCCGAGCACCAGCTGATGAACATCCGTAACTTCGGTCAGAAGTCTGTGGACGAAGTCCGCGACAAGCTCATCGAAATGGGCCTCTCGCTCAAAGACCCCATCCCCGGCTTTGATGGTTCCGCTTTTTACAGCGGGCTTGAAGAAGGCGAAGAGTACTAAATCCCAGTGGGGACTCCCCGCTGAATAGCCCTGTGAAAGACGGAAGAGAACACAACAATGCCTAAGCCCACTAAAGGACCCCGCCTCGGAGGCGGACCTGCTCACGAGCGTTTGATGTTGGCAAACCTTGCCACCGCTTTGTTTACCCACGGTCGCATTCAGACCACGGAAACCCGAGCAAAGCGTCTTCGCCCCCTCGCCGAGAGGCTGGTTACCTTCGCAAAGCGCGGCGACCTTCACGCTCGCCGTCGGGTCATGACGATCATTCGCGACAAGTCCGCAGTCCACAAGTTGTTCATGGAAATTGCCCCTCAGGTCGATAAGCGTGAAGGCGGTTACACCCGCATCATCAAGACCGGTTACCGCAAGGGCGACAACGCCTCGATGGCGGTCATCGAACTGGTTTTGGAGCCGGTGAACCCCAAGCCCAAGACGAAGAAGGCAAAGCCTGAGGAAGCGAAGGCTGCTCCCGCTCCCGAGGTCGTTGAAGAAGTAACCGAGGTTGTCGAAGACACCACGGCTCCTGAATCAGCAGAGGCAACGGAATCTGTTGAGGTCGCCGTAGACGCACCCGAGGACGCTGCCCCTGAAGAGGCCGCAGCGGAAGAGGTTGCTGTGGAAGAAGCTGCTGCACCTGCTGAAGAAGCCTTGGAAGAGCCCGCCGAAGAAGCAAAATAGAACATCACTGAGGCACCCAGTCTCCGGGCTGGGTGCCTCAGTTTTTTCATGGTGACCCCGTTTTAGAATGAGGGGGTGACGAGAGAGTCAGCACCCGTGAGCCACGAAGGGCGATGGGTTGCGCGTTTCCTCGGTGTCACGGCATTGGCTGGGGTTTCCGCTGTTCTCGCCCACCTGCTTGCTGGTGGCGCCATTGCTTCGTCCTTAGGCTTTTTCCTAGGGGTTGTCAGCTCTGCACTCATCGCGATGATCGTTCTTTATCGACCGGGTTTTTTCCGCACTGCGCTCGCTATGGTTGCGGGGCAATACTCGTTCCATATTTTCCTGGGCGTGGGAGCTTCGAATCCCCATCAGCACCACGTGGTCGCTCCCCTAGTGGGGCTAGAGCCTGAAGTCTCGATGGGTGTTGCCCACCTTGTGGCGGCAGCGAGTGCGGCAGTTGTGGTGGCAGGCGCAGATCGCGCCCTCCGGGTTCTCGCACACCTCATCATTGCTCTGAGCTTGCCCGCGCGGTTGCTGATGAGACCCACGCTGGTTGTGGTCAAAGAAACTACCCGCGCCCCGCGCAGCTTCCTTCTGGTTCGTCGCCTGGTTTCGACAGAGCCCGTGGGAAGCCTGGGCCTGCGCGGCCCACCTGCTTTCGTCTGACTCTTCCCTAACGCAGGACCGCTCTGGTTCTGCGTGGCGCACTGTTGCGCAGAGTGATCAACGAAAGAAGAAGATATGTTTTCCAGAACCCAAAAAACGGGGCTTGTCGCCCTGGTTGCAACCCTTGGCTTGCTCGCCACAGGCTGCACAAATTCTGCAGGGGTGACCGTCACCGACCCGTGGATCAAAGCCACGAATACATCGATGACGGCCGTTTTTGCCACCCTCACAAACGAGGGATCACAGGATGTGAGCTTGGTGGGCGCTACTGCTGAGTTTGCACCCATGCTAGAAATCCACGAGGTAGTCGATGGCGTGATGCGTGAGAAAACTGGCGGGGTTGTCATTCCTGCTGGCGAAAGCATCAGCCTTGAGCCCGGGGGAGATCACATCATGTTGATGGGGCTCACCTCAGAGATTTCTGCCGGCGAAACGGTCACGGTCGAGATTGAATTCTCTGATGGAACGAGGGAAGTTTTTGATGTGTTGGTGAAGAACTACACCGGCGCAAACGAAGACTACGACCCTGGCCACTCCGATGAGATGGAGATGGGCTAAGTGTCACCCGAGCACCAGCTGAGTCGCCGGGCATTGCTCGGTGGCTCGGCCGCCACGCTGGGTGTTGCAGCTCTGGGGTTTGCCGGGGGCGCTATCGCTCGCCCCGCAGACCGGGGAGGAGCGGTTGGGCGAGAGACACGGCCGTTTTACGGTGCTCACCAAACCGGCCTTGTTGTTCCCCCCGCCGCTCATGCGAGGTTCCTCATCTGGGATTTACACCCCGGCATGCGGCGAGCAGACCTGGTGCGGATGATGAAAGTGGTCACCGACGATGCGGCCAGGTTGACTCAAGGCAGGGCCCCGCTCGCTGATGCGGAACCGGAGCTCACCACCGTTCCAGCAGAAGCGACGGTGACCGTCGGATTTGGGCAGAAGTTTGTCCGGATTGGGGGTGGGTCCAGAGCGGTGCCTGCGTGGCTTCGACCCGTTCCCGCCTATGACATGGATCGACTAGAGCCTGAATACACGGGCGGGGATTTCATGGTTCTGGTTCAATCCAATGACCCTGTGACGGTGTCGCATGCCGGTCGAGTCTTTGTCCGCCAGCTGGAGCCTTTCGGTGTCTTGAAAAACACCCAAGACGGTTTTCGGCGCGCTGCTGGGAGCGTCCCAGATGGTCACACCATGCGCAACCTGTTTGGCCAGGTTGATGGCACCAATACCCCGCGTCCGGGGACACCCGAGTATGCCAAGGCAGTGTGGGGGGAGGGTCGCTCATGGGAGCAACCGGACTGGCTTGCCGGTGGCACGGGTTACGCCCTGCGCAGAGTGAGGATGGACTTAGATGCCTGGGATACGGTGGATCGACCCGACCGGGAAAAGTCGATTGGTCGAACCCTTGATACTGGCGCCCCCCTTACCGGCGGTGGAGAATTTGATGCTCCCGATTTTGAGGCACGAAACGTGGTGGGTTTGCCGGTCATTCCTGATTTTTCCCACATGAAAAGGGCGAGAGCAACCAATGATGATGAGGTATTCGCCAGACGCGGATACAACTATGACACTGCAGGAGGGGAGCGGGCGGATGCAGGATTGCTTTTTGAAATTCTGGCGTGGGACGTCGCCCGCCAATACGTGCCCGTGCAGGACCGGCTTGCCACCTTGGACATGATGAACTTGTGGACGACCCCCGTGGGATCGTCGGTTTTTGCCTTGCCTCCGGGCTGTGAAGCCGGGGGATATCTTGGGGAGACGCTCGTGGGATAGCTCGCACTGTTTACACTGGCACTCGTGACTACCCGATTACGAATTCACTGTGCCTATCTGGGCACGGAGTATTCGGGCTGGGCAAAACAGACCCGCCTCACCACGATTCAGGGCGAGCTGGAGCACGCCCTAGCAACGGTGTTGCGAGTCCCTCGGAAAGAAATTTCCACGATTGTTGCCGGTCGCACTGATTCGGGGGTTCATGCAATCGGCCAGGTCGCCCATGCAGAGCTTGCCGATTCTGTCGTGCTGACCCCCTCAGCGTTGACGCTGTTGGCCAAGAGGGTCAACGGGGCTTTGCGAACCGACGCCATCGTTGTCCATTCGATAGATCGAGCGCCCGAGGGCTTTAATGCGCGTTTTTCTGCTCTTGCCAGGAATTACGAGTATCGGCTTGCCGACCGCAGGGCGCAGAAAAACCCCCTCAAGCGAGACATCACAGCTGTGACGGCTTACGACTTGGATGTGGCGGCCATGAGCGACACTGGTCAAGCCTTGCTGGGGCTACATGATTTTCAGGCTTTTTGCCGTCCGCGGGCTGGTGCAACCACCATTCGCACTCTTCAGCGCTTCGACTGGCAGCGAGATAGCGAGGGGGTGTTGGTGGCGCAGCTTTCTGCCGATGCTTTTTGCCATTCCATGATTCGGTCATTGGTGGGCTCCTGTGTGGCGGCGGGAAGAGGGACAATGACTATTCCTGGAGTCCTAGCCGCGCGGGAAAAAGGAAAAAGAACGAGCGAGTGGGTGACGATGCCAGCCAAGGGTTTGACTCTTGTATCGGTGACGTATCCCCCCGATGATGAACTGTTGGGTCGGGCCGAAGGTACCCGCCAGCGAAGAGGCATTCCAGCGGATTGACCGGCCCCAGAATCTGCTCTAAGGTAGGAACTTGGTGCCAATCGCCGATTGTGTGCCAGGTTGAGCCCTCCACCGGGAGGTTCTGATACAGAACACCCACGGAGCGGGATTCACGAACACCTCGAACCGCATAGGAATGTCGCATGACGCGCACCTTTTCGCCCAAGCCCGCTGATGTTCAGCGCGAGTGGCTCATTATTGATGCCACGAACGTTGTTCTGGGCCGCCTCGCTTCCCACACCGCAGCCTTGCTGCGCGGAAAGCACAAGCCCACCTTCGCACCCCACATGGACATGGGCGACCACGTCATCATTGTGAACGCCGACAAGGTGGTCTTGACCGGATCTAAGCTGACCCAAAAGGTGGCGTATCGCCACTCGGGTTACCCCGGTGGACTCACCGGAGTGACCTACGACAAGCTCATGGAGACGAACCCCATTCGTGCCGTGGAAAAAGCTATTCGCGGCATGTTGCCCAAGAACACCTTGGGTCGTGACCAGATGGCCAAGCTCAAGGTCTACACCGGGGACGCCCATCCTCACCAGGCTCAGATGCCTAAGCCCTACTCTCTCGACCAGATCGCGCAGTAGCGCAGAAGCTAAGGACACTCATCGTGGCTAACTCAGAAGAAACACAAGACTCCGCTGTGGAAGCAGAAGCTCCCACCTCATTCAGCACCGAAACGCCTGTCACGGCTGCGGTTGCCGAAAAGAAGCCCCGCAAGCCGCTCACGGTTGGTGGGCACGCTGTAGGTCGACGCAAGCAGGCCATTGCCCGCGTGCGCTTGGTTCCAGGTTCTGGTTCCTACGTCGTCAACGGTCGCACCCTCGAAGAGTACTTCCCCAACAAGCTTCACCAGCAGCTCATCAACGACCCGTTCACGGTCTTGGAGCTCGGTGGCAGCTATGACGTGATTGCCCGCATCACCGGTGGTGGACCCTCCGGTCAGGCTGGCGCTTTGCGGTTGGGAATTGCTCGTTCCTTGAACCAGATTGACGAAGAGAACAACCGCGCCACGCTCAAGAAGTCGGGCTTCCTGTCACGGGATGCCCGCGTGAAGGAGCGTAAGAAGGCTGGTCTTAAGAAGGCTCGTAAGGCTCCTCAGTACTCGAAGCGTTAATCGCGTCCCCACCACATGGGTCGCATTTTTGGCACCGACGGGGTCCGGGGGCTCGCAAACCGCGAGCTCACGGCAGATATGGTCGTGCGCTTGTGTCAGAGTGCTGCTTTGGTGCTCACCAAAGGGCGCCACGCTGACGAGCTCAAGGCTGAAGGGCGCCGTCCCATGGCCGTTATGGCGAGAGACCCCAGAATTTCTGGTGAATTTCTCGGCGCAGCGGTCGCTGCGGGACTCGCAAGCTCCGGTATTGATGTCTACGACGCAGGCGTCATCCCCACCCCGGCGGCAGCATTTTTGGTTCGAGAAGGTGGCTTTGACTTTGGTGTGATGGTGTCTGCTTCCCATAACCCCGCGCCGGATAACGGAATCAAGTTCTTTTCGTTTGGCGGGACCAAGCTGCCCGATGAGGTCGAAGACCGCATCGAAGAAATGATGCACGAGCCGGCCCTCGCCCCCACCGGCGGGGATGTTGGGCGAATCCAGCGCTTCGCTGATGCGGAAGACCGTTATGTTTTGCATCTGCTTCAGACACTGGACCAAGACCTCGACGGGCTCCATATTGTGCTCGATTGCGCCAACGGCGCTGCCTCGGGCATTGCTCCCCGCGTGTTTCAAAGAGCCGGTGCCACTATCACGGTGATCGGGAACGAGCCCGACGGTTTGAACATTAATGAGGGTTGTGGGTCGACCCACTTAGAAAAGTTACAAGAAAAGGTTCTCGAGGTGGGGGCTGATTTCGGCATCGCCCACGATGGGGATGCCGATCGCGCGCTCGCCGTCGATCACACGGGTCGGGTCGTTGATGGCGACCAGATTATGGCGATTCTTGCTATCTCGATGAAAGAGGCAGGAACTCTCGCTCAGGAGACTTTGGTCACGACGGTGATGTCTAACATGGGGTTGCGCACCGGCATGGCGGAGCACAACATCACGGTGAAAGAAACCGCTGTGGGGGATCGCTACGTACTGGAAGAGCTCGATCGAAGTGGCGCAAGCCTGGGTGGGGAACAATCCGGTCACGTCATCCTCACGGAGCATTCGACCACGGGGGATGGAATACTCACAGGCCTTCACTTAGCACGGGAAGTCCATCGGACAGGTCGCTCTTTAGCGGAGCTTGCGGATCAGATCGAGATTTTCCCCCAAGTGCTCGTGAACGTTGCTGGCGTAGACCGCGCTGCTTTTGCTGCCCAACCGCTGGTACATGCGGCTATTGCCGCTGCTGCGGAGGAACTCGGCGACTCAGGCCGCGTGATGGTTCGGCCCTCGGGAACAGAAGCGTTGATTCGGGTCATGGTGGAAGCTAGCGATGTCGCCACGGCGGAGCGAATAGCGGAATCCGTGGCAGCGGTAATTTCGCGGGAGCTCGCGCTGAGCTAGGTCTTTCTCAGCAGAACCGTGTTAATCCGATGATCTGATTCCTTACGCAGGATGAGCGAGGCTCGAGGCCTGGTGGGCAGAATGTTTTCCAGCAGGTTGGGCTCGTTGATCTCCCGCCAAATCCGCCGCGCTTCTTCCCTGGCTTCGGGCTCTACCAAGGCGGCGTATTTGTGGAAGTAGCTTCGGGGGTCGCTGAAGGCACCCTGTTGCAACTGGACGAAGCGTTCTTCATACCACCGGGCGATATCTCCGGTTCGCGCATCGACATATATCCCGAAATCGAAGAGATCACTAATAGCGAGGGCTGAATTTGTCGCCGGGGGCGCAAGAACGTTTAGCCCTTCGATGATGACGATATCGGGGGACTCAACCGGGAGGCTCTCGCCCTCGACACGGTCATAAACCAGGTGGGAATACACCGGAGCGCTCACAGGGGAGACTCCGCTTTTGAGTTGAGAAACAAACCTCAAGAGCGCCCGACGATCGTAGCTTTCGGGGAATCCTTTGCGCTCTAAAATTCCGTCTTTGGTCAGTTGCTTGAGAGGTAAAAGGAAACCATCGGTGGCAATAAGAGCAACCTTCGGAGTCTCGGGGTTTCGCGAAAGAAGTTCTGCCAACACCCGGGACGTCGTTGATTTTCCGACCGCCACACTGCCGGCAACCCCAATGATGAAGGGGGTGTGGGACATGTTTTCGCCCAAGAACTGACGGGTAATCGAATGGATATGCCGCGCACCCTCGGCGTAGAGGGACAAAAGTCTGGCGAGGGGTTGGTAGACCTCCAACACCTCTTTGGCATCCAACATGTCCCCGACAGAGCGAACTCTGGCAAGCTCCTCATCCGACAGCGGCAGGGGCGCACTCGGTGCTAGCTCAGCCCAGGTTTTGCGGTCATATTCGACGAAGGGGCTGCCGTTCTCGTGCGAGAGCCCCTCAGATGCCATGCTCCCAAGAGTAGTGCGCCCGGTCCCTGGGGCCCCATCGCCTAGAATCGAGGACATGTGTGGAATTGTGGGATATGTCGGAGAGCGCTCGAGTTCTGAGGTGCTGATGTCCGGTCTCGCCCGCCTCGAATACCGCGGTTATGACTCTGCTGGTGTGGCTATCGTTGCCGACAGCGGAGCGCTTGTTTCCCACAAAAGATCGGGAAAGCTGGGTATCCTCGCAGAAGACTTAGCCGATAGCCCGCTCGAGGCTGGCGGCACGGGGATTGCTCACACCCGGTGGGCCACGCATGGCGCGCCGACTGATGCCAATGCCCACCCCCATCTCGCCGATGACGGAAAACTCGCCCTGATCCACAACGGGATCATCGAAAACTTTCACGAGCTCAAGGAAGAACTGATTGCCGCGGGGGAAACTTTCTTTAGCGACACCGATTCTGAAGTGGCAGCCGTGCTCCTGGGTCTCGCGTATCGCGAGTCGAGGGATCTCACCCAGGCAATGATGCAGGTTGTCCCTCGGCTGGAGGGTGCTTTCACTTTGCTGATTGTTCACCAGGATGCCCCGGGCGTTGTTGTGGGGGCCAGGCGCAACTCGCCGCTCGTGATCGGTGTGGGGGAGGGAGAAAATTTCCTGGGGTCTGATGTTGCTGCATTCGTTGCGTATACCCAGAAAGCGTTGGCACTGGGGCAAGACCAGATCGTCACCATCACAAAAGATGCCATTGACGTGGTGACCTTTGAGGGCGAGGTTGTCCATCCCTCCGAGTTCACCATCGACTGGGATGCGTCCGCTGCCGATAAGGGTGGTTGGTCAAGTTTCATGGCCAAGGAAATTTCTGAGGAACCCGAAGCGGTAGCCAACACGTTGCGCGGCCGTCTGTCACCCGAGGGTGAAGTGACTATCCCCGAACTTGACTCGTTGGATGTGAAACGCATCGACCGTGTCATTTTCATCGCCTGTGGCACCGCGGCCTATGCCGCGATGCTCGGAGCGTATGCGATGGAGAAATGGTCGGGAATCCCTGTGTCCGTCGAGCTCTCCCACGAATTCCGCTACCGCGACCCCGTTGTGGGAGCGGGAACCCTGGTGGTGTCTGTCAGCCAGTCAGGCGAAACGATGGACACTTTGATGGCCGTGCGTTACGCCAACGAATTAGGCGCCCAAACCCTGTCGATTTGCAACACTCAGGGTGCGACCATTCCCCGCGAATCAGACGCAACCCTCTACACCCATGCAGGTCCCGAGGTAGCGGTCGCGTCCACAAAAGCTTTCCTCTCCCAGACCATTGCGGTCTATCTCCTGGGGCTGTACCTCGGCGAGCGCCGCGGAGTGGTGTCCGCCGAGTTGGCCGCTGCCACAGCACAAGATCTGCATGCGCTTCCTGACCAAATCCAGGAAATGGTCGATACCGGCCCCAGAATTAAAGAGCTCGCGGGTTGGATGGCGGACACCAGGTCGGTCCTGTATCTGGGACGCCACGTCGGCTATCCCGTTGCCTTGGAAGGTGCTCTCAAACTCAAAGAGCTTGCCTATATTCACGCGGAAGGCTTTGCCGCCGGTGAACTCAAACACGGCCCGATTGCCCTGATCGAGCCTGGACAAATCGTCTTTGTGATGGTGCCAAGCCCCAGAGATCCCTCGTCCCTGCACAACAAGGTGGTCTCCAATATTCAAGAAATCCGCGCCCGAGGGGCGCGGGTGATTGCCATTGCAGAGAAGGGCGACGCCGCCGTGTTGCCCTATGCAGATGAGGTCATCACGATTCCACCGGCCTCAACATTCATGGAGCCGTTGCTCTCTGTCGTTCCGTTGCACATTTTTGGAATGGAGCTGGCGGCTGCAAAAGGTCTTGATATCGATCAGCCCCGCAACCTGGCAAAATCCGTCACGGTGGAGTAGCCGGAGCTGGACATGGTGGTGGGAGTAGGGGTCGACATTGTCGATATCGCGCGCTTTGAACGAGCGTTATCGAGGACGCCTGCCCTCGCACATCGGCTCTTTGGCGACCGAGCTGACCTTTCTCTACCGGGTGCATCTCTCGCGGCCAGATTTGCTGCGAAGGAAGCAACGCTGAAGGCGTTGGGGGGAAACATAGATGGATTTTTGTGGTCGGACATCGATGTTCAGGGCGCCCCCGGAGCGCCACCGAACCTTCATCTTTTTGGTGGGACAAAAGCCAGAGCCCTGGATCGGAAAGTGACGAGCCACCACCTTTCGCTCTCGCACGACGCGGGGATGGCAATTGCGTTTGTTGTCATGGAGTCAGCATCATGAGTCAGCACATGCGTGAAGCACGGATCCGTCCGGCGGCCATTTCCCACAATGTCGAAGTGCTGAGGGCGATGGTAAAGACACCCCACATGCTCATCGTGGTGAAAGCCAATGGTTATGGGCACGGGGCCGAAACGGCGGCGAGGGCTGCACTGGAGGGTGGCGCAGACTGGCTGGGGACGGCTGACCTGGATGAAGCCCTGGAACTTCGTGCGGCGGGAATTACCAGCCCTATCCTTGCGTGGCTGTTTGGACCACAGGAAGACCTCGCCGCAGCTTACGAACAGGGCATTGACCTGGGTGTTTCCTCCCGAGCCCAGCTCGAGAGGGTCGCTGCGCTCGCCGCGCCACTGGCACCCGTCCGCATTCACCTCAAGCTGGATACGGGTTTGGGTCGAAATGGTGTGGATCCGAGCGAGTGGGACGCTTTCTTTTCTGCCGTTCAACAGGCGCAGAAAGCATCCCGGGTTCAGGTCATCGGAATTTTCACCCACCTCTCCGGCGCATCCCTGGAGGCGGACGCTGAGCAGGGCAGGATCTTTGATGCAGGTGTCGACAAAGCCAGTGAATTTGGCATCGAGCCAGAAATTCGGCACGTGGCCTCGAGTATCGGCACCAGCGATTCACCTGCTCTGGCCAATGACATGGTGCGAGTAGGAGCTGCGGCCTACGGTGTTCCGGTCACCGCGCGCTACCACGAGGTTGGTTTGATTCCCGCTATGAGAGTGAGCGGGCAGGTCATTCTGACCAAGCGCGTTGCCGGCGGCCAAGGGGTGGGTTATGGGCTTACCTATCGAACCGAGCGGGACACCACGCTGGCGCTGATTCCCCTGGGTTATGCGGATGGAATACCTCGCCACGGTTCCTCCGCCGGGCCGGTAGCAATCAATGGCAAAAAATTTGTGGTGTCGGGTCGGATCTCTATGGACCAGTTCAGCGTGGACGTGGGCGATTCACCGGTCAGCGAAGGCCAGTGGGCGGTGTTGTGGGGGGACCCTGCAGAGGGCGACCCGAGCGCGAATGATTGGGCGCAAGCGAGCGGGACCATCGCTTATGAGATCGTTACTCGCGTGGGGGCCCGCGTTCCCCGGGTGGTTGCGAAGTGATCCTCACCATCCCCACGACCCAGGCAATGGAGTCGTTGGGGGGAACTCTGGCGTCGATTGCAAAAGCAGGTGACGTGATCATCCTGACCGGTGAGCTAGGTGCGGGGAAAACCACTTTCGCCCGGGGCTTTGGGCACGGTCTTGAAGTGGAAACACCGGTATCAAGCCCCACCTTTGTGGTGGCACGCGAACATCCCTCGCGCACCCCACACACTCCGCCCCTGGTCCATATCGATGCCTATCGTCTGGGTTCAGCAGCAGAGTTTGAGGAACTGGATATTGATGTCCCCGGAAGTATCGTCCTCGCAGAATGGGCCGCCCCCTACGCTTCCGTGTTGAGCGATACGTGGCTCGAGCTTGAATTCCAGCGACCCATGGGCGGAGCGGAAGATTTCGAGGAGGATCAACCTCGAAGTGTCACCCTCACTCCGCGCGGCACCCCAGGGACACTCTTTGCACGAACACAGGAAGCAATCGGGGCTTCGTATGTTTCTCTCGATTGATTCGTCTGCCGGGACTCAGGTTGCCCTCGTCACCAACGAAGGGTTAATCCTTGCCGAAGCCCTCAGCGCTGATCCCCGCGGTCACGCAGAAATGATGGGGGTTCTGCTGGAACAGGTGTTCGCGAAGGCTCAGGTGTCGCCTTCTGATCTCACCAGTGTCGTGATGGGGATAGGGCCTGGTCCCTTCACGGGCCTTCGGGTAGGAATGGCGGCAGCCAGTGCTTTTGCACTCTCCCGGGGTCTCGCCCTGCACCCCGTCATTTCGCACGATGCGTGGGGATATTTCAGCGACCACGACACCGTTGTGATCACCGATGCCAGGCGAGGCGAAGTGGCCTACTCGGTGTATCGGGCAGGAGCCGCCACCCCCCGCGAGGTGGGCCCTGCTCTGGCTCGGCCAGAGAATCTTGATGAGGCGTTAGGTGATGCCTGGCAACTGCCCCGCATCACTGGAGAGCAGATTCCCGCAGCGCAGCTAGCCCTGGTTGCGCGGGATTACGTAGCTCGGGGGCTTGAGTTCCCGGATCCTTCGCCGCGCTATCTTCGCCAACCCGATGTGACCCCACCGCAATGACGTATCTCTTGAGGCGAGCTGAGCTGGAAGACCTGCCAGAAATGATCCGGCACGAATCCGAGATTTTTGGACACGATGCGTGGTCACCCGAGTTGATGGTCGCAGAGGTGTCCCACCCCATGAGCTACTACCTGGTGGCCCGAGAAGAAGGCACCAAAGAGTTTGCCGGCTACGCCGGGCTTCGCGCTGCTGTCACGGGAGGAGAGGGGGGCGATATTCAGACTATTGCGACCCTTGCCCAGCATCGCGGCAAAGGCCTCGGTCGAACTTTGCTGCGTGCGCTTCTGGAAGAAGCGCGAAATCGAAAAGTGCAGGATATTTTTTTGGAAGTTCGCGCCGACAACCCCACCGCTTTGCTGCTCTATGAATCAGAAGGCTTCGCGGTGATCGATCGACGCGAAGGGTACTACCAGCCCGATGGTGTGGCTGCCCTGGTGATGCGCCGCCATGATGAGGGGCCGCAAGGGGGATGGACACAGTGATCGAACCATTGGTCTTGGGAATCGAAACAAGTTGTGATGAGACGGGCGTGGGAATTGTCCGGGGAAAAAAACTCCTCGCCCATAGTGTGGCCTCCTCTATGGAAGAACACGCCCGCTATGGCGGCGTGGTGCCCGAAGTGGCTGCCAGGGCCCACGTGGAAGCATTGCCTGCTGTCCTCACCGACGCCCTCAATAAGGCGGGTGTGACCTTCGCCGACCTTGATGCGATCGCGGTGACGACTGGGCCGGGGCTTGCGGGAGCTCTGATGGTGGGGGTCGGGGCTGCAAAAGCGCTTGCGGTCAGTTTGGGCATCCCGCTCTATTCCTTGAACCACCTGGTGGGTCACGTGGCCGTCGAGTACATCAACCAAGACCAAAACCTTGCAATGCCCACCATCGCGTTGTTGGTGTCTGGCGGACACACTTCGCTCTTGTTGGTGCGGGATTTAGCCAACGATGTCGAGCCCCTGGGGGAAACCATCGATGACGCAGCAGGTGAAGCCTTCGACAAGGTTGCGCGAGTACTGGGTCTTCCCTACCCCGGGGGGCCGCACATCGATCGTGTTGCACACGAGGGTAATCCGCTGGCGATTGCTTTCCCCCGGGGCCTCACCAGCCACAAGGATCAAGAACGGCATCGCTACAACTTTTCCTTCTCGGGCCTCAAAACTGCGGTGGCGCGATTCGTTGAGGCTCGAAAGAACGCCGGCGAAGCTGTGATCGTGCCCGATATTGCGGCTTCTTTCCAAGAAGCGGTCGCTGATGTGTTGATTCAGAAGGCGCTTGCTGCCTGCGAAGAATATGGGGTTCCTCGTCTGCTTTTAGGGGGCGGGGTAGCCGCTAACTCTCGGGTGAGAGGGCTTGCCCAGGAGAGGTGTCGTGCCGCCGGAGTCGAATTGCGGGTTCCACCACTGGAGCTCTGCACCGATAACGGAGCCATGATGGCGGCGCTGGGGTCGCTGCGAATTCACGAGGGGTTCCCCGGCTCATCGATGGGGACGGGTGTTTTTTCGAGCCTCAGCCCGGCCGTCATCCAGGTTATGGATGAGGTCACTAGGGTAGGAAGATGAGTCAATTAGGCCCCTTGAGGCCCACAGACACTGGTCCGATCACGGAAGTTTCGGTGACAGAGATTTCCGTGGAGACTACGGGCGTGATGCCCGCCCGCAAGTCCCTCACCGAGGGAACCACTTTGTCGAAGGCTGCGCTGGGAACGGCAGTGGTGGCATTGGTAGCCGCACCCCTGTTTGGTCTGGGCCTCTTCCCTGCAATTGTCGCCATCATTCTGGGTCACATCGGAAAAAAGGCCTCGCCAGCTGGCCGGATGAGATCCACCGTGGCGCTGGCTCTGGGCTACGTAGCTTTGGCTATCAGCACGGCCGTTTTGGTCTTTATCGTTCTGCCGCTTTCCCTCGCTTTTTTGGTGAGCGCGGGATACATCATCGAGGGCTAAACGACTCTCGAGGCAAGAATTGCGATGCGATTGCCCTGGTGCCTGGTCAGGATGAGGGTCTTTTCGCCGTGTCCCTTGAGGGTCATGTGGCTCCGGAACTTGTGGGGGTCAACATCGATTCCACGCTTTTTTATCTCCAGAGAACCCACATGGGCAGAGGCGACCATGGCTTTGACCCGCTTGAGGTTGTAGGGCACGACTTCTTCGATCCGAAAACATTGGGCCAGGGGACTGATGACGGGCTGGGAGGTGCTGAAGTATGCGATGGTTTCATCGAGCATCACACCAGAGTGGGATCGCGCTAGGTCGCCGATCAGCCGGGCTCGAATTACCGCTCCATCGGGCTCCACCAGGTACTCCAAGAGCTTGCCCACCGGCGCATCGGGGGAGTCTGCCGGCGAGGTCATTTCGCCCGACCCCCTGGATGACAAGACCATCGCGCTGCGGGTGACCCCCTCTCGCTGAAGGGATCCCGACCACACCACCATTTCGGCGACAGAACCCTGGTAGGAAATCCACTGCGCTTCGTGGTCTTCTGGGATGAGCCCGCGGTCCATGCCCGGTGCGAGCTTAATCCCGGTTGGTGTGGTCTGGGCTTGACCAAACACCCAGTCAAGGGAGGGCGACCAGTCCTTCGGGTCACTCAGACGCTGAGATCCTGATCTTCTGGCGGGATCGAACCACAGGCCCTCGAAGTCTTTGAGATTGCTTCCTTCCGCTGTGGCGTTCGACACGGTGGCGGTGTCGAAGGGCTGCAGGTTGTAGGCGGCAAGTGCTGCTGTCACAGCATCAGCTTCGATAGCCTGCACCTCGAGGCCAAGACCGGCAAAAGCGAGAGAGTCGCCGCCGATGCCACACCCCAGGTCGGCGACCCGAGTGATTCCAACGCTCTCAAAGCGACGGGCATGATGGCTGGATATTGCGAGCCTTGTCGATTGCTCGAGACCATCCTTGGAAAAGAGCATTCGTTTGGCAAAGTCGCCAAATTTCTCAGCGGCTTTGTGGTGCATGCTCCACTGGCCCACCACTGCCCTGACCACCTCTGAGTCATGCCCGGCTTTTCTGAGTCCGCTGACTAACGCAGCGCTGTCGCTTGAGGGTTGCTCTTGGTGAAGTGTTGCCAAAAGCCTTAAAGATTCTGGCCGGAGCAACGCATCGAGCTCGCTTCGGTCCATGACGTTATTCTGCCAGCTGAGAGATTTCTGGCACTCGTATTGCGTGAGTGCTAACTCGTTCGATACAGTTGGGTTAGCACTCGAAGAGTGAGTGTGCTAACCCTAAGTCTCAGAAAGAGGTCAACCGTGTCGGTCTCCATCAAACCGCTCGAAGATCGCATCGTGATCAAGCAGCTCGAAGCAGAGCAGACCACTGCTTCTGGTTTAGTCATTCCTGATACTGCTAAGGAAAAGCCTCAGGAAGGCGAAGTTATTGCTGTTGGGCCGGGTCGTTTCGACGACAACGCCAACCGCGTTCCCATGGATGTTTCCGTTGGGGATGTCGTCTTGTACTCCAAGTACGGCGGAACCGAAGTGAAGTTTGGCGCGGACGAGTACCTCGTCCTCTCCGCTCGTGACATCCTCGCGATCGTAGAGCGCTAAGCCCTAGACGCTGTAGCAAGACCCCCGCACCTTGTGCGGGGGTCTTCTGCGTGTGCGGGAGTTTTTCGGGTATAGCCTGTGGCAGTGGATGAGACGAACCAGGGGAGAAACGGGTTTCTCGCAGCTCTTGCTGCCTACGGTTTATGGGGCCTCCTTCCCGCTTTCTTCGTAGCCCTAGACCCCAGTGGCCCCGTCGAAATTTTGGCGTGGCGGATTGCGTTGTCTCTGATTTTCTGCCTCGCTATCTTGCTGGTGCTGCGCAGGCTGCCCGTCACTGTGGGTTTGCTTCGAAATCGCAATATTTTGGGACTCTCCGCGATAGCGGCGGCTTTGATCCTGGTGAATTGGTCGGTGTATGTCTACTCGTCGCTGAACGCCTTCATTGTGGAAGCAGCTCTGGGCTATTTCATCAACCCCCTGGTAACCGTGGCGCTTGGGGTTATTGTCCTTAAGGAAAAACTCCGGCCTTTTCAGTGGGCATCGCTCAGCCTCGCGGTGATTGCTGTGGTGGTCTTGGCGGTGGGATACGGTTCAGTTCCTGTCATCTCCCTGACCCTTGCCCTGTCCTTTGGCTTTTATGGGTTTGTGAAGAATCGGATGGGGCCACGCGTCAAGTCCGTCGACAGCCTCACCCTCGAAACGTTATGGCTTAGCCCCATCGCAATCGGTTTGTTGGCGTGGGTGGCCTTGGGCGAAGGACTGACGCTCGGGACACTGGGTGTGGGTCATACCGCGCTCCTTCTCTCGGCCGGCGCGGTGACCAGTATCCCGCTGCTGTTCTTCGGGGCTGCCGCCAGGCGTCTTCCCCTCTCGATCATGGGGCTGATGCAGTACATCGCGCCGATTATGCAGTTCTCGTTTGGGGTATTCATCATGGGCGAGCCAATGCCGCCAGAGCGTTGGCTGGGCTTTGCGCTGGTGTGGATGGCTTTGGTGTTGCTCAGTACTGATGCGCTCACCTCACGTCGCAACAGGTTGTCGCGGCCAACAGAGACCCCCTAACACCCGCTACTTGCCAGATTCTTGGCGCTGCGTATGTTATCGGGATGTAATCAAACTGGCTTGTTTTGGGAACATTTTGCGCCTAGATTAGAAAGCTGTGGCTGTGTCTCGTATGCAGTCACTTTCTTGATAAAAAATAAACTAAAAGGAGCATCATGAGGGTACTTTCGAAGGCAGGGAGTGGTTTTGCCATTCTTGCTGCCTCAGCGCTAGTGCTCAGCGGCTGTGCAGCCGCTGAAGACATAGAAGAAACGGAAACTGCTGCAGAGGTAGTTTCAGAGGAAGAAGTATGTGGTCCCGACCTCGTTGGGGCACTTCCCGCAGTTGAGCCCATCGCACTTCCGGAAGCAATGGACCGTGAAGTCACTTTGAAGCTTGGTTCGATACTTCCTGTAACCGGTAACCTAGCTTTCCTAGGGCCACCCGAAATTGCTGGTGTTGACTGGGCTATCGCCGAAATCAACGGATCTGAGTCTGGTGTCCTCGGCGGAAACGTTGAAATTCTTCACCGGGACTCGGGAGACACGACCACCGACATTGCGACCCAGTCTGCAACGGAGCTCGTCAACGCCGGAGTTTCCGGGATAATTGGAGCGGCTTCCTCGTCGGTTTCTTTCACTTTCATCGATCAGTTGGTTGCTGCCGGAGTGGTTCACTTCTCTCCAGCAAACACCTCTCCTCGTTTCACTGACTATGAAGACGATGGGTACTATTTCCGCACCGCTCCCTCGGACGTGTTGCAGGGACGTATCCTCGGAAACCTCATCACTCAGGACGGTAACCTACGAATTGGTGTCCTCTACCTGAATGACGACTACGGAATTGGTCTCTATGAGAACGCTAAGGTAGCCATTGAGGCTGCTGGTAGCGAGATCGTAGCGGCGGAGCCTTACAGTGCGGGAGACAACGTGCTTTCTGCACAGATCGACGCAATCCTTGCTAAATCTCCTGACGCGATTATCGTTCTGGCGTTTGACGAAATCAAGGTTGCTGTTCCTGAGCTGGTAAACACGAAGGGCTTCGACGGCGGGAAAATTTATCTCGTTGACGGAAACCTCTCCGACTACAGCGCAGACTTCGAGGCTGGAACGTTGAACTGTGCCAAGGGAACCCTTCCGGGTGTCCTCGCCACAGAAAACGACCGGGGACTTCTGCTCGGTGCGGATCCCACGCTGACTGATTTCTCTTACGCAAACGAGTCTTATGACGCAACGATCATCATGGCTCTTGCAGCCGTGCAGGCCGGCAGCGTAGAAGGCTCTGCAATTCGCGACAACATCGTGAGTGTTACGCGTGACGGTGAGAAGTGTGTGAGCTTCCAAGAGTGTGTCACCCTCATCGAAGCCGGTGAAGACATCGACTTTGACGGTCGCTCTGGACCCATCACCATGTCCGACAAAGGTGACCCCACCGAGGCGTACATTGGTATCTACCAGTACGGCATGGACAACAGCTACGCTGCGCTTGAGGTTGTGTACGGTAACCTCGAGTAATTCGTAAGAATCTGTCGATCTAAGCGTGAGGGCCCCGGGTTGAACCGGGGCCCTCACGTGCGAGTGGGGGAAACTCCTCTAGGGTCGGCACGGCCCGGAACGTACGATGGGCAACTTTACAAGTACGGAGGCAAGGCGGCCCCGCTGAGCTAGGGCGTCGCCCCCTAGCAACCGCGCAGCTAGCTCACCTTACGGGCCTAGTTTTGACCTAAGCTCCCCAAATACAAGTCAATTACCTTGGGGTCGACCAATAGCTCTCGGCCCGGTCCGGTATGGGCCACCGTGCCCTGATCAAGCACGTATGCTCGGTCACATATCTGGAGGCACCGTCGTGCGTTTTGCTCAACCATGATTGTCGTGACACCCGTTTTGTTGATATTCGAGACACGAATAAAAGCCTCATCTTGCCGGACTGGAGAAAGCCCCGCAGATGGCTCATCGAGCAAAATCACCTCGGGCTCACTCATCAATGCACGCGACATCGCGACCATCTGCCTTTCTCCACCGGAGAGCGATCCAGCTTTTTGCTTAAGGCGGGTTTTCAACTCCCCGAAAACGTCGAGAACTTTCTCTAGACGCTCGTCAAAAATCTTGGGGTTCTGATAAACCCCCATTTGCAGATTCTCTTCGATGGTCAGCGATGGGAAAACGTTGTTATTTTGAGGGACCATAGCCACACCTGCGGCGACGAGCTTGTTTGCTTTGAGTCCTGTGATGTCTTCCCCGTTGAGCTCGATTGACCCTTCACGCACCTTCACCTGACCGAATACAGCTTTCAGCAGCGTGGACTTCCCCGCGCCATTGGGACCGATAATCCCGATGAGCTCTCCTTTGTGTGCGTGCATCGAAACCCCGTTTAGAATGTTAACCCCGGGGAGGTAACCACCGACAACATTTTTGAGTGCGACGACAGGAATGTTCTCAGTTTGTGTCATAGGTTAATCCCTTTTCGCTCGGGTGGGGCGGGTGTCGCTGTCGCCACCGCCGGGAACCGTCACTCTGCCAGTTGCTACTCCCAGGTCAACGTCCTGGTGGGATCCCAGGTATGCATCGATAACGGCAGGTTTTTTCAAAACTACTTCAGGCTCACCCTCTGCAACAATCTTCCCCTCGGCCATTACTATGACCCAATCAGAAATGGTTCGGACCATGGCCATATCGTGTTCAACGAAAAACACAGTCATGCCTTGGTTCTTGAGATTAGAGATGTGGTGGAGGAGGGATTCGGTGAGAGCCGGGTTCACACCAGCCATAGGCTCATCCAGCATCACAAGCTCAGGTTCGATCATTAGAGCTCGCGCCATCTCCAGAAGTTTTCTCTGTCCCCCTGAGAGGCTGGCGGCAAAATCATCCTTCTTCTCGAAGAGCTTGAACCTCGCTAAGATCTCCTCTGCCTTAATCTCCAAGGTTTTTTCTTGTTTTCTCCATAGCCAGGGAAAGAGGGAATAGACAAGTCGCTCTCCCTGCTGTCCCCGAGCGGCGAGTTTCATATTGTCAATCACAGTGAGAAGACCCAGAACTTTTGTCAGCTGGAAAGTGCGGACGAGTCCCAGCTCAGGGAAGCGGTGTGCCGCAACACCGGCCAGCGGAGTGTTGCCGAAAAACCACTCACCAGAGTCCGGCTGATCAAAACCGGTCAAGAGGTTGAAAAGGGTGGACTTTCCAGCCCCATTGGGACCAATCAAAGCAGTGATGCGGTTTTTTGGGATTTCTATATGTTCAACGTCCACAGCAACGAGGCCACCGAAAGATTTCTTAATATTAGTGGCGACCATGATGGGGTTTTCTTTTCGGCAACCAGGGCCCTCGTCACCGATGACCCGCACAGTCTTACCATCATCACCATTAGACACCAAAAGAGAGCTCCTTCTTGTTGCCGAAGAACCCTTGAGGCCTGAAGATGACGAGTGCCATCACTACTAAACCTACAAGAATGAATCGAATTTGGGCCGCTTGGCTGATGGACATGAAATCGGCGTAACCGGCTTCGATTGCTCCAAACAGTATTCCCTGCGTCAGAGACAGCGCAACCCAGAAAACCATGGAGCCGACAATAGGCCCCCAGATGGTGGCTGCTCCGCCGAGGAGGAGGATCGCCCAAACAAAAAACGTCAAAGTGGTCGCGTAATTACCGGGCTGCAGAGATCGAGGCAGAATAAAAAGAACTCCCGCGAGTGAGCCAAAAAGACCGCCCAAGATTAATGCCTGCATTTTGATGAGGAAAGTATTTTTCCCCAAGCTTCTCGCGGCATCCTCATCTTCGCGGATACCTTTTACAGTTCTTCCCCAGGGACTTCTCATTAGGAGGAAAACCAGCAGTGCTCCCAGCGCCACCATCCCCCATGCAAAAACTCTCACCCACGTGTCGTAGCTGTTGTAAGTGAGGCTTCCAATCCCGTAGTTGCCCTCCGGGATTGGATTCAAGGCGGCAAAGGTGAAGTTGAATCCGTTGAGACCCTGCTGTCCCCCCGTGAAGTCCGTCAGAGCAGTCGAGCTTACGACGAAGCGGAGAATTTCGGCCGCAGAGATTGTCACAATTGCCAAGTAATCTGCCCGGAGACGCAACGTGGGAAGACCGAGAAGCAAGGAGAGAAGCAGAGACATCCCCACAGCGATAAGGAAGGCGGACCACAAAGGCCAGCCAGCAAGGCTAGGCAGTGCAAAGCCATAGGCTCCTACCAGCATGTAGCCGGCCTGCCCGAAGTTGAGGAGACCGGTATAGCCGAAGTGAACGCTCAGGCCGATGGCCGCAAGCGCAAACGCTGCCGTGGTAGGGCTAGTCAGCTCCCCCAGGCCGTTGATAAGAATTAGTCCAAAGTCCATGCGCGTTTCCCTACCCGACTCTCTCTCGCTGGCCAAGGAGTCCTTGGGGCCGGATTACTAACATCACAATCAGGATGAATAAGGCTGAGGCATATTTGAGATCTGCGGGCAGGAAAAATGCGGAGAACTCCACAAGGAGTCCGATGATGAAAGAGCCTATAAGAGCCCCATAGGCTGAGCCCAGGCCACCTAGGACAACCGCTGCAAACATTAGGAGCAATAGTTCGAATCCCATTAGCCAGGACACCTGCCTGTAAAGGGCAAGCATCACCCCAGATATTGCGGCCAAGATGCTACCCAGAATCCAAACGATTTGCACAACGCGCTCGGTATTAATGCCAGAAGCTTCAGCCAGCGCAGAATTGTCGGAGACCGCTCGGGTTGCCCGGCCGAGTCGGCTTTTGCTAAGGAAGATTCCAAAGGCCACCAACACCACAAGTGAGATTGCGAAAGTGGCCAGCGAACCCTGGGTGAAGCGAACGGGACCGAGCACGAACACAGACCCAAGCCCTCCGTCATACAGCTTCACTGTCCCGTCAACAAAGAACAAATAGAGGTAGCGCAAGACAATCGAAAAACCGATGCTCACGATCATCAGCTGGACAATTTTCATTCCTCGGCGCTTCAGGGGTTGCCATAGAAACTGACTTTGAACGAAACCGCTGAGAGCTCCGACGCCGATGGCAATAATGAGAACTGCGGTAAACGGTAGGCCGAACAGGCTCCCAACAACCCATGCGGTAATACCCCCGAGAGTTACCGCCTCACCGTGGGCGAAGTTACTAATCCCTGTGGTGCCATAGATAAGACTGAGTCCAACCGATGCTAGGGCAAGCAGGGAGCCGAGAATTGTTCCCGCCACAAGACGCTGAAGCAGCTGTCCTCCGACTGAAGTGGTGGCGATATCTTTCTGCTCAAACCCAAAATTGCGAGTGATACTGGAGGACAACCACTCACCCTCTTCCACAATGAGCACGTCCGACGCATCTTCGCGCAAACTGACGTTCTCGGGGAGTGTGTCTAAGTCCAGAATGACATCGTAGGTTGCTCTCTCAGGGACAGAAATTGACCATCGGCCATCTGGACCTGACGTGGTGTATCCCACGAAATTTGAGCTTGAGACCGTGACCCCAACTCCTTCAACAGGCTGGCCGAGGGATTGCATTATTCCCGAAATTTTCAGGCTCGATTCAAAGCCTGGGCTAGGTTCCTCCTCCGCCAGAGCCGGCTGCGCCAGAACGACACCCATGAGAACAGTGAGAAGAACCAGGACGCCCAGAATGACCAGTCTTTGGAGAGGCCGGAGGGGAGACATCTCCAAAGAGCCCGTTGGGCTGGAAGAAGGCAATGACGCCTCCTTGCGCAAAGCTGTAACCACTTGGACCCCTTATTCGATTCTCGGGCTGAACGATTGGAGAGGCCCATTTGGTTTCAAAGTTCTAGCCCCCAGTCTCCCAGTCTTCCCCCCCACCATTATGCCCAGGTAACAGCCCAGGGTCTAACCAGTTACGATGTATCGCAACGCAATCGTGAGGTATAATGCGCTTTTAGCGCCTAAAAGTAGGGGTTTTTGATGGCTGAAGAAAATCCGTTTGGATTTGTCGGATTGACCTACGACGACGTGATGTTGCTCCCTGGACACACCGAGGTCATTCCCAGCGCCGCCAACACCACCTCACGCGTTTCAAAGCGCATCTCTGTGGCTTCTCCCGTGGTGTCCTCAGCGATGGACACGGTGACCGAAGAGCGCATGGCGATTGCGATGGCTCGCCAGGGTGGGCTGGGAATTTTGCACCGCAACCTTTCCATAGAGGATCAGGCCAACGCGGTCGACAAGGTCAAGCGCAGTGAATCGGGAATGATCACCAATCCCGTCACCATCACCCCGGAAGAAACCGTGGCGGATGTTGACGCGCTGTGTGCGACCTTCCGAGTCTCCGGCGTCCCGGTTGTCACGGGCGATGGTCTTTTGGTGGGAATCATCACCAACAGAGACATGCGCTTTGTTCCCAAAGACGTGGCTCACACCACCCTCGTCAAAGATGTCATGACGAAAGAGGGCTTGATCACGGGCTTTGAAGGAATGCCCGGAGAAGATGCTCTGGCAATTTTTGCCCAGCACAAAATCGAAAAGCTTCCCCTGGTGGATAAGCAGGGACGCCTCACAGGGCTCATCACCGTCAAAGACTTCGATAAGAGCGAGAAGTATCCCCACGCCACCAAAGACGGCGAAGGCCGTTTACGTGTGGGGGCGGCAATGGGTTTCTTCGGCGATGCACTCGAGCGGGCTGGAGCACTGAGAGACGCGGGAGTAGATGTCTTGGTGGTCGACACCGCAAACGGGGACTCCAAGGGCGTTCTGGATATTATTCGAGCCCTCAAAAAGGACAAGGCATTTGCAGCGATTGATGTCATTGGGGGAAATATCGCGACACGATCGGGCGCCAAAGCCATCATTGATGCAGGTGCCGATGCCATCAAGGTGGGCGTGGGGCCAGGCTCCATTTGCACCACCCGCGTTGTTGCCGGGGTGGGAGTTCCCCAGATCACCGCTGTCTATGAGGCTTCTCTCGAAGCCAAGAAGGCTGGTGTTCCCTTGATTGCCGATGGCGGGCTGCAGTACTCCGGCGATATAGCTAAAGCATTGGTCGCTGGTGCCGACACCGTGATGCTCGGGTCTTTGCTTGCCGGCACCGACGAAAGCCCCGGGGATTTGATTTTTGTCAACGGCAAGCAGTTCAAGAGCTACCGCGGGATGGGCTCGTTAGGTGCGCTGCAAACCAGAGGGAAAAAGACGTCTTACTCGAGAGACCGCTACTTCCAGGCGGATGTTCCCAGCGATGAGCAACTCATCGCCGAAGGTATTGAAGGCCAAGTGCCTTATCGCGGTCCTGTTTCCTCGGTGGTGTATCAATTGATGGGCGGGCTTCGCCAGTCCATGTTTTACACCGGTGCGGCCACGATTGAAGAGCTCAAAAAACGTGGAAAGTTTGTGCGCATTACCCCGGCTGGCCTCAAAGAGTCTCACCCCCACGACATCCAGATGGTCGTCGAAGCTCCCAACTACCGCCGTTAGAGGGCGCCGATAGGCTACTGGTCGTGAATGAAGTAGAGATTGGTCTGACCAAACGCGCCACGCGCGGCTATTCCCTCGATGATGTTGCGGTAATCCCTTCGAGGAGAACTCGCGACCCCGAAGATGTGAACCTGACGTGGACGATTGATGCGTTTGCGTTCGACATCCCCGTCATCGCTGCTCCGATGGACTCCGTGATGTCCCCCGCTACCGCAATCGCTCTGGGAAAACAGGGCGGCCTCGGAGTGCTCAATCTAGAAGGACTCTGGACCAGATATGAAGACCCCACTTCGGTGTATCAAGATATTGCCGGCCTCTCCGAGGGCGAAGTAACGCGTGGGTTACAGCGCATCTACGCCGAGCCCATCAAATCGGAACTCATTACCCGGCGTTTGCAGGAGATTCGCGAAAGCGGCGTTCCCGTTGCGGGGTCACTGAGTCCCCAACGCACTCGTGAGTTCCACGAGACGGTGGTGAAAGCAGGTGTCGACCTCTTCGTCATTCGCGGCACCACGGTGAGTGCAGAACACGTCAGCCAAAACCGCGAGCCTCTGAACCTCAAAGAATTTATCTACGAACTCGATGTTCCGGTGATCGTGGGGGGTGCTGCCACCTACACAGCAGCACTGCACCTGATGCGCACGGGTGCCGCCGGCGTGCTTGTGGGCTTTGGTGGCGGCGCCGCCTCCAGCACTCGCGCATCGCTGGGTATTCATGCACCCATGGCGAGCGCGATTTCGGATGTGGCCAGTGCGAGGCGTGACTATATGGATGAATCTGGCGGACGATACGTCCACGTCATCGCCGACGGGGGCCTTGGCCAGAGCGGCGACATTGTTGCCGCCATCGCTACCGGAGCAGATGCGGTCATGCTCGGATCTACCTTGGCCAGAGCATCCGAGGCGCCAGGTTTGGGCTGGCATTGGGGCCAAGAAGCCCACCACCCCACGATGCCTCGAGGTTATCGTGCGTATGTGGGTGAGGGGGGAAGCTTGGAGGAAGTACTTCACGGCCCCGCGCATTCCGCTGATGGCCGCACCAACCTGATGGGCGCGCTGAGACATTCGATGGCGACATGTGGGTATTCCGAGCTGAAGGAATTCCAGCGCGTCGACGTCGTGATCCAGCGTTAGGCACCCATCTGCCCTTCAGTCCCTCGCTTTAGTCTGGTAACACAATGAAGAACCCTCTCAGCGTCTGGCGCGTGGCAGTGCGCCCGCGGTGGCTTGCTGCACTGGCACTCGCCCTCGTTGTGGCAGCTGTATTTGCTGCCCTTGGTCAGTGGCAGCTCGAGCGCAGTATCGCCTCGGCCACCATCATCGAGCGCGACACAGAAACAGTGATGGCCTTGGACGTCATCGAGCAACCGCAGTCGACAATCACCACCGAGGGCAGTGGCCGCATGGTCAGCGTCATCTGCAGTATTGACCCAATCGATGACGTGCTGGTGACGAACCGGAAGGCCCCAGATCGGGTGGGGTCGTGGTACGTGCGCCACTGCCTGACAGTCGGGGGCGATTCCCTCGCTGTGGTGGCGGGATGGACACGTGCTGACACCGAGGGGGGGAGCGTCGCCGGGTATCAGGGGGCAGTGGTTGGCCGCTATGTCCCCACCGAATCCCCCCAGCAAACAGATTTGTTTGACGGACAGCGCGAGGCGGTTGCTGTGTCCGAGTTGCTGAACCTCTGGAGGGATCCCGGACCCGTTTATGGGGGTTATCTGGTGATGGAGCAGGCGCCCGAGGGTCTCGACACCATTTCAACATCGGCGCCAGTGGCGGAGCGGTCTTTGAATATTTTGAATCTTTTTTATGCTCTGGAATGGGCAATCTTTGGCCTCTTTGCCCTGTATTTGTGGTTCCGCCTGGTGAAAGATGCCTGGGAGCGTGAGCTCGAAGAGGCTCAAGAACTTGACGCTAAACTTGCGTAATGGCTTCCCCTTTGACCCCCCGCACCGTGGTACCTGATCGTCTCCAAGGCGCGCTTGGTTGGTACCGGGTCGCTGCTTACATCACCGGCATCTTGCTGATTTTGCTCACCGTGGAGATTGTGGCGAAGTATGGCTACGGGTCAGAGCTAGAAATGAATGGCGCCCAAGGGTTCCTGGCTTTTGTACCTGATGGAACTGTTCAAGCCATCAACTTGTCGTCCCTGATTTTGATTGTTCATGGATGGTTCTATGTTGTGTATTTGTTCACCTGCTTTCGGATTTGGTCGATCTTGCGCTGGCCTCTCTGGCGTTTCCTCTGGTTGGCATCGGGCGGATTGGTTCCCTTTCTTTCCTTCCCCATTGAGCATTATGCGACCAAGGCTGTTCGTGGCGTTTTGCACGAAATAAGAGGAGAGCAGTGAGCGAAGCCGGGACAACTCCTCGCCCGGTGCTGGTGATTGACTTTGGTGCCCAGTATGCGCAGCTGATTGCGAGAAGGGTCCGCGAAGCGGGCGTGTATTCAGAAATTATTTCTCACACCGCGAGTGCGCAAGACATCGCTGCCAAGAACCCCGTGGCGCTGGTGCTGAGCGGCGGCCCTTCCAGCGTCTATGAAGAAGATTCTCCCATCTTGCAGCCAGGGATTTTGGAGCTCGGCCTCCCCGTCTTGGGAATTTGTTATGGCTTCCAGGTGATGGCCCGGGAGCTAGGCGGTGTGGTGGGAAATACTGGTTTGCGCGAATACGGGGCCACCCAGGCCACCGTGAATCCTGACCTCACCCCTCTCTTTGCAGGACAACCCCGTTCCCAAACCACGTGGATGTCACACGGCGACCAGGTTCAACAGGCCCCTCCAGGATTCGATGTTCTTGCCACCACCGAGGCGACTGCTGTTGCGGCTTTTGGCTCCCTCGAGCGCTCCCTCTTCGGGGTGCAGTGGCACCCCGAAGTGAAACATTCGCCCTATGGACAAGGCGTGCTCGATAATTTCCTTCACGGGATCGCCGGCCTTGATCGTTCCTGGAACAGCGAACACGTTATATCCGCTCAAATTGAAGCCATCCGGGACCAGGTGGGAACTGATTTGGTGATGTGTGGGCTTTCTGGCGGTGTGGACTCAGCTGTGGCAGCAGCGCTGGTCCACAAGGCCATCGGGGATCAGCTCACCTGCGTGTTTGTCGATCATGGATTGTTGCGCGAAGGTGAGCGTCGCCAGGTGGAGGAAGATTTCGTCGCCGCCACCGGTGTCCGGCTCGTCACCTTCGATGCTGTGGAAAAGTTCGTCGGAGCCCTCGCGGGGGTCAGCGACCCCGAGGAAAAACGAAAGATTATTGGCCGAGAATTCATTCGAAGCTTCGAGGAGGCCTCCACTTCGGTGGTGGAGCAAGCCCATGTTTCAGGCGGCGAAGTGAAGTTTCTGGTCCAGGGCACTCTCTACCCCGATGTCGTCGAAAGCGGTGGCGGATCAGGAACTGCCGTTATTAAAAGCCACCACAACGTCGGGGGGCTTCCCGAAGACATGGAATTTGCTCTCGTAGAACCGCTTCGGACCCTGTTCAAGGATGAAGTCAGAGCGATGGGCCGTCAGCTGGGTTTGCCCGAGGCCATTGTGGGGCGCCACCCCTTCCCTGGCCCCGGTTTGGGAATTCGGATTGTTGGGGAAGTCACCCAGGCACGCCTGGATATTTTGCGGGCAGCCGACGCTATTGTTCGCGAAGAAATGACCAAGGCCGGTCTGGACGAAGAAATTTGGCAGTGCCCCGTTGTTCTACTTGCTGATGTTCGATCTGTGGGTGTTCAAGGCGATGGCAGAACGTATGGCCACCCCATAGTGTTGCGCCCGGTCTCCAGCGAAGACGCGATGACAGCGGATTGGACCCGAATGCCCTACGACGTTCTGGCGGTTATTTCTAACCGCATCACCAACGAGGTGTCAGAGGTCAACCGTGTGGTGCTGGATGTGACCAGCAAACCGCCCGGCACTATCGAGTGGGA
>Ga0105054_10000572_pt1 | contig 58287 bp, 54 predicted proteins | sample BON02_FD_78091 | JGI IMG/M metagenome (GOLD analysis project Ga0105054, IMG submission 78091) | Freshwater microbial communities from Lake Bonney liftoff mats and glacier meltwater in Antarctica - BON-02 (megahit assembly) | ecosystem: Environmental > Aquatic > Freshwater > Ice > Glacier...
ACAAAAAGGCTCCCGAGAGCGTTGCCAGTTTCGTCGTGGTGCGGGCGTTCGACAGCGTTTTAGCAGTCATGGGGCCGACTGTTCGTCGACAGTGTGCATCGTCGAGCAGGTGCGATCGGCAGGGAACACCTGTCAGGCGTTGGGGGCGAGGGTCTCCAACAGGTTCCAGTCGAGCGTGAGTGGACCCTCGGTGGAGACCGGTTGGATGCACACGTGATCGGCGCCGGCGTCGTAGTGGGCTTGGATGCCGGCGCGGACGCGATCTTCGTCGCCCCACACGATCACGTGGTCGACGAAGCGGTGGTCGCGCTGTTCGATCTCGTCCTCGGTGAAGCCAATTCGCTTCCAGTTGTTGCGATAGTTCGGCAGACCGGCGTATCGGTCGATCTGCACGTTCGCAGCGGCACGGGCGGCATCGGCATCGGTGCAAAGGATCACCTTCTGCTCGACGCACAACAACTTGTCGGGCCCGATCGCCGCACGGGCCTCGGCGGTGTGCTCGGGCGTGACGAAGTAGGGGTGGGCGCCGTCCGTAGCCGCCGCTGACAACTCGAGCATCTTCGGGCCGAGCGCGGCGAGTAGTCGGATCGCCGGCTCGGCCGGCGGCACGGCCATGTAGGGCGATGCATTCATCGCTTCGAGGTACGCGCGCATCTGCGTGAGCGGCTTGGAGTAGTCGAGCTTGCGCAGCCCGGCCACCATCGGTTCGTGGCTGACCCCGAGGCCGAGCACGAATCGGCCACCGGTCTGCTCGGCGAGCGTCGCAGCGGCCTGCATCATCGGGCCCGGGTGGCGCGAGAAGATGCTCGCGATTCCGGTGGCGAACTGCAGCGTCTCGGTCTGCGAGCCCAGCCACGCGAGGTGGGCGAACGGGTCGCGCCCGACCGTGTCGGGCACCCACAGCGTCGAGTACCCCAGCGATTCGATCCGACCTGCAGCTTCGGCCGCCTGGCCGGCAGTCATGGCGTCGGTGAAGTACCACACCCCGAGGTTGGAGGGGCCGGACAGTCGATCTCGTGCGCTCATGTCGCCGAACCTACGCGATGGGCGGCGACGGCAATCAGTCCGAACTGTCACACGGTGCCGGGCCTGATGTGACAGTTCAGTCGGCGAGCATCGGGAGTTGGATGCCGGGGTCGCCTCTCATGGTCGTGGCCCGTTGCAGAGCGGTTCGCCCGAATCGCTCGTGGACCGCGTCGAGGACCGTGTCGAGTTGCTCGGCTTCGCAACGCTCGAACGGCAGCACGAGTTGCACAGCATCACGATCGGCGAGGTTGCCGACCGAGATGCCGAGGAGGCTGATGCCTCGTGCTTCGACGAGGGGCCAGGCAGCGTCGAGAATCTCAGCGGCAGTCGCGTGGATCACCGCGGTGGCGGAGCTCGCGTCGGAAAGCGAACGGGAGCGGGTGGTTTGCGTGAGATCGTCGAAGCGCAACCGCACCGTGATGGTGCGACCGACTCGATCGGCTCGCCGCATGCGGCTGGTGACGCGATCGACGAGTCGCCACAGCACGACGCCGATCTCGTCACGCGAGCGCTGTTGGCGACCAAGCGCCTGTTGCGACCCGATCGATCCTCGGCGCTTGCCGGCGGTCACCCGGCGGGTATCACGATTGTGGGCGAGCGCGTGGAGTTGATGACCCATCGAGCGACCGACAATGGCGACGAGCGCATCCGGCGACATCGCCGCAACATCGGCGACGGTGTGGACGCCGCGCTCGTTCAACTTGGTGGCGGTGACTGCGCCCACACCCCATAGGCGTTGCACGGGGAGTGGGTGCAGGAAGTCGAGTTCACCGTCGGGCTCGACCACCAGGAGACCATCGGGTTTCGACACAGCGCTGGCAACCTTCGCGAGGAACTTCGTGCGCGCCACGCCGACGCTGATCGGCAGGCCGACCTCGACGGCGACCCGACGGCGCAACTCGGCGGCGATCTCGGTGGGTGACCCGGCGATGCGCCACAGGCCAGCGACGTCGATGAAGGCCTCGTCGATCGACATCGGCTCGACGATGGGGGAGATGTCACCGAAGATGTCGAACACGGCTTTGCTGGCGTCGGTGTAGGCGTCGAAGCGTGGCCGCACCTGGATGAGATTCGGGCACACCCGTCTCGCCGCAGCGCCGGACATCGCGGTTCGCACCCCGAACGCCTTGGCCTCGTAGCTGGCCGCCAGCACCACGCCGCCACCGACCACGATCGGCTTGCCTCGCAGCGACGGGTCGTCACGCTGTTCGACCGATGCGTAGAACGAGTCGAGATCGGCATGCATGATCGTCGCTGTCGATCGAGGATGGTCTGACACGAACGTATGTTCGCATGCCGGACGTCAGGCTGCAAATGGCCGCATGCCGCACCCGAACGGCGTGTGGCCGAAGTATCACATTAGGCCCGGCACCGTGTGACAGTTCCCGTGTGACGGTTCAGGGTGGGCGGTGGAGGAACCAGTCGCCGGACACGATGGGGGTGTGGTCGAGGCCGTCGCTGCTCGCGTAGGCCCAGGCGTCGACGCCTCGCCCGGTGCGGACGATCACGCGCGAATACTCGCCGTCGACGATGCCTTCGACCTCGTCGAGCACGTCCAGTGCTCGGGCCGACGACTCCTCCAGCAGGGCAAAGGTGTGGCCGACGATCGTTCCTTCGTCGTTGAACACCGCGGCCGGGTAATCGAGCCCGGTGTCGAACAACTGGCCCGGCACGGTGTCGAGCCACCCGTCGTCGACCACGAACGGCGCCAGGAAGTGCCATCGCACGTCGCCCGGGCGCAGCGTGCCGTACACGAAGAGGTGGCGGATCACACCAGTAGTCACGCGGTGGATTTGCGGCGCCCGCGGGCGCCCCACAGCGTGCCGCCGAGCATCAGCGCCACGCTGACGATCAGGATCACCGACGCCAACACGTTCACCTCGGGCGGGAACTTCACCCGGAAACTGCCGTTGATGTAGAGCGGGAACGTCACGAGCGATCCGGCGTTGAACAGCGTGATGATGAAGTCGTCGAGCGACAACGCGAACGACAGCAGTGCGGCGGCGAGGATGCCGGGCAGGATCAGCGGGAACGTCACCTTCCAGAACGTGCGCAACGGTGATGCTCCGAGGTCCTGGGCAGCCTGCTCGAGTGTCCAGTCGAACCCGCGGACCCGGGCGCGCACGGTGAGTGCGACGAAGCTCACCTGGAACATCACGTGGGCGATCACCACGGTGGTGAAGCCTCGGGTGATGTCCCAGTCGAGGAACAGCGTGGCCAGCGATGACCCGAGCACGATCTCGGGGGTCGTCAACGGCAGCACCAGGAAGAAGTTCAACCCGCCGCTGCCTTTGAACCGGTATCGCGCCAGGGCAATGGCGATCATCGAGCCGAGCACCGTGGCGACCATGGTGGAGATGGCGGCGATCTTCAGGCTCTCGACGAACGCGTCGGTCAGCGCCGCGTCGCCGAACGGGTCGGCCCAGTTGCCGAGTGTGAAGCGCTGCCATTCGACGTTGTAGTTGCCCTTGGGTTCGTTGAACGAGAAGGCGACGATCCAGATGATCGGGATGAACAGATACAGCAACGCGAGCCCGGCATACGCATTCAGAGCAATGCGGGCGACGCGCCCGCCGGTGGACGTCGGAGCACTCATGCCAGATCCCTCGCACAACGCGTCATGCCAGGTCCTTCACGCCAGATCCTCGGTGCCGAAGAACTTGCTGTAGATGAGCACGAACACGGTGATGATGAACATCAGCACGAAGGACATCGCCGACGCCAGCGGCACGTTGTTCTGCACGAGGAACTGGTCCTGGATCGAATTGCCGATCATCGTGGTGTTCGGGCTGCCGAGATACAACGAGTTGACGAAGTCACCGGCCGCCGGAATGAACGTGAGCAACGTGCCGGCAAAGATACCGGGGATCGATAACGGGACGATGATCTTGGCGAATGCTGCCGTCGAGGTGGAGTAGAGGTCCTTGGCGGCATCGAGCAGCCGGACGTCGATCTTCTCCAGGCTCACATAGATGGGCAGGACCATGAACGGCAAGAAGTTGTACGTGAGCCCGAAGATCACCGCCGCTGGTGTGTTGATCAATCGACCGTCGTCCATGATCTGCAGCGTTTCGAGCAGCCGATCGAGTCGCAGCGTGTTGATCACACCCACGAACTGCCCTTGGTCGGACAGCAGGCTGCGCCACGCGATCGTGCGGATCAGATACGACGTGAAGAACGGGATCACCACCAACCCGAGCAGCAGCGTGCGGTACTTCCCGCCGCGGAATGCAATCACGTACGCGAGTGGGTACCCGATGGCGATCGTGAGCACGGTGGCGATACCGGCGTACAGGAACGCCCGTTGGAACTGTGGGCCGAAGTCGGTGAAGGCGTCTGCGTAGTTGCCCAAGTTCCAGTCGAATTCGGCCTCGACCGCGAACCGGTTGGGAAGGGTCGACAGCGAGAGACGCAACAACGTGAACAGTGGTGCCAGATAGAACAACGCCAACCACAACATGCCCGGTTTGAGCAGCCCGTACGGAGCGATCTTGCGGCGGCTCTCGGGGGTGCCGGTGACCGCCACCACCACGAGCGCCAGGATGCTCGCGAACACGAGCGACAGCGCCACGATCGCGAATGGTCCGGTCAGGAGGCGGGTGCCGACTGCAGCGAGGAGCGCGCCGGCGCCGACGAGCGCCCCGAGCCCGATGAGCTCGGGGCGCTTCGCACCGGTGTGTTCGGTGCGGACGTCCTCGACCGAGGTGGTCACCCGGTGTGGTTCCTCAGGCTCCGGTGATCGCCGAGAACGCAGCGTCGAACTCGGCCTCGACGTCATCGGACAGCGAAGCGAAGCCCTTGGTGTTGGCGAGTGTCGCGTCGTCGGGGAACACGAGCGGATCGTTGGCGAGATCCGCGTCGAGCTTCTCCACTTCTTCGCGCACGCCGGCCACCGGCGACACATAGCCGACCCATGTGGTGATCTGCGCTGCTTGCACCGGGTCGTACACGAAGTTCATCCACTGCGCGGCTGCTTCGACGTTGCGTGCGCCCTTCGGGACCACCATCGTGTCGGCCCACGACGTGGCACCGCTCTCGGGGAACACGAACTTCACATTGGGGTTGTCGCGGGCAATCGCTGCGACGTCGCCCGACCAGCCGATCGTGATCGCCAGGTTGCCGTTCGACAGGTCGTCGAAGTAATCGTTGCCGTGGAAGCGGCGGATCTGGCCCGAGTCCTTCGCCTCCTGCAACTTGTCGAACGCCGGCTGGGCATCTGCGAAGCTGCTGAGCGTCGAGATGTCGATGCCGAGACTCATAGCGATCACGCCGATCGTGTCGCGCATCTCGGTGAGCGCACCGACCTTGCCGGCGAACTCGGGATCGAAGAGGTCGTCGACGCTGGTGATCTCACGTCCGGTGACCTCGGAGTTGTAGGCGATGCCGGCGAACCCGGTCTGCCACGGGAGGCTGTACTCGCCGGTCGGATCCCACGACGGGTTCTGGAGGTCGGCGCGCAGGTTTGCCGCATTCGGCACCTGGTCGATCGGGAGCTTCTCCAGCCAGTCGAGCGTGATCAGCCGGTTGGCCATCCAACTGGTCGGGGCGAAGATGTCGGGGTCGATCGGTTCGCCACGACCGAGCAGCGGCTGGATCTTGGCGAAGTACTCGTTGTTGTCGTTGAACGCCTCGGTGTAGCGCATGTCGATCCCTGTCGCTTCCATGAAGCGGTCGACGGTGCCGGTGAGCCCGTCCTCGGTGGGATCGATGTACGACGGCCAGTTCTCGAAGAACAACGTGCCGGTTGCAGCGCCGCCTGCAGTGCCGGGCGTGGTTCCACCCGACGTCCCGGGTGTCGTGGCTCCTGATTCGCTGTCGCCACCGCAGGCAGCGAGGAGTGTCGGCAGCGACACGCCGGCTGCGCCGAGGGCACCGGCTCGGAGCAGGAGCTGACGTCGGCTCATCGCGGAGCGGCCGGCTGGAACTCGGAACGGGTTCGGTCGTGGAGTGGTCATGTTGTCGTTCTCCTTGATGTCAGTGGGTCATGTGATGGGTTGCGTGACTGCGGGTGATGGTTCACGAATCGGCGTGCTTTTCGAGGGTGTCGATGTCGTTTGCAGTCGCTCCGGCGCGAAGCGGCCAGTCCGCCATCAAGAACGCATTCCCCGGCTGCCATGTCAGGTGCACCGTCGAGCCGGGATGCAGGAACGGCAGGTCGGTGCCGGTGACGACGCTCGCGATCACTTCACTCTGATCCTTCAGGTGTACGACGACGCGCGCTGTCGCACCTTGGAACACGACGTCGACGACGGTTCCCTCGATCGAGCGCCCGTCGTCACCCCCCTCGCTGATCGCGGTGAGCCGTTCGGGTCGAAGCATCACCGAGACACGTGCGCCCGCAGCCCGCTCGACGTTCGTGCGAACGCGAACGGTGTGGCCGGCGACCAGATCGACCACGGCGTCGTCGCCGTCGGTGCCCACCATCACGCCTGGCAATAGGTTGGCCGAGCCGATGAACCCGGCGACGAACAACGACGACGGACTGTTGTAGATCTCCTGCGGTGTGCCGATCTGCTCGACGCGCCCTTCGCTCATCACGGCGATGCGGTCGCTCATCGTGAGCGCTTCGCCCTGATCGTGGGTCACGAACACGAACGTGATGCCGACCTCGCGCTGGATGCGCTTGAGTTCGAACTGCATCGCCTCGCGGAGCTTGAGGTCGAGTGCCGCGAGCGGCTCGTCGAGTAACAGTGCGCTCGGGAAGTTCACGAGTGCTCGTGCGAGCGCGACCCGTTGCTGTTGGCCACCCGAGAGCTGCGACGGCTTGCGGTCGGCGAAATCGGTGAGCCGCACCACCTCGAGCATTTGGGTGACCGCGGCCTCGTACTCGCTCTTCGGTGTCTTCTTGGACCTCGGTCCGAAGCGGATGTTGTCGGCCACGTTCATGTGCGGGAACAGTGCGTACTGCTGGAACACGGTGTTGACGTCGCGCTTGTACGGCGGCACGTGGCTCACGTTCACACCGTTGAGCAGCACTCGTCCCGATGTCGGCTGTTCGAAGCCGGCGATCATCTTCAACGTCGTGGTCTTGCCGCACCCCGACGGTCCGAGCATCGCGAAGAACTCGCCTTGCTCGATGCCGAAGTTCGCATGGGTCACGGCGTAGAAGCCGCCGAAGGACTTGGTGACGTCCGCGAGTTGGATGACGGTGTCGCTCACGTGACCCACCCGCGGTGTCGTCGAACGTCGATTATCCCCCGCGTGTTCATGCGGCCGTCACATTAGCCTCACCCACCGGTTGCGAATCCAGAATCTCGGTGGGTTCACCCAGCGGCAACAAACGGGTGATGGGCGTGGCATTCTGTGCACATGGCAACGACGCTGTCCTCACTCGATTCGAACTTCATCGGCGGCGACTGGCGATCAGCCGTCGACGGCGCCACCGACGAAGTGGTGAATCCAGCCACCGGTGGGGTCATCGGCACGGTGCCGGCCTCCGGCGCAGCGGATGTCGACGCGGCGGTAGCTGCTGCGTCGGCGGCCTTCCCGGCCTGGTCGACGCTCACACCGCGAGAGCGCAGCGAGACGTTGCATCGCGTGGCCGACATCATCGACGACAACATCGACGAGCTGTCGCAGATCGAATGCGAGAACGTCGGCAAGCCGGTCGGCATCGTCGAGTTCGAGATGGATCTCACGAAGGACAACTGGCGGTTCTTCGCGTCAGCGTGTCGCTTCCTGGAAGGCAAGGCCGCCGGCGAGTACATGGCCGGCTACACCTCGATGGTGCGCCGCGATGCGCTCGGTGTGGTCGCGTCGATCACGCCCTGGAACTATCCGCTCAACATGGCCACGTGGAAGGTCGGTCCAGCGCTCGCCGCCGGCAACACGGTCATCCTGAAGCCGTCGGAACTCACCCCGTACTCGGTGCTACGCCTCGCCGAGCTGACCGCCGACGTCTTGCCGCCTGGCGTCTTCAACGTGGTGTGTGGGCAGGGGCACGTTGCCGGAGCGGCGCTCAGCGAGCACCCCGGCGTCGCCATGATCTCGATCACCGGCAGCGTCGGGGCGGGCAAGGCCGTGGCGCGAGCGTCGGCCGACACGCTCAAGCGGGTCCACCTGGAGTTGGGCGGCAAGGCGCCGGTGATCATCTTCGACGACGCCGACATCGAAGCCGCCGTCGAGATGCTCAAGGGAATGGCGTTCTACAACTCGGGCCAGGACTGCACGGCGCCCTGCCGGGTCATCGCCGGCTCGAAGGTGCACGACGATTTCGTCAACCAACTCACCGACGCGGTCGGCAGCGTCAACGTCGGCGACCCGATGTCGGAAGGCACCGACATGGGTCCGGTGATCTCCGACGTCCACCGCAGCCGCATCGCCGGCTACGTCGACCGGGCCCGTGAGGCGGGAGCCGAGGTCACCGTCGGCGGGTCGGCGCGATCAGGTGCCGGGTTCTTCTACGAGCCCACGGTGGTCGTCGGTCCTGGCCAGGCGTCGGAGATCGTGCAACGCGAAGTGTTCGGCCCGGTGGTGACGGTCCAGTCAGCCGCCGACGAAGAAGCCGCACTGACGATGGCCAACGACGTCGACTACGGCCTCGCAGCGAGCGTGTGGACGTCCGACGTCGGGCGGGCGATGCGCATGAGCAAGGCGCTGCAGTTCGGTGCGGTGTGGGTCAACGACCACATCCCGATCGTGTCCGAGATGCCACACGGTGGCTTCAAGCAGTCCGGCTACGGCAAGGACATGTCGATGTACGCGGTCGAGGCCTACACCGAGGTCAAGCACGTCATGATCAAGCACTGACCGGGGTGATGTCGTCGTCGAGTCGGCGTTGCAGCGACGGGGCGGCCAGACCGATCACCTCGCCCTCGGTGGGTAGCGGGTCGTTGCGGCAGAGGAACGACAGCTTGCCGTCCGCTATCCGCAGCAGCGGGAGGAAGATCTGCTGGTCGACGGACTCCTGAATCGCTGCACCGCCGGGCGCTGCCCGCACTTTCCAACCCTGGCGAGAGCGTTCGTCGAGCGTCGTGTACGTCAGGCCGTCGATACCGATCAGGCGTCCGAGGTGTTCCTCGGGAACCGATGGATCGCCGCTGCGCCGAGCTGTGGGGGCGAGCTGGAACACCTCGCGACGCCCGAAGACCCGCGCGAATCGGGCCGTTGCGAGTGCGTTCACCTCGTCGTTCGACGTGAACGCCAACAGTCGACCGATGCCGCGCAGATCGAGGTCGTGGCTGGCGTCTTCGGCGAGCACGCTCATGCGGCGCGCACGCAGGCCGGCGGCTATCGCCCTGGTGACGTTGTACGGGTCGGTGTCGACCAGCAGCGTCTTGACGTTGCGCTTGTCGAGTTCGCCAGCGAGGCCCCTGGCAATCGCGTGCGAACCGGCGATCAGGATGCCGTTGGCCTGCGCCTCGGCGAGCCCGAGTGCCCGAGCGGCCGGCCCTGCGGCGAACCCGTACACCACGATCGTGCCGATGATGACCAGGAACACGATCGGGACGACCTTGGCGGCGTCGGGAACACCTTCTTCTTCGAGGCGGATCGCGAAGATCGCCGACACCGCAGCGGCCACGATGCCGCGTGGGGCCATGGTCATCAGGAACACCCGCTCGCGCCAACTCAGTGACGTGCGCACCGTGGACACCAGCACCGAGAGCGGCCGCGCGAGGAACACCAGCACGGCGAGGAAGGCGAGTGAGGGCACTGCCACCTCGCGCAATGCGTCGGCCTCGATGCGCGCCGCGAGGAGGATGAAGAGGAACGAGATCAACAGGGTTCGCAGGCTCTCGTTGAATTCGAGCACCTGGCGGATCGTGGAACTTCCGCGTCGCGCCAGGTACATGCCCATCACCGTGACGGTGAGCAGGCCGGCCTCTTCCTGCACCTCGTTGGTGGCCACGAACGAGGCAACGACGAAGGCGAAGGTGACCGGAACCGTGAGTTGGTCGGGGATCAGGAACCTGCTCAATGCGATGTCGAGCACCACCGCTGCTGCGAGGCCGATTCCGGCGCCGGCTGCGATGGTGAGCAGCACGACGCCGACGACGGTCACAACGGCTTCGCCGGGCGCGTTGGTGATGACGATCTCGAATGCGATCAGTGCTGCGGTGGCGCCGATGGGGTCGATCAGGACGCTTTCGGCGCGCAGGATCGGCCCGGTGGTGCCAGCGGGCCGAACGAACCGGAGCAGCGGTCCGACGACGGTCGGGCCGGTCACCACCAACACCGCACCCAACACCATCGCTGCCTGATTCGAGATGCCGAAGATCTCTCGCGCCCCGTACCACGCGATGAGGAACGTGACCACGGCGCCGAACGTGATCAGGCGCCGCACGACGACACCGGTGTTGCGCAGCTCTCGGGGCGGTAGGTCGAGGCCGCCCTCGAACAGGATGAGCGCTACTGCGAGCGACACCAGTGGAAACAGTGTCGTGCCGAGCAACTCGTCGGGTTCGACGATGCCGGTGACCGGGCCGAGCAATAGACCGGCGATCAGCAGCGCGATGATCGACGGCACCTGGATGCGCCAGGCGACCCACTGGGCGAACATGCCGGCGCCGAGGATCAGTGCGAGCGTCGGGCCGATGGTCGACTCGGTCGCTGCCAACATCGCCGCCGCCGTCATCTTCCGCGCCTCATCTTCTACGCCTCATCTTCCACGCCTCATCTGGTGAGGGTGGAGGACGACGGTCATCTGGCGTGAGGGTAGCCGGGGTACCGTCGTCGCATGGCCGCACGGATCGAACGAGTCACCTTCCCCGGTAGTCAGGGCGCCGATCTCGCAGCCCGGCTCGATCTGCCGGCGGGCCCCGCGCGGGCATTCGCCTTGTTCGCCCACTGCTTCACGTGCAGCAAGGACATCGCCGCGGCCTCCCGCATCGCCAACGCGCTCACCGATGTCGGATTAGGTGTGCTGCGATTCGACTTCACCGGGCTGGGTATGAGCGGTGGAGAGTTCGCGAACACGAACTTCACGTCGAACACCGACGACCTGGTGGCGGCCGTCGACTGGTTGCGCTCCGAGCACCGGGCTCCGCAGTTGCTGGTCGGCCACTCGCTGGGAGGTGCAGCGGTGCTGTCCGTCGCCGTCGACCTTCCCGAGGTTCGTGCGGTAGCGACGATCGGAGCGCCTGCCAGCACCGATCACGTGATCGGCATCTTCGAGTCGTCGCTCGCCGAGATCGCGGCGGAAGGTGTTGCTCAGGTGCAGTTGGCCGGACGGCCGTTCACCATCCGTCAACAGTTCGTCGACGATCTCCGCAATCATGTGATCACCGATCGGGTCGCCACGATGAAGCGAGCGCTGCTCGTTCTGCATTCGCCGATCGACAACACGGTGTCGGTCGACCACGCTGCGGAGATCTTCGCAGCGGCGCGTCATCCCAAGAGTTTCGTGTCGCTCGACGGCGCCGACCACCTGCTGACCGATCGTCGCGACGCGACGTTCGCGGCCGACATGATCGGGGCCTTCGCCGACCGCTACATCGTCGACGAGAGCGGAGCGCTCGACGCGCCCCGCTCCTCTGCGCCGGTCATGGTGGCCGAGACCACGCAGGGGCCATTCCTCAATCACGTGGTGGTCGGACGGCACCGCCTGCTCGCCGACGAGCCGGAGTCGGTCGGTGGGTTCGATGCGGGCCCATCCCCCTACGACCTGCTCGGCGCTGCGCTCGGTGCGTGCACGTCGATGACGTTGCGGATGTACGCGGATCGCAAGGGGTTGCCGCTCGATCGGGTGACGGTGGAGGTCACCCATGACAAGGTGCATGCGGACGACTGGGCAAAGTGTTCCGACAACGAGCTGCTGTCGGGACGGTCGGGGATGATCGACCGGTTCGAACGTGTGGTCACCGCCGACGGCGACGATCTCACCGACACCCAGCGCGCCAAGTTGCTGGAGATCGCCGACAAGTGTCCGGTCCATCGCACCCTCGAATCAGCCAGCTCGATCGTCACCCGCCTGTCCGATTGACGCAAGGCGATGAGCCAAAACCCCGCATACGGGGGTCTCGCTCATCGCCCTGGTGTGACTGATCCGGGCGATGAGCCAAACCCCGCCATACGGGGGTCTCGCTCATCGCCTCACTGCGACGGCGGGCTGGGGACGTCCGGCGGGCTCGTCGCTCGCAGTGTCGGGAGGTTGCACCCGGTCGAGCGAGCCCTCATGGCGGCGCACCAGCGCGCCGTTGAGCTCGGCGCTCATCAGCGACGAGATGGCCAGAAAGCTCAGCCAGGTGACGAGCCCGAGTACCAGGGCGAAGTTGCCGTAGGTGTCCGACGCATTGTCTCGTATGAGCTTGACGATGGCGGTTCCGAAGTACTGCAGCAGCGAGAACACGATGCCGGCAGCAAGCGCACCGGGCCACACGTCCGACCAGGTGGTGTCGGCTGCGGTGAGATATCGGAACATCGCCGCGAGCACCACGACGTTGATCACCACGGTGGCGGCGAGCAGAGCGAGGCGACCGACGATAGGGAGGCCGGCAGCGTTGACGATCGTGGTGATCACGATCGTTCCGATCTGTGCAGCGCCGATGAAAAGCAGTCCCAACAGCGCCTTGCCGCGTTGCTCGGGCATCGCGTCGCGGTGGTCGACGTCGATCTCCCACACGTCGTCCTGCGCCTGCTGCAATGCCACGAACGCCTTCGTCGACGACCACAGCGCGCCGCCGAGGCCGATAATCAGCGCCCACCAGTTGCCGGTCAACGAGGCAGGATCATCTTGCAGCTGTTGTCCGAGTACTGGGATGTCGGCCAGTGCGCCGTCGATGATCCGTTGCTGGAGTTCAGCATTGCCATCCAGGACGAACCCGAGGATGGTCGTGGCGGCGAGCATGAGCGGGAAGATCGACAGGAAGCCGAAGAACGCGAGCACCGATGCGTTGCGTCCCGAGATGTGGCGCCGCCACCCGTCGAGGGTGTCGACGACCACGTCGATCGCTATGTGGCGCTCGCGCAACTCCATCGCCCTGTCGCTCGTTGTCCACGGCATCAGTGCTGCATTCTCATCCGTCGGTGCTTCCCGGGTCGATCAGATCCCAACCGACAGGTTTGCGTCCGGCGGCGACGAGCGCCGCATTCGCCTGGCTGAACGGCCGACTGCCGAGGAACCCGTTGTGGGCCGACAGAGGCGACGGGTGCGCCGATTCGATGATCGTGTGGCGACCGCTGTCGATCAGCGCCCGCTTGCGCCGCGCCGACGCACCCCACAGGATGAACACGACCGGGTCGTCCTTGGTGTTCACGACTCGGATCACCTCGTCGGTGAAGGTCTCCCACCCGTGCTTCTGGTGTGAGGCGGCAGCACCACCGCGCACGGTGAGTGTGGCATTGAGGAGCAACACACCCTGGCGGGCCCAGGCTTCGAGATTGCCGTGGTCGGGGATCGCCAGACCCAGGTCGGCGTGCAATTCCTTGTGGATGTTCCGCAGCGACGGGGGCACCCGGACCCCGTGGCGAACCGAGAAGCAGAGCCCGTGGGCCTGCCCGGGTCCGTGGTAGGGGTCCTGGCCGAGGATCATCACCTTGACGTCAGCGTGCGGCGTCAGTCGCAGGGCGTCGAACACCTCGTCCGCTGGCGGATACACGGGGTGCTCTCGACGCTCACGCGCCACGAAGTACTGCAACTCGTGCCAGTAGGCCAACTCGAACTGATCGCGGAGTAGCGGGTTCCAATCGGTGGCCATCGGACACACTGCCTAGCATGAGGGAAGTGTTCGATCACCTCGAACGAGCCACGCTCGCCACGTTGCCCACCCCGCTCGAAGCGGGGCCCACCCTCGACGGTGGAAGTCGACTGTGGGTGAAGCGCGACGATCTGACCGGACTGGGAGGCGGCGGGAACAAGGCTCGCAAGCTCGACTTCCTGTGCGGTGATGCCGTGGTGACGGGTGCTCGCTCGCTCGTCACCGTCGGCGCCGCGCAGTCGAATCACTGCCGGATGACGGCTGCGGCAGGGGCTCGCCTCGGACTCGAGACGCACCTGGTGCTCTCGGGCGACCGCCCCGCCGAATCGACTGGCAATCAACTGTTGTCGATGCTGTTCGGCGCGCAGTTGCACTTCACGGGAGCCGAGGAGAGCCACTGGGGCGAACTCGAGATCGCTCGCGAAGGGGTGAGCGATCAACTCGTTGCCGAGGGCCTGGTCCCGTATTCGATCCCGATCGGTGGGAGCACGGCCGTCGGTGCACTCGGCTACGCGGCAGCCTTCATCGAGCTGCTCGACCAGTGCGAGGCCGCTGGAGTGATGCCCTCGCACCTGGTGTTCACCTCGTCGAGTGGCGGCACTCATGCCGGTCTGCTGGCCGGCCGGGCGGCCGCTGCGCACGCCGGGCGCGACGTGCCCGATGTGGTCGCCATCGGTGTCGCGAAGGGCGTCAACATCGGTCGACCGGACATCGCCGGGTTGGCGAACCAGACGCTCACACTCATGCAGTCGACGGCAATCGTCGCCCCCGAAGACGTCGAGGTCGACGCCCGCTGGATCGGCGACGACTATGCGGTGCCCACCGAGGCCGGCGACGCCGCCATCCGGTGGGCGGCCGAGCACGGTGGATGGTTGCTCGACCGCACGTACTCCGGCAAGGGGTGCTCCGGTCTGCTCGGATTGGCTGCCGAGTCACGCTTCGGCTCCGACGTCGTCTTCGTGCACACGGGTGGCTGGCCGGCGCTCTTCGCTCCCGGTGGCGTACCTGCCTGACCCTGAACGAAGTCACGTTTGTGTGCGAGTCCGGGTGGGCCGCCCCGCCGAGAATGCAACGCGAACGAGTGGGGTCCGGCGACTGCTGGTTCGTGTGTGGTTTTGGGTGCGACGGTCCGCCGGATCTGCAACACAAACGTGGGGGTGGGGTGCACGGGTAGCGTTTCCGGGATGACGGATCAGATCCTGGATGTCGACCTGCTCGCGTTCGAATCGAGCACTGGAGTGCGTCGTCGTGCGGTGGTCGACGGGGTCCGTCGAAGCCTCGAAACCGGGTTCGTCTACACGAGTCATGATCTGTCCGGGGATCTGCTCGACACCACCTACGGCATGCTGCGCGAGTTCTTCGAACTCGACGAGTCGACCAAGCAGCACTTCATCGCTCCGGGGGCTCACGGCCAGACCGGCTACACCGGTCTGCTGGTCGAAACAGCAGCGTCGAGCGACAAGCCCGACTGGAAGGAGATGCTCAACTGGTCGGCGCCGATCGCTGCAGGGCACCCGCTGAAGTCGAAGTTTCCCACCGCGTACCCCGACCAGCTGCTGCCCGAATCGGCCGTTCCCGGCATCACCGAGGTGCTGTTCCGATTTCACGAATCGATCGCCGACCTGCAACGCCGGTTCCTGCGGGTGATCGCCGAGGGCATTGGTTGCCACGAGTCGTTCTTCGACGAGATGGTCGCCGACGGCCCAACCCTGACACGCGCGATTCGCTATCCGGCGATGTCCGAGTTGGGTGAGGACGGGCACGAGTGGGCCGGCCAGCACGGCGACATCAACCTGATCACGGCGTTGCCGCGTTCGACGGCCCCAGGTCTGCAGGTGCGGGTCGATGACGACTGGGTCGACGCCACGCCGCCGGACGACGCGGTGATCATCAACACCGGGATCATGCTCGAACGCCTCACCAACGGGGTGATCCCCATCGGTTGGCATCGGGTGGTCGCGGCGCCGGGATACGAAGGCGAACGGTACAGCGTGGTGCAGTTCTGCCACCCGCGACCGTGGACCATCCTGTCGCCCGTCGCGTCGTGCTGCACACCGCAGAGCCCGCAGCGGTTCTCGGCCCTCAGCGCCGAGCATGCGCTCGACGAAGTGTTGTACCAGATCAACCTGGTCGAGGACGCTCGACGCGTCGGCTGAGCCTCTTGCTCGGCGTCAGCCCGCGTCGATTGGCGCCGCAACGGTTCAGGGCCGCATCATCGGCAGTGCGAGCGACGTGTCGTCGCGAATTGCCAAGTCGATCCAGATCGACGTGGGGAGATCGAGCGGGGTGTTCCAAGCGGCAGGCATCGTCGTCGGGCCACCCGATCCGGGTCCTCGCTTGTCGGGTGGTGCCCATCCGCAGCTCTCGCTGGGGTAGATCATGGCTGCCCACCCCGAGGCGATGACGTCTCCGTTGGAGGTGACCACCCACTCGGAGTCGATGTCACGCGAGTCGTCGGTGGTCTCGGTGGTGACCTCGTCGAGCCCTGAGAGGTAATGGGTTCCCGACCATGGACCGAGGCCCACCGAGCAGGCTTGGCGGAACAGCGCGTCGATCACGGGACCGTAGGCATCGACCGGAGTTCCGTCGAGATCGGTGATCGTCAAGCGGACGTGCGGTGCAACGGCATCGATCGGAATCTTCACCGTTGCATCGGTTGGTACGTCGGATCGGATTCCGAGTGGGAGCGGATCGGTGTCGCCCATGAAGCCGATGAGTTGGCCGGCGCGCACACTCTGGCCGACCACGGCGAACTTCGAGAGACGCAGATGGGGCGGCGCGGCGCCGTCGTTCGTGCCGGGCGTGTCGTCGTTGAAACCCGAGAGTCGGAAGCTGCGTCCGACTGTGTCGGTGATGGTGACCGAGATGGCTTCGCCGAGCTCGTCGTGGACGTCGGTGACGACACCGTCGACGACGGCGAGGACGGGCTGCAGTTTCACCCCGAACACGATGCCGGGGGCTTCTTCGGTGCAGAGCCCCGCCGATTGGTACGCGGCGAGCGAGTCGGTGTCGACAGCGGCTTCGCCGTTGCCGCATTCGGGTGCGGCCAGCCGTGATGGCCCGAGCACCGGGAATGCCACCGTTGCGGTCCGTTCGGCGGCGGGCGTGGCCGGGTCGATGGCGGTCGGCGGGGCGAGTTCGGGTGCGAGCCCCATCCGGGCGAGCTGATCGGCTTGTGACAGCGGCTGGAGAATCTGCTGGCCGGACAGGAACGACCAGACGGCCAGCCAGCGTTGCTGATACTCGCGAACGGTGAGCACGTTGCCCGCCGACGGTACGGGCACGACGTCCATCAAACTGACGTCGCGTGACGCCCGTGGGAAGTACCACATCACCGGAATCATCGAGACGTCGTTGTTCCACTGGGCGAGGAACTTCGTGACGTCGGCGGCAGCTCGTTCGTCTTGGATCTCCGGCGGCGCCAGGTAGGCGTTCGGGTAGCCGCCGTAGTTGTTCCACGTCGAGGTGATGAACTGGTAGGCACCTGACGCTCGCCCCCTGTTGGGTGGGGCGAGGTAGTTACCACGCGACTCGAGATAGCGGATCGTGGCCAAGATGTTGGCGATCTGGCTCGGATAGGCGGTGATCTGTTTGGCGGCAGGAGCCGGTGGTGTTGCCGGCGCAGCCGTGGTGGTGGTGGGCGCGACCGTGGTCGTCTCTGGTGGGCCGGTGGTCTCAGGAGTCGGGTCGGCTGGCGCGGTCGTGGGGGACGTGGTCGGAGCCGGAGGTGCCACGGTGGTGGTGGTCGTGGTGGTGGTGGTGGTGGTGGTGGTCGTCGTCGTGGGGGACGCGGTCGTGGGGGACGTGGTCATCGACTCGTTGGTCGGTTCGGTGTCGGCGTGTGCAATCGATGACGGGTTGATGCCGATCATCGTCAACCCGGCGAGCACGACGGCGATCGCTGCCCGCGGCGCCCGTCGCCCTGGAGCGACGGCGTCATGCGCTTGCTCGCGCGAGCGCGAAGCCTCGCGGTGTTGAGCCTCGACGATTCGTTCCATGTCCATGATTGCCATCGGCTCGGGGGGAGCGGACTGAAGCACATGTTGGTGGCCGTAGTGCTGTTTGTCCAGTGGGGGAGTCCGGCCCGGCCGTCTGTGGTCGCCGCATACGGGTACCGTTCAGATCTCGATGTCCGACGACCCGTCCACCTCCAGCGAACGCTTGGCCGGCGACCCCGACTCCGTGCACGTCGATGCCGAGTCGGCTGCGCCACGCTCCGCTTCGGACGTCGTGCTCGCTGTGGATGTCGGTGCGACGCATTTCCAGGCGGGACTCGTGACCGCACGGGGCACGTTGATCGATCGGGCTCGTGCGGAGATCGAGGAGGAGGTCGGACCAGAATCGCAGTTCACCGCCCTGGCGCTGATCGTGACCGAGATGCTCGATCGCTCTGATGCTCGACACTCGGTCATCGTGCGGGGCCTCGGGGTGTCGAGCGGCGGACATGTCAGCCGAGGACTCGACCAGATCTCACCGCTGAGCGTGCCGGCGTGGCGAGACTTCCCGTTGCGGGAGCGGCTGGTCGAGTTGGCAGGACATGAGGTGCACGGTGACCTCGACGCGAAGGCGTTGGCGCTCGCCGAGGGGTGGCTCGGTGCAGCGCAGGGACAGTCGAATTTCTGCGTGATCACCGTGTCGGCGGGTATCTCGGGCGGGATCATCCTCGACGGCGATCTGCTCGACGGCGAGTCCGGATACGCCGGCCAGATCGGTCACTTCATCGTCGAACCCGGTGGGCGGCGCTGTCTGTGCGGTGTGCAGGGCTGTCTCGAGGCCGAGGCGTCCGGACAGGCGGTCGGTTCGATCACGGGTCGGCCAGCCAGCGAGCCCTCCTACCAGATCATGCAACGGACCGGTGACCTCGTCGGCCGTGCGGCGGCGTCGATGTGCAACGCGTTCGATCTGTCACTCGTGGTGATCGGCGGCAGCGTGGCGCTCGGGTTCGGTTCCACGTTCTTCCACGCAGCGCAGGTGACACTCGACGAGCACGCTCGGCAGCCCTACAGTCGGGGCGCACGCATCACGCCGTCGAGACTCGGCGAGCAGGGTCCACTCGTCGGTGCCGGCGCTGTCGGCTGGCGCGGCCTCCGGCGCGCTGCTCGGCGTCGACCGGCGGTCGACCAGCCGGCGGTCGACCAGCCGGCGGTCGAGCAGCCTCAGCCGCCGAACGTGCGGTAGACGAATTCGGCCGGGCCGCGTCCGAAGCGGCGCTGCCACAGCGTGCCCATAGCGACGGCAGCAACCCAGAACCCGGTGGCGAACAGCAACGCCGTTCCGATTCCGCCCGGCTCCACCCAGACGAGCCAGTCGACCATCAGGTTGAACACCAAGATGTGCGCGAGGTAGAGCGACAGGGTGAGCTGACCTGCGCGCCGCAGTGGGTCGGTCGCCGAGCGGAATCGTTCGGCGATCCAATCGATGGTCGCGTAGGCGACGAACGCCGTTCCGAGCGCGCTCGCCACGTAGACGATGCTGCGATCGTACGGGTCGACCGAGAGAGCGATCGCCGGGATGCCGATCACCGGCAGGCTCGCCACCGTCGACGACACCGCCATCAGCGCGACGCCGCTGCCCATCGCGGCGGGTCGCCACCACGTCGTCGTGAGCAGTCGGCCGAGGACGATTCCGGCGCACAGGAACGCGAACCAGGGCAGCAGGGGATGGGTTCCGTTGACAAAGACGTCGAGGACGTATCCGCGGATCGAGACGTCGCCGGGACGCGACAGCCATTCGGTGGAGTGACCGTTGCGGTCGCGGGCGAATTCCCAGAGATGGATGCTGGTGGCGGCGATCGCAGCGACGGCGCCGACGGCGATGATCCAGCGCGATCGCCATGTGAAGATCGCCGCCGCCAGCACGAACATGGCGCCGTAGTAGACGATGATGGTGCCCGGCCAGATCACGTCGAGCAGCAGGCCGACCACGTACAACAGGACCCCTCGGCGGATGAGGCGCCAGCGCATCTCGGTGACGTGGGTCCGGTCGCCCAGTGAGCGACGGGTGAGCAGCGTCACGCCGACACCGGCGACGAGGACGAACGTGGCCGCGAACCGGGTCGAGAGGGGGCCGTCCCAGGGGTCGAACACTTCTTCGAGCCAGCCGGTCCTCGGCCGATCCGCACCGGATTCGAGACCCCGGAGGATGAGGTACCCGTGGTAGTTCATCACCATGACGCCGATCAGGGCGACAGCGCGTACGACATCGGGGCCGGGCAGGCGGGCGGTCGTTGGGGTGTCGACGAGGGTCGAGGTCGGTGCGCTCAGATCCACTCGAACGTGTCCACTGCGGTCATGATGAGTGGGCGCTGTACGTCGACGCGCTGGCCGACGTCCGGCACGGTGGCACCGTCAGCAACGAACGCCATCGAGGTGTGCATGTGCGGACCCTCGTGGAGGGCGAGTCGCTGCCGTTCGAAGTGGAACGGGCTGCGACCGTCGGGCAGGGGCGTGACGCCGTTGGCGGTGCCGGCGCCGATCATCACGAGGTGGCCGTCGCGCTCCACGGCCGACTGGTGATAGCCCGCAGGTGTGCCGGCTCGGATACTGCGAACGTCGAGCACGTCGGCGGTGAGTGAGAGGTACGACTTGTTGCCGTGCCACAACGAGGTGCCGAGGCGCAGCCGGTAGGTGTGCGTCGTCGGCAACGCCGCGTAGGTGGTGGCGTCGAGATGACTCACCCACATCGTGAGGTCGGGATCAACGCCCTCGAGTGCCCGCACGATCTCGTCGGCGTGGTCGTTCGACGATCCGGCCAGCGGTGGATGCAGGCTCACGCCGATCACGTCGAGGCCACTGCGCCTGGCGGCGTCGACCAGGCCGACACTGCCGCCGTAGCGGCGCATCGACGATTCGAGTTTCACCAGCACGCTGCCGTTCCAACCGTCGAGTGCGTCGATGTGGACCTGGCTCCCGACGCTGAGGATCGGCCTCGTCGACGCCGGCGCGATCAGCGTCGGCGTGAGCACCACCGGATGGAGGTCGACGGGGAGCCCGTCGAGTTCGTGGATGGTTCCAACGGCGACGGTGTCGCAGAACTCGGCCGCGAGCCGGGCGAGCGCGACGCGCCCGAAGCCGTAGCCGTTGCCCTTGACCACGGGAACCAGTCCGTCGACGGCATTCGCCAACTGCGCGACGTGAGCCCGCCACGGTGCGGTGCGAACGGTGAGGGTGACGGTCACCAGGCCGACGCTAGTGCTGCTCGGCGCCGAGTCAGAGGCGAGCGCTGATCGCCCTGGTCAGCGTAAACCCGACCTTGTTGATCGGGAATGTCACCGATAGCGTCGTTTCGGTGAGTTCGAGAACGTTGCTGAGCTTTCCCGACCCGGTCAACGAGACCTCGGCTCGGCTCGTAGCGGCCGGTGTCGTTGCGCAGGCGATCGTGTTCCTCGTTGTCCGCGAGTCGTGGGTACTCGTTCCACTCACTTTCGGATTCCTTGCCCGCGTCGCAACCGGTCCGACCCTGTCGCCGCTCGGCCAGATCGTCACCCGAGTCGCGACTCCCGCCGTCGAGACCCGGTTGCGGCGACGCAACCCGGTGTTTCACTCGCGTCAGGTTCCGGGACCGCCCAAGCGGTTCGCTCAGGCCATCGGCCTCGCCGTCACCACTTCCGCCTCGGTCGCTTGGATCCTGGGCGCGCCGAGTGTCGCCATCGTCTTGATCGGTCTGCTGGCTGTAGCGGCCATGCTCGAAGTGGTATTCGCCATCTGCCTCGGCTGCATCGCGTACAGCGCGATCTGGGGATGCGCCGACTGCGACGACATCAGCGACCGCCTCCGACGAGCGCTCGTGGAAGCCCGAGAAGAGGTCCCGGAGACTCCGGTGCCCGTCGGCCGTCGCAGTTGACATTTGGTTGCAGTTGACATTCGGTGGCGATGACGTGGTGTCATGACCATCGTCGAGTAGCTCACCGCCGATGTGCTGGCCCGCTGGAACGCACGATGCGTCTGTGGGACATCTCGGCGACCCAGCTCGGTGTGATGTTCGGCGTCAGCCGGCAAGCGATGGCGAAATGGCTGAGCGGCGGTCCACCGGCGAACCGGCGCGATCAGGTTGCACTCCTCGACCAGTCGACCGACCTCCTCGACAGGTGGATCAAACGTGATCGCATCCCCGCCGTCGTTCGTCGCAACGTCGACTCGCTCGATGGGCGAACGCGACTCGACGTTGCGCTGGCGGGCGAATTCGAGACATTGCGCGACGAGTTGGTGGAAACGTTCGACGCGTCGCGAGTGGCTCCGTGATCGAGTCGAGCCTGCCCGACCGACACATCTGGCTGCGTCTCACCCAACCGCACCACGACGACGCATTCGACATGCCGTATGCGCGTGAGATCGGCGGTCGCTGGAACCCGCCGAGTTCGTGGGCCACGCTGTACCTGAACGACGACATGGCCACGGTGCACGCACAAGTTCGACACCTGTTCGCCGGTCGCGGGATCGACCCCGACGACCTCGACGACTCGGCACCCATCGAGCTCGCTGCGGCAACACTGCCGCAGCGACAACGCGTCGCCGACGTCGTGAGCGACTCCGGTGTCGCATCGGCCGGCCTGCCTGCGACGTATCCCCTCGACGACGCCGGTGTCATCGTCGATCAGGCCCTCACGCAGAACATCGGCGTGCGCGTCCACGACGCTGGGCTGCGTGGCGTGTGGTGTCGGTCGGCAACGATGACCGGCAACGAACTGGCATGGTTCCCAGCCGGTCAGGCCGTGGCTCGGCCGTCCTGGTCCGAGCCCCTCCCGTTCGCGTCGTGGCGTCACGCGGTCACCCTCGCCGACGTGATCGAGCCCTGAGGCCATCCGTCGCTTGCCGTAGCTCGGCCATCTTCCCGAGCCGGTCAGCTGATGAGCGAATCACGCACATGTGGTGTGTTCGCTCATCGCTCATCGCTCATCGCTCATCGCTCATCGCTCATCCCTCATCCCTCATCGCTCATCCCTCATCGCTCATCCCTCATCGCTGCCCGTCAACCGGCGATACGCGATGGTGAGGAGCCGGTTCGATGGAAATCGAGGGCCGATGCGAACAGGCCCGGAACGCGTCAGCTGCCCGTTCGGCCCGGCGATGGCCGCGGCTGCTGCTGACGGCCAGGCCACGAGCTGAGTCGGGGGATGATCGGTGCCCAGGTGCGTAGCCGCCGCATTCCTGTCCACACGCCCCACCCGTAGGCCAGGTCGGTTGGCGCTGCCTGCACGTTGCTCGCCAGCGCGAGCACCAGCAACCATCGGCAGCGCCGAGACACCACAGCGCCGGCCAACAGGACCGGCCACCACACACGACGAGCCGCCGAAGCGAACTGCTGCCCGGCGAGGAGGTGGCCGCGAACCGCCAACCACATCGCCGAACTCGGCGGGACGTGCGGCAGCTTGCGCACCAGCGCCGCCGAGCTTCCCGCCCCCATCGCCACGGCAGGAACCCACCGCCCGAGCAATGCCAACATCCACGTGGCCGCTGTCCACCCGTTGACGTGCACCGGTGACAGGGCTCTCGGGTGCCGCATCGCCAACGGTGCAGCCGACGTGCCGTACCCGGCGTGTTGGCGCAGACGTTTGCGCCACGACGAGCGAGGCTCGTGCCACACGGCGACCGACGGGTCGTACCGGCAACGCCAACCAGCGTCGTCGAGTCGCCACACCAGATCGACGTCCTCACCGAACCGCAATTGCTCGTCGAATCCACCGATGGCATCGAGTGCGTCGACTCGGACCACCAGCGCAGCGGCAGGCACGTAGCTCACCCGTGTGCCCGCCCGGACGCGGGCCGGTTGGTCGCCGAGGTCGAGTGGCGAGCCCGTCTCACCCCGCACGCGTGGAGCCACCAGACCCACCCGTGGGTCGTCGAAGTGCCAGAGCAACCGCGCCAACCATGCCGAGTCGGGCGTCGACACGTCAGCGTCGAGGAACGCCACCAGCGGTGTCTCGATCAACGGTCGTACGGTGTTGCGTGCCGCGGCGGGGCCACGATTCGTGTCGAGGCGAACAGCTGCGCCGGAGAGGGGAGGGATCGATCCGTCGTCGACCGTGAGGCGTCCGTCGTCGTGCGCCACACCGCCGAGCTGCGGGGTCACCACGGTCACGTCGTGCAGAGTGAACTGGGGCTGACGATCCATTGGGGGAACCGGATGGATGGCGCCGGCCTCCGACAGACGCTCGGTCAACACCGAGTCGGTCACTTCGTTGCCCGCCTCGATCCGATCCGCAACCGCAGCACCACCCTGTGTCAATCGGAACAGCCGCAGCGGCGAGCCCGCCAACACGGCACCGGCGAAACGTTGCCACGACCCGTCGACGCGGTAGCGCACGTCAGTCGTCCGAGGTGGCAGGACCGAGCGGTCGCCATCGTTCGATCTGGTGCACGAGATCTTCCACGAACGCCGTGATGAACCGTTCGCCCTCGCCACCTGACGCACCGTCGGGGTCGCCGAGCACCCCGTTGCTGCTCACGGCGCGCACACCCTTGGCACGGAGTTCTTCGATCGTGACGTCGGCGCCCGACGCTGCGCGTTCGAGGCGCACCAGGCCGGGATCGATCGCGAGCATCATCGAGGTCTCGATGCGTCCGGCATGCAGGTCGGCCGGACCGCCGTCGAGTCGTTGCGGCCAACTCGGCCACCAGGAGAGCACCCGGCGACCCTCGGCGGTCAGCGTCGCGACAGCGGCGACGATCGCTTCGTGGTTGCCGCCGTGGCCGTTCACCAACACCACACCGGCGGCCCAGTCGGCGCTGCGCACCAGTTCGACGATCACCGACGACATCACCTCCGAGCCGATCGACAGGGTGCCGGGGAAGCCGGCGTGCTCGCCGGACGCGCTCACACTGATGGTCGGGCCGATCATCAGCCCGTCGGTGTGGTGCACCGCCCGACCGGCGAGTTCCTCGGCGATGATCGTGTCGGTGGCCAGTGGCAGGTGCGGGCCGTGCTGCTCGGTGGAGCCGACCGGCACCATCACGATCGGCGCCGGTGCCTGATCGTCGGGGCCTCGCCGGGCGATGCCGTCGACCTCTGGCCAGGTCGCGTCACCCAGCTTCATCGTCGAGCGTCACTCGGGGTCGACTCCGGCGCGTCGAGATAGCCCCAGACGCAGAGCTGGTCGAGGATCCTGGACGCCGCAACCGCAGGATCGAGTGTAACGAGTTCGGCGTGCACGTCGTCGCCACCGACATCGAGGATCTGGCGGACCCGATCGAGCGAGCCGCCCGCTGGTGCGGGAAGTGCCCGTGCCCTCGGCCGATACGGGTGGATCTCGGCTTCCGGAAGCTGCCCGTGCGGGCCGCGCACCACCTGGATGGGTGCGGTGCGAGCGGCGAGAGACGCCGTCAGCGACGCCCGTCGCAACGTGGCCGTCGAGCCTTCGACCGAGAGTACCGCGGGCGCGGCGACATCGAGGATCTCGCGTCGGCCACCGTCGAGGCGTCGCACGACTCGCAACGTGCCGGACGTCGGATCGGTGTCGACTTCGAGCAGACCGAGCGCTTGAGCACTCGACAGTTCGCCGGCGAGGAACGCTGGCACCGACCCGGTCCCACGGTCGAGCGAGTAGTCGCCGCACAGCACAAGATCCTGGCCGTGCAGGTGTTCGGCCAATGCCACTGCAACCACATGGCTGTCGAGTTCGGTCGATGCGTCGACACGCATGGCCACGGTCGCGCCGACAGCGATCGCATCACGCAACACGTCGTCGGCGCTGGCTGGCCCGAGACAGATCACCGTCACCTCACTCGACGCATCGCTCGACGCATCGCTCGACGCATCGCTCGCCGCATCGTTCGAACGGTCGGCCAACGTGAGTGCCAACTCCAAGGCGGCTTCATCGGCAGCGGACACACCCGACCAACGTCGGTCGGCCTCACGTTCACGGTCGAGGGACACCCACTTCCAGCAGACGGCGATCTTCATGACGATGTGATTCCCTGCCGGCTCAGGTGCGCTTGAAGACGACGCCGTGGCCGCCCTCGGGATAGGTCCAGGTGATCGCACCTTCCTCGTTGCACACGAGGTAGCAGGTGCCGCATTCGAAGCACTGCTCGTAGTTGAAAAGGATGCCGCCGTCGCTGGTGGGCACGAACAGGTTCGCCGGGCAGGCCACCACGCAGGCTTTCGTGGTGCAGTCGGCGCAGATCGTGTCGTCGACGGTGATGTGGGCGCGTTCGTGGATGTCGAAACGAGTGGTACCGATCAGGTCTTCGAACGACAGCTGGGGCCAACGTACGGTCATCCGAAACTCCGCAATCCGTCGAGGGCGTCGCTGGCCAGGTCCTTGAGTTTCACGCCGGCACGCTTGCGTTCCTCGTTGAGGATGCGCCGCAGCCCGGGCTTGGGCGTGGGGTTGTCGACACGGAACATGCGCTCCACCGTATTGGTGATCATGTGGGGATAGAGATGTTGGACACGATCGGACAGCACCAACGCCGGAGCACGACGCAGTTTGCGGTGGTCGCGCAACACGAAGGTGTCGTTCAAACGGCGCTCGTAGCCGGCCAGGCCGACTGCGGTGGTGTCGCCGGAGGCGAGCGCTTCGGCCGCGGCTTCGGCGGCGTACATCCCACTCGCCATCGCGAAGTTCACGCCCTCCAGCCAGATGCCGGCAGCGAGGCACATGGCAGCCGCGTCGCCGGCGACGAGCATCCCGTCGCCCGTCATCTTCGGCATCATCGACAGGCCTGCCTCGGGGATCAGATGGGCCGAGTACTCCTTGACCTCGCCACCCTCGACGAGCGGCGCGATGCCGGGATGCGCCTTGAGGTTGGCGATGATCTCCTCGGGCCGCAGCTTTTGGGCGGCGAGCTTCGGCAGCTTCAACACCACTCCGACGGCGAGTGTGTCGAGGTTGGTGTACACGAACCCGCCGCCGTTCACGCCGGACGTGCCGCCCAGGATCTCGATGTCGGCGCCCTCGCGACCACGAACGCCGAACCGCTCGTCGATCACGTCCTTGGGGAGAGCGATGGTCTCCTTGACGCCCAGGGTGTAGTTGGCAGCGTCGACCTCGCCGTAGAGGCCTGCTTCCTTGGCGAGGAAGCTGTTGACGCCGTCACAGGCGATCACGACGTGTGCGTGCAGGTCGCCGTCGGGACGGTCGGTGGTGACGCCGATGACGTGGCCGCGTTCGTCGCGCAGCAGACCGGTTGCGGTGGTGGAACACACGAGCTGCGCGCCGTCTGCTTCTGCCTTACCTGCCAGCCAGTGATCCCAGTCGGGCCGGAACGCGGTGGCGCCGTTGTACGGCGGCTGCGCCCAGTTGGCCGAGCGGAAGTCGACGGTGAGCGCCTGGGTGTCGGTGAGCACCATCGTGGAGCGGCGGGTGATCCAGCGCTGGATCGGGGCCTCGAGCCACCACTCGGGGTGCAGTTGGTCGAGGATGCGGGGGTACACCACGCCGCCGTACATGTTCTTCGACCCGGGGAACGAACCCCGTTCGAGCAGGATCACCGAATAGCCCTTGCGGGCGAGCACGGTTGCCGCAGCCGCACCGGCCGGGCCGGCACCGACCACGATCGCATCGACAGATGGAGCGTTCGCCGTCACGGTGCGGCCACCGGCGCGCGGTCGTCGACCCTGCCTGCGTTCACGGTTGCGGTCACGGTTGCGCTCACGGTTGCGCTCACGGTTGCGGTCACGGTTGCATCGAGTAGGCGGAGCAGTTCGTCGAGCGTGTCGTTCGCATCGGCGACGATGGCGAGGTCGGACATCATCATCATCGGACAGTGTGGGTCGGTGTTGACGCTGATGATGTGGTCGGGGTGTCCGAGTCCGCTCGTGTGCTGCACCGCTCCGCTCACGCCGAACGACAGGTACAGCTCAGGATCGACCACCACGCCGGTGGTGCCGATCTGACGATCGTGGTGCACCCACGATCGGTCGGTGATGACGCGGGTGGCGCCCATCACACCACCGATGGCACCGGCGAACTGGTCGAGTTGGGCGAAACGATCGTTGCTGTCGAGCCCTGCGCCGCCGCCGATGATCGTGCTCGCCTCGCTGAGGTCCATGGTCTGCACGTCGGGCGGCAACACCTCCACGACCCGGGCATCGTGAGCGTCGGTGGCTGACGATCCGCTGGCGATGTCGAGATGCTGCACGGTGGGCGGCTCGACGAGTATGAGCGCACCGCGGATGCCGGGTTGCAGCGTGGCGACGAACGGGCCGTTCGGTCGGAGTTCGTGCAGCTCCAGCCCACCCCGGCGAGCGACCCGGACCCGGTGGGCGCCGACCTCGGTGGCACCTGCCAGCAACGGTCGATCGAGCGCAGCGGCCAGGCGTGGTGCGAGGTCGCGGCCGTCGGGCGCATGGGGCAGCACGACGATGTCGGTGTCGGGCAGCGACTCGATGATGGGTGCCAGCGTGGCGGTCCAGCGGCCGATCTCGACCTCGCCGAGTTCCGCCAGGTACACCTCGGATGCGATGCCGTCGACGAGCGCGTCGGCGGTACCCGATCCGGCGATCAGTACCCGACCACCCGCCTCGGCGATCGCATCGGGTGCGCCAGCGGGTAGTACACCATCACGTACCGGAACCAGAGCTATCATCAGCTCAGCGTACGGTCGGCCTCGTCGGCGTGCGTAATCATCGTGCCACTCGCTTCGGTTCGTTTGCCGGTGCGTCGTTCCCTCGACCACCGGATCAGTTCGACGAGCAGGGTGATCGCCAGCGCGGTGCCGAATGCCAGCCAGAACGCGGCGGTGTGGTTGTTCTCGAACGCCTGCCCGAACAGATAGCCGAGGCCCGCTGCGTAGGTGGCCCAGACCGTTCCAGCCACTGCGACCCATGCGGTGAACCACAACCGTGGCTGCTTCGTGACGCCCGACGAGACAGTGAGGATGGTGCGTCCACCGGGGATGAAACGAGCGGTGATCAGCAGCAGTCCGCCGCGTTTCTTGATCTGCATGCCAGCGGCGTCGATTCGTGCGGCACGGTTCGGTTTTCGCCCTGCCCAGGCGCGCACCCTCGGTTCGAACTTGTTGCCGATCGTGTAAGCGAGGTTGTCGCCGAGGAATGCACCGACCGCGCCGGCGAGGATCACGAACGCGAGCGTCTGGTTGCCGGTACCGGCGGCCACCCCGCCAGCGATGACCGTGGTCTCACTCGGCACGACGGGGATCACCGAGTCGAGCAGCGCCACGGCGAAGATGATCAGCAGGAACCACCAGTTCGCCGAGAACTCGTCGAGCCATTCGGTGACGTCGGTGATGATGTTGGCGACGATGCCGACCATGGAAACGCAACGCTACCGGCCGGTGTGCCCCCGCTGCCCCCATCTGCTGGTTGCGATGAGTTTTCGCGCTCTGTCCGCGCTGGAACTCATCGCTGACGGGATTCAGGGTGTGATCGTGATGCGGATGCGAGCGTGTTCGGCTTCGGCCGACGAGGCGATCACGAGGTCGTAGTCGCCGGGCTCGACGAGCCATGCAGCGGTCGCGGTGTCCCAGTGGTGGAAGGCCTCGGGGCCGAACTCGAGGGTCGCATCGACGCTCGCGCCAGCAGGCACGACCGACTTGGCCCACGCCTTCAGTTCCTTCGGGGGACGGGTTGCGGATGGCGCTACCGGAGCGACGTAGCCCTGCACCACGACCGTGGCGTCACGCTCGCCGGTGGCGGTGATCGGCACCGTCACGGTGACGCCGTCGCCGACTGCGATCGACGTTGCGGTTGCCGTCGGGTCGCCCCACTCGGCGGAGCCGTAGCTCAGGCCGTGTCCGAACGGGAACCGGGTGCCGATCGACCGGGCGTCGTATCCCCGGTAGCCCATGAAGAGGCCTTCGCCGTAGCGCTGGGTTCCGGCGCCGGTGCTGTCGTGGTCGGGTCGATGGTGCAGGTACGCCGGATGGTCGGCGAGCCGCTTCGGGATCGTGGTCGGGAGGCGACCGCCGGGATCGGCGTCGCCGAGCAGCACGTCGACGAGTGCCTCGGCCTGCTCCTGGCCGGCAAAGAACGAGGTGAGGATCGCGGGGGCCGCACCCGGAGCGTCGGGATCGGCCCAGTCCATGGTGACCGGAGATCCGGCGTTGACGATCACGACAGTGTTCGGGTTGGCGGCGACGACGCGCCGGACCAGTTCGTCCTGGCGACCCGGCAGATCCATGGTGGTGCGATCGTGGCCTTCGGTTTCCCACTCGTCGTTCGTGCCGACCATCACCACGGCGACATCAGCCGCTGCCGCAGCAGCAACGGCCCGATCCATGAGGTCGGCAGGCTCCGGCGGGCGGATGCCGACTCGGATCGCCGCGAAACCGTTGCCCGACGCTGTCGCGAAACCGATGAACAAGGGCACCGCTGTGCCGGCAGTGCACTCGATGGTGTGGGTGACTTCGATGCTGCCGTAGCCGAAGAACTCCTCGCTGCGCGGCAATTCCATCTCGCGGTCGGCGAGCACCTCCTCGAGGCCAGCTCCGGTGTCGATCGAGACCGTCATCGGGCCGGTGGTGACCACGCCGAACGTGTGCGGTCCGTCGACGTCGGGGACGAACGATCCCTCGATACGCGCCGAGAACTTCATCGGATCGACGCCTGCCGGCACGGAACCGAAGAAGCGAACGAGCGTGCTCGGCGATGGCTGTTCGAGCACCACGTCGCCGGTCCAGTCGCTGCCGTTCACGTACGACACCCGCAGACCGCGCTCGCCGGTCGGGCTCACGAGTTGGCCCTTGCGCACGACCGGGGTGAGACGGTCGATGCGGACGCCGGATTCGTAGACGATCTCGGCGTCGGTGGTGGTGCCGGGGCCGACGCGATCGGTGATGGCCGCCAGCAGCGTGCGATGCCCGAACGGGGTGAGGCTGGCCGAACCGCCGCCCATGCACCGGTCGATGTCGGCGTTCGGCCCGATCACGGCAACGCGACGAAGCGTCGACGGATCGATCGGGAGGACCGGTGCGGTGCCGGCGGCTCGGGCGATCGGATGGTTGCGCAGCAGGACGGTGCCAGCAATGGCGGCCCGGCGGGTGAGCGCGCGCTCGGCGGGGTCGTCGACCGACTGCTCGGCGACGTCGGCGGAACGTTCGTCCGCCCGAGTGCGGCTGGCGAGCAGCAGCAGATCACGCACGAGCCGGTCGACCTGTGCCTCGGCGACGTCGCCGGCTTCGACCGCAGCGACGAGCTTGTCGCCATAGACCCGCACCGGGCCAGGCATCTCCAGGCTGAGCCCCGCGTTCGCCGCAGGCGCAGCACGATGCACGCCGTACCAGTCGGACACGGCGAACCCGTCGAAGCCCCACTCGTCACGCAGGATGTCGGTCAGCAAGCGACGGTTGTGTGCTGCGTATCGGCCGGCGACCTGGTTGTACGAGCTCATGATGCCCCAGGCGTTCGCCTCCTTCACCGTGCGCTCGAACGGGCGCAGGTACAGCTCGCGAAGGGTGCGCTCGTCGACGTCGACGTCGACGGTCATTCGCTCGATCTCGGTGTCGTTGGCAACGAAGTGCTTGACCGTCACGGCGACGTCGTGCGACTGGACGCCGCGCACCCAGGCCGACGCGAGTGCCCCGGTGAGTTCGGGATCTTCGCTGTAGCACTCGAACGTGCGTCCACCAACTGGCGTGCGGTGCAGGTTGACGGTGGGCCCGAGCACGATGTGGGCCCCCTTGCGAATCGCCTCGGTACCGATCAACGCGCCGAGTTCCGCCACGAGTTCGGGGTCCCAGGTGGCGCCGGTGGTGATGCCCGACGGCATCACCACACCGGGTGTTCCGGCCCCGCCGTGACCTTCGCCGCGCACCCCGTTGGGTCCGTCGGACATCTTGAGTTGCGGGACGCCCGCGTCGGGAAAGGTATGGGTGCGCCACGTGGTCTGTCCGGCCACCAGCTGGCACTTGTCGTGAAGTGAGAGTGCAGCCAACGCCGCGTCGATGTCGATCACAGCAGCGAGTGTTGCAGGTGTCTCGATTGGGGTCAGACCCCAATCGAGATCGTCAGACTGCGGCGCCGGCTCGTTCGCCTTCGACGACGGCGGCGTGGGCGCGGCGGGGAGCGACGCAGTCGCCGACACGCTCCACGCTGACGCCGGCGGTCTTCAGGTCGTGGAAGAGCCACTCGACCGGGTTCGCGTGCACAGCGAGCACAACCCAGTCGGGCGTGCGGGTGACGTTGGTGCCGGTCGGATGATGCAGCAGGTTCACCGTGCGACCCTCCATGCCCATCGGCACGAGGTCGGTGGTCTGCACGATCCCCTTCTCGCCGGCGCGGATCCACCAGTTCTCCATGTCGAGCGTGATGCCGAGATCCTGACCGACGACCATGCCGTTGGCGATCACCTCGACGTTGCAGCCGCGGTCGGCCAGCACCTCGGCCGTGGAGGTGGAGTGGTGGAAGCCGATCTCGTCGATCACCACGACGTCGCCGAACGGCTGCACGGAACCGTCGAGCACCTGTCGGACGTCGACGACGTTGTCGGCATCGCCCGGCACCCAGTACGGGCGGGCCGCCTCGGCGCCGGTTGCGATGATGACATGGTCGGGCTGCTTCTCGTCGACGAGGCCTGGCCACACGCCGACGCCGTACTCGAACTCGACACCGAGGCGACGACATTCGGTGAGTTGGTTGCGGATCATGTCGCCGAACTCGGCCCGGTTCGGCACCGACGCGGCCAGACGCACCTGCCCGCCGGCCTCCGGCTCCTTCTCGTACACGGTGACCTGATGGCCGTTGCGGCGAGCAGCGATCGCAGCCTGCAACCCGGCGGGCCCAGCGCCGACGACCATCACCGACTTGGGCTTCGAGGTGAGCTGCACCGTGCCCACACCCTCGGACTCGCGGCCGGTGCGCGGGTTCTCGATGCATCCGAGCCAGCGGTTGAGGCCCATCCGCCCGACGCATTCCTGGTTGCACGACAGGCACAGCCGCGTCTCGTCGGTGGAGCCCGCACGAGCCTTCGCGACGAAGTCGGCATCGGCGATCTGCCCGCGCACGATGCCGACGAGATCGCAATGACCCTCGGCCAGCGCCCGCTCGGCCTGGAGTGGATCCTTGAACCGTCCGACGCCCACCACCGGCAGGTCGACCGCCTTGCGGATGGCGGATGGGATGAACATCGCGTAGCCGGGCGGGATGTGCATCGACGCCTCGATCATGAACAGGCTCGCCGTGGCGACGCCGATCGAGGTGTTGATGTAGTCGACCTGGCCGGTGGCCTCGACGATCTCGGAGATGCGCACAGCGTCGTCGATGGTGGTGCCGTTCTCGATGAGTTCGTCACCGCAGATGCGCACGCCGAGCGCCATTCCGCGACCGATCTCCTTGCGGACCGCCGTGACGATCTCGACCAGCAGCCGGGCACGGTTCTCCAGTGAGCCGCCATACTCGTCGGTGCGGTGATTCGTGGCGGGGGAGAGGAAGCCGCGCACGATCGAGGAGTGCGAGCACTGCAACTCGATGCCATCGAAGCCGCCCTCGGCACAGTGCTCGGCAACCAGGGCATACCCGGCGACGATCTCGTCGATCTCGGCCTGGGTGATCGCCTTGGGCACCTCACGGAACAGGGGGTCGGCAACTGCTGACGGGCCCCACACCGGCAGGCGCGAGTACATCGACGACGCCTGGCCGCCGTTGTGGTTGATCTGGGCGAAGATCGGCACCCGGTGGCGGTGGACCTCGTCGGTGATCTTGCGGTAGCCGGGGATGACGTTGCGGTGGAAGCCGTGGATGAGCTTCTCGTACGGCCAGTCGGTCGGATGGGTCGAGTGTTCTTCGGTGATGATCAATCCGGTGCCGCCAGCGGCACGAGCGCCGTAGTACGCCGCGTGTTGCTCGGTGGGGAGTCCGTCTCGCGCGTAGTTGGTGAGGTGCGCCGAGAACACGATCCGGTTGCGAACCTCGACCGGGCCGAGCTGCAGCGGAGTCCAGAGATACCTATACGCCATGCACGCCAACGGTACCCGTGCCGCAGCAGTGGTGTGGTGTCCAGCACATCCACCAGTTACCACGTTTGTGTCGCGTTCCGGGTGGGCCGACCCGCTGAAATCAGCGTGCAAACGAGATGGGTTCCGGGGAGTGGCGTCTGTGTTGCGTTCTGGGTGGGGCGGCCCACCGGAAACGCAACGCAAACGGGGTGGTGGAGGCGTCCATCCCGGCGTGGGGTGGGGTCGACGCCCTAGATTTGGGCGATGTCCGACGTACCGACCGACGCACCGACGCGCCCTCCTGCCATCGCCCCCGGCAACGTCGCGGTGATCACCGGTGGTGCCAGCGGGATCGGCCTCGCGGTCGCCGAAGCGATGATCGGCGAGGGGATGAAGGTGCTGCTCGCCGACATCGACGCGCCGAAGCTCCGTGACGTCGAGGCCCGTCTCAGCGAGAGTGGGGCGACGGTGGCCACGATGGTGTGCAACACCACGGTCGAAGCCGAGGTCGACGCGCTCGTCGAGTACGCCCTCGAACAGTTCGGTGCGATCCACGTGATGTTCAACAACGCCGGGATCGCCGGCGTCGGTGACGCATGGACCGACCCGATCGAACTGTGGAGTCGCGTGCTCGACGTCAACGTGCTGGGCGTCGTGCACGGCATCCGTGCTGCGCTGCCGATCATGCAGCAGCAAGGCGTCGGCCACATCGTCAGCACCGCCTCGCACGCCGGCCTCAACGGCGCGCCGGGCATCGCTCCGTACGTCGCCAGCAAGCACGCAGTGGTCGGCCTGAGCGAGAGCTTGTTCCTCGAACTCGAATTGATGGGTTCGCCGGTCGGTGCCAGCGTCTTGTGCCCCGAGTTCGTCAAGACCGACCTGATGGGCAAGGAGCCAGCCGAAGTCGGCACACCCATGGCGCAGTTCATCAACCAGGCGCTCGTGGCCGGTGTCGAGGGTGGCATCCCGGCGAGCGAGGTCGGCGCTGCTGTGGTGGCGGCGATCAAGGCCGACCAGTTCTGGATCCTCACCCACGATTCCACTCGTGAAGCCTCGGTCGCGCGCGTCCAACGAGCCGCTGACGGCATCAACCCGTCTGTCAACCTGTCGGTGAGCTGACGGGCCCATGGGAACGTCCACCTCGTCGTTCGGCGTCGGCAAGCGGGAGTCGCACGACTCGACCGACTTCTACGCCCGCTTCGCGCCTCCGGCTGTCAGTGATGACGACACACTCGGCGAACCGGGCGAGCTCGACGTCATCCACGTCGGCGACGCCCGCGACATGGCAGCGGTGCCCGACGCGTCGGTGGCGCTCGTGGTCACGTCGCCTCCGTACTTCGCCGGCAAGGAATACGAAACGGCGCTCGGCGAGGGCCACGTCCCCGGTGACTACCTCGACTATCTCGTGATGCTGCGCCACGTCCTGGCCGAGTGCGTGCGCACGCTCGAGCCGGGAGGTCGACTCGCGGTCAACGTCGCCAACCTCGGCCGGCGTCCCTATCGCAGCCTCGCCGCCGACGTGACCACGATCCTCCAGGACGACCTGCGGCTGTTGCTTCGCGGCGAAGTGATCTGGCAGAAACAGCGTGGCGCCAGCGGTTCGTGTGCGTGGGGGTCGTATCAGTCTCCGGCCAACCCGGTGCTGCGCGACACGACCGAGCGGCTGATCATCGCGAGTAAGGGCCGCTTCGATCGCGTCGGGCGAGGGTCGGCCTCCGCTGGCGAGCCGGGCGTCGCCACGATCCCGGGTGACGAGTTCATGGAGGCCACGCTCGACGTGTGGGAGATCCCCGCCGAGAGCGCCACCCGCGTCGGCCATCCTGCACCGTTTCCGGTCGCGTTGGTCGAGCGTTGCATCCAGCTGTTCACCTACGACGGTGATGTCGTCCTCGACCCGTTCATGGGCTCGGGCACCACGGCGGTGGCAGCGGTCAACACCGGTCGGCGTTTCGTCGGCTACGACACCGACGGCGGCTATGTCCGCGCCGCCCGTGAACGAGTGTCGTCGATGGTGTCGGTCGCGCCTCGCGACCGTCGCACGCTCAAGGAGATGTCTCGCACCCTGCTCGACGAGGCCGGTTTCGTCGACGTCGAGGAGACCGCCCGGGTGGCTCCCGGTGTCACCGTGAGCTTCCGCGCGACGGGGCCCGACGGGGTCATCCGGCTGTTCGAACTCGGCGGCACCCACACGCCCGCTCGCTCGGGACTGGCCCGCCTCGACGCAATCTGGCGCACGATCGCGAAGGCTGCCATTGCTCGGGAAGCGGCGCCGGATGTCGAGTTCGTGGTGCTCACGTCGGGCACCGTCCGCGGCGGTCCGATCGCATCGGTGCTCGGCGCGGGCCGCCCGATCACTCGGGTCGTCGACGTCACCGCCGCCGACGCGATCGACCGACTCACTTCGCTCGACGAGCTGTGAGCGATGCACGCAGCGAGTGCGTGCTTCGCTCACCGCATCCGAACTCATGAGTGACCGCCGAGCGCTGCGGTCGGTGGCGGTGCAGTTCTTCGCGAACGGCACGGTGTACGCCACGGTCATCCCTCGATTGCCCGACATCCGTGAGCGTGTCGACATTTCGATCGGCACGCTGGGGTTGGTACTCACGCTCGGCAGTGTCGCCAGCCTGATCGGCTCGGTGCTGGCAGCACGGGTGATCGCACGACTCGGAAGTCGGCGGGTGATGATCTACGGCGCCGTGTGTTCGATCGGGTTCCTGCCGGTGATCGGGTTCTCGACGGGCCCGATGCTCCTGGTAGCAGCGCTGTTCGGGCTGCTGTTCTTCGACGTCTTCATCGACGTCGCGATGAACGTGCAGGGTTCGGCGCTCAGCGAACGACGGCACACGCCCGTGATGAACCGACTGCACGGTCTCTGGAGCCTGGGCTCGGTCACCGGTGGCGTCGTGACGGTGCTCACCCTGCGCGCTGGCATCAGCACGCCTGTGCACGTGTCGGCTGTTGCGGTGTTGTTGATCGCGGTGCTCGTGTTCGTCGCCCCTGGCCTGCTGCGCAGTGACGAAGCGTCCGAGCTCGACGAGGCCACCGCTGTGAACAGCACACAACCGCGCCGCCGGGCATTCGGCGCCGCGTCGCTCCTGCTCGCGATCGGCGGTGCGATGGCGATGACGATCGAGATCACCAACGGCGACTGGGCGTCCTTCCGCCTCGGCGAGGACCTCGGCGCTCGTCCCGGCATCGCCGGGTTGGCCTTCCTGACGTTCACTACGGGGATGACGATCGGTCGTTTCGGCGGCGACTGGATGCAGGTTCGACTCGGGTCGACGAAGCTGTTCAGACTGTCTGCGCTGATTTCGGGCTCCGGATCCATCCTGGCCACGCTGATTCCGAACACCGGAGTGTCGATCGTCGGTTTCCTGATCGCCGGGCTGGGTACGTCGGTGCTGTTCCCGCAGCTCTACGACCGCGCCGCTCGATCGCCCGGCCCGCCCGGGTCGGGCTTCGCGTCGATGTTGATCGGCCAACGCGGCGCCGGGCTGGTGGCACCGCTCGTGGTCGGAGCGCTAGCCGACACCGAGGCGCTCGGCGTCGGCCAGGCCATGGCGATCGTGACCATTCCGGCGTCGCTCGTCGTGTTCGTCGGCACGGTGCTGCCGGTGGGGACCCGGCGGCGCTGACCCCATCGAAATTCGGAGCCGATGTCCCGGTCAGCGCAACGTTCGCTGCGAATGTCGGGGTGTCAGAGAACTTCGGGGTGTCAGAGAGGTGTGACGACGAGGTCGAACTGGGGATGATGCCAGGTGTCGATCACGTCGAGGCCGTCGGTGAGGATCGCTCGGGCGAGTTCGCCCTTGGCGGCTTTCGCGAAGTGGCCGCCGGGCTTGCCGGTCGGGTCGACCAGGGTGAGCGACACCCCCTCCAGGCCGTCGAGCACAAGCGCCGCACGGTGCTCATGGGGGAGCAGGTCGATGACCACGCAGCGCCGGGCGACTCGAGCCATCTCGGTGGTGAGCGACTCACGCCACCAGGTCGACAGCTTGCCGATCGGACGCAGATTGGTGCCCATCTTCAGGCGATAGTCGGGCACCGGATCGTCGCCGCGGACCAGTCCCAACAAGCCGGACACGACCACGATCTGCTTGCGTGCTGCAGCGGGAAGGGTCTCCGGGTCGAGATGGCCCCACACGACGCCGGTGTAGCGCTGCCAGGCCGGGAGTGCTGGTGCGCCGATCAGCGAGGAATTCGCAGACTGGGCCCGCAGGAGGTGGTCGCCGCGCACGCCGAGCAGTTTCTCGTCGCCGCCGTGCACCGCAGCGAGTGCTTCGGCGACCTCGGCACGCGCGTCGCCGAGGCGGGTTCCGAACGAACCGGTGTCGGGTGTCCACGTCGCCCGTCGCCGATTGCCACCTTCGGCCTTGCCCTCCGATGGCGGCAACAGCAGCATTGGAACGTTGTTCGAAAAAGTTGCCGTGGCGTTGGTCACGGGCACACTCTGGCCTCTACGCTCCTCCGAATGCGAGTACACCTCGATGCAGAGAAGTGCCAGGGCCACAACCGTTGCTACGCGTTGGCGCCGGAAATATTCGACGTCGACGACTATGGGCAGGCCATCTTGCTCGTCGAGGGCGACGTCCCCGAGGAACTGCACGACAAGGCCCGCTTGGCCGCGTCCAACTGCCCTGAATACGCCATCACCATCACGGACAACGGGTGACCATGACCGATACTGCGAAGACCGACACCGCGAGTTTCACCGCGAGGATCGACGAGGGCTCGGGCAACAAGATCATCACCATCGAGCGCAACGACGAGACCTACGACTTCATCGTCGGCAGTGCGCCGGAGGGTACGGACATCTGGCAGCGGGTGCCGTACGACGTCGACGACTACGGCTCGGTCGCCGACTTCCGCACCGACTTCGACCATGCCGACCCGACCTACAACCCGAACGCACCCGAGGTGTGGAAAGAGTTGCGCGAAGGCGGCTGTCCCGTGGCCCATTCCGACCGCTACGGCGGTATGTGGGTCCCGCTCACCAACGACACTGTCACCGAAGTCGCCTACGACACCGAGAACTTCACGAGCCGCTCCGTCGTGGTCAACGTCGGACGGCCCGGCGACCGGGCGCTTCCAGCTCCGATCGGTGGCGCGCCGCCGATCACCAGCGATCCACCATTCCACAACATGGCCCGCCGGCTGCTCCTGCCCGCCTTCGCGCCGAAGATGATCGAGCCGTGGGAGCCCGAGATCCAGCGGTTGTGTCAGAAGCTGCTCGACGAGATGGGCGACATCATCCCGGGCGAGAGCGTCGTCGACGCCGCCGTGCAGTACGCGCAGAACATTCCCGTGAACGTGATCGGGCGCATGCTCGGCTTCCCGGAGAAGGACGAGGCACTGTTCCGCCAGTTCGTCCACGACGTGTTGGAGCGCATCAACGAAGAGCCCGGAACCCGTGAGGGTGGTGACGACCTCGGTGTCTACATCCAGCAGCAGATCGAGGATCATCGTGCGAACCCGCGCGAGGACCTCACGAGCTACTTGATGAACGTCGAACTCGACGGCAACAAGCTCGAGGACAACGTGGTCGGCGGCATGGTCATCCTGCTGCTCGTCGCCGGAATCGACACCACGTGGTCGGCGATCGGTTCGTCGCTGTGGCACCTGGCGCAGCATCCCGAGGATCACCAGCGTCTGCTCGACGATCCCGAGGTGATGACGTTCGCGCTGGAGGAGTTCCTCCGTGCCTATGCGCCGGTCACGATGGCCCGGTTGGTCGCCAAGGACAACGACTTCCACGGCTGCCCGATGAAGAAGGACGATTGGGTGTTGCTGCCGTTCCCGGCGGCGAACCGTGATCCGATGAAGTTCGAGGATCCCGACGCGTTCATCGTCGACCGTGAGGAGAACCGGCACGCTGCGTTCGGTCTCGGCATCCACCGATGCCTGGGCTCGAACCTTGCCCGCTTGGAACTGAAGGTCGCCATCGAGGAGTTCATCAAGCGCTTCCCACGCTTCGAACTCGCCGGCGACACCCGCTGGAGCGTCGGCCAGATCCGCGGCCCCCGCGAACTCCCGGTCCGCATCCTCGAAGTCGCCAACTGAGCGAGTCCGTCTCGATTGGGGTCTGACCCCAATCGAGACGGCACGTCACGCGAGCGTCGAGCCGATCGAGGCGGCGGCGCAGGCCGAGCCGAGCGTGGCCAGCGCGTAGGCCGAGCCCCAGTACCAGCCGAGGCTGCGTGCCTCCAGAGCGAACGACGAGTAGGTCGTGAGCGCGCCGCAGAAGCCGACGCCGAGGATCGTCGTGACGCTCGGCGACAGGTTGGAGGCCACGATCAGGCCGAGCAGACCGGCGCCGACCGTGTTCACCCAGAACAGCGACGCCCACGAACAAGCGAATTGCCCGACGACATGGCGGCCCAGCGCGCCGGCCCCGGCCGCGAGCACGAACAACATCGGGGTCACGGTCGACCCCGTCCCATGTCGGCGATAGCGGTGGCCCCGATGCCCGCCACCAGCGTGATCGCGCCATAGGCGATCGCCAGCGGCATCCGGTCGGCCTCTGCGAGGTCGTTGAGTTCGACCGCCAACGCCGAGAACGTCGTGAAGCCACCGAGCACACCGGTGACCACGAACGCCCACGCAGCGGTGTCTCTCACCACGAACCGCGCTGCGAATCCGATCAGCACACAGCCGACGACATTGACGATCAGCGTCGCCCACGGCCATGTTCCGGGGAGATGGCCGGCGCCCATCGAGTCGAGCAGCCACGCCACGAACCAACGTCCGGTGGCCCCGATCGCTCCACCTGCTGCGACGGCCAACAGGATGCCCGATGCGAATGGAGTGGAACGATCGAAGACCTGCACACACCGTTCGTAGCAAACCGCGGCGCCTCGGCAAGTGCTTCACACCTCGTTCTCACTCCGAACGACCAGACTGTTGCCCGTGACGGACACCATGAATGCGCGCATCCTCGTGGCCGAGGACGACCGAGCCGTCCGCGAATCGCTTGTTCGTGCGCTGCAACTCGAGGGTTACACCGTCGCGTCGGCCAACAACGGTGCCGAGGCGCTCGAAGCCCTCCGCCAGGCCGAACCCGACGTGCTGCTGCTCGACGTGTCGATGCCGATCGTCGACGGACTCACCGTCTGCCGCGTCATCCGATCCGAAGGCAGCAAGCTCCCGGTGCTGATGCTCACCGCCCGCATCGAAACGAGCGACCGGGTCGCCGGCCTCGACGCCGGTGCGGACGACTACCTGCCCAAGCCGTACGACCTCGACGAACTGCTCGCCCGGATTCGCGCCCTGCTGCGTCGCTCGAGGTTCGGCTCCGACGACACCGAGCAGCCCGAAGGTGAACTGGTCCTCGGAGACCTCCGGCTCGACACCTCGGGACGCCGGGCGTTTCGCGGTGACCGTGAGATCCAACTCTCCAAGACCGAGTTCGATCTGCTCGCCCTGCTCGTCGCCAACCGTGGCATCGTGCTCGACCACTCGACCATCTACGACCGCATCTGGCATTACGACTTCGGCCCCGATTCGAAGAACCTGGCGGTGTACATCGGGTATCTGCGTCGCAAGACCGAAGCCGAGGGTGAGGCTCGGGTGGTCCATACCGTGCGCGGGGTCGGCTACACCGCTCGGATCGACGGCTGATGGGGCTGCGCTGGAAGATCGCGCTGTCGCTGGCCCTGGTGGCGCTGATCGCCACGGCAACGGTGGGCCTCACCGGCTATCGCTCGACGAGTGGTCGCTTGCTCGACGAGGTCGACCGGTCGATCGGCCAGGCCACCGGGCAGATGATCGGCCGCGCCGTCGATGGTCGCATCGCCATGCCGACCCGAGGCCTTCTCGAGGTGTACTCGGTGCGGGTCCTCGATGCGAGCGGGGCGTCGGTCGCATCGTCGTTCCCTCAGGGATCGCCGATCGACGATGGTGCACTGTCGGTGGTCGGTGAACCACGAGCACTCGATCGCGAAACGCTCACCGTCGCCGACGAATCGCTGCGCGTCCACACGATCGGGCTCGCCAACGGCGCACTCCAGGTGGCCCGGCCACTCGACGAGGTCGACGCCGTGCTGAGCGACCTCCGCCAGCGGACTTTGCTGCTCGTCATGCTCGTTTCGGTCGCCGCCGCGCTCGTCGGCTGGCTGATCGCTGGCACGGTCGCCGCACCGATCCGGCGACTCACTGGTGCAGCCGAGGATGTCGGTTCGTCGGGTCGGCTCGATGTGGACGTCCCCGGCACCGGGACCGACGAGGTCGGTCGTCTCGGTTCGGCGTTCCGGAACATGCTCGGAGCGCTTGCAGTCTCCCGAGCCGAGCAGCGTCGGCTCGTGCAGGACGCCGGCCACGAACTGCGCACACCTTTGACGAGCTTGAAGACGAATCTCTCGGTGTTGAGACGTCACCCGGAAATGTCGGCCGACATGCGCGACGGCATCCTCGACGACCTCGACAGCGAGGTGACGGAGTTGACCGATCTCGTCAACGAACTCGTTGCCGTCGCGTCGGGCGAGCTCGAGGAACAGCCCAACGAACGGATCGATCTCCCCGAGCTGGCCCAGGACGTGGCCGAGCGCGTGGGACGACGTCGATCGCGTGCCATCACCGTCGAGGTGCGAAGTGGAGCTGCGGTCGATGCTCCTCGGTCGACGCTCGATCGTGCGATCACCAATCTCGTCGACAATGCGTGCAAGTTCGACGAGAGCGGCAGTTGCATCGAGGTGATCGTCGACGGCGGTTCGCTGACCGTGCTCGATCGCGGGCCTGGTATCCCGGCGGGCGAGGAGGAACGGATCTTCGATCGTTTCCACCGCGCCGAAGCGGCCCGTTCGATGCCCGGCTCCGGTCTCGGACTGTCGATCGTGCGAGATGTGGTGGCCCGATCGAACGGCACCGTGACGGCGTCGACGCGTGAGGGTGGTGGTGCCTCGATCGGGTTCACGTTGCCGGTGTCGCCTGACTGGCCAGCGGGCCAGGGCTCTGCAACGCTGTCGCAGTGAGTGATCCTGACGCGGTCGTCGTCGGTGCAGGTCCGAACGGCTTGATGGCAGCGGTGGTGCTGGCGCGTGCCGGCCGCCGCGTCACGGTCCTCGAAGCGGCCGACGTGCCGGGCGGCGGCACACGGTCGGCGGAATTGATCCAGCCCGGATCGGTCCACGACATCTGTTCGGCGATCCACCCGCTGGCTCGTGCGTCGCCCGCTTTCCGAACATTGGACGACCTCGGGCTGCTGCGTTCACACGGTCTCGAATGGGTCCATCCAACGGTGCCTGTTGCCCACCCGCTCGATGGTGGACGTGTCGCGATCCAGCATCGGTCGGTGACCGAAACTGCTTCAGGGCTGGGCGTCGACGGTGCAGCGTACGAGCGGCTCCTCGGCCCGTTCGTGAACGCCGGCTTCGACCTCACCGACGGCTTGCTGTCGCCGTTGCGGATACCGCCTGCGCATCCGATCCACCTCGCTCGCTTCGGCATGCAGGGCGTGCGGTCGGCCCATGGTCTGGCCAACAGTCGCTTCGAGACCGATGAGGCCCGGGCGCTGTTCGCCGGGCTCGCAGCGCATTCGATCCTGTCGCTGCGTTCACCGGCGACAGCGGCGTACGGCCTGATCCTCGGGGTGCTCGGGCATGTGGTCGGCTGGCCGATGGCTCGTGGCGGATCGCAGCGAATCGCCGACGCGCTGGTGGGCATCATCGAGGACGCCGGGGGCACCGTCGAGTGCGGTCATCGGGTCGGGTCGCTCTCCGAGCTCCCGCCGTCGAGCGCCGTGATACTCGACCTCACGCCGCGCCAGGTGCTGTCTGTGCTCGGCGATCGGGCACCCGATCGGTTTGCACGTGCGCTGCGTCGGTACCGATACGGGCCCGGCGTGGTGAAACTCGACTGGGTGATCGACGGGCCGATCCCGTGGACGAACCCGCAGTGCGCCGACGCCGGCACGGTGCACCTGGGTGGCACGCTCGACGAGATCACGGCCGCCGAGGACGACGTGATGCACGGCCGGATTCCAGAACGACCGTACGTGCTGCTCGCACAGCAGAGCCTGTTCGACCCGACTCGATCGCCTGTGGGAACGCACACGGCCTGGGGCTACTGCCACGTGCCGAACGGTTCGCCCGTCGACATGACCGATCGCATCGAGGCGCAGATCGAACGGTTCGCTCCGGGCTTCCGTGACCGTGTCATCGGTCGTCATGTGATGACCACGTCGGCGATGGAACGGCACAACGAGAACTACGTCGGTGGCGACATCAACGGCGGCGCCGGCGACATCCGCCAGTTCGTGGCCCGCCCGACATTGGGCCTGCACCCGTGGCGCACGCCCGTCGACGGAGTGTGGATGTGTTCGGCGTCGACGCCACCCGGTGGGGGAGTGCACGGGATGGGTGGCTGGCATGCTGCGCACGACGTGCTCGCTCGCACCCGTTGAACTTGGTTCTCGTCACACCGTTGCCTTACGCGATTCCTTCATGCTCTTCACCGGGGGTGCCCAATGTGGGTGCTGTCACCGACGATCCCGTCGATGACCCCACCCGTCGAAAGGACGAACACCATGAACACTTCCCGTGATGAGAACAACGTCAACACGAGCGGGCGCTCCGGCGTGAACCGCGCGGTAGCCGCCGGACTCACGCTCGGCGTGCTCGGTGGCACTGCCGCCGGACTCGTGCTCGGCGTTCCCGGACTCACCAGCGCCGCGTCGGGCGACGTGGCAGCGCAGCCGGTCGCCGTCGTGCAGCAGGTCGACGAGACCGACCCACCCGCGCCGGTTGACGCTCCGGCTGACGATGCTCCCGCCGGGGCGGGTACCCGGCTTCGCGAGACGCTGCAGCCGCTGGTCGACGATGGCACGATCACTGCTGAACAGGCAGACGCAGTCGCTGCCCGAATCGTCGACAACCGCCCCGAGCGTGGTGAGCGTGGTGAGCGTGGTGAGCGTCGTGAAGGCCAACGCGGCGGGCCAGGTATGTTCAGCCGCGGCATCGGTTCCGAGGCCCTGACCGACCTGCTGGGCCTCGATGCACAGGAGCTTCGTCAGCAAGTTCGCGATGGTGCGACGCTGGCCGAGATCGCCACCGCTCAGGGCGTTGAGACGCAAGCGGTGATCGACGAACTCGTCGCCGAGTTGATCGAGCGGGTCGACAACGCCGTCGAGAACGGTCGCATCGACCAGGCCGAAGCCGACCAGAAGCTGGCCGACGCCGAAACGAAGATCACCGACATGGTCGACAACGGCCGCCCCGACTGATTGCAACAGGGGCCAGGCAACAGAGGTCAGACCCGCGATGTAGTCCACTGCGATTACATCGCGGGTCTGACCCTTGATGTAACGCCGTAGCGTCGGGCGGGTGATTTGTGTCGACCTCGCCGGTGTGGCGCTCGCCCAGCCCGACAAGGTGTTGTTCGCCGACCTCGCCGTCACCGTGTCCACCGGCGACCGAGTAGCCGTCGTCGGCGTCAACGGTTCGGGCAAGACGACGCTGCTGAAGATCCTCACGGGCGTGCTGGAGCCCGACTCCGGCGACGTGCGATTCGGTCGGGGAGTGAGGATCGCCTCGCTGGAGCAGGATCCGGTGCTTCCGGCCGGCACGGTCAGCGAGTTCCTCGGCGACTCGTGGGAAGTAGCGGTGGTCGCCACCAAGCTCGGGGTGCAGCCGCTACTCGATCGGCGGACCGACGAGCTGTCGGGTGGGCAGGCGAAGCGGGTGGCGCTCGCCAAGATGCTCGCCGACGACGAGCACGGCGACCACGACGTGGTGGTGCTCGACGAGCCCACCAACCACCTCGACCTCGAAGCTATCGAATGGCTCGAATCCCGCCTCGTGAAGATGAAGTCGGCACTCGTGCTGGTCACCCACGACCGTCACGCGCTCGATCGGTTGACCACCGATGTCGGACCGAGCAAGGTCGTCGAACTCGACGGCGGCCGGAGTTTCATCCACCAGGCGGCAACCGGTGCGAGCGCGTACGCGACCTACCTCGATGCCCGCGCCGAGCGGCTCGACCGTGAGGTGCAGGAGGAGTCGACGCGCAAGATCCTCGCCCGCAAGGAACTCGCCTGGCTGCGCCGTGGTGCCCCCGCACGGTCGACGAAGCCGAAGGCCCGGTTGCGATCGGCGAACGAGATCGTGTCCGGGGGACCGGCACCGGTCGGTGTTCGGGGGAGTGAACTGCAGCTCGGCGGCGGTACTGCACGTCTCGGCAACCAGGTGGTCGAACTGGAAGACGTCGCTCAGCGATTCAACGTGGGCGCACCCGACGAGCTGACCGTTTTCGAACACGTCGATCTCCTGATCGAGCCGGGTGCTCGACTCGCCATCGTCGGACCGAACGGCTCGGGCAAGTCGACCTTGCTCGACATCATCGCTGCGCGGCGCGAACCGGTCGCTGGAACCGTGAAGCGGGGCAAGACCGTGGTCGTCGGGTTCGCTGATCAGCACTCGTCCGACCTCGACTCCAACGCCGTGGTCCGCGAGCTCGTCGCCGGCCCGCATCGCGAGCCCGACCATCGCGACCGGGCGCTGCTGGAGCGGTTCTGGTTCGATTCGACGGCGCAGTACGCGCCGGTGCGGATGCTGTCGGGCGGCGAGCGTCGACGCCTGCAGCTGGTGATGGTGTTGGCGACCGAACCGAACCTGCTGATCCTCGACGAACCCACCAACGATCTCGACCTCGACACGCTGCGTTCGCTGGAGGCGTTCCTCGACGACTGGCCCGGCGCCCTCGTGGTCGCCAGCCACGACCGAGCGTTCCTCGATCGGGTCGCCGACCACGTGCTCGCGATCGACCCCGGCGGCACGGTGCGTCGAGTGCCTGGCGGCGTGACGGGTTGGCTGACCGAACGGTCACGGCCGGCGAAGGCCGCGGCGCCGCCGACGGCGAAGAAGCCGGCCGCTGCGCCGGCTACCCCGAGCAAGCCGAAGGCGAACGGTGGCCCGAGCCCGTACACCGTCGGCCGCCAGCTCCGTGAAACCGAGCAGGCCATGGTCAAGGCGCAGAAGCAGGTCGACCGTCTGTCCGGGCAGTTGGCCACGGTCACCGATCACACCGAACTCACGTCGCTCGGCAACGACCTCGCCATGGTCCAAGGCGAGCTCGACGAACTCGAATCTCGTTGGCTGGAGCTCGCCGAGCACCAGAACGGCTGAGTTCCGCTACCCGGATCGCTTCAGCGGGCGGTGAGCAGTTCGGCGAAGCGATCGAGCTCGTCGATCATGGTGTGGACGTGTGGCGAGACTCGGATGCCAGCGGTCCGATGGTCGACAGCGATTCCGTGCGCTGCGAGGTGATCGACTGCATCGGCATCGGCGCGCACGATTGCCGTGCCGCTGCGTCGGGCCCGGTCGTGCGGGGTGGTGACACGCTCGCCGAGGAGGTCGATGAGGCGGTCGGACATCGCGAGGTTGTGCTCGCGGATCGTGTCGACACCGAGTTGATCGATCACAGAGATCGAGTGCGCGGCGACGAGGAACGGTAGGACGGTCGGGCTTCCATCCCAGAAGCGCAGCGCATCGGGGGCGTCGCGATATGCGTGGATGTCGAACTCGAACGGTTGCTCGTGGGAGAACCAGCCGACGTCATGTGGTCGGCACCGGTCGATCGCGGCATCGGACACCCACAACCACCCTGCTCCCGGCCCGCCGCTGAGCCATCTGACGCAGGACCCGACGATGGCGTCGACGCCCCACTCGCCGAGGTCGATCGGGATGATGCCGGCCGACTGCGCAACATCGACCACGGAGAACGCTCCGGTGTTGCGAACGACCGCAGCGACGCCGGCGATCGGTGTACACACGCCGGTGTTGGAGTGCACGTGGGTCACGATCGCGACATCGACCCCGTCGAGATGTTGCTGCCACACGGCGGGATCGGAGATGTCGGCGTGGCGTGGAATGAACCGCACGTCGTACGACGATCGGGCGCAGACGAAACCGAGCGACGGGAACGCGTCTTCGCTGATCAACACCGTCGGGGTTTCGAATTCGTGATGCAGTGAGTCGAGTAGTTTCGTCAATCCGCTCGACACGTTGTTCTGCGGGCAGATCGATTCGGCCCGGGTCGACAACAGTCTTGCGAGGGCGTTGCGGAATCCGTTGATCCCGTCGAGCCAGCGTGGCCACGCGTCGGCCGTGTTGTGTTCCCATGTGTCGAAGTAGGTGGCAGCGATGTCGCGTGTTCCACGTACCGGGAGTCCGATCGAGTGGCTCAGAAGGTACGTGCCGTCGTGGTCGGCGAAGATGTCGTTCACGAGATCAGTGCGCGAAGGGCGGCGAGTTCGGCGTGACGGGTCGGGATGTCGTTGCGATCCGCAGCGAGCCATCGATCGCGCAGGCCTTCCAGAGCTCGGAGCAGGACGTCGAGTGGCGGTCCGCTGGCGGTGATCCCGGCGAGGTGCTCGGCCGGGATCTGCTCGGACGGTCGCTTGATGAACCCGTTGACCAGTTCGTCGTGATGCTGAGCCGCTGCACGGCCGTGCGCTCGACAGACGTCCAAGAACGCCGCTGTGAGTTCACGGCACCACGTCTGGTCGACGTGGTCGGCCTGCGTGAGCAGTTCGTCGAGCACGTTGGGATGGCGGAACGATGCTTGCAGGCGTCGCTGCTCGTCGGGCGTGAGGTAGGGGAACTTCTCCAGCACGATCTGGCTGTAGGCGAGGTCGGTCGGGCTGCACAATCCGAGCAGCATGTCGATCTGATTGAACGCCGCGAAGTCGCCAGCGTTGGCGCCGCGGTACTCCACCGAGCCGACCCGATATGGCTTGTAGTACGGCCGGACCCGAAAGAAGAAGTCGTCGACGTCGAGCGTGCGTCCGAGTTCGACGTTCATCTCGTAGGCGTCGTCGAGTGCCTCGCGGGCATGCGTGAGCAGGTCGAGTGTGGCCGGGTGCGACACGCCCATCGGGTGGATGCGCCCGAGTGCGTCGGCGGCGCGCATGTACGCGAAGGCGCCACGTGTGTTGTGGTCGAGGAACAGCTTTTCCGCTGGCGCACGGGTGCAGGTGCGGTACACCCCGTTGACGGCCCGGTTGTAGGTCTCCGTGTGGCCGGTGACGAAGCGTGGTGCGGTGCCGAGCGACGCCCCGAGGTGCAGAGCGAGCGTCGATGCCTCCACCAGGGGCGACGTTCGCTCTTGTGACGGTTCGGTGATCTCGTGGCGTCGGCACGCGGCCATGTAGTAGCCGACATTGTCGAGCAGCTCGAACGCGCGGTCGAACCCCTCGTCGGTGTTGCCCTCGTCGATGAGTGGGACGAGCAGATCCCGGCCTTCGTCGAGCAGCTGTGCCTTGAGTTCGTCGCCGACGCCTGCGACCTGTTATCGGTTCTCCTGTTCGGCGTAGATGTCTTCGAGTTCGGTGTTGAGATCGATAAAGCGGCCGCGGATCCATCGGTCGAACGCGGCGACGCGTGGTGTGCTCGACGAGTGCGGTTGGGCTTCGATCATGTGGATCCTCGATTCGGCGGTCACCCATCGACAGCGATGGTACGCAGATGAGAACATAGTCTCATCTATGCTGATCGAACGCTAGTGTGCGTTGTGTGACCGCCAACGAAGATGTCTTGGCCTCGCTGGCCGGCCGATCGTCGTCAAGTCGTTCCGATACGCGGCGCACGCACGACCGTCTCATCAACGCGGTGAATCGATGGGTCGCGGAGAACGGCGCCGCACCCGAGCGCCTGGCCGATGTCGCCAAGTTGGCTGGCGTGTCGACTGCGACGGCATACCGGCATTTCGCTTCCGTGGACGATGCGATCCGGGCGTTCGTGCTGCAACTCCCGATTCGAGCAGTCGAACTCTTCGAGGTGTCGGGCGGCGCTGGCGGTGACCCGGTCGAGGCGTTCCGCCGTTGGAATCGTGCGTGGGTGCAGGCGTGCTCCGAGCACGGGGAGCTTGCTGTGTACCTGCGATCGGACGAAGGCTTTCTCCAGCGGCGCGACGAACGCGAGCCCGTGATCATGTTCGCGTGTTCTCAGATCGAACCGCTTCTCGTCAGGCTGGCTGGCGACACCGTCATGATGCTGTTCATGTGGAACGTCACGAGTGATCCTCGCGAAGTGCTGGATCTTCGACGACGCGGATGGGGCGTCGAACGCATCGCCGACTTCGTCACCAACGCAGTCCTCGCAACCCCGGACCCGTGATGCGCAACGCGGCGGAGATCTAGCGCGCAACGTCGGCGTAGAGGGTGGACGCATCGCCGGGCGCTCCGAACGCGTAGCGGATCCGCGATGTCGGGGGCAGTGACTTCATGGTCGTCACCAGTTCCGGATAGCCGCCCGTGAGCGCCTCGGCCACGGTGATGTCACCCGGCTTGCCGATGCCGTAGACGACCTCGGCTGGATCTCCTCGGAGCGGGGTCCATCGTGGCGGCGATGGACGCACACGTTCGGCGGTCGGTCGAGGCATCGATGGCAGCCACCGTGCTCGAATCCCACGAGGGCGAGATCAGCGAGTTCTCGGCGGGCTGTGTGAGCGGGCGCGAATTGATCGAGCGCGGATTCGCAGCCGACGTCACGATCGCCGCTCGTCTCGACGCACGTGCTGTGGTTCCCGAACGAAGCATGGGCGATCCCGCCAAGAGGTTCGTGGCAACACGGGCCGGGACGGCCTGAGACGCCACCGCACAGGAGACTCACTCGGCCCACTCGACGATGTCGGGCGCGCCGCTGACTCGTCTGATGTTGTGGACTGGTCAGCTCGCGATCAAGTGGGCGGCGGTGAACGCCGAACCGAAGCGCACGCACCACACCACCACCGTGTCGTACACAGCGAGGTCGACTTCGGGTGAGATGTCGTAGTTCTGATCGCCGATGTTGCCCTTGAGGGTGCCGAGATCGATGAAGTCGTCGTCGAAGGTGCCTTCGTCGGCGTTGGCGTCGGAGTTCACCAGGTACACGTTGAGGTCCGGCCCATTGTCGGTCGAGAAGTTTTCGAAACGCAGAAATCGCTGCTCGGAACCATCGTTGAGGACCAGGGCCCGCCCCTCACCCGAATATCGACCGCGCGGGATGAACGACCCCTCCACGAGCGTCACGATCTGCGGCTCGGCCAGCGCAGTCGGCACAGGGTCCTCTGCCTCGGCAACAGCGTCCCGTGAGGCCCCGACCTCGCCGCCCGGGCCCAACTTGTCGACTTTCGTGTCGGCAGGAGCCACGTCCGTCGGCCTGGCATCAACGACCGCCGTGTCCGGCGCGCCATCGCCATCGCCATCGCCATCGCCATCGCCATCGCCGGCAGCGCTCGAAGCGAAGACCGGCCCGGCCTCGTCCACCGCGTCGTCGATGAACAGGGTGTGCACGCCGAACACGGCGAACGCGAGGTAAGTGACGACGCCCACGGCCATCGCCGTGGCTGGCAACAAGAGCTTCAGGTTCCGACGGATCCATCGCACAACACACATGCTACGAACCCTCGAGGGCAGCGAAACCCCGGTCTCCATTCGTTCGCTGTTCGTTTCGCAATCGGAAACAACTCGCCACCCTTGCGTCGTCGCCGGCCGGTGATTCGAGGTCGCGAAGCAGCCCGGGCCGCAAGCGGACCGGGCTCGAACTCCTCTGAGAAGTTGCACTCGAAACAGTCGGGGTCGTACCGCGTCTCGCCTTGATCTCTCGCGAAATGGTCCGTCCAGACAAGTGCACCATGCAACGCCATCAGCGCAATATGCCCCTCAGGAACGGTGCGGCTCGACCGTCGCTCCGGCGGCCGCTGCAGCGGCGGAGATCAGGCGGGCGACGTCGGCGTCGAGGGTGGTGAGTCCGCCGGTGGCATGGGTGGTGAGCATCACGTGGACACGGCCGGGGTAGCGGATCTCCATGTCGGGGTGGTGCTGGCTGGCCTCGGCGATCTCGGCAATCGTCTTCACCAGCTCGGCTCCTGTCAGATATGTCGAGCCTCGGAAGGTGGCGTGGATCTCGGTACCGACCACCGTCCAGTCGTCGACGCCGTCCAGCGCAGCGAACTCGTCTGGTGTGACCTCGGTGTACTCCATTGCCCAAGTGAACCACGCCATGCGCCCTCCTGTCTCTGCGACACCCGCTCTCTAGAGTGGGCACCACATGACTGACGACGAACTGTTCGCCGACGCTGCCGCTGCATACCAGGGTGCGGACATTCCCCACCCCGCCGACAGCGCGTCGCCGTTCGCTGAAGGCCTCAACCCCGACCAACTCGACGCCGTGGCCCACGAGTCCGGCCCGCTGCTGGTGATCGCCGGCGCCGGCTCTGGCAAGACCCGGGTGCTCACCCATCGCATCGCGCACCTCATCCACACCGGTGTGCATCCGTCGAAGATCCTGGCGATCACGTTCACCAACAAGGCCGCTGCCGAGATGCGCGAGCGGGTCGGTGCGCTCGTCGGGCCGGTCGTGAAGACGATGTGGGTCTCCACGTTCCACTCGGCCTGCGTGCGCATCCTGCGCGCAAATGCCGACGCGCTCGGCTATCCCCGCCAGTTCTCGATCTACGACGCAGCCGACTCGAACCGTCTCACCAGCTACGTGATCCGCGACCTCGGCCTCGACGCGAAGCGCTTCACACCACGCAGCGTGCACGCCATCATCAGCCTCTGGAAGAACGAACTCGTCGACCCCGACGAGGCACAGCGGCGCGCCCAGAACATCTTCGACCGCAAGCACGCCGACGTCTACGCCGAGTACCAGGCCCGCCTCCTGAAGGCCGGAGCGATGGACTTCGACGACCTGCTCGCCAACACCGTCAAGCTGTTCCGCGAGCACGGCGACATCCTCGAGCACTATCGCCAGCGGTTCCAGCACATCCTCGTCGACGAATACCAGGACACGAACCGAGCCCAGAACGAGATGGTTCTCCTCCTGGCCGACGGTCACCGCAACGTCTGTGTCGTCGGCGACACCGATCAGTGTCTGCCGCCGGGAACCATGATCGACTGCCTCGATGGGCCGCGGCCGATCGAGGCGATAGCGATCGGCGACGTCGTATTCGGCGCCGGTGGTCGCGAGCACGTCCAGGCTGGCACCGTGACCCACGTCCACGAGGGCAGCTACGACGGGCACATCATCGAGATCGCCGCTGATGGCCGAACGGTCAGAGCAACGCCGCACCACCTGGTGCCGGCTCGTCTGCTGCCCCGCCCCGATCAGTGGCTGGTGTATCTCATGTACCGCGCTGATCGGGGCTGGCGCATCGGCCGCACCATCGGTGCGCGACCGCCTCGGGGCGGAGCCCTGCAGCACGGCCTCGTCGTGCGCACCAATCAGGAGCATGCCGATGCGGCGTGGATCCTGAAGGTGTGCGGATCGTTGGCCGAGGCCGCGTACTTCGAGTCGTGGTTCTCGGCCGAGTACGGGTTACCGACAGCCTGCTTCCACTCGTCGCCCTTGGGTGAGAGCGACTCGGAGGGGCGCAACCTGGCGATGAATGACGCCTGGCTCCAACAGCTCTACCAATCGATCGACACCGACACACGGGCGAAGCTGCTCATGGAAGAGCGACTGCTGCACCGTGAGTTCCCACACCATCGCCCGCAGAACGGTGCGCGACGGTCGGCGATCAACCTCACGATGTTCTCCGACCGTCGCACGACCGTGGGCTATCACCGGGTGCAATGGTCGTCGAACCGGACGGACATCATCGACGCACTCGAACGTGGCGGTGTGAAGCTGCGGGCGAGCAAGCATCGGTCGCTCCGCTACGAGACCTCGTGGAAGGACTATCGCCGTGCCCTCGCCGACGCCAAGCGTGTGGCCGCCATCGGTGGCCTCGACGTGCGCCGACGCCTCGCCCTCGACGGCGTCACCTACGACCTGATCCCGTTCGCGCACGTGCACCCGGGGATGGAGGTGCTCGTCCGCGACGGCGACGGGTGGGTTGCTGCCGGGGTCGACAGTGTCGAGTTCGTCCCGTACAGCGGACCTGTCTACGACCTCGACGTCGATGTCACCCACACCTACGACGCCAACGGCCTGCTCGTGCACAACAGCGTGTACAAATTTCGCGGGGCTGATTTCCGTAACATCTTGGAGTTCGAGGAGGCGTTCCCCGACGTCACCACGGTCATCCTCGATCAGAACTATCGCAGCACCCAGACCATCCTCGACGCCGCCAATGCGGTCATCGACAACAACGTCGAACGCAAGCCGAAGTCGCTGTGGACCGACAGCGGCATGGGCGAACGCATCATCCGCTACCACGCCGAAGACGAAGGCGACGAGGCCACCTGGGTCGCCGGCACCGCGCTCCAGTTGCACGGCGACGACGCCACCAACTTCCGTGAGATGGCCGTGCTCTACCGCACCAACGCGCAGAGCCGTGTGGTCGAAGAGGCGTTCATGCGCCTCGGCGTGCCGTACAAGGTGGTCGGGGGCACCCGCTTCTACGACCGGCGCGAGGTCAAGGACGCCATGGCGTACCTGAAGGCGGTCATCAACCCGGCCGACGAGGTCAGCGTCAAACGTGTGCTCAACGTGCCCAAGCGCGGGATCGGCGATGCCAGTGTGGCAAAGCTCGACTTGTTCGCCGCCGCCGAAGGCATTGCCTTCGCCGACGCGCTGCGCCGCGCCGACGAGGCGGCTGTCACCGGCCCGGCGGTGCGCGGCATCAGCTCGTTCGTCGACCTGCTCGACACGATGGCGACCGTCGTCGCCGACCCCGATCAAGGCCCCGGCGACGTGCTGCAGGCCGCGCTCGACGGCTCGGGCTACCTCGCCGAACTCGAAGCCGAGGACACCGTCGAAGCGCACACCCGCATCGAGAACCTCGGTGAACTGGTCGGTTCGGCACGCGAGTTCACCGTGATGGACGAGTTCCTCGAACAGGTCGCGCTCGTCGCCGACACAGACGCTCTCATCGACGGTCCCGACGGCGAGCAGGTCGAGGACCAAGTGGTGTTGATGACACTCCACTCGGCGAAGGGCCTCGAGTTCCCCGTGGTGTTCCTGGTCGGATGCGAGGAAGGTATTTTCCCGCACATCCGCGCCCTCACCGAACCGGCGGAGATGGAAGAAGAGCGCCGCCTCGCCTACGTCGGCATCACCCGTGCGATGAAGCGGCTGTACATGTCGCACGCCTGGAGCCGCCAGCTGTTCGGCTCCACCCAGTACAACCCGCCGTCACGGTTCTTCGACGAGATCCCCGAAGCGCTCATCGAGTCGAAGGGCAACATCAGCGGCCGGTCGAGCTACGGCCGTCAGAGCTATCGGAGCCGAGGCTCCGACTACGGCGACCCACCGGCATACCGGCGTGGTGGTGCGGTTGGCTCTGGAGGTCGCGACATCAACGCCGACATCCTCGACGCGAAGGCCGACCAGGAAGCGCACCGCGACCGCGTGGTCGAGGCCGCCATCCGATCGGGTTCGAAGCCGGTACCTTCGCCGTCGAACAGTCAGGAACTCGGATTGCGCGTCGGCGACGACGTCGAGCACCCTGCATTCGGCGCGGGTGTGATCATCGAGATCTCCGGCACCGGCGAGAAGGCCGAGGCCTCCATCAACTTCCCGGGCGCCGGCACCAAACATCTCGCCCTCGCCTGGGCCCCCCTCAAGAAGCTCTGACGAGGTCAGGTGAGGCCGAGGCGCTCCATGGCGCCTCGGTACTCGACGACTTCGATGCGCTGGTTGCGTGACACCGACTCGGCGAAGTCCGTGATCTCCTGGCGGGCGCCGTTGGCAGCGGCGTGGTCGGCCATGTGGACGCCGCCCAGGTGGTGGTCGGTCATGATGTCGAAAAACAGACGGTCGGCTTCGGTGCCTCGAGCGTCGGACAGTTCCTGCAGCCGTTCGGGTGTCTGCATACCGCGCATCTCGGCCACGGGGGTGGGCTCGTCCATCCACGCCATGGCGGTGCGGCCCGGTTCGCCTCGGGCGTATCCGTCGTCGGCCAGCCAGTCTTGCATCCAGCCGATGTCGCGGGTCTGGAACATGATCACCTCGCGTGCGTACGGCGCGGTGTCGCCGTCGACGTTGTTGTCGAGGTACCGGTTCGAGATCACCAGCGCCTGGTCGTGGTGATCGAGCATGTCCTGCAGGAACCCGATGTCGACGGCGTTCATCGGTGCCGGTGGCTCGTCGTCGGCACCGAGGGCCCAGATGGCTGCCGCGGCGAACAGTCCGGTGACCACCGCCGTCGCCAACACGATCAGGACGAGCCGCAACAGCCGCTGCACGGAAGCGTCGGACAGTGACTGATCGGAAACCGGCTTTCCGTCGGCGAGACCGGTGTCGGAATCGTCGAGACGGCTGGGCGAACGCATCAACTGAGTGTACGGAGCTCGCTGACCGGGCGAACCGTACCCATAGCCGTAACCTTGTGTCGCCATGATCCGTCGATTCGTCCTCGCTGCGGCAGCTTGCTCAGCCGCCCTGCTCGCCGTCGCCGGCCCGGTGTCGGCGCACATCGATCCCAACCCGACAGAGGCGCAGGCCGGTTCGCGTCTCACCGTGGGGTTCACGGTCGAACACGGCTGCGATGGCTCGCCGACGGTGCAGCTCGACATGCGACTTCCCGAGGGTGTCACCGACGCCGTGCCCGAACCCGTACCGGGTTGGGACGAGTCGATCGAGACCGTCGACGGCGACACCATCGTCACGTTCGCCGGCGGCTTGCTCGCCGATGATGTCGAAGGCACGTTCGACGTCACCATCACCCTGCCACCCACGCCGGACACCACGATCTTCTTTCCGTTCGTGCAGCGTTGCGAGGTCGGTGAGATCCGCTGGATCGGCGTCCCGGTCGAGCCGGGCGACGAACTCGACGAGCCGGCACCGGCAATGGCGCTGACCGGACCAGTCGCGGTCGCAACGGCCACTGCACCGGTCGCCGATCCGACCGAGCCAGCGGCCACGGAGCCGACCACCACTGATGCGCCCGAGACCATGATGGTGGCGACCGGCCTGTCGCCAGACACCACGGCGACACCTGGCACCAGCGAGCCCGTCGTGGCCTCGACCGGCATCGACAAAGACGCGAGTCCCGGCACCGGGACGGTCGGATTCATCGTCACCATGGCCGTCGTCATCGCACTCGGTGGGTTCGTCGTCCACCGCGCACGTCGGGCCAGGGCCCGCATCGCATCCGAAATGGGCTGACCGGAGTCACCGTGGCCGTCTCTTCCCGGCGTTCGCCTGTCGGCAATCGCGCTGCCGCGTTGCTGGGGGCGATGTTCATCGCCGTCTTCGGCATGCTCGCCGGCGCACACACCGCACTCGCCCATGCCGAGCTGCTGTCGTCGTCTCCCGCCGATCAGGAACTCCTCGAGGTCGTTCCGACCGAGATCGTTTTGCAGTTCACCGAGTCCATCGATCCGATCGAGCCAGGTATCCGCCTGATCGACTCCGATGGCAACGACGTCGAGATCGGAGCCGTCGATCAATCCGTCGGTACCGATCGCATGCGAGCCTCGGTCCCCGACTCGCTCGCTGACGGTACGTACGTCGTTGCCTGGCAGGGCGTGTCGGCCGACTCGCACCGGGTGCGGGGTTCGTTCACGTTCTCGGTCGGCGTGCCGTCTTCGGTCACCCCTGGCGTGCTCGAGGGTCTGTTCGACGGTGCTGCGGACAGCAGCTCCGACGACATCCTGCTCGGCATCGGACGTTTCGTCAGCTACGCCGGCGTCGGGCTGCTCGTCGGCGGATTCGTGCTGGCCGTCGCTCTCACCCCGTCGGTGATCGGAACACGTCGAGTCGGCGTGCTGCTCGTGGGGGCAGCCGAGTTGGCGTTCGTCGGCACGCTCTGGATGGTCGCTGCCCAAGCGAACCTGATCGGTGGGTCGTTCCTGTCGTGGGGGGCGGTCGCCGACACGCAGTCGGGCCAGTGGTGGATCGCTCGTCTGGTGGTGATCGCTCTGTTCAGTGTGTTGATCGCGCTGCGATCGAGGCTCGTCGTGGGTGGCGGCATCGTGGTGGTGTCAGCATTGGCGCTCGGCGTGCTCGCCGTGGTCGCCGCTGGTGGTCATGCCATTTCGGGTGATTCGATCGTCCTCGGATTCGTCTCCACACTGGTCCACCTCGCCGCGATGTCGATCTGGTTCGGGGGGCTCGCCCTCGTAGTCGTCGCGCCGCTGCAGGGTCAGTTCTGGGCCACGGTCACCCGGTTCTCGCCGTGGGCGTTCGGATCGGTGGTGGCGCTCGCGGTGACCGGCGGCGTCAACGCTTGGCGTCAACTCGGGTCGCTCAGCGGCCTGACCGAGTCGAGCTACGGGCGCTGGCTCGTGATCAAGCTCGTTCTCGTGGTGCTCGTGGTGGGCCTGGCCGCATTCAGTCGGCGGACCGTACACACCCGCGGCGACGACGCCAGCACGCTCGTGCGTCGCTCGGTGTGCTTCGAGATCGCCGGCGTCGTGCTGATCCTCGGAGCAACCGCCGGTCTCGTGAACTCCCCGCCGCCGATCGACACCCCCGAGATCGTGTCGGTGTCGGCCGTGGTGGGTGCTCGCGTCGCTCAGGTCGAACTCGAACCGGCAGTCACCGGCGGCACCGAGATGCACGTCTACATCATCTCACCATCGGGTGCGCTCGACCGGGCCGACGAGATCTCTGTCACCGTCGAGCTGCCCGAGCAGGATCTCCCGCCCTTCGACGTGGAGGTGTTCCCCGCCGGAGTGAATCACGTGGTCGGCGCGAACCTGAACCTTCCGGTTGCCGGATCGTGGACGTTCGAGGTCACCGCCCGCTACGGCGAGTTCGACGAGGTCGTGTTCAGCGTGCAGATCCCTGTCTCCGATTGAGTGGCCTCCAACAGTCGTGACCGGGTCGCGGTTGGATTCTCGGTCTGTGAGAATCAAGCCATGTCGCAGCCAGCTCCAACACACGATCACGGCGCCGATCACGGTCACGGTCATGACCATGGTCTCGGGTTGG
>Ga0105054_10000576_pt1 | contig 58188 bp, 30 predicted proteins | sample BON02_FD_78091 | JGI IMG/M metagenome (GOLD analysis project Ga0105054, IMG submission 78091) | Freshwater microbial communities from Lake Bonney liftoff mats and glacier meltwater in Antarctica - BON-02 (megahit assembly) | ecosystem: Environmental > Aquatic > Freshwater > Ice > Glacier...
CTTATCGGAACGCCTCCGTGTACATGATTTCGACCTTTACGACGACATTCTGGGTGTCTGTGCTGGCCTCTGGAATTTCTATTTAGAGCATAACTGATTGATTTACAACACCACAACAAGTCTTTTGTTTCATAATCGTGATTTTTAGTTTTTTTCTTTATTTTGTTAACAGTTGAATAAATACCGTACAACACCATTAAAATAATAAAAAAATAAACCCAAAGCGGAATATTTTTACCAACGATTAAAAGGTACAGATAGGCCGAAATAAAAAAAAGCCCGGTCAGCAATGCAGGCAACACAATTGATTTTTTATGCCTGATATTTTTAATTGTCCAATAGAGACAGAGGAAGAAAAATGGGACCGCTCCCACGTAAATGCCTCCAAAAATGAAAGGATTGACATGGTATTTTTCACCAAGGCTTAAAAACCAGTCTTTAAAAGTTTCAAACCATTCCATCAGCTGAATATTTTATAGGCGATTTGTAGTAATTTTTTCAATCCGGGAGAAATTATTTTTTGCTTATGCTTTACAATTAACTGTTGGTTGACTCTTGAAGCGACAGGATAGGGATAAATTTTACTGAAAATTTCTTGAATTGACAATCCTGCTGTATTGGCCAGGATCAGTTCCTGTATCATTTCTCCCGCATTTGGGGCTATCATCGTTCCACCGAGGATTTTTTCCTTTTTAAAAAAATTTCCTTTACTTATATAAAGTATCACTCGGGAGTATTGATAATCGTCGGTTATTGCCCTATCGTCAGCATTGAACGCTTGTTCGAGTTTCTCATAAGGAATTCCCCTTTCCTGCAATTGTTTTTCATTCAGACCGAACGTCGCTAGTGCAGGATCGGTGAAAGTGACCCAAGACATGTGATCATTGTTCAATTTCTTTTTGAATGGAGAAAGAAAATTATTGATCAAAATCCGCGCGTGAAATTCAGCCGCATGGGAAAACATCAGGTCGCCGGCGACATCACCGCACACGTAAACCTTTTTGTTGGTGGTTTGCAGGTACTTGTCAATAATGATCTTTCCGCCTTTGGTCTTGATCCCGGCATTTTGCAATTGCAGTGCTTTTAAAGGCAGTTCCCGTCCGATACCAACAAAGACAGTATCAAAATTTACATTTCTTTTTTCCCCTTCTTTCAATAGTATGGTTGCCTTGTCAGAAGATAGGAAACGCTCCACATCAGCGTTTAGGAGAAACTCGATTCCTTCCTGTTTGAGTTGCTGCAAAAGAACGGATGTGACATGCTTGTCATCATGCTCCAGAATTTTATTGCCATGTTGTACGACAGTGACTTTGGCACCGAGACTATTAAATGCCTGCGCTAATTCGATTCCGATGGGACCGCCACCAATGACCAAAAGATTTTGGGGCAGGTTTTCAATGGAAAAAATAGAAGTGTTTGTAAAATAATTTACCTTTTCAATGCCGGGGACATTTAATTTCCGGGGTTTCGATCCGGTTGCGATGACGATATTTTTTGCGCTGTATTTGGTATTGTTGACCGTCACTTCTTTTTTGCCTGTGAATTTGGCTTCGCCCAATGCTATGTTGATTCCCTGTTCCCGCAATGCCGTGGCATTTTCATGTTTGCGGATGATTTCCTGCCTTTGGACGATATAGTCTATCACTTTTTTAAGGTCGGGTTTTCCAGTTACTTTTAATCCGAACGCTTCCGCTGTTTTTGCATGCCTGAGTATTCTCGACACATGAATCAGCGCCTTGCTGGGAACACAGCCGTCATTGAGGCACTCACCGCCAATTTCTTTATCTGTTTTTGCAATCATTAAGACTTTAAATCCCAGTTTATTCATGGTCATTCCGACGCTTAGCCCTCCGGAACCAGCGCCGATTACTAATATATCGTAAGTATTGTCTATCATAATTTATGGTTTTTAATCAGTTTCCGATGAAGCTGTAATAATTTGTGCTGTGGATAATCCAGATAATAAAGGATCCAAATCTTGAAAAAAATACCCTGCATCCGATAGATGCCATTGTCTCGGTATTTTCGAGCTGAAGTGGTAACGTAATGATCAATTACTTCAAATTTTCCGAACTTTTTCAGCCGACTGATGATTTCCTGGTCTTCCATCAACATCAATTCCTCGCGAAAACCGCCCACTTTTTGAAATAATTCTTTCGTAACAAACAAACTTTGGTCTCCGAAACGAATGGCATTAACGTTAAACCGGGTGAACCAAGCATTTGCTTTCAGGAACCAGTGATCATAATCAAACTGCAGTCGGAAGCAGCCGCTTTTTGAGCCACTATTACAGGCATTAAAAATTGCTGATGTGTAATTATCGGGCGGAATGCTGTCGGCGTGCAGAAAATAAAGGATTTCGTATTTTGCCACTGATGCACCTATATTCATTTGTGCTGCCCTGCCTTTGCGTTTACATGGTATGACAATGGCTCCGCTTTGGTTGGCAATGTCTAAAGTATTATCTGTGCTGCCACCGTCAACCACAATGATTTCTGCTTCATGCTTGCTATTGGCCGTATTTACCCTGCTGATTGTCTGAGCCATCTGGTCGGCTTCATTGAATGTCGGGATGATGATGCTAAACATGGCATTGGTTTTTGAAATAATTTAAATCTTCTATCCGATAGATGTCTCTGAGTATGGGAGACAACGCATGATCCAATTGCAGGCAAACAGGAAACCCACTGACGCTACGAAGAAGATTGAAAGAATCGTTGAATTTTTCACTGTCTGTTTTGATTGATTTGCAATTTAATTATTGTGCTCAAGGTAAATCCAGGCATAGTGAACAGACTTACACCATTCTGGAAATAAGTTACATGATTCACGTATTGGCCTGATTATAAATATCAAAACATGAGTCATCCCATATTTTCGTTAATCCTTGGTATTTTTAAATGGAAGGGCTAGTCCCTTGTCCGGTTAAGTTTTTAAAAAAGTGCTATAAAAACATGTGAATCAGGCAATTACAGCGTTTTTTTCTTGTGAACGATTTCAATTACGTATCCTGCTGCTCAAAAGTGAGCATCTATGCATAAACGTAAATATATTTTCGCCCAGTTGATGGACCTGATTCCACGATACAACTGCTATTACCAATCTTAATCATCACCCCCGCTCCCAATGAAACGGCACCTGTCACCATCCATAAAACCAGCCCCCACATACAAGCTATTCAAGCTTTAAAGCCCACCTATAAGCTTTATCCCCCCGCAACCACAACCTCATGCTCCCCCCCATCATCCACAAGCACAATCACATTCCCCTCCTTTTCCACGCCATCAACGGTCAACCTCATTTTTTCATCAGCAGGGACTTGCATCACTTCAATATGATAGACCGTATTTTCATACCGGTAGTGCACTTTATATGATGTCCATGCTTCCGGGACACAAGGGTTGAATATGAGGTTGTTTCCCTCCCGCTGCAGTCCAAGAAATGATTCAATAATTAAACGATACAGCCAGCCGGCTGAACCGGTGTACCAGGTCCAGCCGCCGCGCCCAGCATGTGGCGCACGGGAATACACATCTGCCGCAAGCACGTATGGCTCCACTTTGTAGGTGGCAATGTCCGTTGCCGTTTTACCGTGGTTGACAGGATTGATCATATTTAACAATTCCCAGACACGTTCATTGTTGCCTAACCGGGCAAAGGCCATGATCATCCAAACTGCGGCATGGGTATATTGGCCGCCATTTTCTCTTACGCCGGGCACATATCCTTTTATGTAGCCGGGATCAAGATCAGACTTATCGAACGCAGGCTCCAGCAACTGAATAATGCCCACGTCGTTCCGTACCAGGTTTTTATAGGCCGATTCCATGGCCGTATGAACCCGGCTTTCATTTCCGCCACCGGACAAAACCGACCAGCTTTGTGCAATGGAATCAATCTTACATTCGTCATTAATTTTAGATCCCAGCGGTGTGCCATCATCAAACCAGGCACGTTTATACCATTCACCGTCCCATGCATGTTTATCAATGTTTTCTTTTAGCTTCTTTGCTTCATTTTTGCAGGTGTCCAGAAATACAAGATCGTTGTGCAAACGGGCAGTCTCTGCAAAACTGTTGAGTATTTCATAGAGAAAAAATGCCAGCCAGACGCTTTCGCCTTTACCATGCTCACCAACTTTATCAAAGCCGTCATTCCAATCGCCTGTGCCAATTAAGGGCAATCCACGTACGCCAAAATTGAGCCCATGCTCGATTGCCAGGACGCAATGTTCATAGAGTGTAGCGGATGTATGCGCATCGGCGGGGAGATCAAAATAGGATTCTTCTCCCGGATTTAACAGGCGTCCATCGAGAAAATTGGTTGAAACATCCAGCACTTCAATATCCCCTGTATGCTTAACATATTGAGCGGTTACAAACGGCAACCAAAGATAATCGTCTGAAATGCGGGTGCGTACCCCGCGTCCGACTGGCGGATGCCACCAATGTTGTACATCTCCTTCTTTAAATTGTCGTGATGCACAAAGCAAAATTTGTTCCTTGGCAAGTGCTGGCCTGGTATGGAGCAGCGACAAAACATCCTGCAACTGGTCTCTGAAACCAAATGCTCCGCCTGACTGGTAAAATCCGCTTCGGCCCCACAGCCGTGAGGAGAGGGTTTGATATGTAAGCCAGCCGTTGGTAATGATGTTGATGGCAGCATCCGGCGTTTCCACCTGCAAAGCGCCCGTGGTTTCTGCCCAATATTTTTTGACCTTTTCCAATGCTTCTATTGCCATTTGTGGGCCCCTGAATTGTTTGGCGATGAAACTTGCCTCGTTGGAATCTTTACCTGCTCCAAGCCTGAAAATAATTTCCTGTTCTTCGCCTTCTGCTACAAAAAAGGGAACCTGGATTGCTGCACAGGGGTCTAAAGCGAGTCCGATTTTTCCGGAAAGTTTTAAACGGGACATGGCCTTGGGATTTTGCAAATTGCCGTTACGGCCAATAAATTCTGTGCGATCGCCGGTAAAAGTTTTTTTCAAATAATCAACATCAAAAAAAGCCACCCTGCAGTTAAACTCCGTGTTGTATTGATTTTTTGCAAACAGCGCCCCGCTATCGGGATCAATTTCTGTATGAATATGCATGGCGGTTTTCGTTCTCTTATCGCCTAATACCCACTCGATATAACCCGTAGCAGACAAATTACGTGGCCGTCCTGATTGGTTCCGTATTTTTAAAACGATGAATTTAATTGCCGACTCTATATCAACATACACGGTCATCTCCGTATAAATTCCATCTTCGATGTGTTCAAAAACACTATAACCAAGTCCGTGACGGGTAATATAGGGCGACTGACCACCGGCGGGCAGCAATGCTGTGGACCAAAAATGCCCGCTCTCTTCATCCCTTATGTAAAAAGCCTCTCCGCTGGTATCTGATACGGGATCGTTGCTCCAGGATGTAAGTCTTAATTCGTGTGCATTTTCAGTCCATGAATAGGCCGACCCACTTTCTGAAATGACGGTTCCGAAATTTGGATTCGCAATTACATTTACCCATGGCGCAGGCGTTTTTTTATTTTTGTCAGTTATAATAATATATTCTTTTCCATCTGGTGAAAAGCCTCCCAGCCCATTAAAAAAGACAAGATCTTTGGGCAGCGGAATGGCTGCTAAAGAAAGTGGAAACGTTTGACTTTTATCCATTAATGGAATTGTCACTTTTACAAGCTCTTTTCTATTAACCTGTTCTGCAAATGTTCCGCCACTGTCAGAAATAATAACACGGGCTACTGACTGAAATAATATGCGGTCTTCATTTGATATCTGGTCTGAGGCTCTTAAAAAAATGCCTCCTTTAGTACAATTTAATTCGGCAGGTATAAGCGACTGAATGTCGTTTTGAAAAACCTGCCTGTACACGTTATGCTCTTCATTCCAGATTACCAGGTCTGCCACGAGCCCCTTCAAACACCAGTAGGCGTGCGCCTGTATCAATTGCTTTACCAATTGCATGTTGTCCTGGTTTTCAATTTTTAAAAGCACAATGGGTAAATCTCCTGAAATAGCATAGCCCCATAAACCGGATTGTTGCCGGTGGTTGTTGATGAGAATGGCCGGGTCAGCACGAAACGAAGCATTCGCAAACAGCACAGAACTTGCCAAACGACTGTATAACTGCGCATCCCCTTCTGAGGCATTTATCTGGCGAAGGACTACCTGACTGTGTGTCCAGGCCATTTCAAATACACGGTCTTTGTGCGCTTTATTATCCTGGTATTTATGTATCAAACCCTGGCAGATTTCCTTGGTTTTAGCAATGCCTGTAACCAAATTAACACTGATGGTTTCTTCAGGCTCAAGGCTTATTCTATAACGGATGGCGACAATGGGATCTAAAACGGATCCCTGACTGCCGCCAAGTTTACCCGGATTGTTCATCGCTTGCGGATTGACGATTGAATTGCCATGACCAATAAATGCCATCCTGTCTGTTTCAAAGGATATTTCTTCAGCAGCTTTTTTTTCTGTTTCCATTAAATGGAACATCCACGGGGCTTGTTCTTCCGAAGATCTCGGCCTGCGGGTGCAAAGGATCGTGTTTAGATGCGGAATAATTTCTGTTTGAACAAAAAGATTGCTGAAAGCCGGGGCTATTAAATCCGATGCGGCAGGAGCCAGTACTACTTCTGCATAACTGGTAAACTCGAGTGTTTTGCGGACACCGGATCGGTTAGTCACGTGTAATCTGCGCATCTCTATATCGTCTTCCGGCGAAACGACAATTTCTGTATGGATCTCTATTTTATTTTGGGAAATATGAAAATCTACACGACCCTGGGAATAGGCTACTTCATATTTATCTACTTTTTTCAGTGTGGGCTGATGGGTATTAGACCAATAGGTTTCAGTTCCCAAATCATGGATATAACAAAACGTGCCCCAGTTATCGCAGGTAACATCTTCGTGAAAGCGGGTAATGGCACAATCATTCCACCGGCTGTATCCACCGCCTGCATTACTGATCATCAAATGATACTTTCCATTGGATAATAATTGCACTTCAGGTATTATGGTGGATGGCGTATGGAGTATTCTTGTTTCCTGGCCACTTGCGGTATAATTAATATCCGCTATGTCTGTCGTGTGTGCAAAAAAGGAAGTTGCCTTTGGAATCCTTTCCTGTAATAATAAAAGGGAGGCCATAAACTGTGGTTCAGATTCAAACAGTTTTTGCATCGGTTTATCCTGTAAGAGGTATGCTAAGGACAATAAGCTCATCCCGTGGTGATGCGCCATGAAAGAATAAACAATGGCGCCGGATTGTCCACGTTGTAACCGTGATGGGGTGTGATCTATCGCTTCATAAAACCCATATCGTCCCTGTAGTCCTTTTTTGTTCAACAGCTCCAGGTTTTCATAAGCCTTTTCAGGTGCCACCATCAGCGCCATCACAGTTGCATAAGGTGCAATTACAGTGTCTTCTGCCAGTCCGCGTTTCAACCCAAGTCCGGGAACGCCAAATGCACGGTATTGATAGTTGGAGCCGGCATCGATCATATTGTAACCCGATTCGGAAATTCCCCAAGGCAAACCTGTCCTTTTTCCATACATAATCTGGCAATGTACTGCTGCTTTATAGGACTGATCAATGAGTGTGTTTTCGTATGTCGGCATTACCAGCAGCGGCATGAGGTATTCGAACATGGAACCGCTCCACGAAAGCAGAATTGGATTTCCATCCATAATGGTTAACAAGCGTCCTAATGCAAACCAGCTCTCTTCCGGAAGTTTTCCTTGCGCGATGCAAACAAAGATGCACAGCCTTATTTCGGAAGCGAGCAGGTCGTAAAAGCTGGCATCTGTTCGGTGTTCATCCACATTGTAGCCAATGGAAAAAAGGTGGCTTGATGTATCGTATAAAAAATCCCATTTCATATCCGCTAACGCATTGCATCGCTGCGCAAGATTTTCAGATGCTGTAATTAATTCGCCTGACTGTTGAATTGATTTTGCTAAAGCGGCCTGCATTATTTCAAGCCAACGATTTTCATCTGCAGTGTTGTTTTGCTTGGCATGTAGCTCCGCTTGTAATTCTTTTGTCTTTTTCAATAATTCATGCCACGTTGTGTTTGCGTCGGGAGAAACGACAACAACGTTGAATGCAGCAGGGGCTGACCGCAATAAATACCAGGGCGCAAAAATTTGAAGGTGTTGGTTTACCTGTTCTGATTGTGCAATAAGCAGTTGCTTCCATCGGTATGTTTCACTGTCTGAGTCCCCTTTTAGTTTCGCAACTATGGGATTCATTTTTTCTGCAAAATCTTCGTGGAATTTTTGGATATCACATACAGCAGTTGCTTCCGTATTACAAATTGTATCCAGGTAAATGGCAAGTTGTTCCGTCAACTTAATATCATTTTCGGGTATCGTGTCCACCAATACACGGAATGTATCTCGAAGTCCCTCGAATAACTTTATAGGTATAATTTTTTGATGCGGAACTGCCAATAAACCTTGTCTGAATACCAGCAAATGGCCCGCAAGGTTTCCACTGTCGACAGTGGAAATATATTTTGGATACAGTGGATTCAGTGTTTCCGTATCGTACCAATTATAAAAATGGCCATTGTGCCGCTCCATCCGCTCCATCGTGTTGATTGTATTGCTGGTGCGCTCCAGAAACTGGCTGGTCGTAATGTACCCAAAATCGCTGGCGCTTAAGTTGGCGAGCAATGCCAGGCCAATATTGGTGGGAGAAGTACGGTGGGCTATTAATTCCACAGGTTGTTCCTGGTAATTATCCGGCGGCAACCAGTTGTCTTCAACAACAACGAACGTTTCGAAGAAGCTCCAGGTTTTCCGGGCAAGCTTTTGAAGGAAAATATTTTGATCATTGGTAAGTTTGGCAACCTGTTTCTCTAACGGTTTACTTACATGCCATGTAATAAACGGAGCAATGAACCACAGCAACAATACCGGTCCTGCTATCCACAACTTTCCCGGTGCATAAATCGCTAAAATAACAAAGACAATAACCGTAAGAACGGGCTCAATCCACATCAATAAATAAGAGATTCGCAAACTGGATTGATCTGTACGTGCCACATGAGCGCTCGGGTTCCACTCTAACAGCTTTTTTCCAGTGACACTCATTCTCCAAATAGTCCGCATGATAGCAGTCAAATTTGCATAAGCTTCATATGGAAGGCAAATGAGTGTGAACAAGGTTTTGACCGTAATGTCCCGCAGGTTCAGCAAAGAATTTATAAGGTGGTATTTTAATACCACATCTTTTGGCTTACTAATGGTGTCCCAAAGTGCGGTAACAAAAATGGGGAAAACAATAATTCCGGACACTGTAATCGTCCAGAATAAAGCAGCGGGAAGAATAATCCATGCGACCAACAATAATACTGTCAGCGCAATGGGCACCAGGCTTCGCCGCATATTGTCAAATATTTTCCAGCGGGATAATGCAGAAATGGGATTTTTATGCAAATGGTTTTCCGGGCCTTTAATCCATGGTAAAATCCAGGAAAAAATTTGCCAGTCGCCACGTATCCAGCGCAGCCGCATTTTCATATCTGCATTATAGGTTGTTGGGTATTTTTCAAACAGCTGAACATCGCTTAGTAATCCCGAGCGGATATAACAGCCTTCTAAAAGATCATGGCTGAGAATGCGGTTTTCTATAAACTTACCATCCAGTACTTTTTGAAATATATCAACATCATAAATTCCTTTGCCTATATAAGAACCCTCTCCGAATAAATCCTGATAAACATCTGAAGATGCACGGGTATAAGGATCAATGCCTGGTTCATTTCCATGCATCCGGGTATACCTGGAACTAGTTAGGTCAGGCAAGCTAACCGTTATTCTCGGCTGCAATATTCCGTATCCTTTTGTTACCCGCTTCTTATTTTCATCGTACCAGGCATGGTTCAAAGGATGTGCCATGGTTCCGATTAACTTCCAAGCGGAGCTAAGCGGCAATTGGGTATCTGCATCTAATGTAATGGCATATTTTATTTTCGGTAAAACAGACTGATTCCCTATGATCAATGAAAAATGTTCTTTTGATATTCCCTTTAATAAGGCATTAAAATCAGAAAGTTTGCCGCGTTTTCTTTCATGTCCCATCCAGACATTTTCCATAGGATTCCATTTCCTCGGGCGATGAAAAAGAAAGAATAAGCCATCATTTTCTCTCGTATACTTTTTATTTAGCGCCTCAATACCATGCTTTACTGTATCCAAAAGCAGCTGGTCTCCGGGAAGTGTTTCAAGCGAAGCGTCCGTAAAATCTGTTAACAAACCAAAATATAAATGATCTTTCCTGTTTGCCAAAAACCGCACTTCCAGCGCCTCAACTAAATCGTCTATTTCAGAAACAGTCGTGAGCATTGCAGGAATTACAACCATCGTACTGGATGATTGCGGTATTCCCTTTGAATAATCCATTCTCGGCAGGAGATTTGGCTTAACCAGTAATGTAGCACAAAAATTAACAACCGAAATCGCAAGCTGGCTGGCACATAAAAAGGCAAGAATACTAACTACCCCGAGCAGCCATATATTTTCTGTTTCTGAATGAACTTTGAAAAAGATAGCCGACCCAATGCCAGCGGTAATTAATAGAATTGAAAATAAATAAATCGGGAAAGCATACCTTTTTACGGTCTGTGACATTTTCTGCATACCCGTCCCCCGCATGTTTGCCAACTTTTTAGTTTGTGCCGTACCCGCTCCTATCAGGTAGTATCCAACATGCGCAGTGCTTTGATCCGTTCCTGGTGGTGGCAAATGCTCTTGCACCAATTGTATAGCAATGTGGGCAACTTCCGCCTCGCTTAAATTGCTTTTCTTTGAAATGCTTTCTACCACATGCCGATAGCGGTCACGGGTGGCAAAATCCATTAGCCCATAAATTCCATCACGATCCTGTAACAGTATTTTTTCAACAATGCTGTGTGATTCAACAAAGGTTCTCCAATCCATTGCCCCCAGTAATCGAAGACTTCCGATGCTGTTGCTTATGGAAACCTGGTCTGCAGCCTGTTTTTGATTTTCAGCATTTACCAATTCGGTACCCGTCAACCCACTTTCCGATAATTGGAGTTCGATCCAGTTGAGTGGCAAAGCAAGCTCAGGGCCTTTTCCACGCAACTGGCGAATTAATTCAGACACAAATGCTCCTTTAATCGGCGGAGCCGACCGGGCCATATCAGCTAGTACCAGTATCAGTTCTTTAGGCTTTTTTTCCGCCGTGTCAATCATTATTTCCGCCCAGTAGTCAGCAAGGTTCCTGTCAACTTTGTCAATAGCGATGCGGGCAGACACACGCCTGATATTTTCAATCAATGCCAGTCGAATCATAATGGGAATAGACCACAGTTCCCCCAATTTTAAATTGACAATTGTCTGATAAGCCTCTACAAAACGGCTGAGGCTTTCAATCTCTATTCTTCCATCACTATGAGAAATTATCTGGAGAACAATGTCATAACTGCGTGTAATACCCGTAGATATACCATTTAGAAGCTGGGGCAAAGCTTCACTGTAATTTTTTGGGAAATGCGTTTTAGCGATCAGGATATGTTCCTCTATCAGGTAGAAATTGTCTATCAGCCATTCGCCAGCCGGCGTTACCTGGTAGTTTTTTTTAATAGAATCTGTCAGCAGTTTTCGTACTTCCTGTAAAGTGTCCTCATTGTCTGCCAGCCGTTTCAGCAAATGATCTTTTCCAGGGATCGTACTCAGCTTATGCCTTGTAGCCAGTGTTTTACCGAAACGCTCCATTTGATCAGAGCTGAAAAGCTCTTCTCTCAGCGGTTCTTCATTTAAATAGTTGAGTGTCGTATCACTTGCCTGGAAAAAGGCCCTCATATTCGATATGAGCTCATGTGCTGCGGGAATCAATGTCAGTTTCATACGTTTGTGTCATTTGTCTGTAAAGCAGCATTGACAATGGTTTGTGCCTCGTCAATAATGTTTTTCAGGTGATCTTTACTCAAAAAACTTTCAGCATAGATCTTGTAAATATCTTCAGTTCCTGATGGGCGTGCTGCAAACCATCCGTTTTCTGTTATTACCTTCAGCCCTCCGATCGGAGCATTGTTTCCCGGAGCATTGGTAAGAATGTTTTTAATTTTTTCCCCTGCCAGGTCTTTGTCTTTTATTTGTGATTCTGAAAGGTTTTTCAATTTCTCCTTTTGTTCAGGAGTTGCTTTTGCTTCAATGCGGTCATAAAAGGGCTCGCCAAATTCTTTGGCGAGTTCATTGTATAGGTTGCCGGGATCTTTTTCCATTTTTGCTGTTATCTCAGCCGAGAGTAACGCCGGTATAAATCCGTCTTTATCGGTTGTCCAAACGCTGCCGTCTAATCTTGAAAAAGATGCGCCGGCACTTTCTTCGCCGCCAAAGCAAAGCGATGAATCTAATAGGCCATCAACGAACCATTTGAATCCAACAGGCGCATTATAAACCGCTCTTTCCAGTTTTGCTGCGATGCGATCAATGAGTTGCGTGGTGACAACCGTCTTGCCAACGGAAGATTTTTTATCCCAGTCCGGACGATGTTGAAGCAGGTAAAAAACAGCCACGGATAAATAATGATTCGGGTTTAATAACCCCGCACTTTGGGTAACAATGCCATGTCGGTCATGATCTGGGTCGCAGGCAAAAGAAATATCATAATCGTCTTTCATCGCGATCAGCCGTTGCATGGCATAAGGTGAGGATGGATCCATGCGAATTTGCCCATCCCAGTCCACGGTCATAAAACTAAAAGCAGGGTCCACTATTTTATTTACGACAGTCAGGTTGAGTTTATAACGTTCTGCAATGGGTTCCCAATAATGAACGCCGGCGCCGCCAAGCGGATCAACGCCTATACTGATCTTGGAATCCCGGATCAGCTTCATATCAACAACATTTCCAAGATCATTTATATAGGTATTCAGATAATCGTGCTGGTGGGTTGTAGCAGCAGCCAATGCTTTTTTAAGCGCAATTCGTTTTACAGACTGCAGATTATTTTGCAGCAATTCGTTTGCTTTGGCTTCTATCCAATTCGTGATAGTACCTGATGCCGGGCCACCATTGGGTGGATTGTATTTGAAGCCGCCATCGTCCGGTGGATTGTGCGATGGTGTGATAACAATACCATCTGCCAGGCCGATTTTTCGTCCCGTGTTGTATAGTAAGATGGCATGAGAGATTACCGGAGTTGGGGTGTATTCATCTCCGGCAGCAATCATCACTTCAACATTGTTTGCTGCCAGTACTTCCAAGGTAGTGGCAAATGCAGGCGCTGAGAGCGCATGTGTATCAAAGCCCAGAAACAACGGCCCGTCAATTTTTTGTTCTTTGCGGTAAAAACAAATTGCCTGCGTGATAGCAAGGATATGGTTTTCATTAAACGAATTTATTAATGAAGAACCACGATGACCGGAGGTGCCGAAAGCAGCACGTTGGCCAGGCTCAGCGGGGTCAGGTATTCCCGTGTAGTAGGCTGAAACAAGTCTGGGAATGTTTACGAGTATATTTTGTGCTGCAGGTTTCCCTGCTAAAGGAGATGTTTTCATGGTTTAATTTTCTTTTATTGTTGATAAATCGAGCCAGCCACCGCTAAAACCCGCCCGGCGCAAACCATTGGTAATATGGGGACAATTTTTCATTATATCCCATATTAATCCTGATTTATAATTTTCAATCATTAGAATAATCGGCCCCTGGTTTAACCCAAATTGCCATTCAGATTTCCAGCCTTTAGACTTAGTCTTCTTCTCCCGGAAGGATAAATTATAGCTGGCATCAAAACCATAGTCATGATGTTTTTCATAATCCAGCCTTTCAATCGCATGACGCATTGTGCTCAGTACCACTTTTGGCAGAAACGGCAGAGAAGATACAACAGCCCAGGGTGATATGGTTCCATCATCCGGGCCGAATGGAGCACCTCTTGCTTTATAGTCATGAAACTTTCTTTTAATACCATCAGCTGTGCGGGTAGCAGGTCCGGAACCTTCGCTGGCCGTAAATCCCCATCCATTTTCTCCATAATGGGGAAAACCCAATGGATTTTCTATGGCATATTGTTGTTGAATTTGAGTGGCACGACGACTGTTTTCGAAATAATCAATACCAATCTTTCTATTCAAATCGTCGTAGATGCCCTTGCAATCCAGCCATATTTGCGACATCTGGTGAATAAAGAGCGGCCCTGCATAAATGCATTCTATATCGTACAGTTTTTTCCATTCGAACGTGGATGTCCATTTTTTATACGTGGAAGGGCTAACTGGAAAAGCAGGTGAGCCAAGTGCCAGTGTATAGATAAGATGCGCTTCGCTGTATTTCTTATTCCAACGGTAACGAAGAAATCCTGATTCTGGCTTCCAGCCATGCGCAATAGAATCTTTGCCGTTTAATGCCCATTGCCAATCTACCCGGGCGTAGAGTTCATCGGCATACATTCTTATTTCAATTTCGGATTTATTTTCACCCGTGAAATAATATCTTGCAGTCAATATCCCCGCTAAAAGTATAGCAGTATCTATCGTTGATAATTCGCATTTCCATGTACGCTTCCCGGTTTGCATATCAAGAAAGTGATAATAAAACCCTTTGTATCCTGTTGCATCTGCTTCGGTGCCTTGTTGACTGGTATATAAGAATTTTAAAACGGTAAGCGTTCTTTTTATGGCTTCATCCCGCGTCATAAATCCGCGTTCAACTCCTACTATATAACAGCTAAGCCCAATGCCGGTTGCTGCAATACTTGATGGCGATCCCGGCTGGGTTTTATCGGCTATTAGCCCAGTACGGTCATTCACCTCTTCTAGAAAATAGGTAAAAGTTCTCCGTTGCAGCACACCGAGCATTTCATCATCCGAACCTTGTGGATTTATTGTCATCTTTTCTTTATTTTTTTCTGTTTTCAATAGCTGCCACTTTTGCCAGTCGGCGATTGTGTCTTTCCGCGCCGCTGAATTTTGCTTTCAGGAAAATATTTACCAGTTCCCAGGCTAAAGGCTCTTCAACCACACGGCCTCCAAGGCAGATCATATTCATATTGTCATCTTCGACACCCTGATGTGCCGAAAATTTTTCTGTGATCAGGCAGCCTCTTACACCATCTACTTTGTTTGCTGCAATACAGGCTCCAACCCCGCTGCCGCAAACAGCAATGCCACGGTTAACAGTACCATTTGCAATCGCATCTGCCAAGGGAATTACAAAATCCGGGTAGTCGTCATCGTTTTCCAATTCTTTGTTGCCGAAATCAATTACTTCATAGTTTGCTTCGTACAGCATTTTTACCAGAAATTCTTTCAGTTCAAATCCGCCATGGTCTGCTGCAATACCAAAAATTTCTCTTTTCATCTTAATCAATAATTTTAAAAACTCTTTTAAACAGTTGGATTAAAAAAACAGGTGCAATACTGGTAGCCGCTATAATTAACCAGGTGTTTGTGCTTAGCATTTGAAGCCCTAAGTATTTATTAAGCGGACTAATGAAATAGAACACAGCCATGATCGCAATACATAACAGCAAGGCTGCCCAAGTAAATTTATTACGGGTAATCTCATTATTAATGAAGGAAATTTTACGGGAAGACAAATTTAGTACGTGCCACAATTGTGATAAAGCAAGACTGAAGAAGGTGATATTGTTACACGATTCTGCATCGTACCCTAAGTAATAACTGCAATACCAGGTTACGAGCAGAATAGGCAAAGCCAGTAATACCGCATACGCATTCATTGTAAACCAATCTCTTTTAACCACAATAGGCTCCTGCGGGTTTCGTGGCGGGATTTTCATAATTAATTTATTGCCTTTGCCAAGACCTAATGCCAGCGCCGGAAAAATATCGGTAACCAAATTGAGGAAGAGGATTTGTAAAGGAAGTATCGAAAACGGAAAGTTTAATAACCCATAAAAAAATACAATAAATATTTCACTAAGGTTGCAGGAGAGGAGGTACATTAAAAAGTTTTTAATGTTTTTAAAAATCACCCTGCCCTGCATGATGGCTGCAACGATAGAAGTAAACGAATCATCTTTTAAAATCATCGCAGCCGTTTCCTTTGCCACCTGTGTGCCTTGTACACCCATGGCAATACCAATGTCTGCCTTTTTCAGGGCAGGAGCATCGTTTATTCCATCACCCGTCATGGCAACAATATTGCCCCGCTTCTGATAAAGGCTTACCATGTCTAACTTTTGCTTTGGTGTAACCCTTGCAAAAATGGTAGCGGCGAATAATTTTTCTTCCGACAATTTGGTGTCTAATTCTGTGCCATTGATAACAACATTGTCTTTTTCTGATAGCTTTATTTTTTCAGCAATATTGAGTGCCGTTGCTGGATGGTCACCCGTAATCATAATAACCTTAATGCCTGCATCCCTGCATGACTGCAACGCCGCTACCACTTCCATTCGAGGAGGATCTAAAAACCCTATCAGGCCTGCAAGCGTTAATTCTGATATAAAATTATTGGTGGAGATATTGGCAGCTTTCTTAAAAGCAAATGCCAATACTTTTGAGCCTTGTGCCTGGATTATTTCTGCTTTTTGTAGAAATGTTTTTTTGTCTGCATCTGCTAAAGGCACTACCCTATCACCGACACAATAAAAGCTGCATTTCTTTATTAATTCCTCTACGGCACCTTTTGCCGCCACAAAGTTGCCAGTATCTTTTTTGTGCAAAGTGGCCATTAATTTTGTTTCAGAATTAAACGGTTCTTCTGCTATACGGGGATAGGATGCGTTTATATCTGCCGTATTTGTTTTGCTGGAATTTGCAAATTGCAATAGTGCGATTTCAATAGGATCGCCCAAATATTTTTGCTTATTTTTTTCATGTTTGCTTACGGCATTGTTACATAAGGTGGAAATGATTAATAACTTTTCAAACGCAGCTTTATTTTTTTTGATTGCGATACTACTATCTTCGCCACTTTTCTCTATCGTTATATCTTCATCAAAAAACACCAGTTTGTTTGCATCAATTTTGTTTTCTGTCAATGTACCGGTTTTATCCGTAAAGATGACATTGATGCCACCAAGTGTTTCTACAGATGCCAGCCTTTTAATAAGTACATGCTTCTTTGCCAGGCGCAACATGCCATAAGTAAGTGCAATAATACTTACAACGGGCAGCCCTTCCGGTATAGCAGCCACCGCCAATGCCAAAGCTGTTTCTACAATAAGGTAAAACTCTTTGCCCTGTAACAATCCTGTAATTATAAATATGCTTGCAAATACAGCCGTAACCACCATTAATACTTTTGTAAGGCCCTGCAATTTTTTTTCCAACGGTGTATCATCCTGCTTTGCTGTTTCTACTAGCTGCGTAATTTTTCCTAATTCGGTATGAAGCCCTGTACCAGTTACGATGGCTTTTGCATTGCCTTTTACAACAGAGGTGCCTTTAAATATTGAATTTATTTTATCAGCAAGGGAGACATCCTTTTTTACAATTTCAATATTTTTTTCAACTGAAAATGATTCCCCCGTAAGTGCCGACTCATCAACTTCAAATTGATTTACTTCCATTAATCTAGCATCTGCCATAACCATATCACCGGCTTCTAACGCCAACACATCTCCGGGTACAATTCTTTCAGACGGAATTTCCTTAAGAGCATTGTCTCTCCACACTTTTGAAACGCTGATGTCCATTTCCTCTAACGCCTTCATGGAATTACGGGCTTGTAATTCCATAATAAAACCCAGCGCTGCAGTAATAAAAATTACAGCAATAATGGAAAAGCCTTCTATCCAATCTTCAAAGAAAAAAGAAAAGCCGGCGGCTACTACCAGCAATAATATTATCGGGCTTTTAAATTGTTCAAATAAAATCAGTAAAATGCTTTTTTTCTTTTGTGCTGCATAACTATTTAAGCCATATTTTGCAATTCTTTCATTAATACTACTTTCTTTTAACCCGGTTTGTAGGTTTACATCCAACAGCTTTTCAAGCTCCTCAATCTTTATTGAATGAGCGTTTTCTATTGGATATATTTTATCGTTCAGTGCTGCCATGTTTTTATTTTTTTGATTGCTTCGTATTACAAATCACACATCATCCCGGCTTTTTCCTTTTTATCCATTTACTTACAATGGGCTTATCATCGCCAAGCAGCACACCCCATTTTTTAAACTGTTCAGTATGGTCAAATATTATTTTTAAAGCTGCCATAATTGGTAAGGATAAAAACATGCCTAGGATGCCTGCCAGTGCGCCGCCTATAAAAACTCCAAAAAGACTTGCCAGTGCATTTATTCTTATTTTAGACCCAACAATAAATGGCATTAAAATATTATTATCTAAAAGTTGGACCACTGCAATTATTATCAACACAGTAAATACCGAACCCAGATCAGGAGTGGAACTAAGGGTTAGTAATACGCCGATAACATTGCCAATAAGTGCCCCCACATAGGGTATCAGATTGAGTATGGCAAAAATAACGGCAATTAAGAAGGCATATTTTATACCAAAAAGTAGTAACGTGACCCCAAGTAAAATGGTCATATAACCAAACTGTATCATTAGTCCAACTATGTAGCTTTGAATAATAGATTCAATACTTTTTATTGTTTCGCCTACTTGAACACTTTCATCTTGTGGAAACCACATCAACAAAAATCTTCTTAATAAATTCTTATAATACAGAATAAGAAAAGTATAGATTGGAAACAACGCGAAAAATATTAATAAGTTCCCAACAGACCCTGCCGCATCGTTAAGGAAATTACCAGCAGAATCAAGAAATTTATTTGCTTGTTGATTAACAATTTCGGCTTGCTGGGTAATAGAAACAGCTGTTTTATTGCTAAACCAATTGCTAATTACATTAATGTGATTGCTGATATTTTTTTTGATGATTTCAAAATTATTGATTAATGGTTTTAGCTGCAATGTGATAAAAAATACAATCAGCGAAAGAATAATTGACATTAGCAGTATCGTTAAGAAAATAGAAATACTGTTGGGAATCTTTTTTCGAATCAGAAACCTGAAAACCGGTAGTAATGCAATAGATGCCACTAAGGCCATGAGTATTGGTGTTATGATATTCTGAAGTTGGATGATTACTAATGCGACTAAAACAAGACCTAATAATTCTATGGAGCGCTTTACCGTTAACGGAAGATGTTGATTCATTTTTTTACAGTTTTTCAATTCAGAATGATTGCAATTTTGTCATATTATTGGCTCATCTTCCTTTTAGTTGACTTGCTAACTTTGTGTTCAAAGGTATATCCAAGTATGACCAACAGATTTACACCTTTCTGGCAATAAGTTGCATAATTCACAGATTAAAAATAGGAAAATGCTGTTCACATGGATGATGTCGACTGTTTCGGCAGCCGGGCCAGCTCCATTGTCTAAAAAAACAAAGACCTCCATCGGTGTGCAATACAACGATGAAGGTCTGGAGGAAATGGGCAAATGGCTGATTGACAAACCCTTCAATAATACTGCAGCCGCCGCACACCCGCCAATTGCTTTGCAAAGCGGATCACCTGCCGCGTATACCCGTACTCATTGTCATACCAGACATACAACACAACGCCTTTGCCGTCTTTCGACACAATCGTCGCCGGCGAATCAAAAATGGAGGGTGTAGGACTGCCCACCAAATCGGTAGAAACCAATTCATTGGAGAAAGAGTACTGAATCTGCTCCACTAGGCCGCCTTTTAGGGCTGCATCACGCATGATTTCGTTGATGGCATCTTTTGTTGTTGCCTTGTTGATTTGCAAGTTTAAGACAGCGAGCGATACGTTCGGTGTGGGCACGCGGATGGCGTTGCCCGTGAATTTGCCTGCCAATTCCGGCATCACCTTGGTAATGGCGCTTTCTGCACCTGTCTCTGTGATAACCAAATTCATCGCGGCAGACCTGCCCCGGCGATATTTACTGTGATAATTGTCCAGCAGGTTTTGGTCGTTGGTATAGGAGTGGACTGTTTCGATATGGCCTTTTTCGATGCCCAAAGTTTTCTGGACAACCGCCAAAACGGGTACGATGGCATTCGTGGTGCAACTTGCCGCCGACCAAATCGTTTCGCTTTCTACGTCAAAAGCGTTGTTATTTACACCGTGAACAACATTTGGAATATCACCTTTCCCAGGGGCTGTTAGCAGCACTTTTGCGATGCCTTTTGATTTGAGGTGGCGGCTCAAATTGGCACGATCGCGCCATACACCCGTATTGTCGATCAGCAGGGCGTTGCTGATGCCAAATTTGGTGTAATCAATATCTTCTGGTGCTGAAGCTGAGATCATGTGGATTTTATGGCCGTTCACCCAGATACATTTTTCTGGCACATCCGCGATGACGGTGCCGGGAAAATGGCCGTGCACGGAGTCGGTGCGCAGCAGGTCGGCGCGTTTAATAATGTCGTCCGGACTTTTGTCGCGGGTGACGATCGCGCGGAGCCGGAGTTGCTGCCCTTTTCCGGCCTGGGTAATCAGTTCCCGCGCTGCAATGCGGCCAATGCGGCCAAAGCCATACAGCACAACATCTTTTGGCTTCAGGTTGATTTTGTCCTTGCCGATGTAGTCGCTCAACTTATCCTTAATAAAGGCGAGTTGATTGGGATACTTGGATTTTTCATCAAGCCAATCCACGCCGATGCGGCCAATATCGAGCCGGGAAGGCGCGATGGCACAGCGGTTTATGGCTTTGGCGAGCCCCAGCGTGTCGTGGATGGTGAGCGGGTGTTGCACCACTTCGCGAGCATAATGATGCAGTTGCAGCAATTCGGACGCGCTTCTGTCCACCATCTGGTTGCGAAAAATGATCAGTTCGATGGATTTGTCGAACCACAGTTTGCCGATAATGGCAATGAGTTCAAGTGCCGCTTTTTCATCCCCAATCCAGGTCTTGAGGTTTTTTTCGTACAATTGTTTTGACATATAAATTTGATTTTATTTGGCACAAATGTAAGAAAGGTGGGCAGTATGTGTGAATGATGTAACTTTTTCCCTGAATTGTGCAATTTTTTTCGGCCCAAAGGATCGGACTTTTACATGAAATAAAAAAAAATAAAACATGGATGTCAAAAGAATCTTCGGATCAGTATTAACAATGGCCGGTATCGGCGGGCTAATTTATACCGCAATTCTATTCGCAAATACCTCAGGCGGCACGCGCGACTTCAAATCAATGGCCATTTTCGGCTTGCTGGGAATGCTGTTCTTTGTCTCAGGAATTGGACTGGTGCGCAATACGCAAGACGTGACCTGAGTTTTCGTGGGCTTAAACCTCGTAGGTCTAAAACCTCAGAAACCTCCCCAAAAAACCTTGGTTTTTTGGGGAGGTTTCTGAGGTTTTAGACCTACGAGGTTTTGAAAGCGAGCTTTCTATCGGCAACACTGCTGGAAGCAGAAGTTATCGTACCACCAATCTTCTGCCGGATTGCTGCCATTGTCGACAAAAAATCCGACACCATTGATATTCTGAATCAAGGTATTGAAGGCCGCAATGTCGGCAGGCGTTGGTATCACAGCACCCCCGGTCAAAAACCATTGCCCAAAAGCATTGGACGGCAAAGCGCTGCCGGTTGCCAGTTCAATCGGCACTACGATGTTGGATACCCCGGCTCCTGACACAATGAGCGAACTGGAATTCAAGACAAAATTTGCCTTGGCTGTTGCCGCTGCCGGACTGGAGCCTTGATAAATATGGATGCTGTTGCTTGTCGTAGTGCCATTGCTCGCTCCAGCCTGGTATTCCACATCGTACCGAAGTTCACAACCAGCTTGAATCAAATCGCCTGGAAAATCGACATTGTTGAAAGCCCAGGATGCCCCTGATTGATCTTGAAGGTGCAGGGTTTTGGTGCTGCCTTTCACTTGGATGCTGGCGTTCGCGGCCAGGGTTTGCCAGTTGCCGGGCGTACCTGTTTCGGTGGCCTCGAAGTCGTCTAACAGTTGACAAATTTCAATGCAGGGGTCTGCATAGCCGCAGCCTTCGTTTTTGCAGGATGACAAAGTCCAAGCGGCAGAAATGGCCAATATGAGGGACAAAATTTGGGTTGCGCGGTTACTATTAATGGTGCTTTTCATTGTTCGTTTTTTTTTAGTGCTTAATGAGAAAATGTTGGGTTATCGCGGGCAGATGACTTTCACCTCCGTCCTTCTGTTCAACTGGTGCTCGGCTTCCGTGCAGCTCACGCCGTCAGCGCAGCGGTTCAGCAACAGTGTTTCGCCTTTGCCAATTCCAGTTAAACGGCCTCTTACAATACCCTGGGAAACGATGTAGTCTACCGCTGCATTTGCCCGGTTTTGGGACAGAATCCGGTTGTATTCATGGGAGCCCCTGGAGTCGGTATGCGAATACAGTTCGATTTTCACGTCCGGGTAATCGATCATAAACTGTACGAGCTTGTTCAATTCAGGCTTGGCTTCCTCGCGGATAAAATACTTATCGAGGTCATAGTAGATGTTGTTGAGCGTTATTGCTTTGCCGCAATCGGCATCGTCCATACAAATTTCGAGTTTCACAAAAAGTGTGGTGCTGCGGTTGTAGTCTTTGGTCGAAACAGTTTCAACCTGCGAGAGGTAATTTGCCTTTTTCCCATGGATCAGGTAAGTCGCCTGCTGTTTGATATTGAACACAAATTCGCCTTTCGCATCTGTCATGGTGTTGCGCTGCTCTGCTTCACTGGGGTTCCGCAAAATCACGGAAACTTGATCCAGGGGATTGGCAGTATTGCAAATCACGGCCTTGCCTTTCAGGATAAAATTCAAATCCGAATACAGGATTTCCTTTTGAATTGTCTGGTTGGGGACAAATTCGCCCTTCGCCACGGCATTTCCATCGAGGTTCACGCTGTACAGAGCACCTTGGATTGCAAAGTTGTCTGGTTGGACATCGTTGAACACGACCACGCCAAAGCTGTTGGTTGTGGCTGTTTTGACGGTGTTTCCCGCAATGTCTTTCAATACGACATCCGTATTTGGAAGCAGTTCTTTCGTGAATTTATCCCTGGCGGTGACTGCCAGAGAATACCGGTCGCAGGTATTGCAAGTAGGTTTAACAACCTTCTTTTTAATGGCAGGGAACCTGATGCTGAGTCCCGCAAAAGCGCCAATGGAAGCGATGTCACAGTCACAAGGTTCTTCTCGTTTCATCATTGGCCCTGTAAGCACATCCATGCCTTTGGCATTTGGGGCAAAAGGCTGGTAACCAGACGACATACCCAAAGTGTTGTCATACAGCTCTGTCGCCTGGAAATGCCGCAGGTAGTACGCACCTGCGTGAACGCCCAGTATGTCATTAAAAAAGTAGGAAAAACGCACCTGGCCTTTGGCAGACAATACATTATTCACCTGATATCCAGCGTGAAAATTCAACAATTGCCCCGTTGAGGTGCTGGTTTCCCACAGTTCTGTTCTGCCGCCTTTGATCGAGGCAAGTCCTGCCCTGCCGTTTAGTTCAGCTGTAAACTTTCCATTGTTCGTCTGGTACTTAAAACTGGGGCCTGCGCCATAAAACAGCCTTGTAATACCTTTTTCCGTCAAATTGAAACTGGAAATTGGCGTGTCATTGGCGTCTACCAGGTTACTGGTCGGGTATATGCTTTTGGGCTTGTTTTTGATAAAATCGACATCGGCGCCCAGGCCAAACCAATTCCAGTAATAATCCATGGAAAGTCCGAGCTCCAGACCGCCCTTGTAATCAATGTAGGGGGTGTTGTTTAGGTAAGATGGCAAGTCGTAGCCTGCTCTCGCACTTAATTGAAAATAGTGTCGGTTGGGTGTTGGCACATTGGTTTGCCCGAATGAAGCCGTTGCCATCAGGCAAATCGCGCTCAAAATCAATTGCAGTTTTCTCATGATGTTGTAAGTTTAAATGGTGGTTGAAGTGATTGTTGGATGGCGTTTTTTTGCGCCTTACAATACACTATCGGGGAGGGGGGAGAAATCTTACCTTTTGGGGTGAAGAAACTTGTACAAAGATAAAGTCGGAGCGCAACAGCGAATTTTTATTTAAAAACCAGTCTGTCAATTTCCAGGGAGCCGCATGAAGTTGGCTTGTAATTTTTTTTTGCAAAAATGAACCTTTCAGTTTTGTTAAAATACTAATAAAAAAAACTACATTTGCGAGCAAATAAATGTTCCTCACTCATGATAAGTAAACCCTGCTTTTTTTTCTTGAACTTGTTTTTTTACGCACATATCAATTTGCTATGCGGACAAGTGATTGCCGTCCAAGCAGAAGATGAATCCTCCTTCTCCAATCATTCTTATACGCTCATCTCCAACCACTCCAAGGATTCGATTTCCATTTTGCTCAAGATTTCGAATGAGACCGGAAATTTTGTCAGTGGAATGGCTAACCCAATGAAACAACATGAATATTTCAGAGCCTTGATTGATTCGTCGCAGAAAGAAATTTGTAAAGATTTTACTGTCACTGAAATTACTCTAGAAAAGAACCTAGTTCGGCTAAACTTTGCTATTGTGCTGGATTATTCAAGTTCGATGAAGGATCGGTATCGCTATATGCAAACGGCGGTTCAGCAGTTTATTAGCAGCATGGCCAATGCCTATTTCACCCGTGTTAATTTTGATGATTCAATACACACGGTTGATGCCGAACCTACTCAGACCCCCACACCTGTATTTCGCGACGATTACCTTCAATATGGGCGCAGCACAGCTGTGTTCGCCGCTATAGACGAAGGGATTATTACCTTGAGTAAAGCTCCAGGCGCTCGCTTTGTAATTGTTTTTTCAGATGGGCAGGACAATGCCAGCGCAGGGGTTTTTGACAGAGCATCGAACCCTGCAGCTTTAGTGGAACGTGCGCACCAATACAACACCGCTATTTATGCGCTGGGATTTGATTTAGATGAAAAATCTGCGATTTCCGATATTTGTACCTACACTGGCGGGGAAAGTTTTTCAATCAAGAAAAAAGAGGAATTGCAATCGTATTTCAACAATCTAAAAGCAAACATTTTTTCACGATTCTACTACATTCAGGGAAAATGCAAGTTAGAACCGGTGGTTGTAAGAATTGAAAAGCCTGACGGAAGTGTCAAAACCTTGGTTCCTGTTAAAATGAATAAAAGATGGTTAGACCCCGAAAGCTATCAAATTGGTTTCGGACGCATCCAATTTGATGTCAATATTGAAGTAATTCGTGAAGATCAGAAACAACACTTGCAAGCCATGACGAATCGAGTAAAAGAAAGAATGAAATTGGATCCAACATTGAAAATACAAATACAAGGACATGCCAGTCCTGAAGGTGGGTCTATGCAAAGACATCATGAACTTTCTGAACAGCGTGCCAATATGGTATATCAATTTATTATTGCGCAAATAAAAGATGATGTTTTGGTAAGGAGAATCAGTTACATTGGATTTGGAGACAAAAAGCCTATTTATCCAATTGAAAGTGAACTTAATCCGGAAAATCGCCGGGTTGAGATCCGTGGAACGCATTAATTCCTGTGTATGGAGCCGATAAAAATTTTCATTGCTTTTGCAGCAGAAGACCGGGCGGAAAAAGAAAAGGTGAGCAAATTTTTTGCACCCATGTCGCGCCTTAGAAACATAGTGCTTTGGGATGAATCAAAAATTGACCCCGGACAACAAGTTGAAGCAATAATTGAAGGCCAACTATTGAGCGCGAATATTGTGCTGTTGTTATTGAGTGTCGAGTCGTTAAATACTCCATTTTTTTATGAAAAAATTGTGCGCCTATCTCTGGCACGAAACGAAAAAAAGGAATGTGAAGTTGTACCTGTAATTCTTAACCATTGCGGTTGGAGAGACACCCCTTTGGGCAAGTTGAAACCGCTTCCGGCAAATGGTACTCCAGTGGTTGACTGGAAGCCGGAAACATTGGCATTGCAGGAAATTGCAAACGGAATTAATACTCTTATTGACAGACTGGAAAGCCGGCGCAAGTTTGACAATGAGATAAACCTTGGCAAGCAAGCCTTTGAAAATGCTGCTTTTCGGGAGGCACTGACAGCCTTTAACGAAGCGATTCTTTGTTATCAGGCTGGGTTTGAGCCAAATGAGATCGAGATAAAGAGCCTGATCGCCAAATGTAATACAGCTGAGCAGCAAGAATTTCAGCAGCAAGAAAACCTGCTCCGGCAAATAAAATTCACCAAGGTTGTTAAGCAGGCCAGGCAAATTGCATCAAAGGGCCTCTGGGAAGAGTCCAAAAAACTATATCAAGAGGCACAGGGTCTTTTTTACCCCGGTTATTTACCAAATGAGCAACAAATTCACAATGAAATAGCACAATGCGACCATGAAATAGAAATGCTGTTAAATGACCGGCGAAATCAAAAAGCAGCCGCCGCAGCAACGATGCCATCAGAAAATGACAAAGCGGAACAGCACCCACATGCTCCTTTTATTGCGAAACTCGGGTCGCTCAAGCACTTCTTGCGTAAAAAGTTCATCCTTCTTTTTTTCTCCCCACTTGTATTGGCCACTTTGGGTTATTGGTATTTCGAGAGTTCCATTAAGCCCAATCCAAAGCCAGATTTGTCACGAATATTGCCTGAAAACAACATCCCCAAATTGCGAAAATTTATGAAAGAATATCCTAAGGGGCCACTTCGAGGTACAGCCAAAATCAAATTGCAATTACTTGAAATTGAATACTATAGAATTATTGATGACGCACGTACACTTGGAAAATACAATACTGATTCTGCCTGTGTATTGATAAAAATTGCCAAAATGATGGATCCGGATAAAAAAACGGCAGATACATTGTTCCGTACGATGCGGTGCAAACAATAAATTACGACTCAAATATTGGCTGCCACCCTATAAATTTAAAAATGACAAAACAACAATTCAATCCATGAGCAAGGCACTTCTCATTTCTCGATACAAATTCGCTTTTGCCTTTTTTTTATTGGTTTCAATGTTTATCCTGCCACAACCAGGTAATGCTCAACCAGGCAATCTACCACCACGGCCAAGTTGCTCTTCTAATTTGCTTGATATTGCCAAAGAGGCTATCAAAGACAAAAGCTATAAAAAAGCACTGGAAATATTAAAAGAAGCGCGTTATGTCTGTTGGGATGCCTCCAAAAACAAAGACGAAGTTGACAATTTGATTGCGGTTGTCAACAAAAAAGTGAATCCTAGCACACGTTTTGTAATTGATGCAAAGAAAAAATTTAAAGGTGCCGCTTCAAATATCGGCATTATTCCAAAGGATCTTTCTGATAAATATAAAAATCCAAAACCCAAAGTACTTCCGAAGGTACTACCTCCGCTACAAATTGGCGATTTATTTGATGAAGGGGATGAAGATGAGCCAGCACATACAGTAAAGATCAATGATTTTTGGCTGGCACCAACAGAGCTAACTTTTATGGAGTATGATTCCTTTTGTGTGGATCAAAACCGGCAATTACCTGATGATAACGGATGGGGCAGAGGGCGCAGACCAGTCATAAATATTGACTGGTATGATGCCATAGAATATTGTAACTGGCTAAGCCAAAAAAGAGGATTGTCAACTGCATATATTATTACAAAACAAAACGACCCCAATAATCTTGATCCTGCAGACAAAAAAAAGTGGAAAGTTTCCTGTGATTGGGCAGTCAACGGATATCGATTACCCACGGAAGCCGAGTGGGAATACAAGGCAAGAGGCTTTCCAAGTGCAGAAGTAGACAGTGTAAAATACTATCGTTTCGGCAACGATACCAATGACGCAAACCCCATTGAGATGAACTTTGATCCTAGAAGCCCCGGATCAACGAGTTATTCAATTGAAGGGCAGTACCGACGTCGAACGGAAGTGGTAGATGATCTCTTTCAGAATGCAGCAGGAAAGAAAAGTTTGAGTGGCAATGTTAGCGAATGGTGCTGGGATTGGTATGATTCATCTTATTACAAAAGTGCTACAACTTTTGACAATCCTAAGGGGCCTAAAAGCGGTTCCAATAAGGTATGCCGAGGCGGTGCATGGAATGATGCCCCCCGAAATTGCAGGGTTTCCTATCGCAAATCGTTACAACCAATTTTTAAAGGCAATGATGTAGGGTTCAGGCTTGCACAAAATATTATTATCGCCAAACAAAAAGAAAAAAAAGGGAGAACCAAAAGAAAACGCAAAAAAAATTAAGCTGAGGAATAGGCCACCCCTACTCTGCACATGTATAATACGCTGAACGGTGGAGCATATGTTAAGCAACACTACTGGATATTTTCTCAAATTTTAAAATGTCCAGCAGTGTGCTTGCTGCTCCTTAGAGCCGCTCAAAATCCTTAAACAGCGAATACTTCACCTCCTCCACCTTCGCCCGGTACGCCACCCACTGCTTTTCAAAGAGTGCATTCACCGTTTCGATCAAGCTTTCTGCATCACTTTTCGCGGTAGCAATGGCCACTTTGGTCGTGCTGTTTGGTTCTCCGGTATTGCCATTGATATACCCAAATGCCTTCCAAAACTTGGCATTCATGTTATCGGGGTCGCGCTTAATACCTTTTTCTTCTTTGTGTTGGAAGAATTTTTCCTTGAGCACACTGATGGAGTCTTTGATAGCAGTACCAAGCTTGTTTACTTCTTTTTTGGTGCTGTCTGGCACATTGACAAACTGCCCTTCCACCATTCCAATGGTTTTTTCCGCTTCTTTTAAGCGGTCATACGCTTTCACTACGCGTTCTACTGTTTTGTATAAATCACGGGTGGCTGCAGCTTGTGCGGCTTTGTCCGCCGCGGATATGGTCAAGCGTGGGTCATCCATGACCTTGACCATAACGGAATCCGTCCAACTCATGTATTTTACTTTGACCCAATAGTCACCAGCAGGCACTTTGGGTCCGCCGCCTGGCTCCTGCTGATCGGCAGAAGGCTCGTTTTTTGAAGGAAAACGCACACCTTTGGTATCCATGCCCCAATAAATATTCGAGGTAAAGGCTGAATCCAGCTCCGTTTTAAAGCTCCGCAAAGTATCGCCCTGCATGGAAAGGATGACCACTGTTGCTTTTTCTTTTTTCTTGTCAGCGCCACCCTTTCCTTTTCGGGCCTTTCCTTTTTCGTCCTTGTCATGGTTGCCCTTTTCATCTTGTTCATCTTTTGCCTCTTTATCATCCTTGTCCTTTGCATCTTGCCCTTTGCCTTTTGCCTCTTTATCATCCTTGTCTTTTGCATCTTGCCCTTTGCCTTTTGCATCTTGCCCTTTGCCTCTTGCCTCCTTATCACCCTTGTCCTTTGCATCTTGCCCTTTGCCCTTTGCCTCTTCCTTTTTCAACCCAGGCTTCACCCAAACCGGAATCCGCACCGCAGTCCCCTTGTTATCTCCTTGATACACAGCATCAACGGCAAAGCGAGGGCCGTCAAAAGAACGGAACTCTGCTTGAATACCTGCCTGCGCAGCAAAAAGTTTGAACGGCTGATCCAGCATGGAAGCGCCATTCCGCGCCAATTCCCGAAGGGGCGACAGGTTGTCCAAAATCCAAATCGCACGACCGAAAGTACCCAGCACCAAATCGCCGTCGCGCTGCTGAATTTTCATATCGTACACAGGCACGGAGGGGAATGTTTCTCCGGGCCATTTTACCCAGTTTTCCCCGTAATTGATGGAAACGTACAGTCCTTGATCGGTGCCGAGGAACAACAGCGACGGAACTTCTGAGTCTTGCACCATCGAAAGGCAGAAATTGCCACCGTTGGCGCCATTCGCGACGGGCATATTTTTAGGCGAAGCCAGGCGCTTCCAGCTTTTTCCGTAATCGGTGGTATGGTAGAGATAAGGCAAAAAGTCGTTTTGCCGATAATTATTGACCACCACAAAAGCCTCTCCAGCGTTTTTTATAGAGCTTTCAATCACGGGTACCCAGGCAGCTTTTGGCACATCTGGCAACTTATTGCCAACGTTTTCCCAGGTTTTACCGCCATCGCGGGTAAGCTGCACGTTTCCATCGTCGGTACCCGCCCAAATCACGCCCTTCTCCACAGAAGATGGGCTAATGGCAATAACCGTGCAATGGTTCTCGGCATTGGTCGCATCGAAAGTGAGGCCGCCAGAAATGTCCTGGTGCAGTTTTGAGGTGTCGTTGGTAGACAAATCCGGGCTGATGATCTGCCAGGTTTGACCCAAATCCGTGGAATGGTGCACAAATTGGGAGCCGAAGTATATGCCATGTGTATTGAAAGGGTCTTGGGCCAGCGGTGCGTTCCAGTTGAAACGCACATCTGTTTTACCATCCGGGTGCAGGGGTTTGATGTAGCGGCTGTCGCCCGTTTTACGGTCGATATAGCTCAACTCTCCGCCTTGGGATTCTGAAAAAACATAGCGGGCATCATCCTTGCGCGGCATGGTTTCAAAGCCATCACCGAAATTCACTTCCTGCCAATCGGAGTTGCGAATACCACCCGATTTCCAAACAGATGATGGGCCAGCCCAGGAGCCGTTGTCCTGCAAGCCGCCATAGACATTGTAAGGCCACTCGTTGTCGGTTTCTACGTGGTAAAACTGTCCGACGGGGATATTCTCTGCATATCGCCAGGTCTTGCCGCGGTCAAGCGTAATGTTTAGGCCGCCGTCGTTGCCGTTGATGATATAATTAGGGTTTTCGGGACTGATCCAGAAAGAATGGTGGTCGGGGTGGATGGTCCAGCCGGCAAATGATTCGAAGCTCTTGCCCCCGTCTTCACTTTTGGAGATGTAGGTAAAAATGGAATACACCCGGTTTTCGTTGCTGGGGTCAACATAAATCTCACCGTAATAAAACGGGCGGTCACCCATGCCTTTTGTCGCCATTTTTTGCCAGTTCCGGCCGCCGTCAGTGCTTTTATACAGGGCGTTTTCTTTGGCTTCCACCAGTGCATACACGATGTCGGGGTTGCTTTTGGCAACAGCCAGCCCAACGCGACCGAGGTCGCCTTCCGGCAGGCCATCTTTGTCGGTCCGTTTTTCCCAGGTTTCACCAGCATCATAGCTGACGTACAGGCCAGAGCCTTTGCCGCCTGATTTGAAAAACCAGGGCCATCGCCGGTATTCCCACATAGCTGCAAAGAGTTTGTTGGGGTTTTGAGGGTCGGCGACCAATTCCGCGCAGCCCGTTAAATCGTTGACATACAGGGCTCTTTTCCATGTTTTGCCGCCGTCGATGGTTTTGAAAACACCGCGTTCTTCCGTTGGGCCGTTGGTTGAACCCAATGATGCGACGAAAACAATATCTGGGTTGTCGCGGTGCAAAATAATGCGGTGAATGGTGCGGGTATTGGGCAGGCCCATGAACACCCAGTCCTTGCCGCCATTGATGGTTTTAAAGATACCCACGCCAAAATTCTGGGAATTGCGGGGGTTTCCCTCGCCGGTTCCCACCCAAATTTCGTCGGGGTTGCGCGGGTTAACCGCAATAGAACCAATGCTTTGTGTGGGGGCTTTGTCAAAAATTGGTTGCCAGTTGGTGCCGCCGCTGGTGCTGCGCCAAACACCGCCAGATGCGGCGCCAGCGTAGATAACTTCCGGATGCGTTGGATCAACCGCAATGGCGGTAATACGGCCCGACATGGCGCCCGGGCCAATGCTTCGGATATTGATGGTTTTTAATACCTCGTCCGTAAACGCGGGCTTTTCTTTTTGGGCAAATAAGCTGCTGGTACAGGCAAAAAACAAGAGTAGTAGGGAGAATTGTTTCATTAAATTGAATTGTTTAGTGGTTGCAAAACTCAGAAAATGAAAGGAAAATCCAGCATAGAAGCAAATTTTTCGATGAAATGCATTGGATTAGATTCCAATGAAAAGGCTGAATCCTAATGTTCGGCTCGATTTCTCCAGAACTCGTCGTTATTTTGCGGCTATGGCATCCATATTCGGTCATGTAGCAGCTTCCACAGCCCTCGGCTATTCTTTTTTCCCAAAACAAATCCGCCGCACTACCCTACTGTTGGCGGGATTCTGCGCCTTTGCACCAGATCTCGACGTACTGGCCTTCCGTTACGGCATTCCTTATGAAAGCCAATGGGGACACAGAGGCTGGACGCACTCCATTGTTTTTGCGATTGTATTTGGAGCGCTTATGTATTTGTTGCTCAAGCTGTTAAGTCCAAAAAATACGGTGAATTATAAAGCCGGGATTTGGCTCATACTCAGCACGCTCTCCCACCCTTTGCTCGACATGATGACCAATGGCGGTCGCGGCTGCGCATTGTGGTGGCCCTTCAGTACGGAGCGTATATTCTTTCCATTTCGGCCAATATTGGTATCTCCAATGAGTATTGGCGGGTTTATAGGAGAATGGGGGATGCGGGTGCTGATGAGTGAACTGTTCTGGATTGGGGTGCCGGCGGTAGTGATGGTGTTGGTATGTAGAAGCCGATTCGACAGAACTACTTCGGAATAGGGCTTTAATTGATTGACGACTGGCGCGTACCTGATTGCCGATTGCTACAGTAACATCCTTCCTTAGTCTTTGACTCCATTATTTAAAATCAACCGCGTACTTTTGCGCCCTTAAAATCAAAAATCGACGTAAAACGAACGATGAAAGTATTCAAATTTGGAGGGGCAAGCCTCAAAGACGCGGAGAATATCAAGAATGTAGCCAGTATTCTGCAGCGCTATCAAAATGATTCTCTGGTTATTATTGTATCCGCAACGGGCAAAACGACCAATGCCCTGGAAGCCGTAATAGACGCGCATGCCAAACAAACCGGTGAAGCTCAAAACCTGTACAATGGCTTTAAGGAAACACATTATGCCATTATGCGCGACCTGTTTGATGCCGATGACAAGATATTTGCAGAAGTAAATGACACTTTGGTCGAAGGTGAATGGGTGCTGGAAGAAGCGCCGGCGGAGGATTATGATTATATGTACGATCAACTGGTGTGCATGGGCGAACTGGTTTCTTCTAAAATAGTCGGGGCGTACCTCAATAAAATTGGACTGCCAACGACCTGGCTCGATGCGCGGGATGTAATTGCCACCGACAATACCTTTCGGGAAGGTTGGGTGGTTTGGGACAAAACCAAGGCCAATGCTCAAAAAATTGTGCCGCCCATGCTTGAAAAAACGAAATTTGTCATCACCCAGGGCTTTATCGGTAGCACCTCCGAAAATTTCACGACCACACTTGGCCGCGAGGGCTCCGACTACTCCGCTGCCATTTTCTCCCACTGTCTCGATGCGGAGAGCATGAGTATATGGAAAGATGTGCCAGGGGTTTTGAACGCCGATCCAAGGGTATTCGACAATACCGTCAAATTGGACAGGCTGTCCTATAAAGAGGCTATTGAAATGACCTACTACGGGGCGCAGGTAATTCACCCGAAAACAATCAAACCGCTGCAGAATAAGAACATTCCGATGTTTGTCAAGTCTTTTCTTGACCCAACGGCACCGGGCACGGAGATCAGCAGCGACGTGGACGACTTGTATCCGCCCATCATTGTTTTGGAAAAAAACCAGGCGTTGATGCACATCAGCACGTTGGACTACTCCTTTGTTGCGGAGCACCACATGGCAAGGTTGTTTAAAAAAGCTGCCGACCTGCGGATTTTTGTCAACATGATGCAGAACACTGCCGTAAGTTTCACGATTTGTGTGCCAAATGTCCCCGATCGAATCGAAACCTTTATTGATGGCATTTCGGACGAATTCAAGGTAAAGGTTGAAACCGGGTTGGAACTCATCACCATCCGCCATTACACGGAGGAAACGATTGCAAGCTTGAAAAAGAACAAAATCGTGCTGTTTGAGGAACGTATCCGAAACATGCTCCACATGGTGGTGAAAAACATCCCGCTCATTGAAAGGAAAGCAGTAGAGGTTGCTGGTTCAAAAGCCTGACCTGAAAACTATTCCGACACACTTGCTGTTTCCCTGATCTATGCGGCGCGATTACATCCTCCTTACTGGTCTGGCTTTGCTGTTTTTTATTCCATTCCTGGGTGCCGTTCACCTGTTTGATTGGGATGAAATAAACTTTGCCGAGAGTGCCCGGGAAATGCTCCTGACAGGCGACTGGATGCGGCCGCAGATTGACTTTGAGCCGTTTTGGGAAAAACCTCCCTTGTTTTTTTGGATGCAGGCTACGAGCATGAAGGCGTTTGGCATCAACGAGTTTGCAGCGAGGCTTCCAAATGTTATTTGCGGTTGGGCTACGATGCTCATGGTGTACCATATTGGCAGGAAATTGCACGACCGCCTGTTGGGTTGGTTGTGGGCATTGGCCTGGTTGGGCAGTGTTTTACCACACTTATACTTCCAAAGTGGCATTATTGATCCTTGGTTCAATTTCTTTACTTTTCTCGGATTGTACGGTTTTATTGAGTTCCGCTGGCGCTTTTTTTCGCACAACTCAAGCATGTCCCTTTGGCTACGGTATCGGCATTTGATAATGGGTGGCACAATTTTGGGCCTGGCGATATTGACAAAAGGTCCAACGGCCTATTTAGTGGTGGCATTGGTCATTGTTCTGTATTGGGCCAAATACCGTTTTAATGGCCGTGGCTTTTTCAAGCACTTCAGCTTGTTTTCCGTCCATGCAATGCTTGCTGCATTGGTGTGGTTTGGTGTTGAAATTGCCCTGAATGGCACTTGGTTTACCCAGGAATTCCTGACGTACCAAGTCCGGTTGTTTAGCACTCCCGACAGTGGGCATGGAGGTTTTATGGGGTATCATTTTGTGGTGCTGTTGATCGGCTGCTTCCCCATTTCAGTGTTTGCACTGGCCAATCTTTGGGGTGACCAACAAGGAGAGAACGAGATGATGGAAAGTGACACGCTGACGGCATGCAAACAAAGTGATTTCGGAACCTGGATGCAGTTGCTTTTCTGGGTGGTCCTCATATTATTTACGGTGGTGCGCACCAAAATTCTGCATTATTCCTCCTTGGCTTATTTCCCGCTCACCTATTTAGGAGCGGTTACCATTTGGCGTGCCATTCGTTGGGGCGTATTTCCCCGCATCATTGGTTATATGCTGCCCATCATCGGCATATTGCTTGGCGGCGCTGTGGCCATATTGCCATGGTTGGGTCAAAACCTTGACATCATTAAGCCGCTGTTCCAAAAAGATGCCTTTGCCCTGGCCAATTTAGATGCCGATGTGCATTGGCAATTGTGGCAAGGGATACCAGGCCTGATTCTAATGGCTGCCAGCGTGGCAGGAACCTATTTCTGGTTTAAAAAACAAGGCTGGAAATCAGCGCAGGTCATGCTGGGTGGTGGCGCTATTTTTACAGCCCTTACCCTCGTTTTCATCGTACCCAACATTGAAGGTTACAGTCAGCGAGCCGCCATTGAATACTATGAAAGCAAGTGTGGGAAAGATTGCTTTGTGCAACCTGTAGGTTTTAAAAGTTATGCCCACCTTTTTTACACCTGTAAACAAGATCCCGGAGACAACAAAACGCTTGATGATTATGCCACCATGGCTTTCGGCAAGCCCGGAAAGGATGCCTGCTTCGTCGCAAAAATCAACAATTTGGGCGACTTACCCAATCTTCCAGGTTGCCACGAGGTGTACCGGAAGAATGGATTCGTGTTTTTCGAAAAACCATTGGTGCCACAATGACGGACACAATAATACCCACCTGACAAAGAATGCCTCCAGTACTGAAAAAATGGCAGGAAATACTCCATAGCACGAAGTTTGATGCACAGTACTTGGCCGTAGAATATTCTGTTTTGCGGCCTCGAAACTAGATTCACCAAAACAATAAATAAATTCAACGTATGAAACCAATCGCTGACCGTGTTATCGTAAAGCCAGCACCCGCCGATGAAAAGACCAAAGGCGGCATCATCATTCCAGATACTGCCAAGGAAAAGCCACAACGCGGCGAAGTCATCGCCGTAGGCCCGGGCAAAACTGGAAAAGACGCACATTCCATGACCGTTCAAGTAGGCGACGTCGTCCTCTATGGCAAATACTCCGGACAAGAAGTAAGCTTGGAAGGAAACGACTACCTCATTATGCGTGAGGAGGAAATACTGGTTATCTTATAGGTTTCAGGTTTCAAGGGTTTCCGGTTTCCGGTTTACGCGATCTGTGGTTGCCTTGAAACTCAATTTCAAAATTGACAACTAATCGTGTAAACCTGAAACCTTGAAACCTGAAACCCGAAACCATTTTAAAAATCACTCATTCATTAAATTCCAACCTAAAGTATATGTCTGCTAAACAGATAAATTTCAATACAGAAGCCCGCGAACGTCTCAAAGAAGGTGTTGACGCCTTGGCTGACGCCGTAAAAGTGACCCTCGGACCTAAAGGCCGCAACGTAGTCATCCAAAAATCATTTGGCGCTCCAGCCATCACCAAAGACGGTGTGTCCGTAGCCAAAGAAATCGAACTCGATGATCCTGTGGCCAATATGGGCGCACAGATGGTGAAAGAAGTAGCCAGCAAAACCGCTGATGCTGCGGGTGACGGTACCACTACTGCCACCGTGCTCGCACAAGCAATGGTAACCGCTGGCCTCAAAAACGTGGCTGCTGGTTCCAATCCAATGGACCTGAAGCGTGGTATCGAGAAAGCCGTGAAAGTGATCGTAGCTGACCTAAAAAAGCAAACCGAGCAAATCGGCGAAGATTTCGATAAAATTGAGCAAGTAGCGGCTATTTCTGCCAACAACGACGAAGAAATCGGCAAGCTCATCGCCAATGCGATGCGGCGCGTCAGCAAAGACGGCGTTATCACCGTAGAAGAGGCAAAAGGCACCGACACTGAAATGAAAGAAGTGATCGGTATGCAATTTGATCGCGGCTACCTCAGCCCTTACTTCATTACCGATGCGGAGAAAATGGAGGCAGAGTACGAAAATCCTTACCTGCTGATCACCGACAAGAAAATTGCCAACATGCAGGATCTCGTGCCTATCCTCGAGAAATCACTGCAAACTGGCCGTCCGTTGCTTATCATCGCTGAAGATGTAGAAAGCCAGGCTTTGGGCGTATTGGTTGTAAACCGCCTTCGTGCCGGCCTCAAAGTAGTTGCTGTAAAAGCACCTGGCTTCGGCGACCGCCGCAAAGCTATGCTGGAAGACATCGCTGTCCTCACGGGCGGAACGGTTATCAGCGAAGAGCAAGGCTACAAACTGGAGAGCGCCGACCTGGAGCACCTCGGATCTTGCGAGCGCATCACGGTTGATAAAGACAATACCATCGTTGTTGGCGGAAAAGGCGATGCTGCGACCATTAAGGCCCGCATCAACCAGATCAAACAACAGATCGAATCCACAACCAGCGATTACGACCGCGAAAAATTGCAGGAGCGCCTGGCCAAAATGGCAGGTGGTGTAGCTGTGCTGTACGTTGGCGCTTCTACGGAAGTGGAAATGAAAGAGAAAAAAGACCGCGTCGATGATGCGCTGCATGCAACCCGCGCTGCCATCGAAGAAGGCATCGTACCAGGTGGTGGTGTAGCACTTGTTCGTGCCATCAGCAGCCTGAAAGATTTGAAAGGCGTCAACGAAGACGAAAACTACGGTATCGCCATCGTGCGCAAGTCGCTCGAGGCACCTATCCGCATCATTGCAGAAAACGCCGGTGTTGACGGTTCATTGGTGTTCCACAAAGTATTGGACAGCAAGGGTGCCTTCGGATACAACGCCCGCACAGATGTGTACGAAGACTTGAAAAAAGCCGGTATCATCGACCCAACCAAAGTAACCCGCGTAGCCCTCGAAATGGCGGCTTCTATCGCTGGTTTGTTGCTCACCACCGATTGTGTGATCAGCGACAAGCCAAAGAAGGGCGACGGCGGCGGCCATGGTCACCCAGACATGGGTGGCATGGGCGGCATGATGTAAGCTGTTTTTTTGCTGAGAATATATTGAAAATGAGCCTTTCCGAGATTTCGGGGAGGCTCATTTATTTTAGGGAATGGAGATAGCCGGGTTTGAAAATTGAAAAAAGGCTGCCGATGTTCCTACTTACTCGTCGGACCACGAAAAGTGGTCAGACGGGGGCCATTTGGTCTGACCACTTTTCGTAGTCCGACAAATAAGTAAAAACAAACGCCAAGCTTCACAGAAATTTTTCTTCTAGAAAAACAGCGCTGCATCCGATTAATTATTTCAGCGAAAAGCTCAACATCTTAGGCACCCGAACAGCCACCCCCCTGTCCATCCCTGGCGGTTTTGCAACAAACTATTTACCTTGCCCGAACTTCCAATGCGATACCAAGCTATTGCGTCATTATCACATTATCGAATTGTCACATTATCACATCCGATGTTGCTTCGAAATTCAATTGACCCAGCATCGCTAGAAAACATAGGCAAGGGCCTTTATTGCTTGGCCATGGTTTTCTTGGCAGCTATCTTACTTTCCAATTGGTGGCTCAAACGACACCCTCAGTATGAGCGGTTTGGCATGATGATGGCAAAATTCCAGTTGGCCTTTGGCAGTATCGTTAATCCCATTTTTTCAAAATCACTGCAGTACCTGAGCCTCACGTTCATGACAAATCTCAGTCGACGGGCCTTTTACACCGGACTTTCGCTGATAATAGTATTGATGATTGTATCAACCCTTTTTGTCACCCTCAAAAAAACATTGGAACATTTTGATCGAAAATCCATGCTGGGGCGGGAATTCTTTTCCAACGGCAGCCCAAATTACCGACTTTCAAACGATGCTTATGATGCCCAACGTAATCCAGAAGCCCCCACTCCCGAGTTGTGTATTCCTACTGACATCGTTGAAAGTGCCTACCTGCCTGTTTTTGTTAAATATCCACGCTCCATGGATGCACGGCTGACAAAATTCTGCGGAAACCTGAACATTGCTGACAATAGCCAATTGTCAAAAACGGCGCAACGCCTAATCACCGACAGTTTAAACATCAGCTGTCTAAGCAATTTTTTTCAGTTGCGCATTAATGACAGCATCAATCCACCTACAGACTGGCTTTTCACAGAAAAAAACGGTTCAAAAGGCATCGTCACGTATCTTGACACGAGAAGTTTTCCGGCAGGAAAGAATCTGCTTTCGGTGAAAATACCCACAGAAAGCAAGATAGACTCCCTGGAACAATTGGGTAGCTTGTTTTTCTATTTTGTGCCAAAATAGCTGCCTGTTTTGAAAGCAAGTGTTGCAGCGGCAATACAGGGAATATACATTGTCTTCGCTATGACTTTTGCAAATTTGCTTGGCGTATTTCATAACCTGTTTGTTTGCAGCACGTTACAAAACAAACAAATCACCGACCATGATCAAATCTCTGTTTCTAAACGCGGCATTGGCACTTTTTTTCCTATCAAGTCTCGCCGCCCAATTGCCCACCCAAGCGGAAGATGTTTCACCATTACTAATAGGTGAAACAATCCCGAACATCACGCTGTCTGCCTTAGATGGCAAGGCAGTCAATTTCCATGATATTGCCAAAGAAAAACCCACCGTGCTCGTATTCTACAGGGGCGGCTGGTGCCCCTATTGCAACAAACACTTGGCTGCATTGGGACAAATCGAGGCTGATGTGCTGAAAATGGGGTATCAAATCGTAGCCGTAAGCCCGGACGAAGCAAAAAAAATGCAGGGCACCATTGAAAAAGACAGTATCCATTACCAGCTGTATTCAGATGCCTCCGGCGATTTTGCCAAAGCAGTAGGCATTGCCTTCGCTGCACCGGAACGCTATACAAAAATGTTATCCGACTGGTCAGGGGAGAAAAACGAGGGTTTTCTTCCAGTGCCATCTGTTTTTGTACTGGATACAAACGGAGAAATTCTGTATGAGCATATAAGCCCAGATTACAAGCAACGCTTGTCTGGTGATTTGTTGTTGGCGGTCTTAAAAGCAAACATGCCTCAAGGGCGAGTACTTGTCTCTGAAGCTGCACTATTGCTTGATGAATCGCTTAAAAAATGGCAAAACGCATCGGCCTATACCCTGGAACTTGCTGCAGCCATGCCCCTGGACAAATTCGATTTCAAACCCGTGGCGGAAGAAAAAACTTTTGGGGAGCAACTCGACCACATTGGCAAAAACATGACTTGGTTGGCAGGCGATTACCTGAAAGGCGAAAAATTTGAACATCCACTCCTGGAGAAAAAGGAACGCACACCAGCAGAAACCATCGAATTGCTTACGGCTTCGCTTGCTTTTGCAGAAGCCGCCATTGCCAATACCGCGCCCGATTCCCTCAGCATCGTCAAAGACTTTTTCGCTGGCCCCATGAGCCGCCGTCAGATCATAGCCTTGATGCACGACCACCATACCCACCACAGGGGACAACTGATTGTCTACCTTAGACTGAATGGGATAAAACCGCCCAAATATCGGGGCTGGTAGGCATTTACCCGTTACATTGCGCAACAAATAAAAAGACGAAATAACCTAGTCGCACCAAAGAAGCATCTGAAAAGTACCGTTTTTAAGGCGCTTTTTTTTATTGTTGGTCATTTGTCGAAATTTTTAGAAGAATAAGCACCTCCATATTGTAAATCTTGCCACATTTGCCAACCAATTAATTTACCTAACCTAGTTTTCTATCACTAAACATTGATTTCTGTATGAAGCAATTTTTCACATTGGCGCTTGTCGCCACCATGTCTCTCCTGTATGCGAGCGCTTTTGCGCAAGGCACCCTAAGAGGGACAGTCAAAGATGCCGCTGGCGAAGCCCTTATCGGTGCGTCTGTAGGCGCGAAAGGCACTGGTAAAAGCACCTCAACGGGTGTCGACGGTTCTTTTTCGCTCGCACTTCCAAGTGGCACCTATGACATTTCCGTCAGTTACACTGGTTACACTACGGCCACCCAATCCGTCACGATCACCGCTGGTGATGCACGATTGAATGTTGTGTTGGAGCCTTCAAACCTGACACTCAACGAAGTTGTCATCAGCACCGGTAGCCGTAACACACAACGTACGATCACGGACTCTCCATTGCCGATCGACATTATTTCTGCAAAAGACATCATGAGCACTGGGCAAACCCTCCTTCGATCGTGCGCTGATGTACAAAGTGCCTTCGTTTAACAGCGTTCAAACGCCTGTAAATGATGCGACTTCGTTGCTCGATCCTTATGAGATTCGCAACATGGGCCCAAGCCGTACGCTCGTACTCATCAACGGTAAGCGCAAAAACACCAGCTCCTTGGTGTACATCCAGACCTCTCCCGGTCGTGGTGAAGGCGGCGCTGATTTGTCGGCCATCCCAACCGAGGCCATCAAGCGCGTAGAGATCCTGCGCGACGGTGCTTCTGCACAATACGGCTCTGATGCCATCGCAGGTGTCATGAACGTTATTTTGAAAGATCGCTACGAGTATGGCTCTGTAACCCTCAATACCGGGATTACCAGCAAAGGTGACGGTGAAATGATCGGTCTGACCTTGAACAATGGTGCCAATTTTGGCGATAAAGGCTTTTTGAATTACACGGTGGGGCTTTCCCACCAGAACCTTGCCAATCGCCCTGGTGATGTTGACGCAGCAGGTGAAGCCAGTGATTTTGGGGTGCCACTTGCTGACGTTCAAGCATATTTGGCCAAATACCCAGATGCCCGCAACGTAAACGGCGACCCGGAGAAAGCGTCTGCACGTTTCCTGATCAACGGCGGCATTCCAATCAATGACAACACCGATTTCTACGGCAACTTTGCTTATGTGTACAAAAAAGTAAACAGCTTTGCCAACTTCCGCACACCCTACTGGCGTGGTCCTGCGGACAATCCGTATGCCGTGCTTGCAGCCGCTGCTGGCCAACCGTACGAAGGATATGGCCCATCATTCGATGGCGACTTGACCGATTACAATGGAACCGTGGGCGTACACTCCATGCGGAACGGCTGGAACACTGATGTGAGCTTCACCACTGGTAACAACCAACAACTCTACTCCGTCAATAATTCACGCAACCGCGACCTTGGCCTGAACACACCATTGTCTTTCAAGCCGGGTGGTTATGCTTTCAAACACAACGTGGGCAACATTGACGTGTCTAAAATGTTGGTGGAAAAACTGAACTTCTCCTTCGGTACAGAGTTTCGGCAAGAGCGTTACACCATTATTGAAGGTGATACCGCTTCCTTTTCCGGCGGTGGTGCAGACTCTTTTCCTGGCACGCGCCCAGAGAACGCTTCCGAGAATACCCGCTATAATATTGGTGGCTATTTGGGTTTGTCTTATGACATTACCAGTGACTTCCTCGTTGACGCAACCGTGCGCAGCGAACGGTACAGCGACTTCGGCAATACTTTTGTGTATAAAGTAAGCTCGCGCTATAAGTTGATGGATGACAAGGTTACCATTCGCGCGTCCTATTCAACGGGATTCCGGGCACCACAACTGCACCAGATTTACCTGCAAATTGCACAGCAAAGCTTCGTTCCTGGACAAGGCATCCAAACAAAAGGTATTTTCAACAACAACAGCCCACAAGCCAAATTGCTGGGCGTAGACCAATTGAAAGCCGAAGAGTCTACCAACTTCACCGCTGGTATTGGTCTCAAGCCTTCCAATAATTTCAGTATTACGCTAGACTACTACAACATCGCAGTAGACAATCGTATCATCCTTGGCTCTGAAATCACGCCAACTGGTGACCCGACCAATGCGCTTGACATCCTGTTGGCCGACAACGGTATTGTTGCCGCCAGCTTCTGGACCAATGGTATCAACACCCGTACGAGTAGTATTGACTTTGTAGCCAGCTACCGCAACGTAGTGGCAGGTGCGGGCAAACTGAGCTTCAACCTGGCCGGCAACTATATGCTAAACAATAGTCTCGAAGGGGCAAAAAGCCAAAAAGACTATGAGGCAGGTGATATCACTAAGCCAAACGGCAATGTGATCAATCCGCGCATCATCGAGGCTGCTGGAAAAAGTGTGTTTGATTTCACACAAGATGCACTGTTGTTTTCTTCACGGCCACAGTACAAAGCAATCCTGGGCATCGACTATAATTTGAATAAAATTGGCATCAGCCTGAACAATACCTTGTTCGGCACGACGACTTTCCGCCAGTTGGGTTTGAACGAGAACTTGAAAACAGTTTTTCAACCAGCAGTTGTTACAGACCTTGCGGTGAATTTCACCTTGTCAAAAACGCTGAATTTGTCTATCAATGTGAACAACATATTCAACCTCGTACCACAATGGGAGTTGGTGGCGCTGAATGCTGCTGGCGAAGCTGTATTGGCTGATCCAGCACAGCTGAAAGCTAATTCAAATGCTATTACGTTCAACCAACGTTATTCTAATTTGACGTATGATGGTTCGCAGTTTAGCCAGTTGGGTACGACTTTGGCTGCTAGCTTGAGTGTGCGGTTCTAAAAGGTTGTCTGTAGTATTTTCTCAATAAAAATTTAGCCCCCTTTCTGCTTATGCTGAAAGGGGGCTTTTTACTGGTATTATCGCATCCTGCTGTACTTGTTGGAACACGGATTTGACGGATTAAAACGGATTTAAGGTTACTTCTCCCCGCTACCAAAACGCCAACGAAATGCTGCAATAGGTGCCGTTGCTGCATCTTGCCACTCCTACCCTACTTCATCTCCTTCACCTTCACCAACTTCACCCCATTCCACTTATACAATACCACCCCATACGTCTGCTTGCTCCGCACAAAATTATCTCCTTTTTCTACAAATTCAGACATATCGTTCGTCACCAAAATGTGATCGCCGATGCCGCCCCGCTGTGTGGGCATAATATACGTTTCAGTGCTGTAAAACTGTCCTGCTTCGCTGATGGACGAGGTTCCCAAAACCTTGGTCAACAAGTTGTTTCCCTGCCAAAACAGCAGGTTGTCACCAGAAGCGTACCCGCAAGCTGGGTAGTAATAATTAACCGCCAACACCGCTTTTACTTTATCGAATGGCTCAAAAGTTACTTCAAATTCCGGGTAGTAAGACAGGTCACCGCCTGTTTTAAACTCGCATTTGGAAAGCTCTTTCCCATCCTTGGCAATGCGCACCTGCACCGTAATTTCATGCTTGTCTAAGTTGAAAGCTGAAACGCCGGTCAGGTATTGCACCCCGGCGTTTGGTGTATATTCATCCATTGGGCTCTGGATGCTGGCCAGGGCCAAAAATCCGCCCCAGAGGTAGCCCTCCAGTTTCTTTTTGTCCGCCGAAAGCACCCGCACTTTTACCCAGGGCATGGTAACGCCTTTCTGTGAATACGTCGCATCGTTGCGCTCCAGTATTTCGACTTTGGTGCCGATTGGCAAGGTGCTCAACACGGTGGATTGGGTACTGGGCTTGTCGCGTAAATTGGCATCCGAAACAAATGTAAAGTGCTTGTTTCCAACGACAAATCCTTCCAGGGTACCGTCGGCACGCATCCAGTTTGGTTCGCCGCCATCTTGTGCCGCAAGTGCGTGCATGGACAATAATGCCAAAAAAAAGAATGGTATTTTCATTTTCAGTGATGTTGTGAAAAGTGAGAAGAAGCTGCAAAAGTAGCTACAGATTGGGCATAATTTGTGAAACATGTTTTTGTCATCCTGCTGTACTTATTGGAGCACGGATTGAACGGATTAGACGGATTAAAACAGATTTATAAGAGCGCACCCTTAATCCGTTTTAATCCGTTCAATCCGTGTTCTAATAGGTACAGCAGGATCAACGGACAAAATTTTAAAAACTTATCTTTGGCGAAAAAGGGCTACCATATCGAGAAAAAGCTCGGTTAAGGGAGTCTTAATATCCATGCCTCAATTAAACTTTGGCCACGGCCTTCCGTCAAAAATCCATATCTAGTAAAAACCATTTTAACAACCACCACACTATGAACAAACTAAAATTGATGGGAGCGGCATTAATAATGCTCCTCGCAACTTCCACGTACGCCCAAAGCGAGCCCGCAGACAGCACAGGGCTACCCGGCGATAACTTTAACCTCGAGTCGGCCATTGAACTGTTCAAACAGGCAAGTTCCCCGGAGGAATTCGAAAAACTGTTGAACAGCGAAAACAGCAATATCAACAACCTTGACCTGAACGAAGATGGCGAGATTGATTACATCCGCGTCATCGACAACATGCAGGGAGATGTACATGCCATCATCCTGCAAGCGATTGTCAGCGCATCAGAATCGCAGGATATTGCCGTCATCGAGATTGAAAAACAAGGAGCAGAAACGGCCATCCTACAGATCATCGGCAACGAAGACGTGTATGGCGAACAAGTTATCGCAGAGCCTTTTGAAGAAGATGCGGTAAAAAACGGCAAAGACAAAGGCCCATCTCCCCGATTTGCACCAGTGCGGGTTGTGGTTAATGTCTGGTTGTGGCCCAGCGTGCGCTATATGTACCGCCCAGCATACGTCGTATATGTATCGCCTTACCGCTGGCGCGCCTATCCAACTTGGTGGCGCCCATGGCGTCCCTACCCCTATCGCCGCTATCACGCCATTGCACGTCCTTATCGGGCACATTACCATGTAGTGCCTACACACAGGGTTGTTAGGGCTCATGCCGTGTACACCCCACACCGCACCACTTCCAGAACGGTACACACCCGCACCACAACCGTCATGGCAAAACGCGGAAAACACGGCACTACCGTTGCTAAAAAGACAACGACAACCACCCGTGGAAAAAATGGCAATGTGAAGCAACAAACAACCACCAAGGCTGTGAGAAAAGGTAATAACGGAAATGTGCGTGGGGCGAAAAAGACCACGACAACGAAGCGGCGCGGGGGACGCGGATAAAAAAAGAGGTTTCAGGGTTTCATGGTTAAAGGGTTTCATGGTTTACGCGATTTGTTGTCAAATTTGAAATACTATTTCAAAGCAACCACAAATCGCGTAAACCTGAAACATGAAACCCTAGTTTATTTGTACAAGGTATTTATTCTTCTTCCCACTCTCCACCATCATAAACTTGCCGTGTAACAGGTCGGCGGTGGAAACAGTGGCCGCTAAATCCGTGATTTTTCGTTTGTTCACAGAGATCATGTTGGACTGTACGGCCCGTTTTGCATCGCTGCGGCTGCTGAGGATTCCGGTCATTTCACTCAAAAAGTCTAGAAGGTTCACCGTTCCAGAGAAGTTGTCCTTACTTACTTTTGGTGAAGGAATTTCGTCCGCTACCTCGGCCAGCGTTGCTGCATCAAGGCTGCGCAGGGTCGCGGCATCGGCATTGGGGTCGAAGAGGAGTTTGGACACAGCTTGCACTGCGTTGTAGGCTTCCTCGCCGTGCACGCGGCGGGTGATTTCTTCGCCAAATATCCGCTTGATATTCTGAGGCGTTTCATTTGCTTCCAATGATTCTATTTCCTCCTGGTTTTTGAAGGAAAAATAGCGCAGAAATTTCGGCAGGTCAATGTCGTCGGCATTGAGCCAGAACTGGTAAAATTTGTACGGCGAGGTAAGGCTTGGGTCGAGCCAGATATTGCCGGCCTCGCTTTTACCGAATTTGGTGCCGTCGGCTTTTGTCAGCAACGGCGTGGTGACAGCATGCACTTTTACGTCATCAATTTTGCGGGCAAGCTCAACGCCAGAGATGATATTGCCGTATTGATCGCTGCCCCCCATTTGAAGGGTGACACCGTGGTTGCGGTGCAGCAATACAAAATCAAATCCTTGTAGGAGCTGGTAGCTGAATTCCGTGTAAGAAATGCCCGATTCACTCTCAATCCTGCGCTTCACGCTTTCCTTGGACAACATGTAATTGACTGTCAGGTACTTGCCCACGTCGCGCAGGAATTCCAACACGTTCATTTTTTCGTAAAACGCGTAGTTGTTGAGGACAATGGCGTGGTTTGGCGTGGAGGGATCAAAGTCCAACAGCTTTTTTACTTGTGCTTCCTGGTGGGCCGTGTTCCGGTCCAGCTCTTCAAAGCTTTTCAGGTCGCGCTCTTTGTCTTTTCCACTCGGATCGCCGATGCGCCCGGTAGCGCCACCCATTAATACAACGGGCTGATGCCCTGCCTTTTGCAGGAAAGTGAGCAGCATTATTTGCACATAATTCCCAATGGTCAGGGAAGGGGCTGTGGGGTCAAACCCGATGTAGGCACGCACCATGCCCGATTTTAAATGTTCTTCAACGCCATGCGTCATATCGTGTATCAGGCCACGCCACTTCAGTTCGGAGATAAAATCTAGCACAGGGGAAAAGTTTGATCGTTAAATAAAGAGCGCAAAATTAATAGAAATGCTGGCAGGAAGTTGTTCTGTGGTCAGCATTTCCAAAATTTAGCCTATCGTTTTATGAGTTTGCCTCGATATGTCTGGCCTTCGGCCATTAATGAGACGAAAAATATGCCAGAAGAAAGGCTGGAAATATCTACACTGACTGCTGTATTTCGCTTGTTGCCCAAGGTTTGATCCATTCGTTTCCGTCCCGCTATATCCCAAATTTGAAGGTTGTATTCCTGTACATTGTTTTCTGGAACTTCAACCCAGGCAAAGTCAGCGGCTGGTTGTGGGTAAATTTTTAGCAGCAAGTTTGAGTCCAAGGTCATTTTAGCATCCGTTGGCGTATCTTCCAATGAGACGCAATAATCTTCTACCTGGCCAAAGCTGAAGGTTCCACATGCGGTAGGGGGCAATTGGTTGTCTTCAGCAAATTTCATCAACACCCGCAATCGCGTGATGCCCGTTTGGGTAAACGGCGGCACAACCAGGCTGCCAATGGCGGTCCCGCTTTGTGGAAACCCAGGATCAAAGGCCAATTCTTCAGGATCGTCAAAATCTCCATCCTGGTTAAAATCAATGTAAACCCGATAAAATTCTTTGTACGGTGCGCCCCAAAATCCCGGCGTAATCTCAACAGCTACAGTGCTTTGTGGATATATTTGAGGATAAGAGCTCTGTTGGGTCGATATGTCCTGGTAACCTCCCCCACCCCAGCCGGATTGATAATCCCAGGATCCAATTTTGACGCTTTTAATCCATTCCTGTGACGCGGAAAGCCCCGCGGCAATACAATATTCTTTTTCATGGCAGGCACCACAGCCAAGCGACAAATATGGGCTCAAGGGCGTTAAACTTATCCAAGAGTCGAAGCACCATCCTTGTATTTGAATTTCGTAGTGGGTGCAGTCCAATATATCCGGGACAAAAAAAGTGTTGTCGCCTGTCACAAAGATTTGCCATGTTGGGCTATTCAAGTTGCGGATCAGGACTTTGTACGAGGAGTAATCTTGCAACATACTCCAAGAAATGCTTACACCGTTGTTTGACGCTTTTACTGTCCAATTGAAGTTTGTGGCTTCACAGCATCCTAATGTTACAAAGGGGCTGATCGGTGACCAAGCGCTTGTTTCGCCATTCTGACATATACATTGAAGGGAAAATTCATAATTGGTACAGGGTTGCAACCCATCGAGCAAATATTCGCCTGATACATTTTGAACAACTGTCCAGTCGGGAGCTCCCAAAATGCGCCAGCGCAGCGCAGCGCTTTGAATGCCCTTTGGTTCCGACCATTGTAGCAGGCTAGCGTATGGGCTTATAGAGAGCGTTTTTAGCCCAAATGGTGCCGGGCAACTAGCGCATTGGGCCTCATATTGCTGCAATAGATTATTAAGGTTGAGTCGGCCATTGCTTACGCTCGCGCCATTCATGGAAGCATTTGATGTAGTGCTGCTCGTGAGCAGGCTTTTTGTCCATATCGCAGCAGCTTTTGGACTTGTTTTTGCGAGCGCGATCAGTTCCGGACAAGGGGCGGCATACAGCAATCCAATACCGCCAGCCACATGTGGCGCAGCAAAAGAAGTACCAGAAAATGTTCCATACTGACTGCCAGCGCTGGTTATTAGAATCTCTTGACCGTAAGCGCCCAGATCAATATTTACCGGTCCCCATGCAGCGGACGGTGCCAGTTGGTCTGACTTGTCGAGGGATGTTACCGCAATTAAATAATCGCTCGGACAAGTAGTTGGCAGGTCGCCGGCAATATCGACATTTACCGGATTGTTGGCAGTAGCTGCCACGCTGACGATACCCGCCTCCCCTAACAAATCAAATGCTGCGCACCAAAGCGGCGCATTCGCGGGCATGCCATAGTCGATACCCCAAGAGCAATTCACGGCAACGACAAATGCGCCCTTCGTGCCATTGCTCTGGTTGTATTTTTTCCGCGCTCGCAATACATAATCGTATGCTGCCAACATTTCGGATTCAAGATTCCCGCCGGCGACAAACATGATTTTTACGTTCCAGTTTACCCCCGAGACCCCTACCCCATTATTGCCATAAGCACCTATGATGCCGCTCACAGGAGTGCCATGCGTCGTCAGAAGCCCTTGAATATTATCGTTTTGAGAAAACACATTCCAACCACTGAAATCATCCACATAGCCATTGTTGTCGTTGTCGATACCGTCGTTTGGGATTTCAGCCCAGTTTTTCCAAAGATTCGCGATCAGGTCGGGATGTGTTTTATTCACCCCGCCGTCAATAACAGCCACAACAATCGTATCTCCGGCCATACTTACACCGCCGGTGCTGATATTCCAGGCTAAATCAGCGTCCAAGTCAGCATTGGGGACACCGCCATTTGTGCCGTTGTTGATATATTGCCATTGTTCGTTAAAAAGTGGGTCATTCGGCAGCAAATTGCTGCGTTGTGTCAGCAAATGGTTGGCCTGGGCAATGCTTACTTCCGGCTGTCGGCGAAGCCAGGGCAACAGGTCTAGTTGGCAGTGCTCCACTTTCAGCAACCAGATGCCCATCTCTTCGGAAACTAATTCCAAGGTTGGGTGCGTTGCTTTTGTTCGTTTGGATTTTGTTTTTTCCTGGCTATTTTGGTTATTGCCAGCGGACAATAAGCTGTCCAATCGATTCAGCAGCTTATCGGAAGGAGCGGCGGTATGCAACAGCCACTGCCCTGGAGCTGCTTGTTGGGCGACAAGCCTGGTGCTTATTCCAAGCACAACAAGCAGTATAACAAGCAGCGTATTTGACAGAATTTTCATCTTAATATTATCAGCAACAACGAGCGGTTCTTTACAAGTCAATTCGGGTGCAAAATTGCACGGAAGAAATGGAGGCACAAGGCAAATCTTGGGTCTAGGTATATTTTTGTCAAAATGTTTAGGCCATTTTCTACCTTAATGCTGCAAATGTAAAAGCCACCGCCCCAAATGATTGATTGAATATAGGCTATTTCTTGGGCCAATTCAGTATAATCTCGAACAAATCCGCAAATTTGTCAAACAATAAACAAGTTCCTGTGACTGCTACTACAATTAACGTGCGCTTCAAACCCCTGGTATTGCTTTGTCTGGTGCTATTTTTCACTCAAATTGAGCTTCGCGGCCAAGGTTGTGGGTGTACAAACTGCCCACAATTCATGCCCGACAATTTTGTTGGAAGCTTTTTGATCAACGTCATGGGCGCTACCAACAACACTCTCGGCCAGAACGGCCAAGGAGTTTGCGGGGTGAACATGACTTTTGACCATGAATATATCGGTGATTTGAGCATCGTGTTGACTTCGCCTTCAGGGCAATCCGTAACCCTGGTTGGTCCTATCGGGCTTTTTGGCACGACAGATTTTACCACTTGGGCCATATCTTTCGTTCCATGTGGCGATGTAGCCAATCCAGACCCAGGCTTCACCGCACAATGGAGTAATAACCAGGCTTGGGGAATGTTCGGTAACTATACGGGCTCCTATTTCCCCTCTAATGGATGCCTTGAGAATTTCAACTCTGGCCCTGTCAATGGCACCTGGACCCTCACCGTAACCGATGGCCAGAACAATGACGTGGGCAATTTTTATGACTATGAGATCATTTTCTGTGATCCATCGGGCATCAATTGCTTTTCCTGTGCTGCTGAAGCCGGTAACTTGCCGCAACCCGATGTTATTGCTTGTGAAGGTGCGTCCAACTTGAGTTTAAACCTTCCACCAACCTACACTTCACCACAGGTGGAACCTCCTGCATCCGATTATGGCTATACTTATGTCATCGGCGGAACAGGCGGTGTCATCCTGGCGTACGAAGACAATCCAGACCTTTCAGGTTACGACCCCGGCGTTTACACCATCTGCGGATTCTCCTATCTCACAATACAACAAAACCTGATTCCGCCTCCCAATGGATCTTTGACCATAACACAGCTCACCAATCAATTGGCCTCCACAAGCCCACCATTATGCGGGGATATTACGGGCAACTGCGTGAACGTCACCATTAATGCCAACCCACCGGACGAAGAGGAGTTTGAGACAATTTGTGCGCCTATGTGCTATATCTTCCACAACCAAACCTATTGCCAATCAGGCACTTACCCCAGAAATTTGACATCACCCCAAGGATGCCCCTACACCGCAGTGCTGTACCTGACAGTTACCCAACCTGTCACCAAAAATATCATTGAGACTATATGCGCAAACGAATGTTCCTCAACCCCTGGGTTTGAAAGCAATTGTATGCAAGGGAATTACCAGGAAATTTTCATGGGAAGTTCAGGGTGCGACAGCATCGTCAATTTAAACCTGCTGGTGCTGAATGTATTGGCAACTGTGGCGGCACCTCAAATGTTGTCTTGTAACCAGCCAACCGTTACCCTTTCAGGTGTAGGTTCTAGTACCGGCGCAACTGTTAGTTACCTATGGACAGCCAGTAACGGCGGCAATATCGTTGGCAACACTGCGGGCATTACGGCCATTGTGAATCAGCCAGGAAATTATCAACTCCGGGTTTGTAAATCAGGAGGCGGTGTCACCTGTTGCGATTCCACGCAAGTAACCGTCAGTGCCCAACAAGACCCACCACCAGTGCCGGATTCTATTGCAGGGCCCGTTATCTTATGCCAAGGCCAAACTGTTAGTTACGCGGCAGCCACAGTAATCGGCGCGACCAGTTATATCTGGACGGTGCCGACAGGTGTTGTCATTAATTCCGGTCAAAATACCGCCACCATAAATCTCACCTGGAACAGCGCCAATGGTGGCAATGTATGTGTATCCGCCAGCAACCTTTGTGGCACAAGTATGCCAACCTGTTTGGCAGTTGCCGTAACTCCGATACTTATCCCAGCCCAGCCATCTGGTAACATAAATGTTTGTGCTGGTGACACGGTCAATTATTCCATTCCGCCATTAGTAGGTATAAGCGCTTATACTTGGACCACAAATGGTGGCACAATCCTTTCTGGCCAAGGCACTACGGATATCGTGGTGGCTTGGGGCGACAGCACTGGAAGTGTCTGTGTAAACGCTACGGGGGCTTGCGGCGCAAGCCCCGATGTTTGTTTGCCTGTATCTATAACGGCAATACCCCAAACGCCGCTTGTCAGTGGCCCGGCAAATAGCTGTCCAGGCTCAAACGAAACCTATACCGTTGCTTTAATACCTGGCGCTACAAGCTATAACTGGGTGACAACCAATGGCATGATCCTCAGTGGTCAGGGCGGCGATACCATTCAAGTGAGCTGGAATAACAATGCCAACAGCGGTGCCGTATGCGTCAATGCCGCCAATACCTGCGGCGCTAGTCCCGACAGTTGCTTGAATGTAGGATTGAGCATTCCGCTCAGCAGCCAACTTTCCACTACCTGTGATTCGGCCAATACATTTTATACGGTTTCCTTTGCGGTTACCGGGGGAAATCCACCGTATTCAATTCCAGGAGGGACCATTACCGGAGGGCTGTTTGCCTCAGACCCTATCTTGAGTGGCCAGGGGTACAGCTTTGTTATCACGGATTCACTCGGATGCACTGCTGTCAATGTTACAGGAATACATGCCTGTCTTTGTACTTCAGATGCGGGCAACATGAGCATGACCCCACTGTCTGCTTGTGCCGATCAGCAGGTGACCGCTACCCATCTCGGTGCTGACATATTGGACGGCAACGACATAGCGGCATTCGTACTGCATACCAATCCAGGAGCACCGCTTGGGACAATTTTGGATGAAAACATCACGGGCGTTTTTGGCTTTTTAACTGGAATGGCTTTTGAAACCACCTACTACATTTCTTATGTTGTTGGCGACGATATGGGCGGCTTGCCCAACCTGGCAGATCCTTGCCTTGCGATTTCTCAAGGCCAACCTGTCGTATTTCACGAAATCCCGACGGCCAATGCCGGGGTGGATGCCAGTACCTGTGCTGCTGTGTTGAACCTTGCGGGCACCGGATTAGGCGCAGGGGTTTGGGCGCTGGTAACCGTTCCCAGTGGCGGCAACCTGACCCTTTCTTCCGTCACAGATCCCAATAGCACCGCTACTGCCAATGGATACGGCACCTATAACCTGAGTTGGACATTGGACAACAGCGGCTGTTTGTCAGCCGATACCGTAACCTTAACTTTCAATGATTGCAATTGCGTCAGCAATGCCGGAACCATGGATACGCCCATACAAATTGCTTGTGAAGGGGCTGACATTCTAGCCACTCATTTTGGCGACGAAACGCTGGATGGCGATGATATTGGTGCCTATCTTTTGCATTCAGGCGCCGGAAATGCCTTGGGAACGGTGTATGCATCTAACACAACGGGCGTATTTGGATTCCAAACAGGCATGGTGTACGGCATCACTTATTTTGTTTCTTATGCCGTGGGCAACAATTTGAACGGCGCTCCTGATCTCAGTGATTTCTGCTTGTCGGTTTCCGTCGGTCAGCCAGTCGTGTTTTATCAAAATCCCGCTGCCGATGCAGGAATGGACATGAGCACCTGCGGTACCAATTTGACCCTCGACGGGAATAGTTTACCCGGAGGGCTTGGCGTATGGACAATTATTTCAGGTAATCCAGCAAATATCGCCATCAGCCAGCCAGGGGACCCGCTGAGTGCCGTGACTGTTTCCCAGCCAGGAAACTTCGTGCTTGGTTGGACCATCACGCAAAACACCTGTGTTGGTACGGATCAAGTTTCGCTGGGATTCAACCCTTCGCCAACACTTGGAAACCTGGTGCGCACTTGTGATGCTACCAACGAGAATTTCACGGTAACCCTAACCATCACAGGCGGGACAGCGCCGTATATGGTGAACGGAAATGCGCTCGCAGGTCCTTTGTTTATCTCAACCCCATTTGCCAACGGTCAAAACTATTCATTTACCGTAATGGACGTAAACGGCTGCAATATGCCCAATGTAACAGGAGCCTTTAGCTGCAATTGTACCACCAATGCCGGCACTATGTCCGCAAACCTCATTTCCAGGTGTCAAGGTCAGCCCATTACTGCCACAGGGAACAACAATGAAACGCTTGATGCCAACGACGTAGTTGCTTACGTGCTGCATAGCAGCGCTGGGCCTGCGCTGGGACAGGTGTTCGCCCAAAACGCCACGGGGACTTTTACATTTCAGCCTGGGATGATGTATGGGACAACTTATTATATCTCCCTTGTTGCCGGCAATCCAGCAGGCACCTTTCCCAATCCATTAGACCCCTGTTTTTCTGTAGCGCCTGGCCGGCCCGTTGTGTGGCAAGAGAATCCGGTTCCCAATGCTGGTGTTGATGCGTCCATTTGCGGTGATACACTGACGCTTGCCGCTATTACGGCAGGTTACAGTGGTGTTTGGACAAAGGTACTCGGCCCTGGCAATGCATCCTTTTCTGCTGCAACCGGCACGAACAGCGATGTTTCCGTTAGTCTTTTTGGAACCTATATTTTTCAGTGGACAGAAACAAACAACGGTTGTGTTGGCAGCGATCAAGTAATCTTTCGTTTTTTTGACACACCCGACGTTAATGGGTTAAACCAGGTTTGCAACAATACCAACACCCAATATACGGTGACCTTCACGGTGGCCGGCGGAACTGCACCATATACTGTAAGTGGGTTGCCCGGTGGATTAGCGGGTAATGTCTTCACGTCCACCCCCATTCAAAGCGCCGCAGCATACAGTTTTCTTATGACAGATGTCAATGGTTGCGTAGTTGGGCCTATTACAGGGGTGGAAAACTGTGTTTGTGCCACCGATGCGGGCACCATGCAAACGGACCCATTGGTATTTTGCGCCAATACTTCCGCCGTTGGTGTTTGGGACAACAATGGCAATACGGATGGTGATGATATTATTCGTTTTGTGCTGCACAGCACGCCCGATGCTACCCTTGGTACAATTTATATAATCAATACGCAACCGACATTCCCCTTCCTGCCTCCCCTGCAAACAGGCATCACCTACTACATTTCTGCTATTGCAGGCAACAATGCCGGCGGCAATGTGGATGTAAACGATCCTTGCCTTAGTGTTGCCCCTGGGGTCCCTGTTCAATGGAAACCCATGCCAAGCGCTACCATGAGTGGCGATGCTACCCTTTGCGCTGGCAATGTCGGTACGATTACATTTACAGGAACTGGCACCTATCCGTTGACGATAAACTATTTGGATGGTGGCGTAGCCAGTAGTCAGGTTATTACCAACAACCAGCCGGTGGTTTTGAACCCATTACATGCCAGTACATGGGTCTATAATTTACAAAATGTCTCCGATGGCACTTTACCCACCTGTACGACCCAGCTCAATGGATCGGCGACCCTTACGGTAAATCAACCTGTGAATGCTGGCACCGCCAACGCGCCGGTAGAATTTTGCGCGGGTGTTGACCTGCCAATAGTGCTGTCGAACTTGATAACCGGGGCAGATTTTGGCGGCCAATGGTCTGAAACTTCGGCTGTGCCCTCGTTGCCCGGTGCTTTTAATGCAGCGCTTGGGGAGTTCAATACCGGCGGACAACCGGCAGGCACCTATAAATTTCGATATTTTTTAAATGCGCTTGCACCTTGCGTTAGCGATGCGGAAACGGTGACAATTATCATTCATCCTACCCCTGTTGCCAATGCAGGTGAAAATCAGGCCATCAATTGCAACGAGGCCACCGTTACGTTAGGCAATGCCGATACCAGCCCTGGCACTTATTCCTGGACCCTGGACACCCTTTCCGTGGGCAATACCAAACAAATATTTGTCGCTAATGCGGGTACTTATACTTTACTGGTGACGAACGCTGCTGGCTGCACCGCAACAGATGAGGTCATGGTGGTATTAGACAACCAGGTGCCAGAAGTGGAAGCAATTTCACTGAATGGGATTCGCTGTTATGGAGAAAGTAATGGTTCTATTTCCGTTGACTCGACAAGCACAGCACATCTCCCGCTGGTTTATTCTTTGAACGGGGGGCCATTTCAACAAAGTCCGGTATTCAGCAATCTTGAACCTGGAAACTATGTTGTCACGTTATTGGATCCCAATGGCTGCGAATCCAGCACGGCACAGCTAACTTTAACACAACCAGATCAACTTTTGGCTGATCTTGGTGCAGATATTGAGGCAGCGTTAGGAGACTCGGTGCATCTTTCGGTGGAAGCAACCTTGCCACTTTCGACTTTAAAAACTGTTTCCTGGCAACCATTGTTGGATTCTTCCCTCACCCGAAAGCCTTCAGAACAAAACTTTTTGCCTTTGAATTCCTGGCGGGTGACGGTAACCATTGTAGATTCTAATGGCTGTATTGCCCACGATGAAGTATTGATCCGCGTCGACAAGCCCCGAAACATCTACATCCCCAATATTTTCAAACCTGAAACCGGACAGGAACCCATCTTTTACATTTATGGTGGACTCGACGTAGTCGAAGTGGAATCGTTCTTGATTTTTGACCGATGGGGAACCCAGGTTTTTGAGCAACAAAATTTTATGCCAAACGAACCATCCAACGGATGGGACGGAAAGTATAAGGGACAACGCCTCAACCCAGGTGTTTTTGTGTATCAAGCATCTGTCAGATTTATTGACGGACAAACAATTCTATACAAAGGTGACCTCACTTTGTTGCGATAATCCATCACTACATTTTATTTTTTTCGAGATGAGATTTAATTTTCTGCTGACAGTGTTCCTATTGGTCGCATTGTCCGCCAAGGCCCAGCTACCGCCACCATGTATGCCCGGCCAGGCACCTTCCGAGGACTGTGAGATTACGTGCATATACTGCAACTTCAATGGTCTGGTCAGTTCGACAACGGGTTATAGCTCAGGTTCTGCTCCAGGTTTTTGTGGTTCCATTGAAAATTCTCAATGGTTGGGATTTATTGCCGGCGCGCCACAGGCGACCTTTACAGCAACCCCAATAAATTGCGCCAATGGTGATGGCGTCCAGATCGCTTTGTACGATGACTGCAACGGCCCCCCAATTGATTGTAACGGTGGTAGTATGGGGAATGGCGGCAATCCGGTCAGTCTGATAGATGTACCACTCAATCCAGGTTCGAACTATTACTTATTGATCGACGGATTCGGTGGTGATCAATGTACTTTTAGTATCACTGTTAATCCTCCAATTGCGGTAATAGCGCCGCCAATCGGAAACAATATCGGCCCCATTCAGGGCCCAAACCCTGTATGTCCAGGTGCCACAGTAACCTATACCATCCCCCCCGTGGCCAATGCTGGCGCCTATAATTGGTCGGTTCCTAGTGGCTGGCTTATCAATGGCATGTCATCCCCGCAACAGGTTTTGGCAGGAGACGCGGGTAATTCAGTTCAAATCACCTTTGGAACAACCAGCGGCGCAATATGTGTGCAAGCGGTAAATTCCTGCAATTTAAATGGGCCTTCTACTTGCCGATCGATTGTCGTAGCCCCAATTCCGCCTACAACATTGCCGCCAGCAACTGTGTGTTTCGAAGACACCCCCTACACTTTGCCCTGGGGTGACCAAGCTCCTATGTCTGGCTTGTACCAGACGACCATAAATTCTTACTTGGGATGTGACAGTGTTGTGCGACAACAGGTCAACGTCAAAACACCCCTGCTCACCTTTTTAACGCCTAAAACAATTTGCGCTGGAGATTTTGTCACCATTTGCGATGAACCATATTCCACTGGTGGCAGTTTTGCCCACATGTGCGAATCCTATCAGGGCTGTGACAGTGTGGTCAATTTCTCCATTATAGTGCTGGATCCGGTTGCCAATATTAATGGTGGCGGGACACTAACCTGCAATACCATTGCTGTTACACTAACGGCATCTTCTTCACCCGTTGGAACAATTTTCAATTGGCGAAATCTTGCCGGACAATCATTGGGCAACACCAATAGCCTGGCGGTCACAGCGGCTGGAACTTATATACTCAGTGCCACACTTAATGGCGGTGGGATACAGTGTATAAAGAGAGATACCATTGTCATCGGGTCGAACACCATCCCCCCAACATTATCTGCTACTGGTGGCACCTTGAATTGCACTGTCAGTTCTGTTGCGTTATCGGCTAGTTCCAATGCCAACCCGCCCGCTTGGGCTTGGAGCGGCCCAAATGGCTTTACCGCCACTATTGCCAGTCCAACGGCCACCCTACTAGGCACCTATGCCGTTAC
>Ga0105054_10000585_pt1 | contig 57922 bp, 37 predicted proteins | sample BON02_FD_78091 | JGI IMG/M metagenome (GOLD analysis project Ga0105054, IMG submission 78091) | Freshwater microbial communities from Lake Bonney liftoff mats and glacier meltwater in Antarctica - BON-02 (megahit assembly) | ecosystem: Environmental > Aquatic > Freshwater > Ice > Glacier...
AAAGGCACCCAACGCTCAAGAATATTGAAATCACCAACAATGGCGTGGACATCCGCACGGCAGAAAACGCCACCGTTCGGGCCGTTTATGAAGGCCGTGTGGCAGGCACCCAGTTTATTCCAGGGCATGATTACACCGTTATTATACAACATGGTGATTATTATACGGTGTACTCCAACCTCGCTGAAACCTCCTTATCCAAGGGAGATTTGGTACGGGCCAAGCAGTCCATCGGAACCGTAAGCACCAACCCTATTACGGGAAGTTCGGAGCTGCATTTTGAGCTTTGGAACCAGAAGGAGCGGGTGAATCCGAGTGGGTGGATAAAGAAGTAGAAAAAGGCAGTGAGCAAAAGGCAAAAAATAAAAAAAGGCAGTGGGAACCTGGGAATTAGGTGGAATTTAATTCAACTACATAATGGGTAAATTTTTATCTGCCCATAATCAGCGGAACTATTTGCCGGGCGCGACCCTCTGATCCAACAAGGTTTATTTCTAAAAAGAACACGTTTCCACCTGATTTTACCAAGTCAGCTGCGTTAATAGGCAGCACCAACGAACCACCTTGCAAATTATGCATTTCAAACGCCGATAATTCTTGTCCCAGCAAGGAAATGACCCGCCCCTTCAATTCCCCAGAAAAAGGCAGTTCCATAAAAACCTTTGCTTCTGTAGAAAATGGCTGAGGCACCACCCGCAAGCCAAGCGAAGCTTGAGCGATCTCGTTGGTCGAAACCTGACAATTCGGCATCACTTCCGGGCACCAGCTCCTCGTTGCCAAGGTACAGTCCAGTACAAAGGGGTTAGCCTTGCCTTCCTGGTAAGCCGCGATGCGCCAGGTCTTTTTAAGCTCGGCTGCATCCACAGGATCAAGTACATTCCATTGGCAAAGTGTCGCCCGTTGCAAGTCAAAAAAATTGGGGTCAGCGGCATTGGCCTGACCGCGATACACGGTATAAAAATACAAAATGGAGCGGGCAATATCCCCTTTTGAAGCTTCTCTCGGCTCAAAAATCGCACTGCCTGATTCTGCATACGCATCAATATTTTGGGTTGGGATGCTCGTAAAAACCTGGTTGTTCAAAAACCACTTTTGGGTTTGCGCATCGGGTATTTCAGCAAATGGTTTGTCGCCACGGGCATCGTTCAAGGCAATACGGGTGGGATATAAATGGTGCATATCACTGTGGGCATTCGTGCCAGCGGTGGCCCCTTTTCCCTGAGGATAGGAATGTTCGGTATTCATGCCGTTGGTGCCGCCATTTTGAAAGATATATTGGGTCGGATCCTGGGTGGGGTCGAGGTACAAGGTATGGCCGGAATAAATACAGCGCAGGCTATCATCGTCTTTGGCCAGGATTTTTGCGTACAAAGTGTCCCTTGCATTGGCGTAATCGAACACCACGGAGGGACGGTAGTTGCGGGCTACGCTGTCAATTAATTCCGGGCCGGAAAAGCCGGGGAAAACTGTTTGAAACCCTTGGGCGGCAGCGCTTGAAACAGATAGAAAACTACAGAAAAGGCTAAAAAACCGCGTAATGCGAACCATACTTGAGAATTTGAAGGCTTTGGATTTGTGATGTCACTTCATGGAACATGACATCTTTTTTTTAACCCATAGACACATAGGAACATAGGAACATAGGAACATAGAAAACATAGATTAAAAAAAGGGTTCTCTTTTCTATGTTTTCTATGTTCCTATGTGTCTATGTGTCTATGTGTTAAAAAATGACATGTGTAAAAAAAGCAACGTCGTGCTACTTAAACCGCAAAGATAACCCGGCATATGGTTCAATAAGCGCAAACTTAATTGCCGCCTGTGGATAACTTCCTTCAAAACTTATTGTTTAATGTTAAAAGGAAAATGACCTTTGCACTTTGCAGCCCCAACCCTCACTAAAAGTACAAAAATGTCCTACGCTCCCCGCATCGCCCCCGTCACTGGAATTCCCGTCCGCAAAGTACAAGCCGTCATTGATCTGCTGGAAAGCGGTGCCACCATACCCTTTATCGCCCGATACAGAAAAGAAGCGACTGGAGAGCTGGATGAAGTTGAAATCGCGGACATCCAGGATGCCTGGAAAAAGATGCTGGAACTTGACAAACGCAGGGAAGTGATCCTTCAAAGCATCGAAGAGCAAGGAAAATTAACCCCGGAATTGAAGCGCGCCATCGAGCAGGCAGCCACAATGACCGAACTGGAAGACCTATACCTACCCTATCGCCCAAAACGTAAAACCCGCGCCAGCATCGCCATTGAAAAAGGGCTGGAACCTTTGGCCAAAAGGGTATTTACCCAAAAAGACAAGGAACTGGAAACCATTGCTGCTCAATACATTAATGATGCGGTACCAAATGTCGCAGAAGCCCTGCAAGGTGCCCGCGACATCATCGCCGAGTGGATCAGCGAAGACCTTAGAGCAAGGGACAAAATACGCCGCCACTTTGAGCGCGGAGCTGCCATCGCTTCCCGTGTCGTGAAGGGCAAATCGGAAGAAGGCAAAAAATACCTGGATTACTTTGAATGGAGCGAACCGCTGGCTAAATGCCCAAGTCACCGACTGCTGGCCATGCGCCGGGGTGAAGAAGAGGGCTTTCTCCGCGTAGGCATTGCACCTGAAGAAGAAAAAGCGGTGGGTGATCTGGAAAACATGTTTGTGCATGGCTACGGAGAATCGGCTTCTGAAGTACGTACAGCCGTAAAAGACAGCTACAAACGGCTGTTGCAGCCCGGCATTGAAACAGAGTTCCGTAACACATCCAAAGAAAAAGCTGATACAGAAGCCATCCGTGTTTTTGCGGAGAACCTGCGCCAACTGCTGCTTTCAGCACCATTGGGCGAGAAAAAGGTCATGGGAATTGACCCTGGGTTCCGTACAGGATGCAAAGTGGTTTGCCTGGATGCCAGCGGCACACTGCTGTACAACACCGCCATTTATCCGCATGAGCCGCAACGGAAAAGCTTCGAGAGCCAGGCAGAAGTGGAGCATTTGGTAGAAAAATACCAGATTGAGGCCATCTCGGTCGGCAACGGCACGGGAGGCCGGGAGACAATGGATTTTCTCGCTAAAATCAAATTTGAGCGCCCCGTGCAAGTATTCCAGGTCAATGAAGCAGGCGCCTCCATCTACTCCGCCAGTGAAGCCGCAAGGGAAGAATTTCCCAAAGAAGATATTACGGTGCGTGGCGCCGTCAGCATTGGCCGCCGATTGATGGATCCGCTGGCTGAACTGGTAAAAATTGACCCAAAAAGCATCGGCGTCGGCCAATACCAACACGATGTGCACCAAACCCAGCTCAAAGACGGCCTCGACCGTACGGTGGAAAGTTGCGTGAACGCCGTAGGCATCAACATCAATACGGCGAGCAAACACTTGCTCACCCACGTTTCTGGCCTTGGCCCGGTACTGGCCCAAAACATCGTGACTTTCCGCGCTGAAAATGGCGCTTTCCAAAAACGCACCGACCTGAAAAAAGTGCCGCGCCTGGGCGACAAAGCTTTTGAACAATGCGCTGGCTTCTTGCGCATCCGTGAAGCCAAAAACCCGCTCGACAACACTTCTGTGCACCCAGAACGCTACGCACTGGTGGAAGAAATGGCCGGCGATATCGGTTGCAAAATCACCGATTTGATACAAGATAAGACCCAACGCAGCAAAATCGACCTAAAAAAGTACGTGCGTGGCGATGTCGGCCTTCCTACCTTGCAAGACATCCTGAAAGAACTTGAAAAGCCCGGACTTGACCCTCGCGGCGCAGCAAAAGCATTTGAATTCGCCAATGTGCATTCCCTCGACGACCTGCATCCCGGCATGGTCTTGCCCGGCATTATCACCAATATCACTAACTTTGGGGCCTTCGTCGACATCGGTGTAAAAGACAGCGGCCTGGTACACGTGTCGCAAATGGCAGATAAATTTGTGCGCAACCCGATGGAAGTGGTCGCGCTTGGGCAGCAAGTGATGGTACGAGTAGTGGAAGTGGATTATGCGCGGAAACGAGTGGCGTTGAGCATGAAAGGCTTATAAAATTATGGAAAAACAACCAAACAATCCATTGCACGGCAAAACCCTTCAGGCAATCCTGGAGGAACTACACGCTTTTTATGGCTGGGATGCCATGGCGTATCATATCAGCATAAAGTGCTTTGAGGAAAACCCGAGCATGCAATCGAGTTTGAAATTTTTGCGAAAAACGGAATGGGCGAGGAAGAAAGTGGAGGAGTTGTACATGAAGACGTTCACATCTTAGAGGCCCTCACTCAGCAAGTTTTTCTTCGTATTCTGAAAGAATTTCATTGCTGACAACCCAGTCAAACTTTTCTGCTCGAAATGCCTGACAAAGCCAATATTCTGGATTTTTTCTAGGAATCGAGATGAGGAGGCAAGCAGCATAAGTTGAACTTCATTTAATGGTGGAGAGCCTGATACGGGTGCTTGCATCGATTGTAAATTATATGCTTTCATTAAAAACAAGACAAAAACAAAGGAATTCAAGTATAAATGCTAGGACAATTTTCAATTGACTCAAAACCTACTCGGCACCGAGCTATTGAACAACCCGCACCTTCTTCTTCTCCGACAAATACGGCGCCCCAGCCGTAACCACCTCCAAAACACCTTCCAACCCGCTCGCAATCACCACTTTATCCCCTTCCATAAAAGCAACCTGTACCGGAATTTTTTTCACCGATATACTGTCCGGCTGCAAAGCAAATACAAAAGCTGACTTCCCATCGCCCTCCACAATAGCTTCAACAGGCACCATGGTATATGCCCTTGATTTTGACGGCGTAATATCAACTTTAGCAAACAAGCCCGGTGCGAACCGCTTGCCTTGTGTCGCAATTTGAATTTCTACTGTATACAACCCGCTGGCGGGATCGGCCGCTGCTGCCAGGTCGCTGACTTTCCCATTAAACACAATACCTTCATAAGCATCCATGGTAACTTGCGCACGCATGCCCATGCTTAAGCGCGCCCAATCGCGGTCGCTGACGTTGATACGCACCACCCAGTCGTTTGGGCCTGTTTCAAAAATCACGAAAGCGGGCATTCCTGGTCCGGTGATCTCTCCTTCGTTGATCAGTTTTTTGATGACTTTTCCGCTGCGGGTAGCGCGTATTTCCGCAAAGCGCTGGTTAAAACTGGCAATACGCACCGTTTCTTTGGCGACATCACGACCCGTTGTAGCATTTTGAAGCAGTTCCAAGGTGGCACTGCTGTCGCGGTAAAGCCCTTCAACACGGGCTAAATCCCGTTCTGCCTTGGCCAAGCCCTCTTTTGCCTGGTTGACTTGTGCGTCTATTTCCGTTTTGTCCATAATGGCCAGCAATTGACCCTGGCGTACGGCATCGCCTTCGTCCACATATATTTTGTTGATAATGCCGCCAATTTTAAAAGAAAGCCGCTGCTCGCCGGAAGAAGTGAGCATACCACTGGCGCTAATGGGCAATGCGGTGGATTGAGTTTCAACCAGCACTGTGCGAATAGGGATGTATTCGTCTAGTTCGCCAGATTGTGGCAAAGTATTGTCTCCTGCATTAGAGCAGGCAGAGAATACCATTGCAAATAGGATAACTGCGTGTAAATTTTTCATTTTAGGTCTCTTTCAACAGCGTTATGGTGATGGGTAAGGTGATACATCGTAAAATAGAGCATTTCACGCAAAGTCAATTTTCCCAATAAAGGGTGGTTGGATTGCAATTTGTCTATGATTGATTCTTTTTTCATGCTTTTTGTTTTGGCGGCATTTCTGTTTGTTAGTCGAATTGGTGATTAGTGCGTCATATCCCTGCCGCTTTTTTTAACACAGCTTCCTTCAACAATATCTCTGCCCACGATAACAATTGCTGCAATTCAGCGCTGGTTACCCGGTTTTGTGCATCTAAAAATTCAAGCAGCAGCAATTGCCCGGCGCGGTACTTGTTGTTGACTATCCTGAAAATAGATTTGGCCGCTTCAACATTTTTTTGTGCGCTCTGGTAAGCAAAACGCGCCGCTTCCAGTTCATTCCAGGCTGCCGTGACTTCCAGCGCCATTTGTCGTCGAACCTGTTGTAATTGATTGTTTGCCAATTGATTGTCCAAACGAGTCTCCTGGGTTTTGCTTTTTTGCAAACCAGCATCGTACAAGCTGTACGAAAGCCCCACCTGGCCCAAGGCATAAGCCTGTTCCTTGTTGAATTTGTACCCAAAACCCTGGAAACCTAAGGAGCCGCCCAGGTAAAAATCAGGTAACCTCTGCTTGACTTCATTGCGCCTTACGTTCGATGCTGAAGCAGCGAGCATAGATTCGATGGCAGAAAGCTCTTGCCGGCGTTCCAGGGTTTCTTGTATTAAAACTGGCAGGTCGTATTTTGGGATAATTGCCTGGAGCAAGTTGGAATCGGCTTCAATGGGATTTTGAAGATCTGCATTGAGCAAATAATTAAAGTAGGCACGGGCAGAAGACTGTTTGGTTTGGTAACTGAAAATTTCATTTTCGACCTTGCTTAGTTCGTATTCCGCCGTGGCGACCACATCCTTGGTGGCGACATTATTTTTGACCAATGATTCGTTGAAGCGCAGAAGTTCGAGCAGTACTGTCCGCGTGTTTTGCCACACTTTTTCAGCTTCCAGGCTTTGCATGTATTGAAGATATGCCCTTGTAATGTCGTAGCGCAGCACTTGTTCTTCCGCCGATTTTAAGGCCGTTTTACTATCAAGTAGCTGCCCTTGAATGGTTCGATTGAATTTCAGGTCAGTATTGTAGAGCGGATATGCAAAACTGATTTTTGTCTCGTGGAAATTGTTGGGCAAAAACTGAATGGCTGTATTTTCCACAAAGGGAAAATTATTGCTTTGGGTCAGTTGGTTCAAGGTGCCATACACCGGATTCAGCAGGTCGCCAATGGGAAAATCCAGTTTCCGACCGCCCGCTGCCAGGGTATAATTGGCGTCAAAGGCTAGTTTCAGCTTGGACATTGCCTTGGATTGGCGCGCAGATTGCTGGGCTTTTTGAATTTCTAGTGCTTGGCCCTGAATGGATAAATTATTCGAAATACCTGATTGAATATACGCTTCCAGTATAGGCGAATTTTGAGCGTAACCATTTGAAAGGCAGAAACTTAGAACGATAGCCCAGCAACGGGGGGTGGGGGTGGAAGTATGGGCAAACATAGTAGCGTAATTTCTAAAAAAACAAAACAACAAACAAATATTTGATCGCGACGAACACATCAACTCATGCTTCCAAAATTCCTGCCTACATTCGCGCTATGAATCACAATGTACATTTCCTCGAAGACCAACGCGAATTTGATCGCGTTATGGATGCTATTAAAAACCACGATTGGATTGGTTTTGACACCGAATTTGTTGGCGAAAAGTACTACATCCCTGTGCTTGGCCTCATCCAAATCATTGCCGCCGAAGATATTTATTTGGTAGACACCCTGAAAATCAAGAATCTCGACAATTTTCTCGATATTCTGGCAGACCCCAAGGTGCTGAAAATTACCCATGCGGGCGACAATGATTACCGCTTGCTCCACATTTTGTTTGGCAGCACCCCACAAAACACCTTCGATACCCAGATCGCCGCTGGCTTTGTTGGATACAACTACCCAAGTGGCTTTGGAAAACTCGTTGAAAAAGAACTGCATGTTTCCCTTTCTAAAAGCCATACCATTGCAGACTGGGAGGCCCGCCCCCTCGATCCAAAAGCCTTACAATATGCCGTAGAGGACGTTAAATACCTGCCAGCGCTCCATGAAAAGCTTTCAAACAAACTCAAAAAACACAAACGGGAATCCTGGGCTCGCGAAGAAAACCGAAAATGGGAAACGCCTGATTTTTACGAAGTGAATCCGCATAAGGAACTGTTTTCGAACGACTTGGTTCACCAATTGGAGCTCAGGGAAAAAATATTCCTCATGCGCATATACCGATGGCGGATTGAAAGGGCCATTGAATTGAATATCCCCAAAGAAACCGTACTGCAAAGCAGGCATATCAGCACCGTCATCCGCGCCACAAAAGGTGGCCCAAACGCCTTCAAATCGAACCGTACCATGCACGAAGGGATATGGAAAAAATACCTGGATGCATGGCAGGAACTTTGGAAGGAACCCGCAAGTGACGCTGAAAAAAGGATTATCAGCGACCTCAAAAAGCCGGCTCCCGAAAACCCGGAGCGAGAATGGACCATGGAATTGCTCTACCATTTTATAAAAAAACAATGCATAGAGCATGAGATCAGCGCTTCTTTGCTGTTTCCGCGCGGTGATTTCAACCGCTTGAAATCTGGCAGCGAGGATTTTGACCATAGCCTGTTGGAAGGTTGGCGGGCCGAATTGATGGGCAAGGAATTGGCTGCCTGGATGATAAAGGGAGAGAAGATCAGCATAGAGTGGTCTGATAATCACTGCAAGCTAACGATGTAGCAACGGATGTCCAAATTATTAGAGATCAAAGATTTAACCATCGAATTCCGTACGGAACGTGAAACCATTCGCGCTGTTGACAGTATTTCTTTGCAGCTCGACAAAAGTGATACCCTGGGCATTGTGGGCGAGTCGGGTTCTGGAAAATCAGTTACCGCACTCTCCATCATGCGGCTGCTGCCAAGCCCACCGGCGAAAATTGTAAGCGGTTCTATTCTATTTGAACCAGCTGGGGCGGCATCGGCAGTTGACCTGCTCAAGCTCCCCGACGCAGCAATTCAAAAAATCCGCGGCAAGGAAATCGCCATGATTTTTCAAGAGCCGATGACTTCGCTGAACCCCGTTTTCCCGTGCGGAAACCAGGTAACAGAAGCGATTCAATTGCATCAAAAAGTTTCGTTTCAAGCAGCAAAGGAACTGACGATCAAACTCTTTGAGCGCGTGCAACTCCCGAATCCAACGCGAATTTTCAATGCATTCCCGCATCAAATCAGCGGCGGCCAAAAACAACGCGTGATGATTGCCATGGCCATGTCCTGCAATCCTTCCATCCTCATTGCCGATGAGCCAACCACCGCATTGGATGTAACGGTACAGAAAGCGATCCTTGATTTGATGCGGGATTTGAAGGACGAGTCTGGCCTGTCCATGATGTTTATCAGCCATGATTTGGGCGTGATTGCTGAAGTATGCGACCGTGTGGCGGTGATGTTCCAGGGGGAAATTGTGGAAGAAGGCCCTGTGGAACAAATATTGAGATCACCAGAACACCCCTACACCCAGGGATTGGTGGCCTGCCGCCCTTCCCTGCATCGCAAACTGTGGCGCATGCCAACAGTGCCCGATTTTTTGGAAAACAAGCAATTTGATGCCCGATTGATAACGGAAAGCGAGACCAGCATCAGGAATAAAGCTTTGTATGCGCAAAAACCTTTGCTATCCGTCAAGAACCTCAAGGTACGTTTCCCAACAAAAACGAACTGGCTGGGTAAAACAACAGAATGGCTCTATGCCGTGGATGATGTTTCTTTTGACGTGTATGCCGGGGAAACATTCGGGCTGGCAGGCGAATCAGGTTGTGGAAAAACGACACTTGGTCGCGCGGTGGCCCGACTGAGTGCAGCGCATTCAGGGGAAATATTTTACAAGGGCGTAGACTTATTACAATTGGACGAAGCTGCTTTTCGGCAATTCCGCCGTGAAATACAGGTGGTTTTTCAGGATCCTTATGCCTCCCTCAACCCGCGCATGACCATTGGTGATGCCATTATGGAACCGATGCAGGTGCATCATCTGTACGATAACAACGCCAAGCGCAGGGAAAAGACCATAGAATTGTTGGAAACGGTAGGGCTTCAAGCCGATTATTTCCAACGATACCCACACGAGTTTTCAGGCGGCCAACGGCAACGTATTTGCATCGCTCGGGCACTTTCGCTCGAACCGCGCTTCCTTGTCTGCGATGAAATGGTATCCGCGTTGGATGTCTCCATCCAGGCCACGATGCTCAACCTGTTAATGGACTTACAGGAGCGTTTTGGATTGAGCTATCTTTTTATTTCGCACGACCTCAGTGTCATCAAACAAATGTGCGACCGGCTGATGGTTATGAATGCCGGAAAGTTGGATACCATTGGATTTGCCGCAGATATTTATCAAAACCCACCGACAGAATATGTGCAAGGGTTGTTGAAAGCAATTCCACAATTGTATTAAAACTAGCATTTAATTCTGTTATATTCCTTTCAATACATTGGTTTCCAAAAAGTTGACAGGTAGGTTTTGTTTTAAAGAAGTGTTCAAATAAGTTCTTTTGTAAAAAACAGGCAATTTTGAATGTCTCTTTTTTACTGGTTTCAACACACTTTTAATATCTTTGAGCATCACCACGCGGTGTAATTTTCCCTTTATTGCCATTTCTATCAGTCGTATTAACTAAACTTGCTTTCACACATGAAACGTAACCTTTTACTCACATTCCTTTTTCTATTTGTTGTTGGCGGGCTATTCGCCCAACGCTTGACAAATCCAAAAGCAGCTCAAATGGCCAAACAAAAGGCTTTGCCAGCCATGAAGACCGCTTTTACCGGGTTTGAAACAACCCATGGCCAGCAAGCTGACAATGTCCCGCCTGGCTCTAATTCCTTGTTGGACCTTGTTGGTACAACGGTGTACGACCTACAGTCAAACGGCGGCGTTGGTCACCGCGTGTACAATGACGGCAATGGGAACCTTACCGGTACATACACCATTAGCCTCGATGCGGCTGGGTACCCTGATCGCGGCACGGGCTACAACAAAAGTTCTGGTGGCACTTGGGGCCCCGATCCATCTACGCGTTTAGAAGCAGCCCGTACTGGTTTTCCTAGCCTCGTGGTGTCTGGCGGCAACGAATATGTATTCAGCCACCTAGGCGCGGGCAAAACCAATATGGCAAAACGTCCCGCAAGTGGCGGCGCATGGGTGCATAAAGAGGTTCCAAGTGCAACAACCCAGTTTTGGTCACGCGCTGCTGGTGGCGGCTCGAACGGCAATACGCTGCATGTGATTTCAACTTCCATGCCTGTTGGCAACGGCGGTACTTTGTTTCAAGGCATGGACGGTGTCGTGCTCTACTGGCGCTCACAAGATGGCGGCGCAACTTGGGACATACAGGATATGTTGCTACCAGGCATTGATAGCACTATGTTTACCGGAACTGATGTTGAAGGCTATGCCATTGATGCCAACGGAAATAATGTTGCAATCTTTATTAACAATACCTGGAATGATTGCTTATTGTATATTTCAAGCGACAATGGTACAACCTGGACCAAGCGCGTTGTAAACGACTTCCCGCTGGTTAAGTACGTCGTGAACACTGGCTACGACTCCCTCTCATTGCCACCAGATCCAGGCCGGCCGGCAAACGACCCATATGCCATTTTCACAAGTGATGGAACTGCGGATGTTTTGGTGGATGATGCTGGTTTTGTACACTGCTGGTATGGCGCTACTTATGTTTCTGACGCTGACCTGAATGATACTGGATGGACTTTCTATCCCGGCTCCAATATTGGCATCGTTTATTTCAACTCCCTTATGGACGACAATTCTGGGGTTATTTCTGGCTATTGCCCCGACATTAATGGCAACATGGTATTGGATGTTACCGATATTTCAAACTATGGAATTGGTTTAAGTTCCCACCCAGCAGCTTCCATCGATGCAGACGGCAACCTGTACCTTGTTTATTCAACAGTACACGAAGAATACCTTGACTTTGTTAACAACTTAAATTTCCGTCAACCATTTATTGTTGGCTCACAAGACTTTGGCGCAACTTGGACAGATCCACTTCCTGTTTTGGATCCGGTTTTGCTGGGAACTGACGAATCTGATATTCCTTTCTTGGAGGCAGTGTTTAACTCTTCTGCTAAATTGGCAGATTCTAAAGTTCATACCATTTTTCAGGCAGACTATGCTCCATTAACATTCTTAAATAGCCCAACAGTTGATACGGAATCTGGTGACAATAGCATTCGTTACGTGGGCTATCCAACAGCATGGGTTTTTGGCATGAGCAAGACGGAAAATGTTCCTGTTGAAGCACTGTCATTCAAAGTCACGCCAAATCCTGCAAACGACCGCATTGCGATTCAGTTTAATTCTGATCGCAGCCAGGAAAGCTGGATAGAAATGTATGACATTTATGGAAAGTCGGTTCGTAGCACCCCACCGGTAACGGTAGGCGCTGGTGTAGGCACGATCAACATCAACACCGGTGATCTGCCAACAGGCATGTACATTGCACGCCTGAACCTTGGCAATTCTTTTGCTACGCAAAAAGTAATCGTAAAGCACTAATTTATTTAGGCAACTCGAATTAAACATGGGCCATCTCGAAAACTTGGGATGGCTCATGTTTTTTACAAAGTATCTGGGAAATTGGCCTGTCCGACATCCGAGAAGGGCTGCATTTGTTTTAACTTATTCGTCGGACCACGAAAATTGGTCAGACGAGGGCGATTTGGTGTGACGATTTTTCATCGTCCGACCAATAAGTATAAACTAACGCCTGAATTCATTCGTATTTACGCGCTAACAAAAATAAGGCATGACTCATGTTTTAACATTTGGCGGCAAATAAATTTCCACAAAGCCCGTTTTCCTTTTTTTTAATCCCTTTCGGTATACCTTCAAGTTCCTCGCGCCTGCGAGCATTCAGACATCCCGCCCGCTGAAAACCTAAGCTTTTTTAGTACAAACCGATTTATTCATCCATTCCGATCGTTCATACGGAACATTATCGCTTTACCGCGCCGATGGGTTTGAGCTTTCAGGATAAACATTTTCCGATTACATGGCTTCTTTGAATCCTCTCCAAGGTGTATTGGGACGGAGAAAGGCCGCGCATTTACTGCGCAGAGCATCCTTCCGTTTCAGTCGGGCGAAAGTGGACGAGATGGCAGGGCAACCAGCGGCCGAGGCGCTTACCGCGCTGTTTGCTTCCATTGCCGTACAACTCGACCAACCCCTGTACACCAATGGCCCCGCCGCTCCAGTTAGCTGGATCAACCCACCTCAGCCACCCAGTGCTCCCCTACCCGCCGATGATGATGAACTGACACCTTATGTCATGGCCTGGTGGGTAAATGAGGCCCTGCACGACAGCAGTATTACCCATCGCATGTGTTTGTTTTTTCACCAATTCCTGGCAGTTGATGCGGCCAGCGGTTCCAGCATGCAGTTCTTTGATTACCTGGCGCTTTTACGTTGGGGAAGTTTGGGTAATTTTAAAATGCTGGTGACAAAAATGGTCACGGATAACTGCATGTTGAGCTATGTGGACAATGACCAGAACTTCGCGCAAAATCCGAATGAGAATTTTGCACGGGAGTTTTTCGAGCTGTTCACCATCGGTCGCGGTGCACCTGCCGGGCCGGGTGACTATACCACTTTTACGGAAGATGACGTTGTCACAGCAGCACGGGTATTTTCGGGCTTCAACCATGCCCCACGGCACCAGAACATTGATCCTGACACGTCCATTCCTGCCGGGAAAGCCTATCCACAAAGCCACGACTTCGACTCCAAGACTTTTAGCCCGCGGTTTGGTGGGGCGATTATTGCCCCCCCGACAAACGACGCCGCCGGACAAGTAGCAGAATTAAATGCTTTTGTTGATCTGGTATTTGCCCAACCCGAAACCAGCAAAAACTTGTGTCGGCGCTTGTACCACTTCTTTGTCACCAGAAATATCACGCAAGAAATTGAAGATGAAGTTATTACGCCACTCGCACAAACGCTCGTAGCCAATAACTTCGAAGTAAAACCTGTGCTGGAACAGTTGCTGCAAAGCGAGCATTTCTTCGATACCGATGATTCTGACAATGCCGATGAAATTGTAGGGGCCTTGATAAAATCGCCCCTCGAACTTGCCCTGCACGCATTTTCATTCTTCAGCCTTCCCATACCTGATCCCATTTCCCAAAACAAAAAACACTATGTGGATTTTTACAATGCCGCTGTACTGGAGCGCATCCTCGGCAGGGCTGGCATGACGTTGTTCTATCCCCTTGACGTTGCAGGCTATTCCGGTTATTACCAAGACCCAACGCTCAATCGGCAGTTTTTCAACGCTGCCACCATCGTGCAACGCTATAAATTGCCACAAGTGCTCATCACAGGCACCAATGCCTGGGGCAGCGGATCAGGGGATTCTATTGGCACACAACTTTTCCTGGCAACCTGGGTGCGTGACTCAGGTGTGATTTCAAATCCGGAGGATTCCTACGTGCTCGTGCAAGAACTCTTGTATTACCTCTTCCCGGAAGAACCTGACAATGAACGCTTTACCCACTTCCTCGACATAGTTTTTCTCGACCAGCTTCCGCCGGCTGACTGGAATTATGAATGGCAGAATTTCATTTCCACGGGCGAAGATTCAGAGGTAAAAATTCCCCTGGAAAGGCTATTGAATGCGGTGATGTATGCACCGGAATACCAACTTTTTTAAGGGGTTTCAGGTTTCAAGGTTTCAGGTTTCAAGGTTTCAAGTTTCAGGTTTACACGATTTGTTCGTGGCTTTGAAACAGTGTTTCAAATTTTACAACAGATCGTGTAAACCTGAAACCTGAAACCTTGAAACCTGAAACCTTGAAACCTGAAACCCACAAATTTATTTGTGATGAACAGACGCAACTTTCTCAAAATATTTCCTGCCGCTGGCGTATCCCCTTTTGTGGTGAATGGCTTCCCGATGCGGCCTTTTTCCAATTCCAAAATTTCTAAACTCCTGAACACCTGCGACGGTGTTGAAGACCGGGTACTCGTGCTCATCCAATTGAAAGGGGGCAATGACGGGGTAAATACGGTGATTCCTATTACTCAGTACGATGCTTATGCTGCGCTGCGGCCAGTGATCAAAGTACCGGAAACAGGGCCGGAAAAGTTCATCAAACTGGACAATACCCTGCCATCTGCCAATCAGGTGGGGCTGCACCCGGTGATGACGGGCATGAAGGAAATGTACGATAAGGGTTGGATGAATATTGTACAAGGTGTTGGTTATGAAGGGCTTAACGGGTCCCACTTCAAGGGCACCGACCTTTGGATGAGCGGTGGCGATGGCACGCCCGACAATTTCAACATCCGTTCCGGCTGGATGGCGCGTGCCTTGCAGGCGATGTACCCTGATGTGATGGGATCACCTATTCCACCCGACAAGGTGTATCCATTGGGCATTCAGATTGGCGATCCAAATCCTTCCCTTGGATTTCATTCAGAAACTGACCATCAGAATGTCATTAACCTGTATGGTCAAGATCCGGCAGGCTTCTATTCGCTGGTGCAAACCATCGGCGGCGCGCCCATGCCCAATGTGCCAGACTCAGAATACGGGGATGAATTGGCCTACATCATGGGGGTAGAAAAAGCGGTGGATGAGTACTCTGTGTACATCACCGACGCTTTTAATGCAGGTTCAAACGCCATTACTGCCTATCCCCAAACAACCTTGGCGTATCAATTAAAAACCGTGGCGCGCTTGATAAAAGGCGGTTGCAAAACCAAAATATACCTCTGCAACATGGGCGGTTTTGATACCCATGGCGACCAATTGGCACCCGAAGGCATCGTTACCTTGGGCGGCCATGCAGAACTGTTGAAAAACCTCTCTGATGCCGTCAAATATTTTTTCAACGACCTGGAAGCAATGGGGCTGGGTGATCAGGTGGGCGCTTGCACTTTTTCGGAATTTGGCCGTTGCGCCAAAGAAAATGGATCAAAAGGCACAGATCACGGCACGTTAGCACCCATGTTTGTTTTTGGAAAATCCATGCAGGCAGGCGTCAATGGCACCAATGTGAACCTGGCCAACCTGACCGGTGACAACCAACTACAGGGTATGCAGTTTGATTATCGCCAGGTGTTCACCACCCTGCTCCAGGATTGGCTCGGCGCCAGCGATGATGCACTGACCACCACGATGTTTGAGGATTATACCAAACTGCCGCTGGTGGATCCCGCTGCTATTGTCAACCCCGATTGCTATATCGGTACCACGGTGAACGTATGGGAAGGCATTGAAACGCAAAAAAAGCTGTCTGTTTTCCCCAACCCGGCCTCGACACGGGTAGAAGTAAGTTTTCAAAGCAGCCAAGCGTTTGCCGCCAGCATCAGCTTGCACAGCCTTGGTGGGGCATTGATGTCGCGCATGAATGTACAAATACAGCCAGGCACAAACCGTTATTACCTGGATGTACAAAGCCTACCGCCCGCTACCTATTTTATTCGCCTGGAGGATAAAAAAACGGGCACCGCCAACGTTTCTAAGATCGTCAAACTTTAAAAAAAAGTTTCAGGTTTCAGGTTTCAAGGTTTCAGGTTTACGCGGTCTGTTGTTAAATTTGAAATATTATTTCAAGCAAACGAACCAATCGTGTAAACCTGAAACCTTGAAACCTGAAACCTGAAACCCCTTCTTTTATGAAATCCATTTTTTCTCTCCTGCTTCTCGGCCTTACTTATTCCGCGTTTGCTCAGTTGCCACCCGCATGTGCTGGTGGCAGTCCTGCAACAGCCTGTGCAACGGCCTGCATCAATTGCAATTTCAACGGTTATTTCGGTTCTACAGCAGGGTACCCTTCTGGCATTGTGCCAAATTTTTGCGGCACGGTAGAAAATGCCCAATGGATGGGCTTTATCGCTGGAGCATCCAATGCCGTCTTCACGGTAACCCCTTCTAATTGCGCTTATGGCGATGGCTTGCAAATTGCCCTGTATGAAGATTGTATGGGCGATCCTGTGGCCTGCAACAAGGGTGAAATGGATGGGGGCAATTTGCCCGTATCCATGGCGGTACAAGTGACGCCCGGCCGTAACTATTTTCTGATGATCGACGGTTTTGCAGGCGACCAATGCGATTTCTCCGTGAGCGTTACACCAGATGATGCCGTGTATGAGCCCCCGCTCGGTACGGTGGGCAGCATTACAGGAGCCGCAAAGGTTTGTCCTGGCGCGACCATGACGTACAACGTTACAGCAGTATTCGGTGCCAATGCCTATATCTGGACGGGGCCTCCGGGCGCTATGATCGACACGATGCCATTGCCCATAACCCTTGTGGGTGCAGGCGCCAACCAAGCAAGCATTACTTTTGGAAATGTCGGTGGGCCAATATGTGTACAGGCCGCAAACTCTTGCAGCCAAACTCCCGTTTGTACCAATCCCTTCCAGGTAGAAATGCTGGACGACGCTTACAGACCATCCTTAATTGCCGATACGCTGGCGCACCTGACTTGTTCGGGCCAGCCCGCCATATTAAATGTATCGGTGCAAGAGTCATCAGGGTTTATCTTCCATTGGACCAGCGACAGCACGGGCAATATTGTCTCCGGCGTAAATTTCAAAAAAGCGACAGTGGACAAAACAGGAACATACACACTACAAGTCACCAACAATCAAAATGGCTGTAGCGCCGCTATTTCAATTCATGTCGGAGAGCCTGACACACCCCGTACAGCCGCCTTGCAGTTAAAACACATCACTTGTTATGGTGATGACGAAGGTTTTTTGGAAATCGGGGCGGTAACTGGCGGGCTGGAACCGCTCCGCTATTCCATTGACAATCACTTGTTCAGTAGTACGACAGAATTTCGTTACCTCAAGCCAGGTCCTCATTTGCTGCGCGTTCAAACTGCCGACGAGTGTCAATGGGATACGACCATCACGGTGTTAGAACCCCTTGAATTTTTGATAAATTTGGGTGACGACACTGAATTGCACTTGGGACAGGCAGTCCAATTATGGGATACCTTGAATGTGAATGAGCCTGATCGCGTCAAAGAGTTGTTCATTTCACCCGCTGAATATGCGGACTACTTGTGTGTAGATTGCCCCTTTGAGCCATTGCACTCTTTTCGATATACGGTGACGGCGCTTGACTCCAATGGTTGTAAGGCAACAGACGAGCGGATTGTTTCCGTTACAAAAGAGCGATATGTGTACGTGCCAAATGCATTTGCTCCCGATGCAGAAAACGAAGGGAACAATCGTTTTACAGTGTTTGGTGGAGAAGATGTTGCCGAAGTGGCTTGGCTGCGCGTGTTCGACCGATGGGGGCAACTCGTATTTGAACGGCAGGGGTTTTCTGCCAATGATGCCATCAATGGATGGGACGGGCGTTTGCGCGGCGACAAGCTGAACCCTGCTGTTTTTGTTTGGCAGGCCGAAATATTATTTATTGATGGTGAGGCTGAAAAGCGGACAGGCAGCGTGACGCTGCTGCGATAAGCCTAACAAAACAATAACCAAATCAAATTTTTTAAGCGGTTAAAAAAATTCCTATAAAGTTTTTCCCAAAAAGCGACTTTTTTTATGTTGGTTTTCAGACATTTGTCGATACAAGACATTGAAAAACGTAAAATCAACTTAACACATGAAAATTCCACTATGGCTTATTGCCCTACTGTTCGCGGGCTACACAGTGTGGTGCGCCAATTATTGGCACAACTACTGTAAACGTTGCTGCGGCGACGGTGTTCCTGCGCTGACAGTAACTTCAGGCGCTCCGTTGTTCAACTGGAATGCCGAAAAACCCGTCGAGGATGCAAAATTCCCCGACTGGAAAAAATCCTTCCTAAAAACTGGCGGTCAAGGCGACACCCTCATGATCACAGGCTATTACCGGGAGAAAGAACCTGGTGGCGAAAAACTCGCTATGGCACGCGCACAGGCGCTCAAATCTATGATGATGCCAGAAATGCCAGAAAGTCGACTCCACCTTAAAACAAAAATGATTGCCGTCGACAGCCTGGCAGAAGGTTCCCCGCCAAAAGAATCTGCTGGATTCTCCTGGTCAAAAATGGTGCTCAAAGCTCAGCAGAGCGCTATTATTGAAGCGGACAACGCTATTACCTTCCTATTCCCAACCAATTCTACAGAGCGTGAACGCGACAAAGTCGTGGATGAATACCTGTTGAAATTGGTAGAAAAGCATAAGGCAACTACCAGCACATTCTCCGTGGTAGGCTATGCCGATAATGTTGGGGAGCCTGACGAAAACCAAAAATTGGGCCTTGCACGGGCAAAATCTATTGCGCTTTTCCTCAGCAAAGGTGGCATCGCACAGACGCGCATGACGGTAGAATCCAAAGGTGAAGCTGATCCTGTAGCTGACAATAGCACAGAAGATGGCCGCCGCCAAAACCGCCGCGTGGTCATCACCGTAAACAATTAAACTTTCAAAACAAACGAAATAATGACTCTCTCATTTATACTACTCGACAATTGCAGCTTCCTGGGAAATCTCCCCATTGCGCTTGCGCTTTGCCTCATTCCTTTTCTGCTCGGCTGGTTGGCTGCGTCGGCTTATTACAAAGTTAGCGCGCTAAAATCTCAGATTGCCGAGCTGACAGCGGACAACAACGGCTTGAACACAAAGGTAAATAGCCAAGCTTCTGAGCTCACCGACCTGCGTGTTAAGATCACGCAAATCGAATCTGAACTTGAAGACAAAAACGGTCATATCCGCAAATTGAAAAATGACCTGATTATTTGTGAAGCAGATTTCCATGTTTTCAAAGCCAACGCTGAAAAAGGCGGAGATGCGGGGAACGCTGGTGTGTCTGCCAAAGCTGGTGCAGCAGCAGCCATCATGTTTGCGGGCAAAAAGGTAAAGCCCGACGACTTAAAAATCATTGAAGGCATCGGCCCAAAAATTGCGGAATTGCTGATAAACGCAGGGATAAAAACCTGGAAGGCACTTTCTGAAACCAGCGCAGATCGGCTGAATGAAATTCTGGATGCTGCCGGGCCTAGCTACCAAATCCACAACGCGAGCACCTGGCCGGAGCAAGCAGGTTTGGCTGCCAATGGCGAATGGGACACTTTGAAAAAGCTCCAGGAAGAGCTTGATGGCGGGAAGAAATAAGCCCGCGCAACGTTTCAAAAAAACATGAGTCATCCCGGAGTTTCGGGGTGGCTCATGTTTTTTTAGCTTTACAATTTCGAAACGGTCACTGTAGCCCGATAATCCTCCTGGTTTATCGTTTCTCCAGCCCGCATGGCTGGAGCAATGTCGTTTAAGGTTATCGTGTACCCATTGAAACTAGCCTGGCCACTTCCTCCCTGACTAAAATCACCACTGGCTAAGGTCACGCTTTCGGCAACATCTCCTTTGGTCAAAATAAAAACACAATCAGCACGGCCGGCCCAAATACACTGCACCCCTTCCGGGCATCGGCTGTCGCCTGTCACTTGGGCAAATTGGATATTGAGCGCATTGTCATCCGTTTGCATGGTGGCTCCCTGGGCAATTACAAAAGATTTGCCCAGTTCAAATACGGGGAATTTGGGTGCTGGTTTTGGGCATCCGGTGAGCAGGAAAAGGGTGATAATCATGCTCAAAAAAGAGAATAAATTTTTCATAGGAAAAAATGGTTTGGTGAAAATTATGAAAATCAAGCAAGGTTGACCTTGTGTGTTGATACTTTTGCGGCCGAAATTAAGGATATGGAAGCAATTGCCAAAGGAATAATGTCAGGAATAGGCTATGGCCTGCTGATTGGCCCCCTGTTTTTCCTCAGTGTCAGGGTTATTCTTGGTCATGGTTTGCAGCATGGTTTGGCGCTCATCGCTGGTGCCTTTACCAGCGATTGCGTGCTGGTGTTGACCAGCTGGTGGGGGGCAGGAAAATTAGAAGCCATTTCAACTGACCCAACTTTTCAAAATTGGATAGGTCTGTTTTCTGGCCTATTCCTGCTAGGTTTTGGTATCTCTGCCGTTTGGCCGCGCAAAAAAGACCAATCAATAAAAATGGAAGGCACCGTTAAAACGGCCAAACTCGGTTATTCCTATTTCCAGGGCATACTCATAAACACAACAAACCCGTCGAACTGGCTGTTTTGGCTGAGCGTTGCCACGGTCGCGAAGTCGGAAGACGGCACCAATGAGGAGATGTATGCACGGATCTTCATGGCTTCTGCTATGGTCACCCTATTTATAACCGACTTGGCAAAAGCCTATGCCGCACACCGAATTGGGAGCAAGCTAAAACCCGGCATGACTGAAAAAATAGTCCGTGTGGCGGGCATAATCCTCATTTGTCTGAGCTCCTGGGTATTGTTTAGCGTAGTTCAGGACTGGTAAATCATTTAATTCAACACATGGATTCCGTAAGAGAACAGTTTTTACTCTTGATCAGTACCCCATTGTACGTTGGGGTCATCTTACTGGAAATGGTGCTGAGCCATTATCGGCACCGCAACGCTTACACAGTTCGGGACACCCTCACCAACCTATACTTTATGATTCTAAACGGCGGCATCGACCTGCTGTTCAGGGCTGTTTATGTGGTTGTTTTTCAAATATTCTACACATACAAGGTCTTCACCATTGAGTCCCAGTTTTGGTACTGGTTCTGCCTCATTGTTGGCATGGACTTCCTGTATTATTGGTTGCATCGTGTTGATCATTTCTGTCGCTTCTTTTGGGCGGTACACGTCACGCACCATTCTTCCCCGAAATTCAACCTGACTACTGGGCTTAGATCTTCGGTTTTCCAGCCTTTGTACCGATTTATTTATTTTATTCCCCTGGCATTGCTAGGCTTTGAGCCGCTGGATATTGTTTTTATCTTTTCAGCCACCCAAATTTGGGGAATTTTGGTGCATACGGAGTTTATCCATAAAATGGGCTGGCTTGAATATGTACTTGTAACGCCTTCTCACCACCGGGTACACCATGCTTACAACCCACTGTACCTCGACCGAAATATGGGAATGTTCCTGATTATTTGGGATATGATGTTTGGGACTTTTCAAAAAGAATTGCCGCCGGAGGAATATCCTGCGATCAATTATGGCCTTTCTACCCCAATTGAAAAGCCTGATGCGTTCAACATTGTATTCCACGAATGGAAGAATATATTACAGGATTTGCGCCGGAAAGTGTCCCTTAAAGCCAAATTTATGTATGTTTTTGGACCACCCGGATGGAGCCACGATGGCAGCAGGCAGACATCAAACATGTTACGGAATCAGGAGACAATGGAACGCAAAGGGAAGGTTTCATAGAATAAGGGGGTGTTTTCATCGAATCCTTCAAATCAAGTGATTAATGCCCGCTACTTTTGAGCGGTTCTTTAAAGGCTTTGAACTTTCCTTTGCAACGGACACCACGATATGAAACAATTTTTCCGCATCCTTTCTGAAGGCGCTATACAAGCTTGGCAGCAACTGATTGCCAACAAGTTGCGCTCTTTCCTTTCCCTCCTGGGTGTCACCATTGGTATTTTTTGCATCATCGGGGTAAAAAGCGCTGTTGATTCCCTGGAAACAAACATCCGCGGGAGCATGGACAAATTGGGCAATGATGTCATCTATATCGAGAAGTTTTCTTGGGGCGAAGACCCTGGAAAAAACTTCTGGAAATGGATGCGCCGCCCAAACTTCTCCTTTTCAGAATACGAAGTGTTGCGCGAGCGCTTGCAAAACGCTGAAATGGTGGGCTATTGGCAGTATTTGGGCTCTAAAACCGTAAAATGGCAGTCATCCAGCGTAGAACGGGTATTCACCTTAGGTGTTACCGAAGATTGCAACGACTTGTTTCACATGGAATTTGAGGGTGAAGGCCGCTTTTTCTCCCCCATTGAATATCAAAGTGGCAGCGATGTATGCATTTTGGGTGGCGTGATAGCAGAGGAGATTTTTGGTGTCAACATAGATCCCATTGACAAAGAGGTCAATATAAATGGTCGCAAATTGCGGGTTTTGGGTGTGTTAAAAAAATCCGGCAAAGACCTGCTTAAGCCATTTAATTTCGACAACGGTGTTTTGGTGAGTTATAACCTTGCCCGCCGGGGTTTTGGCATTCGTGCCAAAGGTGACTTTGATCGCACCAGCCTCATGGTAAAAGCCAAACCTGGGGTGAATTTAGACCTGATGAAAGATGAGATCACGGGCGTGTTGCGTGGAGAACGCCGATTAAAGCCAAAAGAAGAAAATAATTTCGCGCTGAATACATTGTCAATACTCAGTGGCCTGTTCGATAGCGTATTTAGCACCCTCAACATTGCCGGTTTTATCATTGGGGTTTTTGCACTTTTTGTGGGTATGTTCTCCGTCGCCAACATCATGTTCGTTTCCGTAAAAGAGCGTACCAACATCATAGGCGTTAAAATGGCGCTTGGCGCCAAACGCTGGTTCATACTGCTAGAAATCCTTTTCGAGGCCGTGGTACTTTGCATCGCTGGTGGGCTGATCGGCCTAGGGTTAATAGCACTGGTCACCTTTGGCATCTCTAAAGCCGTGGATTTTGATATCCACTTGTCGTTTAGCAACATGCTTTTAGGCCTCCTAACCTCTGTAGTGGTAGGCGTATTGTCTGGCTTGATCCCTGCAGCCCAGGCAAGTCGCATGGATCCAGTTGAAGCGATTCGGCAATAATATTTACTTTTTCAAGAAGGCTTTCGCCACCTTTCGTGCTGCTTTAGCTTCGGCCTCATTGTAGCGCGGGCTGCTCGGGTTGGCAAACGCGTGATTGGCTTCATAGTGATGGACACTAAGTTTTTTTCCCGCAGCCTTCATGTTTGTTTCAAAATCTGAAACGACTTCAGCATTGATCCATTGATCCTGGGTAGGATGAATCATTAAGACGGCACACTGAAGCGTTTTCAGCTTCTCCACGTCTTTTTCTGGCATTCCATAATATACCACGCAGCCCTTTGCTTTTTCTTTGAGCAATAGGGCAGCTTGTAAAGACCAGCCTCCGCCAAAACACCAGCCCATGGTGCGGAAATTGGCATCGTCGCCTAAATATTTGGCCGCTCCGAGAATGATGGCCGAGGATCGTTTCGGATCATTGGCTTTCATGAGCGCGCCTGCCTCATCAGAAGTAGTAGCCACCTTGCCATCGTACAGGTCAATGGCTAGTACATTGATACCCAGCTCTTTGCCCCAAAGAGCGGTTTCATTTTTGATGTAATCGTTCAGCCCCCACCATTCATGGAAGAGCAGCAGGTATTTATTGGTTTTTTTCTTGGCCTTCAGCAAATAACCTTTTCCATTTGCGCCGTCTTCCACGGGGTATTCAATTATTTCGCCTTCAGCTATGGTTTCTGTTGGTAAGGGCGATGGGTGTGCATTGAGAAAATTTTTGTCATTGGCAAAGAGCGAAAACTCCTCTAATGCATCATTGGGGTCATGGCACATTGCCAGATTGGCGCTTGGTTCCGCATATTGGCAAGCGGAGAGCGCTAATACCAGGAGAAAGAGTAATTTTTTCATAAATCCCAAAATTCAGGTTAGTCTAATTTCAATACAAGTCCTTTCAGGTAAGACCCTTCCGGGTGGAACAAACTGACAGGGTGATCGGCTCCTTGGGTTAATTGATGCAACACCCGCACTTTCCTTCCAACTTCCATAGCCGCTGCCGCAATCGTGTTGTAGAACAATTCACGGTCAACCACCTGGGAACAGGAAAAAGTGAATAATACACCACCAGGAGCCACTTTTTTCATGGCTTCGACATTCAGCCTTTTGTAACCCTGCACTGCATTGTGGCGCTTGGCCATACTTTTGGCATACGCCGGCGGATCAATAACCATCACCTGATAGGTTGATTCCGTGTTTTTTAAGAATTGCAGCACATCCTCCTTGAAGCCAACATGCTCCCCTGAAAAAGGTTGATTCAGGCTTACGTTTTCTGCACAAATTTCCATGGCTTTACCCGAAACATCCACCGAATGTACCCGTGTTGCGCCTGCTTTCAGGGCATAACATGAAAAGCCACCAGTGTAGCAAAAAGCATTCAACACCGTTTTCCCAGTAGCATAATGGGCCAGCAGATGACGGTTATCGCGTTGATCCAGGAAAAAGCCAGTCTTTTGTCCCGTCTCCCAATCAACGCGGAATTTTATGCCGTTTTCAAGGACAATATGTGTTGCTGATTCATCATAATCTGCTGATTTCCAAAGGTAACCATTGGCTTGAGTTTCCGAAAAATTGGCGGGCAGGGCATCGCTGCTTTTATCATAAATAGCTTTCAAGTTAGCTCCATACACCTGCTGCAAGGCCGTAGAAATCAATGCTTGTTGACGGTACATACCAATACTATGGCATTGAACCACCGCAGTATCGCCATAAATATCGACAATCAAGCCCGACAATCCATCACCTTCCCCATGCAGTAGTCGGTAGGTGTTGCCCGTTGAAAATGGATCAAAGAGCAGCCTGCGCACTTCCAAAGCATTTTGAATTTTTTCAATCCAAAACGGGGCTTTTTCAATATCAGCTGCTGCAAAAGTTAAAAGACGAACCGCGATACTCCCATGGTGAAAGTGGCCGATGCCCAGCAAAGCACCTTTTCGATCACAAACTTCCACAATGTCGCCGTCTAACGGATTCCCATCAATGCGCGCAATGGCACCACTAAAAACCCAGGGATGGAATCGCAGTACGGGGATTTCCTTGCCCGGTTTTAAAAACACGTTTATCATAATTTCTTAATAAACCACAAAGTCGGTTTTTTACTGCAATTGCCGTTTAAAACCTTAAGAGCATGTTGCAAAAAACGTTTTTCATTAGTGCCTCATCCGGCAGTTGGCGTAACCTATTCACACCATCCTCACCAGATGAGGCAATAAGGGTTTTCCACTAAAAATGGTTGGGGATAGTCCCTAATTCTTTGCTAATATTTGGGCAGCGTATGACATGTTGTTCACATCTTACGTTTGCTGACAGAAATCTTGCTATTTTGCCGCCACAACGAATTATAAATCAATCATAAATCATTCTTTTCTACTCAATTATGCAGCCTATTATCCGACTACTCTGCCCCTTTTTGCTGCTGTTCACCTTGCTTCCTTCCATTTCTACTGCACAGGACTGTACAAGTACGATTAAGGAAAACAAAAAAATCAATGGTGTCCAAATTGCAAATACGGCTTCATTGGCTGTTGTAATCCGCGGTAGCTACACTTATTTTATTGAATTTTTCACGGATGAAAAAGGAATTTTTGCCAGATTCACTTCCCAAGGAGGTATAGAATTTAATCAAGACGATCAGGTTGTCTTTGTAGATGCCACGGGTAAAGAAAAAGCCTACAAGTTTTCAGGCATGGACGAACTGATGCCCGGTGCGGTGCCAACCCACCGGAACAACCTCAGGCTCGATCTTGAGGCGACAAAATGGCTGTCTGAATCAAATATTACCGGTATCAACTTCATAAATTTTGTAGACCGGCAAAAGTTCAAATTTACCATCAATGCGGATCGCCAATCAGAACTCAAGCGCTTAATCACTTGTTTTAACAGCCTGTTGGATCAATCATCCGTAGTAGACACCCCTGGAGCCGCTGTGTCAAAACCAGAGCCATCGGGAAGCAGTGCTGGCGGCAGCACCGGTAGTAAACCTACAACTGGAACAAAGCCCTCAAGTGGTCCGTCGTCAGGCACCGCTGGGGGGGACCCCGAAGTGGCTGCCTTGCGCTCATATCTTGAAAAAACAAAGGAAAAATTAAGGGCAGAAATTAAAGCAGAAAAAGACCGCGCCGAAGCTATAAAAATACAACTACAACAAGAAGTCGCCGCCGCAAGAGAAACTGCCAACGCCAAAAAATTAGAATTTAGCAACGAAGTGCTGGAAGCCCGAAAATCAAGCTTGGCAGAAATCGAAAAATCGAAAGCTGAGGTTCAGGCCATCGTAACACAAAACAGGTTAAAGGCTGATTCAGCGGTTACCAAGATCAATACCAACGTACAAGAAGCGCGACATCAAGCAGGTGAAGAGATACAAAGAGCACGGATTGCCTCTTCTGAAGAGGTAAAGAAAGCCCGAGAAGCTGCGGCCAAAGAAATTGCATCCGTCAAGGCTAATCTTGACAATTCCAAGTTGCAATACAGCGATGAAGTTGCCTCCGCCAGGGACAATGCCAACGATGAAATAAAACGGATCCGGGATGAAAATGCCAAAATGGTGGCAGAAGCCCGGACAGCCGCCAAGCAAGAGTCCAGCAAAACCACCACTGATGTTGTCGAAAGCAAAAAAACAGCAGCGGAACAAATTCTAAAAATTCGGGAAGATGCCGCCAATGAGGTGGCCAAAAGCCGAGAAAACTCCGTACTGGAAAGGCAAAAAATTGCAACTGATTTGGCAGAAAGCCGTCGGAAAGTTGCGGAGGAAAAAGCCCTGTTGCAGCAGAATAGCGCCAATGAATTGGCGGAAATCAGGGAAGAAGTCGCCAAACAAAAAGAGCTTTCAGCTACTGATGTTGCAGAAGCCCGGAAAAAAGCTTCCGAAGAGGTTGGCCGTATCCGCTATGAAGTGTCCGAACAACAAAAAAAGGCAGAAGCCGAAAAACTGGATATCACCAAACAGGTGGTTGAGAGCAAACAAAAGGCTGCTCAAACGGTGCAGCAGGTTCAGGAAGAAGCGACAAAAGCCATTGCCGAATCTCAAGCGCGCTCTAAATTGCAGCGGGACTCTGTTGCCATGGAAGTGGCTGAATCCCGCAAAAAAGCAGCGGAAGAAATTACCCGCATCCAGGAAGAATTGGCAAAATCAATTGCAGCGGCCAAGGCGCAAGAGCAAAAAATAATGCAGGAAAGCGCCGAAGCAGTTAAAGCCGCGCGTGAACGCAGCGCCCAGGAAGTTGCAAAAGCGCAGGAAGAAGCTAAGCTTCGTGTGCAGGAAGCCAATGCCAAAGCCGGTGAAGTGCAAAAACAATTCGCAGGAGAAGTGGCTACTTCCAAACAAACTGCAGAAGAAAAAATCAAGCAAATACAAGCTGACGCTGCGGCCACGGTGGCTGATGCCAAGAAAAAACAACAAGAAACAGTAACAGCTTCTGCTTCAGAAGTTGTCAGCTCCCGCGAAAAAGCCGCTGCTGAAATTGCTGCCGCCAAGGAAAAAGCTGCCAATGAGGTGGCTGCAACCCGTGAAGCCGCTGTTCGGGCGCAACAAGAATCTGCCAATGCCGTGGCGGAATCAAAGCGCCAGAGCGGTCAAGCGATCCTTGCGATAAAAACGGCAGAGGCCGACAGTGTGCGCACCGCACGGGAGAATAGCGCCGGAACAAAACAAAAACTCGCCAATGACGTCGCCGATGCCAGACAAAAAGCCGCTAGCGAAATTGCCGCGGCCAATCAACAAGCTGCAAATGACGTAAAAACAGCAAGAGAAGCTGCTGCAAAGGAGCGACAACTCAGTGCTGAGAATGTGGGAAAATCCAAAGAAGAGGCTGCCTTACAAATTGCCTCAGCACGAGAAGCCAGCGCTAAAGAAGTAGCTGCCAGCAAACAACAAGCGCTGGAGGCCATCGCCTTGGCTAAAAGAGAAAGCGATGACAAAAAAGTCGGCTTTGCCAAAGAGGTAACCGATGCGCAGGAACGCGCCCGTAAGGAAGTAACGGATACCCGGGCTTCATCTGCCGCAGAGGTGGCCATAGCCCGAAAAGATGCAGAAGCCAAGCGCCAACTATACGCCAATGAAGCTGCCGACGCTCGAAAAAAAGCAACAGAAGAAATAGGTGCAACACAAAAAGAATCAGCAGAGGCTGTACAAAAATCGCGACAAGAAGCTGCGGCTGCCATTGCTGAAACGCGAAAAGATCAAGCCCAAATTGTAGCTGAAACCAGGGCTACCGCCACCGCAGAAGTGGAGAAGATAAAAGCAGAATCTGCTGAAACGGTGAAGTCAGAGGCCAAAGCTGTAGCGGATGCTAAAACACAAGCCGCAGCGGAGCTCAATAAAATAAAAACTGAAAACGCCGAGGCCATTAATACCGACAACAAAAAAGCAGAGGCCGCAAAGCAAGCACAAGCAACTGAAAGCCAAAAACTTACGCAGCTTCAAGCAGATGTGAAAAAGGCGGAAGATGCGTTAAAACGCTTGAAGGACGAGGCAGAGAAAGTGAAGAAAAAAGAGTAATTCTTTTAGCAAAAAGAAAAACTTGTTTGATAAGCCAAAAATGACCGATACCTTTGCGCCCCGTTCATAGCCCGGATGGTGGAATGGTAGACACGAGGGACTTAAAATCCCTTGACCCTTAAAGGTCGTGCAGGTTCAAGTCCTGTTCCGGGCACTCATAAAAAAAGCGTCATCCTGAAATTTCGGGATGACGTTTTTTTTATGCGTAATGACGGTAATAGGCGGATACGGTGCTAGAAACCCAACCGCAGTGTAGCCATCCAAGTCCTTCCCGCCTGCGGAAACAAACCCATTTGATGATACACTGCCCCTCCTTCCAAACGCGTGTAGGGATCATCCAGACGCGCATCATAGCCCGCTGACGTGTACCGATATACCCATCCATTAGAAGCATAACGCGCATTTAGCCAATTATTGAGCGACAGAATCAAGCTCAGTTGTTGCCCTTTTGCATGGGCAAAATCTGCATTCACCCGAAGGTCGCTGAAAAAATATCCCGGTAAAGAAGCCAAGTCGTTAGCAGTATTGTCCAAAAACTGTTTTCCGACGTATTTCCCAGAAATAGTGGCGGACACCAAGCTTTTTCCCTTTATTTCATTTCCAGCCTTCTGCCACAAAACACCCGTGAGTGCAGCCCAACCAAGTATATTCGGCGAAAAAGCCAAATCCGTGTTTTTATATTCGATGGGTTGCTGCAACCCAGTATCCCAGTCATCGCGGTACTCAGTAAAGGCTTTTACCTTATTTTGGCTCAATGACAGATTTCCGGCGAACGACAACCTTGAATTTAATGGTGCATTGGCTTCCAATTCCAGCCCGGCACGGTAGCTATCAGGAACATTGGTACGGATGTAGCCACCGACATCATTGATGCGCCCATCCAATACCAGTTGGTTGTGGTATTGCATTAGAAAGCAGTTGGCGGTGAAACTGAGCTTTTTATCCTCAAACCGAAGCCCAAATTCTGTGTCCGCCAAACGCTCTGCTTTTGGGCGCGATACGGGAGTCGATTGTGTATAATCGTCGCGGTTGGGCTCCCGATTTGCGATGCCCAAAAAGCCATATCCGCTCCAATTATTTGATAATGAATAGGTTGCGCCAACTTTTGGATTAAAGAATAAATGTGCCACGGATTGGTCGGTTGGCAACAGCTCATTGTTGAATCCGAAAAACGCATAGTCAACATGCCTCGTTTGCAAATCAACGAATGCCCTAAATTTTTTCGAAAAGCCCTTTTCAACCTTCAGGAAAATGTTCGCATCGCGTTTGTTGGCGTTGTTGTCGTAGTAGCGGAAGTCCTTAGGCTGGCCAATAGAGTGCTCCGACCAAATTATTTCGCCAAAATGGCGACCGGCATATTGACTTAAAGCCCCGCCCAAGAGGAATGTTGTGTTTTTTCTTGGTTCCAGCGTCCAACGCAGCGCAAAGGTGCCCCCGTAAAAATCATTGTCGAGCCAACGGCGCCGAATCAAATCCGTCGTTTCAATAACGGTATCGCCCAAAACCCAGCCCGGCAGCCCATAATCCGAATAAGATTCATTGGCCTTGTACTGCTCAAAGTAGCCCGCGCCTTTGGTATAATGCCCATTTAGTTGGAGGATTAGCTGTGGGCCTAAAACGCGTTTGTAATGGAGCAATAAATGTTGTTGTCCATAATCGTCTACCTCATCTTCGTAGGGGGCGACAGGGCGTTCTGCACCAGCGGTGTTGTATGTTCTAAGTTCCTTATCGTCAATGAATTGTACTGGCGTGCCATTCCAGGCCTGGTACGTTCTTTCATGGCCAGATAACAAGTGCGCCTGAAAAGTTTGGCTTTCCCCCAAATAGGCAGCCGACAAATGCAGGGATCTTAAATTAGCAGAACCTCTATCAATAAAACCATCAGAATTGATGCTGGACGCTCTGCCGGAAAAGGACCAATTGCTAGGCAGAAGACCAGTATTGGCCTGTGCCGATAATTTTTGGGTTCCAAATGACCCTACCGTGGTGGTCACGCCAGCGCCTGGGTTGGGCAAAACGCCCGAAAGATCGAGGTTAACAGTAGCACCGAAAGCCCCCGCACCGTTGCTGCTGGTTCCTACCCCGCGTTGCACCTGGATTTCAGCGGCAGAAGCCGCCAAATCAGGTAAATTGACCCAGAAAACGCCTTGACTCTCCGCATCGTTCAGGGGCACCCCATTGATGGTTACGTTCACCCGTGTAGGGTCGCTGCCCCGGATGCGCAGCCCTGTATAGCCAATGCCCGTGCCAGCATCCGAGGTTTCTACCAGGGAGGGAATACCACTTAGCAACATGGGGACATCCTGAGCCTGCAGCGTTTGGGCTATCTTTTCAGCATTAATGTTGTTGTGGGGAATAGGGCTTTTGTTGCCCGTGCGTGTGGCCTGCACAACGACTTCTTGCAGGCGTTTTTCGCCTGGATTGGCGATGCCCGCAGAATCAATTTGTTGGCTGTAAACAAGAAAAGGGAGAAGGAAAGCAAGGGCAGAAGCCCGAAAAAATTTGACGTAAGTCATTTGAAATAAAGTATTTGAGTGAAACATCCATGTACAAAAGGGGCTTCTGTAAATGTAGTGATGCCACTACCCGTAATCGTTCCTTAGCCGGAATTACCCGGTCAAGTTCGATGGGTTTGATCTCAGCTTCGCTGAGGAGTTTTCGGTTTCAAGGTTTCAGGTTTCAGGTTTACGCGATTGGTTCGTATCCTTGAAAACTTATTTCAAATAGGACACTTAACCGCGTAAACCTGAAACCTGAAACCTTGAAACCTGAAACCCCTCTAAAAAGCACCCCAATGATTCAACACAAAGATCACAAAATTTTTGAGATTTGGTCCATTGCCGTTGACAAGCGGTGGGCATGTGTGCCTCGTAGAATACAGAAATTGGCATTCATGTCAAGCAGCAACTGGTGGTATAGGGCAAACAATGCATCCCTGTCGGAAGGGTTTTCCCGAAGCGGATCAGGTGCCCATGGCATGTCTGGGGTACACAAAAAATAAAAGGTATTATCGGTGGGATTTTCTAGTATGGTGACATCCTTTGTGCCAAACTTAAAGTGTTCCCAAATATGGATAACCGTCCAATCCGTATCGCAAATCAGTACAGGCTTCTTACAATGTTGCTGATACCAGTATTGCCATGCGTTTTGACCTGCCAGGATGGCTTTCAAATCCTTGTATTCATATGCTCGTCTGAGGAATTGGAGGTAATGCCGGGAGAACTCCGGTACCATACACGTATCAAAAGCACTTGCCAAAGCCAAGGCCAAGGTGGTTTTCCCCGAAGATTCAGGCCCCGTTAAAACGATGGTTAAAAGCATATTTTTATTTTCCTTGCCCATTTAAATGGTAATTTTGCAGCCACTATTGAAATAGAGCCTTCATGCACAATATTGAACCACATTATACCTGGCGTGACGTATATGCAGCTGAAGAAGACGAGCGATCGCCCTTTTTTCAGCGCAAGTACAGTGAATTTGATTATACGCAAAAGTTGTACAATTTTTACCTGCACCCGCAATGGGACGGGTTTGGCTCTGCTACTTTGTACGCCAAAATCCTTTTTGTCGATTATGATGAGCAGTGTGCCTTAATTGAGTTGATTGGAGAATGGAACGACACCCTATACAATGACATCATGCACCTCATGCGGAACGTTATTGAGCCCCTGATGAAAGAAGGCATTGTGAAATTCGCGCTTTTTTGTGAAAACGTGCTGAATTTTCACAGCTCCGACGACGATTATTACGCAGAATGGGCAGAAGAAGTACACGACCAAGGCGGTTGGATTGCCTGTATCAATACCCGTCAACACGTAATGGAAGAAATGCAAGGTGCTCGTTTAGAACATTATATGCACTTTGGCGACGAATACAGTGACCTGTTCTGGCGCACCCAAAAACCGCTGATTGTCTTCCAAATCATTGATGCAATGGTGAAAGGGGTTTCAGGTTTCAGGTTTCAGGTTTCAGGTTAAGCGTTCGTTCTCTTGGCTTTATAACAAAGATAGACTAAGCATATCATCCCTTATCCGGAAACCTGAAACCCTGAAACCTGAAACCCCTTTAATCAATATACCGCTTCAGCAGCCCTCCATACTGTTCTATCCTCCTATCCCTGAAAAACGGCCAGATGCGGCGCACGTCCTCCGTGCGTTGCTTGTCAATTTCAATCACTATATTTTCTTCCTTGTCGGCGCTGGAAAGGTGCAGTACTTCGCCCTGAGGGCCAGCGATGAAGCTTTGCCCCCAGAATTGGATACCACCTGTCACCCCCGACCAATCTGGCTCCTGCCCTACCCTGTTCACGGTGATGACAGGAAGGCCGTTTGCGACGGCATGTGCGCGTTGTATGGTGAACCAGGCCCCGTGTTGGCGTTCCTTTTCTTCTGGTGCATCGGAGCTTTCCCAACCAATCGCAGTGGGATAAATCAACATTTCTGCTCCAGCAAGCGCCATCAAACGGGCAGCTTCCGGATACCATTGATCCCAGCAGACAAGCACGCCCAATTTGCCGACAGAGGTTTGAATAGGCTCGAAGCCCATGTCGCCCGGCGTGAAGTAGAATTTTTCGTAGTAAGCCGGATCGTCTGGAATGTGCATTTTACGGTATTTTCCAGCAATGGAACCGTCTTTTTCAAAAACAACGGCGGTATTGTGGTACAAGCCTGGCGCGCGTTTTTCAAAAAGGGAGGTCACCAGCACGACACCATATTGTTTGGCAACGGCGGAAAAGACATCTGTGTCAGGCCCCGGTATTGGCGAAGCGAGGTCGAACATGGCCGTTTCCTCTGCCTGGCAGAAATAAATACCGCAGTGCAGCTCCTGCAAAATGACCAACTGAGCACCTTTCGCAGCACAAGCAGCAATCCCTTCTATTGATTTTTGGATATTCGCTTCCTTATCAGTAGAGCAAGATTGTTGGACAAAACCAACTTTTAACTTAGTCATAAATACGATCTTTAATCATTCAGAAAAAAACAATGGAACAGAAAACGGCTAACCCATGAAGGAATCAAGCTTCGCCAAACCATTCACAAATCATCAAAGCAACGCCCCCATTATCAAATTATCACATTATCCCCATTATCAAATTATCACATTATCGAATTATCACATTATCCCTTGGGGATACTGCATCGTGACACAGTGCAAAGATCCATGTTGTTCGATCAGCATCCGGCAGTCGATGCCGAGAATTTCCCGATCCGGAAATACGGTTTTGAAAACTGCGAGCGCTTCCTGATCCTGTGACACGCGATATGTCGGAACAAGCACTGCACCATTTATGATTAGAAAATTGGCATACGTGGCAGGCAACCGCTGCCCTGCTGTATCATAACAAGCATCTGGCCAAGGCAATGGTACCAATATATATGGTGTGCCGTCGGCTTTTTTGAATTGTTGCAATTCCTGTTCCATATGTTTCAACGCCTCAAAGTGTTCGTCGCTGGCATCCGGGCATTGAATGTAGGCGATGGTATCGGGGTTGCAAAACCTAGCGAGTGTATCGATATGCGAATCCGTATCATCTCCTGCCAAATATCCATGGTGCAGCCAAAGGACACGATCAAGCCCAAATACAGCTTTAAGGTAACTTTCAATCTCTTCTGGAGATAGATGGGGGTTCCGATTCGGAGAGCGCAGGCATTCAGCCGTGGTGAGCAAGGTGCCCAATCCATCACTCTCAATGCCGCCACCTTCCAGTACAATACCGCCATGTTGGATTTCCGCCTTAAAAACCCCAGCGTCTGCCAGATGCTTTGTGATAAGGTTGTCTTTGTCGGCAGGAAATTTCAGGCCCCAGCCATTGAAGACAAAATCGAGCAAGACCCATTTGCCGGATTCTTCCACGACGATGCCGCCGTGGTCGCGCGCCCACGTATCATTGGAAGGCAACTCGGCAAACACAAAATTGTCCGAGATACCATTGTGGAAGAGCTCCCTCGTCTCTGCCATGTTTCGACACACGATAAGCACTTTTTGAAACCTGGAAATCGTTTCGGCGATTTGTACAAAACATGGCAACACTTCCTGGAGCATATCAGCCCAATCGGTGCCTTCATGGGGGAAGGTGAGCTGCACGGCGCTCTGCGTTTCCCATTCTGCAGGTAGTCGACGGGAAGAAATTGCGTAGTTGTTTTTCATATTTTAATCAGGCACAAAAGTAAGTTTCATGTGACAAAAAGTGGACTCAGTGTTAAAAAAGAAGTTTAACTAATTGTAAATGAATGCATTGATTCTAAATTTACAATCTAATTTGGATTTTGTCGGCTTTGTGAAAATTTTAAAAAGATTTTGTTGGGAATACCAATCATTCATTACCTTAGCCCCATCTTAGTGTCCACCACACACATTCCTTTACGGAAGCACTTCTTGCCCTATCAATTACTTCCGAATGCCTAATGGTATTTAGGCAATTAACTAAGTAGCCCTGTTTTTAATCCGAAAACTGTTTCTTGCGGCTTTCACTCAGTGTGGATTCTATAATTTTTTCACTAAACTAAATTCATTATCGTATGAAGTTATTTAACAACTTTACCAAGTGTGGGTTGCTGTTTGCATTTTTGATGCTGCTCAGTAATTTCGCTTTGGCACAACGCGCCATTAAGGGCAAAATCATCGACGCAGAATCCGGTGAGGCCCTGATTGGTGCTTCTGTTTCGGTGGTAGGTACTACTCGTGGTGCTTCTACCGACGTTGATGGTAATTATTCCCTCGACGTTCCAGCAGGTTCTACCCAAATTCGGGTGTCTTATACTGGCTATACAGAGCAAACTGTGGCATTGGGCGCTTCCAATATTCTCGACATTGCTTTGAAGACTGGTTCTGTTTTGGACGAGGTAGTCGTTATCGGCTATGGCGTTGCTAAAAAATCTGACCTGACGGGTTCTGTTGCTTCCGTAAGCGAAAAGAATTTCAACAAGGGCCTTGTAACGGCACCGGATCAGTTGATCCAGGGTAAAGTTGCCGGTGTTCAGGTGATCAACAACAGCGGCCAGCCAGGCGGCGCTACCACGGTACGTATCCGCGGTAATTCTTCCATCCGCTCCGGTAACCAGCCATTGTATGTGGTTGACGGAATCCAGCAGCCAGGTTCTTCTACCAAGCCTGGTTCTTCTTCTGCTTTGGGTACAACAGCGCCTTCAAACCCGCTGAACTACCTTAACCCAGCAGACATTGAGTCCATTGAAGTGCTCAAAGATGCATCCGCAACGGCTATTTACGGATCACGTGGCGCCAATGGCGTTATCCTGATCACGACGAAAAGGGCTAAAGCTGGTGCACCTTCCATCGACTTCAACACGTATGTTGGTGGTAGCACTATCTTGAAAAAGTACGATGTACTTTCAGGCGACGAGTACCGCGCCGCACTTACCCAGTATGGCCTTACAAATGGCGACTACGGCAAAAGTGTTGATGCATTTGATGAAATCCTGCGTACTGGCATGGTGCAAAACCACGGTATGACCATTGGTGGTGGCAGTGATGCTGGCAGCTATCGGGTTGGCCTTGGATACTTGAAACAAGACGGTATCATCAAAGGAAACGATTTCAGCCGTGTAAGTGCAAACGTGCGTGGTAGCTACAAGTTCCTGGACAGCAAAAAACTTGGCTTGGACTTTGGCTTGATTGCGTCTCAATCCAAAGAAAATGCACCAGGTGTAACCACCGATGCAGGTTTCCAAGGAAATATCGTTGCTTCTGCCCTTCAGTGGAACCCAACAGCCGACCTGTACAATGCAGATGGCACGCCGGTGATCATTCCACCATTTGGCAACACAACCATCAACCCGGTTGCTTTGCTTGATGCTTTCAGGGACAAGGTAAATACCTTCGACTTTCAGGCGAGCATTGCACCTTCTTACAAAATCACCGACAACCTGATTTACAAATTTGAATACAGCATATATCATGGTGTAGGTGATCGTCGTGCACAAATTTCACGTTGGCTGAACTACACAGGTATTGAAGGTCGCGGTCTTGGTTTCATTGGTGCCTTGAAAAACACCAACCAGATTATGACGCACACGTTGAACTATCTGACAACTTTCGGTTCAGATATCAGCTTGAATGCAACTGCTGGTTACGAATACCAGAAACGTACTGAAAGTGGTTTTGGCATGCTTGCCAATGATTTTCAGATTGGTGATTTTGATTATACCAACATCATGCAGAACTCTACACAGGGTAGCCGTAACATTAGTTCTTACGCCAACCCAGATGCAGAGCTTCAGTCTTACTTTGCTCGTGTATTGCTCAATGTCAAAGACAAGTACCTGCTGAATGCTACCCTGCGTGCAGACGGCTCAAGCAAATTTGGTGTGAACAACAAGTATGGCTACTTCCCAGCTGTAGGTGTTGCCTGGAATATTTACAAAGAAAGCTTCCTGGAAGACGGTCCATTCGACAACCTGAAACTCCGCGCAAGCTGGGGACAAACAGGCAACTCTGATTTCCCTGCAGGCGCATCTCAAGACCGCTACGCATTTGGCCAACAAAGCATTGGCCTTGAAAACGTAGCAAATCCTGATTTGAAATGGGAAACCAGCACTACCATAAACGTAGGCTTGGACTTTGGTTTCATGAACAATAAGATTTATGGTACTATTGACTATTTCAATAAGAAAACCGAAGATTTATTGTTCCAATTCCCAACAATTCAACCTGCTCCAGCCGGTTTCTACTGGATCAACCTTCCAGGTGATGTAACCAACTCTGGTGTTGAGGTTGCTGTGAATGGTCTCTTAGTTGATCAAGGAAAATTCAGCTGGAATCTTGGCGTAGTTGCTACCTTCCAGAAGAACATCCTGAACAATTACAATGGCCCAGCTATTTTCTACGGCCAGTTGTTCGGACAAGGTAGCTCCGGCGCAACCAGCCAACTGTTGGCTAGCGGCCAACCGTTGAACGCTTATTACCTCCGCGAACACCTCGGCATCAATGCTGATGGCCAGAGCGACTATGCAAATGACGAAGCACTTGCTTTTGCAGGTGATCCAAATCCAAAGACACTTTTGGGTATTTCTACATCGCTGAGCTACGACAAGCTGACTTTTGACATGAACTTCAATGGCGCCTTTGGCTACCAGATTTTCAACAATACCCAAATGTCTGTGTTGCCAATCGGTAACCTCGGCACCCGGAACATTGATGCCAAATTGATTGGTGGTGCGACACAAGAAGCAACGTCCAACGCAATCAAAGCATCTACCCGTTACCTCGAGAGTGGCAACTATATGAAACTTGCCAATGCCCGCCTAGCTTACAGCTTCGGCAACCTTGGGAAAACAGTAAGAAATGCTACGATTTTTGTTCAGGGCACCAACTTGTTGGTCTTCACTGATTACTCAGGTTTCGACCCAGAGGTAAACACTGTTAACGTAAAAGACGGCTTGCCTTCTGCTGGTATCGAATACATTCCTTACCCATCGGCCCGTACCTTTATTGTTGGCGCAAACTTTTCATTTTAACTAAAAATCATCACTAACATGAAGTTTAAAGCACTTTTCCTCATGTTTCTGTTCTCTGCCGGCTTCTTCGCTTGCACAGATTTGGAAGAAACACTCAATGAGGATCTCACAAAAACAGCGGCAGAGGAGTTCCTCAACGCAAATACCGATGTCGCAGCCCTTCTAACAGGCTGCTACATTGGGCTGCGCTTGCCGTTCCAGGACCAATCGCGGTTCTGGGCTGCATCACAGCACACGACAGATGAAACACTCGGGCCAACCCGCGGACCAGACTGGGACGACAACGGTATCTGGCGTGTATTGCACACCCACACTTGGGATGCAGACCACGCCTTCTTGACCTCTACTTTCAATGAATTGCTGCAGGTGGTATTCTCTACCACCAACGTGTTGAATTTCAACGCAAATGTTCAACAAAAAGCAGAGGCTCGTTTTTTGCGTGCATTTGTTATTTTTAGTGTAGCTGATGGCTGGAACCAGGTTCCTTACCGCCAGCCAGGTGAAAACCTGCTGAATGCTCCGAATGTATTGAAAGGCGCAGAAGCGCTTAATTTTGTGATTTCTGAACTGACTGCTGTAATTGGCGACTTGCCTGACGGCCCAACCAATCGTGCCAACAAAAATGCTGCAAAAGGCCTCCTGATGCGCGCATATTTGAACAAAGGCACCTTTTCTGACCGCCAGAACCCTTCATTCCCTCAGGCTGACATGGATAAGGTGATCACCTTGGCGGATGAAATCATCGCAGGCAATCAGTACAGCTTAGACGACAACTACTTCGACAACTTTGCACCAAACAACGATCAGGTTTCTTCTGAGAATATTTGGACTGCTGAGAACGAAGGTGGATCAAACAGCGGCAACGTTCGCTCACGTTGGTTCTGCACACTGCACTACAACCAGAATCCTTCCGGCTGGAATGGTTTCGCTACGTTGAGCGACCTGTATGATTCATTCGAACCTGGCGATAAGCGCGTAAAAGCATCTTATGCTGGTATGACCGAGGTTTCTGGCATCAATGCAGGTTTCCTGATCGGACAGCAAGTAGACCAAAACGGTACTGAATTGAACGACCGTAAAGGCAACAAACTCGCCTTCACCCGCGACGTTGCCAACATAGAAACAGCCAACAACCTTGAAATCACAGGTATCCGTGTTATCAAGTACCCAATCGATTACCTTGGTGGTGACAATGCTAACAACGACTATGTGTATCTTCGCTATGCTGACGTACTCTTGATGAAAGCAGAAGCTCTGCTCCGCAACAATAACGCTGCTGGTGGATTGACCATTGTAAATCAAGTTCGCGCGAAGCGTGGTGCTTCTGATTTGGGTTCGCTGACTGCTGACAATTTGTTGGCAGAAAGAAGCCGCGAATTCTACTGGGAAGGCAACCGCCGTACCGATATGATTCGTTTTGGCAAGTTCCTGGCACCATTCCAGCAAAAGCCTGGCACGGATGGCCCTGAGCGCCTCCTGTTCCCGATTCCGGCTTCAGCTTTGGCTGTTAACCCGAACTTGGAGCAAAACCCAGGTTATCCTAGATAATCTGTTTTACAGGTTGAAATAATTTGATGCCGCCGCATAAGTACACACTTATGGGGCGGCTTTTTTTTATTCGGAAGTATGGTTTATCTTTGGACATGGCAACGACAAAGAAATAAATACGCCACAAAGTAGAGAGGTTCAAGCCCCAAAGGCGTGTACTGGCTTTTTGTTCGCGAAAAAGATCGAAGCGTTTATTATGCCAAGGTCGTAAAGCTTTAATTTTTTGGCGGGTGTCTCATAGGTGCACACTTAAGCGGCCTATTTTTTTAGCGCACAATTGTTACATCTCCAGAAAACACTTGCCGACTACCATCGACAAATTCAATATCTGCCATCCAAATATAGACCCCTGGCGGCACCTTTTCCTGATTGAACCGGCCATCCCATTGTGGCATATCAGCTTCCAAAACACGCGCTTTGGCCTCAAAAACCTGGTTTCCCCAACGATCGTAAATTTGAATACGGTGAATTAAGCCATAATCGGGGCTTTGTAGGAAAAAAAAGTCGTTGTACCCGTCATCGTTGGGCGAAAAAATATTAGGCGCATAAATGCGGCGACTCTTGTCTACCGCCACCAATATACCAATGGAATCGAAGCATTGCTCGTTTGAAACCTTAAGGCCGTAGCGCACGGTTTCTAATGGAGTCGCCTGTGGATTGGGGCAATCCTGGCAAGTTAATGAGGTTGAAAATGGGTCATTCCACTGTATTTGAAGGCTGTTTCCCTGATTGAGGATAAGCGGGTTTAGGTCAATTGCTTCGCCCTGATGTATGTTGAAAGGCCCAAAGACCGGAACTTCAATGGGCAATCCCTCCGCTATTTCCCAAAAAACCTGCGCTGGTTCACAGCCGTCAAAAATGGTAAGATGGTACGCGCCGGGACCATCAATGCGCAATGTTGGCCCACTTGAGCCATCATCCCAAAGGAAGGTCTTTCCTAAAGTACTGGCATCCAGCACAATTTCCATTTCAGCGCAAATAATTTGTTCAAAAAACATGCTATCAGAAAGTGCGCCCTGGATTACCAGGCTGCTGCTGTCAAATTTGGTCGTTTTGGGGTAATCAGACAAACGAAGCGGCCCCATGACCTGCGGCAGACCAAACAAAACTGCCCGATTTTTATAAATAGCTGGCGTGACATCGCCCACGTGTACCCGAACATCAAGCGTGTCTACCCCATTTTTTAAGGTCATGCTTTGCAAGCAAAAAACATTCGGTGGGCTATTTGGCTTAATATTCCCGCCAAAAGGATTCTTAACTATTTCAACAAAACTGAACCCAGCCGGCATCGTATCGGCAAAGGATAAGTTTGACCTCGGCTCTCCAGAATCGTTGCTGATGATGAATCTAAAAATAACATCACTGCATGCAAAAGAGGTGTCTGGCTCAAAAAGATGCGCTACAGCAATGGTAAAAGGGCAAGAAGTTGAGGTTACGTTGTTGTTCACAAAAATTTGCTCACAGCTGCTCCCTGCAACAAAGCTGTATTGACCACCTTGGGATACAGGAATGCTCGCTGCTGTGGAACCGGAATTCCAGAGGATATTGTTGCCAAACGCCGAAGATTCCAGTAACAAGGTTTCTCCATTACAAACCAAATAGCGAAAATCTAGGCTGTCCGCATCAAATCGATTCACGACAAAGGCGGTGCTGTCTTCAAAACCGGGCTCTTTTACATAGTCAGAAAGACTGGTTTTCCCATAGCTTGCTGGGAGATTATTGATGCTTGCCTGGCTGTTGTACCGCCCTTTTGGAATATCTCCAACCGATAATTTCACGCTTAATTGCCGAATGCCCGGACTAAGGTCTACGTTTTGCATTCTTAAACTTCCTGGAATGCTGAGGGTATCGAGCAATGCCCCAAAAGAATTGCTGAGCACCTGGGTCAGGTGAAATCCAGGTGGTAAAGCATGTAAAAACTCCAATTCTTTTATTGTTTCTTCGCTGCCATTTGCCAAGGTGTAGGAATAGGTTATTTCTGTACAGGGCAAGTTGTTTCCAGGGCTAACATCACTTTTCATTTCTACGGAAAATGGACAGGAAGCAATGTCTGAAATACTGGTGGTGGGGCCCGTGGTGAGCCGCGTTTCTTTGCCTGTTACTATGTCAAATTTGAAAAAACCGTCGACAATGCCATTGAGTGTGCTGCCAACCCCGTACATATCGCCAAAAGCGTCGAAATACAAGCCGTAAATGCTATTGTCCAGTTTTATGGTTTGAAATGGGGCGCTCGTACCTGTGCCTGGGTCAAGGATAAAAACCCGATTGTTGCTTTTGTCGAAACCATAAAGTGTGCCATTGGATGGACTAAAAGCGATATCAGCGATGCGTCCTAAGTTCAGCAGGTTAACAAACTGTGTGGGGTATCCAGCGCTTTCCAAGTCGGTTTTTGCCAAATGAACCGTATTTCCGGCAGCGTTCTCCCCGATGGAATACAGGTATTTCCCGTCTGGGCTAATATCGCCCGCCACATAAAACAACGAATTGTCAAGCCCGATGGCACCAATATCCTGCGCCACAGCATTTTGCCCGATTTTATATAAATGGTTGTTTGTCAATCCAATGCCGTACAACATATTATCCGTTCGCCTGAAACCAAGCGCATCCAACCCACCGCTGGGCAACAGGCCAATCGGCACGGTATTAATGCTGTTGTAACTGGGTTGTACCAGAAATTCCTGTAGTTCATTGGTGTTTTGCAAAATTGAAAACACCTGGCCAGTTCGCAAAAATGGTGTTTGACCTGACAACAAGTTCAGCGTCAAAAAAAAGATACAGCACAGCAGCCAGCTGATAATTTGAAAAAAGCGTTTTGTGTCCATATTACCTACAAATATACAGGCAGTTTCAAGGCTAAGGTTGTATTTTTGGCCGCCCTTACCTACAAACATTCCCATGATCATGCGTCATTACGCTCTAGTGCTTTGCAGCGCCCTGATTTTTCCATGTTGCCAGTCCGAAAAAACAACGCAGGCCCTTTTTGAGGAAATACCAGCCGATAAATCTGGTATTGGCTTTACCAACACGGTTGAAAATACCGAAGATCTAAACATTTTTAACTACCGGAACTTCTACAACGGCGGCGGTGTCGCCATTGGCGACCTCAACAACGACGGACTGTCCGATGTCTTTTTCACGTCCAATATGGGCGATAACAAACTGTACCTCAACAAAGGGGATTTTAAGTTTGAAGACATCACCGACAAAGCTGGCCTTTCAGGATCCCGCTCCTGGAGTACAGGCGTGGCACTTGTCGACATTAATGCAGACGGGTTTTTAGACATATACGTTTGCAACGCTGGTTATAAAAAAGACAAAAAGCCTGAAAACGAGCTTTTTATCAACAATGGCAATCTGACATTTACTGAAAAAGCTGCTGAATACGGCCTCAATGACGATGGGTATACGACCCATGCCGCCTTTTTCGATTATGATCTGGATGGCGATCTGGATTGCTACATCCTGAACAACAGCTTCATGCCCGTGAATACCCTTGATTACAGCAACAACCGGGAAATGTATGCCAAAGATTGGCCCGTGAAGGACTTTTTGAAAGGCGGTGGCGACAAACTGCTGCGCAACGATGGCGGAAAATTCGTCGATGTGTCCAAACAAGCGGGTATTTATGGTAGCCTCATCGGTTTCGGCTTGGGTGTCACAGTCGGTGATGTGAACGGCGACCATTACCCCGATCTCTACATCTCCAACGATTTTTATGAGCGAGATTATCTCTACATCAACCAGGGCAACGGAACCTTTAAGGAGGAAGTAGAGCAATGGATGGAGCACCTCAGCCAGGCATCCATGGGTGCTGACATGGCCGACATCAACAACGATGGATTCCCAGAGATTTTCACCACCGAAATGCTTCCTAGCAACGATGTGCGGCTGAAAACCGAGATTCTATTTGAGAACTACAACATTTACCAGCTCAAATTGCAGCGCGGTTTTTACCACCAATACATGCAGAACAGCCTGCAACTCAACAACAAAGACAAAACTTTTAGTGAAATTGCCTATTATGCTGGGGTCGCAGCCACTGATTGGAGTTGGGGTGCGCTCTTGTTCGATGCCGATAATGATGGCTACCGCGATATTTATGTTTGCAATGGTATTTACAAGGATGTAATAGACCAGGATTTTATTGATTTCTTTGCAGATGCGGTGGTGCAAAAAATGGCCCTGACGGGCCAAAAGGAAGAACTCAACAACGTCATCTCTAAAATGCCTTCTACCCCATTGCTCAACAAGGCTTTCCGCAACACGGGCAAGCTCAAGTTTGAAGACAAGGGCCTGGGTTGGGGCTTTAAAACGCCCTCTTTTTCTAACGGCGCGGCCTATGGCGATCTTGACAACGACGGCGATCTCGACCTGGTGGTTAACAATGTGAACCAACCTGCATTCCTTTACCGCAACAACGCCGAAAAAGTATTGAAAAACCATTTCCTGAACGTTCAATTGAAAGGAAAAGGACAAAATACCTTTGCTATTGGCGCAAAAGTGACAGCCTACATTGGCGCAGAACAAATCAATACCCAACTTATCCCGACCCGCGGATTTCAGTCTTCGGTCGACTATAAACTGGTGTTCGGCCTGGGTCAAAAAACAGCCATTGATTCGCTGGTAGTGGAATGGCCGGACAAGACCAAAACGGTGCAAATAAACCCCACCATTGATGGTACAATTTCCATTTCCTGGGACAAACCTACTATCCCGATCAGCGGCAATATTTACGATTTCAAAGCAGACGGTAAGGCGCTATTCCAAGCTGTCGCGCCTCCTTTTAAGGCCATTCCAGAGGATGATTTTGTTGATTTTTATCCCGAAGGGCTAAGTTTTCGCATGATTTCCAGGGAAGGACCCAAAGCAGCGGTAGGCGATGTGAACGGCGATGGCTTGGACGATGTGTTTATTGGTGCCGCAGCTGACGAGGCTGGGTGTTTATATTTCCAGAACGCCGCAGGTTCATTTGTACAAAGCAAACAACTTGCCTTTCAAGCCGATTCCTTGTTTGAGGATACCTCAGTATTGTTTTTTGATGCCGACGGCGATAAGGATATCGACCTGTTTGTAGGTTCTGGCGGCAACAAAGATGAGGTCGGTTCACGAAATTTACAGGATAGGCTTTACGTGAATGATGGCAAGGGCAATTTTTCAAGTAAAACCAATGCATTCTCCATCAATGGATACAACACCGCCGTTGCCGTACCGCTCGATATTGATAATGATGGTGATTTAGATATTTTCGTCGGAAGCCGTTCTGTGCCAGGCAATTACGGCATTCCGCCACGGCAGTTTTTGTATGAAAACGATGGCAACGGCAATTTTAAAGACATCGCGAAAGCAGCAGCCGAAGAAATTAAACTTCTCGGCATGGTGACCGATGCAACGCTTGCCGATGTGACCAGCGACCCTGGTCTCGAGTTGGTCGTGGTGGGCGAATGGATGGCCCCGCAAGTGTTCAAAATTGACAAAGGAAAGCTGAAAAAAGTAGCTTCAAACCTCGATCAATATCCTGGCTGGTGGTATTCTGTGGCGGCATCAGATTTGGATGGAGATGGCGATAAGGATCTCGTTTTGGGCAACCGCGGAGAGAATTTCTATTTTACCGGAAGCCCGGAAGCCCCCACCAAAATCTGGATTTGGGATTTCGACAGCAATGGCACGGTGGAAAAAATTATGACCCGGCAGATCAATGGCAAGGATATGCCCATACCCATGAAAAAGGAGTTGACAGGACAACTGCCATCCTTGAAAAAAGACAACTTGCGACACGCTGATTATGCTAAAAAGTCGATTCAGGATTTGTTTCCCCAAAAACTGCTGAAACAAGCCATGATGCGACAAGCAACCTACTTCAAATCAGCCATTGCCATAAACAATGGCAGCGGCCAGTTCTCCCTCAATGAACTTCCGGTGCCAGTGCAATTCTCCTGTGTATGCGCGATTTGGTGTGGCGACTTGAATGCTGATGGGAAAAATGACATCCTATTGGCGGGAAACGATGATGGTTTTATGCCACAATTTTCCAAGCTGGATGCCTCCTTTGGCCATACATTGATCAATAAAGGCAATGGTCAATTTGACCTTATGGAGAACAGGATTTCGGGGTTTGAAGTTCGTGGCCAAACAAAAACCATAGCCCCTATCAACATAAAGGGCGAACGATATATGTTGGCCACCCGGAATGGACAAGCACCAAAGCTGTTCAAAAATAATGTGAAAAAGTGATAGGCTCCAAACACAAACGCTGTTCATTCATCGATTACGACACAATGCTAAAATATTCAATTTCAACAACTTGTATCATACTTAGTCTGATTTCCTGCAAACAGGAAACCCCGGTCGTGCCAACATTTGAAGTATTGCACAAGAATACAACAGGGCTTGATTTTCAAAACATCCTAAACCCGTCTATGGAATTCAATGCACTGACTTACATGTATTTTTTCAATGGAGGGGGTGTAGCAACTGGCGACTTCAACAATGATGGGCTGGCAGATTTGTTTTTTACCAGCAATATGGGAGAGAGCAAAATGTACTTGAACGAAGGCAAGCTGCATTTCAAAGACATTACAGCCCAGGCGGGCGTGAGTGGCCTGGTAATCCCATTGGAAGGCGGCAGCCCTGTTCCCAAGTGGACAACTGGTGCTTCTGTGGTCGATATCAACAACGATGGCATGTTGGATCTTTATGTGAGCCAGGTGGGCGATTACCTGACTATTAAGGGCCAAAACCACTTTTACATCTGTAAAGAAATCAAGAACGGCATTCCCGTCTATGAGGACGAAGCCATTCAATACGGCTTGGACTTGGTTGGTTTTGGCACGCAGGCAGCCTTTCTCGACTACGACATGGATGGCGATCTGGATGTGTTTCAACTCAACCATTCAGTGCATGCAAACGGCACATTTGGCCAGAAAAAGACTTTCGAAGGCATCCAACACCCACTTGCAGGCGACAAGCTAATGCGCAACGATGGCGGAAAATTCACGGAGGTGACCATGGCTGCTGGCATCAAAAGCAGCGTCATTGGCTACGGCCTCGGCATTGCCGTTGGCGATATAAACAATGACGGCTGGCCTGATATATACATCGGCAATGACTTCCACGAAAACGACTACCTCTACATCAACCAGCGCAACGGCAAATTCAAGGAATGCTTGGAGGAATACATCCAGCATACCAGCCAGTTTTCCATGGGAGTAGACATTGCGGATGTCAACAACGACGGCTGGAGCGAGATCATTTCCTTGGATATGCTACCCGAAGATCCTTACATCCTGAAAAGCTCGCTGGGGGAAGACGATTATGGCGTGTACAATTTCAAATTGCATTACGGCTACAACCACCAATATGCCCGTAATACCCTGCAAAAAAACAATGGCGATCCGGCTGGATCGGCCGATGCTCCCACGTTTAGTGAAATTGGAATGTTTGCGGGCGTGTATGCGACCGATTGGTCATGGTCATCTCTATTTTTAGATTTTGACAATGACGGCTACAAAGATTTATTCGTCAGCAATGGTATCGAGCGGCGTATGAATGACATTGACTATGCCAATTACAGGACGGGCGATGAAGATTTCAGGTTCAAGCAAGGCGCTAACCTCTTGGAAAAACGCGACCTCGGCGTGGTGGAGAAAATGCCCCAGATCAAGTTGCCCAACAAGTTTTTCCACAACGCTGGCGGTTTCAAATTTCAAGACTTGGAAAAGACGATAAAAGGTGCCTTGCCTACTTTTTCAAACGGAGCCGTTTATGTTGACCTGGATAATGATGGCGACCTCGATGTCGTGGTGAACAACCTCCAGGATGAGCCCTTTATTTACAAAAACCTGGAAGCAGATAAACCTGATGCCAGCAAGAACTATGTTTCACTCCAACTCAAAGGCGCTCCGGTCAATATCGGGGCCATGGGGGCACGGGCGATCGTTTTCAAAAAAGGGGAGAAGCTGGCTTATGACAACTTTCCCGTTCGTGGGTTCCAGTCAAGTGCCTTTTCACGACTGCATATCGGCATAGGTGATGCCGCTACACTGGATTCCATTTTACTGATTTGGCCTGATAATACCTGCCAACGCATCCCGACTACACCGCTCAATAAAACAGTAGACATCAGCTGGAAGTCAGGCTTGCCTGCCTTTGATTTTATGCAATTCAGGAAAAAACCTGCGGTGCCTTACGCATTTAAGGATATAACGGCAGAGAAAGGTCTGAATTACAAGCATGAAGAAAACCCATTTGTGGAATTTAACCGGGAAGGCTTGATTCCGCACATGGTTTCTGCTGAAGGCCCTGCACTTGCCGTGGGCGATGTGAATGGCGATGGATTGGAAGATGTGTTTTTTGGCTCCTGTAAGCGCAGGAGAAGTGGCTTGTTTTTGCAAAAAAAGGACGGAACCTTTTTTGAAAGCACGCCTGAAGTCATTCGAAACGACAGCATTTTTGAGGATGTTGATGCCGTTTTTGTAGACCTGGAGAATAACGGCGACCTTGATTTGGTGGTTGCAGCTGGAGGCAATGAATACCGCAACCAAGATGAAGCGATGAAACAACGCGCCTATGTCAACGACGGCAAAGGAGGGTTCACACGCCGCGATTTTGAAGGCGTTTACATGACTGCAGGTTGTGTTTTAGCTGGCGATTTTAACAATGACGGCCTAGTCGACCTGTTTTTTGGCGCACGCGCCCTGCCTTGGAACTATGGCATCACCCCGCCCTCTACCCTACTGCTGAACAAAGGCAACGGAAATTTTGAAGATGTGACAGACAAAATTGGTGGCGGCATGCGCGAAGCTGGGTTGGTTAAAAATGGTGCCTGGGCCGACATGGACGGCGATGGCGACCTCGACCTACTGCTCGCCATAGAATGGGAGCCACCAACGATTTATCTGAACAACAATGGCAGTTTCAAAAAACAGGTGCTGAACGATATGACAGGCTGGTGGAATTTTATGCTCCCCTACGACTTCGACGGTGATGGCGACCTGGATATCCTGGCCGGCAACCTGGGAGAAAACAACAAATTTCATCCAACGAAGGAGCAACCTGTCCGGATGTATGTCGCTGATTTTGACGACAATCAACAGGTGGAACAGGTTGTGAGCTATTATGTTAAGGGCAAAGAAGTGCCTTTTGCCAACCATGCAGAGGTGATGAAACAATTGCCGTCCCTGAAGAAAAAATACCTGCTCGCAAAAGACTTTGCGAAGGCTACATTACCAAAAATATTTGGCGCCGACAAGCTTGCAAAGGCTATTCGTCGGGAGGCCAACACCTTTCAAAGCATGTATTTTGAAAACACGGGAAATGGGCTAAATTTCACACCACACCCGCTACCGGATGAGCTTCAGTACAGCTCACTAACCAGCGCAGCCTTAGAGGATTTGGACGGCGATGGCATCGCAGAAGTGATTTTGGGCGGCAATTTTTTTGAAAGCAATATTGAAATGGGCCGCTATGATGCCTCTTATGGGAATGTGCTGCACTTTACGGAACGCGGGAAAATGTATGTTTATCCGCTGGGCGATTTGCGGGTGACTGGGCAGATGCGGAAGATAAAGTCGGTAAAATTGGGGGGGGAGACTATTTTTGTGTTGGCGCGGAACAATGAAAAGGCGATATTGATAAAACCTCGTAGGTCTTAAGGTTCGTAAAAATTGTTTATAACCGTTTTCGCGGGCGTAAACGCCCTCCTCCGGACCGCCTGAAGGCAGTGCTACCTGCGCGTTGCGTTTAGTATTTCTTGGTATTTTGGCCAAATATTTCACGAAGCCAAAAGCAGCGCGCAGGTAGCACCGCCTTCAGGCGGTCTGGAAGAAGCCCTTTAGGGCACCGTGAATAATAATTTTAAGGTAATAGATATGAATACTTTCCGCTCTCCTCTCCTTATCGCCCTTTATTTATTGGCCACTACGGCACTCCCAGCCCAGCACTCGATCGCCCGGCTTTGGAACGAAAAAGTTCTGGACGCCATCAGCGGCGACTTTGCCCGGCCTACCATCCACGCCCGCAACTTGTTTCACACATCCGTGGCGATGTACGATGCCTGGGCGGTGTACAATCCAAACGCCGACACTTATTTGTTGGGTAAAACGGTTCATGGCTTTACATGCCCCTACCACCGGGTTCCAGCGCCCAGCAATGTCCAGGCCGCACAGGAAGAAGCCATCAGTTTTGCCGTTTACCGTTTGTTGCAGCACCGATTTGCCAATTCTCCCGGCGCTGATGCAATTTTTCCAGTCATTGATGCCTTGATGGATTCCCTGGGCTACAAAAAAGCAAACAGCTCCCTCAACTACAAAAGAGGTTCGGCAGAGATGGGTAATTATATCGCTTATAATATCATCGCTTATGGGATGCAGGACGGCTCAAATGAGATTGAGGATTACGCCAACAATTATTACAAACCTGCCAACCCTCCAATGATCATTCAGTCGCCCGGGAATCCAAGCGACTTGGATATGAACCGCTGGCAACCCTTGCAATTTACCAACTTTATCGATCAAAGCGGCAACGCTACGCCCAACGCTATTCCGAAATTTATAAGTGCAGAATGGGGCAACGTGACACCATTTGCACTCCTGCCCTCCGATGCCGTTACGCGCCAACGCGGCGGGCATGATTACCATATTTACCGCGACCCAGGGCCACCTGCCAGGTTTGATACAACTGTCAATGCAGGGCTTTTGGACGAATATAAATGGAACCATGTTTTGGTAGCGGTCTGGTCTGCTTTGCTCGATCCACAGGACATGAAAATGGTAGACATTTCACCGGCTTCAGTAGGAAATACCACCCAATACCCAACTGATTTAGCAGGCTTGCGGGATTTTTACAACTTCTACGACGGTGGCGATTCTGGCGCCGGCCGTGCCATAAATCCTACAACCGGACAGCCTTATGCCCCTCAAATCGTTCCAAGAGGCGATTACTACAGGGTTTTAGCCGAATTCTGGGCTGATGGGCCGCGCTCCGTCACACCACCGGGTCATTGGTTTGAAATATTGAACTACGTCAACGAGCAGCCCACTTTGGTTCGGCGCATTCGCGGCAGCGGGCAGCTTTGTGATCCTTTGGAATGGGCCGTAAAAGCCTACTTCGCTTTGGGTGGAGCCATGCACGATGCTGCGATTTCAGCCTGGAGTATTAAAGGCTGGTACGACAGTATGCGCCCTGTTTCCGCCATTCGTGCTATGGCTGAGCGCGGGCAATGTTCCGACCCCAGTCAACCAAATTTTTCTGCTGCGGGGTTGCCGCTCATACCTGGATATATTGAGGTAATCAAAACAGGCGACCTGCTTGCAGGTTCGGCCTCCCAGTTCATCGGACAAGTAAAGTTAAAAGCATGGCGAGGCCCAAATTTTATCAACAACCCGATGAACGATGTTGCCGGCGTGGGCTGGATCCGCGCCAAAGAATGGTGGCCATATCAGCGCCCAACCTTTGTAACACCGCCTTTTGCCGGCTATGTCTCCGGGCATTCTACCTACAGCCGCGCCGCTGCGGAGGTATTGACGGCCTTTACTGGTGATCCGTTTTTCCCCGGTGGCATGGGCACTTTTTTTTGTCCAAAAAACGAATACCTGGTATTTGAGGATGGGCCCGGCCAGGACATAACCCTTCAATGGGCCACCTATCGCGACGCTTCCGACCAATGCAGCCTTTCCAGGATCTACGGTGGCATCCACCCGCCAATGGACGATATTCCAGGGCGATTGATCGGCATGGAGATTGGAACTGCAGCCACGAACTTTGCCGAAAAATATTTCACAAAAACAAGTCTGCCAGACAGCACTTACGCATTCAGAATTTTTCCAAACCCAACCAAAAGTGTCGTTCAATTTGAGATGGACCATGAAGGAGCCTTGCCAATAAAGCTTTTTGCTGCAGATGGGCGCTTGGTATTGTCATCCAACTTGATTTTTGAGGGAAACCAGGCTTTGTTGGATTTAACAACATACGGTTCCGGTATTTATATTTTGACTGGTATGCTTGGTGATCGCCGTTTTGAGGAAAAAATAGTAAAGCTTTGAGCAGCTTACAAAAAAGGCTCTCAACTTTTGGTTGAGAGCCTTTTTCAATAAAATCCAGCAAACAAATCACATATTCTCCCCAACAAATTTTTCCAAATTCTCTGGATACTCTTTCGTGTGGCCGTATCGAATAATATCCGTGCTGGTCACGATACCCAGTAACTCGTTGTGATCGTTGACGATGGGAACGGCGTGGAAAAGATGCTCGGTCAATAATTGCGCTACGGCACCCAAATGTTGATCCGGGTCGAGCGTAGCAACTCTTGTGGTCATGACTTCCTTCACCTTGATGCTTTTATACTCATCGGCAGATTTGCCAAGCTTAAATAGGTCCCATGATGTGATCATACCCACCAATTTACGTCCTTCGACAATAGGAATATGGTGGATGTGCTTATCGATTAAAATATCCCGGGCTTCACCCAGGGTATTTTCAGGGCCCAAAGTGATTAACTTCGTGGTCATGTGCGTTTGTACAAGTTCGTTCATCATAGGCTAGCATCATTTATAGTGAGAGAGATAATTGTTTGCCCGAAAGTATGGGATCGTTGTCAATTTTTCAAATGAACTACATAAAAAAAAGCCCCATAGCACAGAAAAGATCCCAATACGGATACAATCGCTGCATGATTAAGCATTTGAATTGCCAAGTTCCCGCGCTCTTTTAAGGGCTGCATTGGCCCCCGCTACAATATCTTCGTGCAATGCGGTGTCCCGAAACACCTTCAAAGCCGCCTCGGTAGTGCCGCCTTTAGAGGCTACGCGACCTATCCAATTTTCACAACTCAGGTCTGATTTATTGTACAAGTCAACAGCCCCTGTAAATGTTTGGCTTACCAGCAACTCTGCTTCGGAAGGCGAAAAACCCATGTTGATGGCCGCTTCTATCATGGCGTTCATGAAATAATACACGTAAGCTGGCCCCGAACCTGAAATGGCTGTGGCCGCATCCAGCATGTCTTCCTGTTCCACATACACCGTTTTACCTGTAGTACTCAAGAGGTTTTGCACCATCACCAATTCGATACGGGTCACTTGCTCTGAGGAAGTAAAAGCTGTAACACCTGCTCCGATCTGCGCGGGCAAGTTGGGCATGGCACGGATTATCTTATCTGAGCCAATGGCTGCAGCAACTGTGGACATCTTCACCCCTGCCATAATACTGATAAAAACCTGGCCTGGGCTTGTAAGTCCTTCCATTTGCTCAAACAAATGCTTCGAATCCTGCGGCTTGACCGCTAAAATAAGCAAGTCCGCGTCAGGGATACAAAGACTGGGGTTGCTGAAAAAGCGCCCTTCGTGCAGCGCACTCAAATGATTGGCCTTTTCATAGCTCCGACACAAGACCATTAAATTTTCGGACGTGACAATGCGGCTGCGCAATAAACATTGAGCATAGGTCATGCCCATGTTGCCGGCGCCAAGGATGAGGATTTTCATTTTTTAACGGTGGACGATGGACGGTAGACGGTGGACGGTGGACGGTGGACGGTTTGCACAGCATTAGAACGTATTTTGTGAATTAGTTTTTCAGCAGTTTAAGCAAATGATTGGAGCATAAGTGCTGAAAAGAAATCCACGGCAAAAGTACATTTATTACGGTGGACGGTAGACGGTGGACGGTTGCGCAACATCCGTTTTTTTTCGTAGATTAGACGTTTCAGCACTTTAGATCAAAGTATGGATACTCAAGGGTGCTGAAATACAATGCAAAATCAATGCTCAATGCTGTGAAACCGTCTACCGTCTACCGTAAAAAAACAGGTGTCCCTGTCAATAATATTTGCTGCGCATCTACATCGCTGCTTTTGTTGGTCAAGCTAAAATCCCAGGCCTTTAGGCTAACTTTTTCCAACCCAAAAGATTTGGGGAAACTGTAGGTTGCGTTACTGGTTTCATCTCGGTCAAGGGTAGTTTTGGCCCAAAGTACGTAGGTATATGCCCCGTTTTTATGCTTAAAAGCAAATCCGCGTGCAGGATCTTTTGCAAGCATTGCCATCGTGCGCACCGAATCATAGGTCGCATCTTTTAACAACAGGCTGGTGGTTTTCAAGGCATAAGCAATGGCATTCGGCGTTGCTATTGTCTTGTTTTCCAGGTTTTTGAACAAGCCCATGTAGCAAAATTCGCTGTCAGCTTTATCTTCCGATTTTTCATCGGATAGGGAGTATAGGTGCATTTGGGACATGCCCTCCTTTTGGGCTGTGACCAGCGTTTTTACCAAAAAGTTGACTTGTGCCGCTTCAGAACCGATGAAGTCGCCAAAGGGCTTGCGGGGTATGTTGAATTCACTGCAAATCCAGATTTTTCGGGGATAACGGGTATCATCGTAACCGTACTTTTCCAAAACATCCCGCAAAGCATTTTTGTGCGACCAAACACCTTCGGTAGCGGCATCTGAATGCCTGAAATATTGGAAATCGTTTAATTCATTTCGCCATTTTCGGAGCGAATTATTCAAGTGCGGATAGGTATGAAAGCTCATACAATCAAAATAAGCACCTCCTTTGTTTGGGTATTGCTTTGAGTCCACAGCACCATCCAAAGGGTTATCGCTGTATCGGCAGATAGCATCCAGGTAGCTTGGCCAACCCAAGCCTCCCACGGCAACAAATGCTGTCGGGTCAACTGATTTTACCACTTCATACGTAATGCGCAGTGCCCTGATGTAGAAAAAAACGGGGGCTTTTATGGCCGTTTCACAAGGCTGGGGCGCATTTTCCCACCAATTGCCCGGCTGGCCCGGTAGCAAGTATCCATTTCCAGTGTCCAGGTCTGGCTCGTTCCACACCTCCCAGATCTTGATCAAACCTTTGTAGGTGTTTGCAGCTTTCCAAATATAAAGCGCATAAGGGTTTTTGTCATTGACAGGGGTGCCGTATTCTCCATTATCCCAAATATCGCTGTACATATCGCGAAACATCTGGCTCCTAGCTTCAGCACAGTAAAAGGTGGTGTCACGGTTCCGCTCAGCAGGAAACCCACTAATAACCAATGTGTTGCGCAATCCAATACTATCATAGAACCTGAAATGCTCCAAACGAATATCATAACCCCAATGGTCCAAAAAGTAATCAAAGAGACCTGGGCGGATGCTGCTCACTCCTACCCCGCTCTCAGGTAATTCCACTGTGCCGTGGGCCAATGCAGCCAAAGCCTTATCTGTAAAATTTGGTGGATAATTGCCCATATTTGCCCCAAAGTCAAACGTACTGGGAAATGTAGGCACCGTATCGTTGGCGGTTTGCTGACTTTGTGTGCAGGCAAAGGGTAATAGGATAAAAAACCAGCATATTGGCCAGCTCCTGGGTATTGGCAAAGTGTTTGTGTTGGACATATATGTTTGATCAGATTATGCCAAATGATTCATTTGATTGTAAAAAATTCCGACCTTGCAGGCAGCGAACCAGTGCATCGTTACTTCTTCTAACCTTATCCAAATTCTGCCGTGTTCATGCATCTATTGGTTAGACCATACCACATAATCATTTTTTTTCTACTCAGTTACACCAGCGGCAACGCTTGTGTTGATAGTTTGTGGTATAAAGCTGAGCCGGTACAATGTTATGGGCTTCGAAATGGCAAAATAATCGTAAAAAAAGTGTTTGGCGGCACTGCTCCATACTTCTATTCCATTGACGGACAATCCTTTAGCACCAATCCTGAGTTTGACCATCTTTGGGCTGGCAATTATACACTTTCTGTCCGTGATGCTACTGGCTGTGTAAAAACCATTGCCATAAAGCTGTCGGAACCCAGCGAATTGGAACTTAGATTATTGGCAAGCGACTCAAACATTGTGGCTGGAAAACCGCTTTTCCTAAAAGCACTGATCTCGCCCGATACTGCAAACCTGAGGTTCATTCAATGGCGGCCACCGCATTTTTTTTCGAAACAAGATACCCTGCAGCAGCAATTAATCATTTCAGAAAGCACCAATTTTGCACTTGAAATAATCGACAATAACGGATGTACGGCTCGAAGCCATCTAACAGTTACAGTAGAGCAAACAAATATTTACATCCCAAATGTAATAAAACTTGGTAGCACTCAAGATGCTTATTTTACTGTTTTTGCAGGTGAAGGAGTACATCAGGTGCTTTCCTTAAAGGTGTATAGTCGCGTAGGTGCCACCGTTTTTGAGCGGCTAAATTTCCCTGCCAATGACCCCTTGGTCGGATGGAATGGGCGCTGGGATGGGCAAAAGGTTCAAACAGGTGTCTATCTTTGGTTGGCTGATGTAGAACTTTTGGATGGCAGCAAAGCACATTTTGAAGGTAACGTGACCGTGGTAGAATAATTACGTTTGAGCTGTTTAATTCAGCCGTTAACCAGTGCCTCATCCGGAAAATATGAATCCTAAAAATCTTCAAATCGTTTGTTTATCCATCCCTTTCCGATGCAAATTCGTTACTATTTACTCTGTTTGGCCGCTAATTTCTTTCTTTTAGCCGCTGTAAATGCCCAAAATTGTGAATGCACCAATTGTCCGCAATTCATGCAGGATCTCTTTGTAGGTGGATTCGATATCAACATTCAAGGTGCTACGAACCCTACACTTGGCCAAAACGGTCAGGGTGTCTGCGGCGTAATAGTGCATTTTGATCATACCGCGCTTTGCGATATTTCCATCACCTTGACATCTCCTTCTGGCCAAACCATTACCTTGGTTGGGCCCATTGGCCAGTTCTGCACCAACATGGGTAATGTAGGTACTGATTGGAATGTCACTTTCCTCCCCTGTGGGAGTGGCGCAATCCCCGACCCTGGTTTTGCTGCGCAATGGGATAACAACCAATCCTGGGGTGCAAACAACAACTATTCCGGGAGCTACTACCCTTTTAATGGTTGTCTCCAAAATTTCACCGGCCCTGTGAATGGCACTTGGACGCTGACTGTAAACGATGCCCAGGCACAGGATACAGGCAATTTGTACGACTACGAAATCATTTTTTGTGATCCAAGCGGCATCAACTGTGTGTCTTGTGTGGCCGATGCTGGCATACTACCACAGCCCGATGTAATGGCTTGTGCCGGAACGCCAGAACTGAGCCTGGATCTGCCACCCAATTATCCGCCACCCAGCGTGCAACCTCCCGCTCCTGAATATTCTTACAGTTACATAATATCAGGTTTAGGCGGGGTAATTCAGTCGATTGGCGCTTCTGCCGACTTGAGCGCTGCCCCAGCGGGGAATTACACAGTTTGCGGCCTTTCATACTATTCGGCGCATCAGAATCTGATACCCATGCCCAATGGATCGCTGACCATGAACCAATTGACCAATCAATTGAACTCCAATACGCCCCCATTTTGTGGAAATGTCACCAGTAATTGCGTGAATGTGACCATTTATCCCTCGCCTGCTGATACAGAGGAAACTGAATCTATCTGCCAGCCGGACTGTTATGATTTTTTAGGTCAATTCTATTGCCAAACTGGTGATTATCCCGTCGATCAGATGGATGCCAATGGCTGTCATTATAGCGCCATTTTGCACTTAACAGTAAAGTCACCTACATTCCGCACCGTAACAGAAACCGTTTGCCCGGGCACATGCTCCACCAATCCGATATTTCCAGGGGCTTGTGGAACTGGCAGTTATCAGGCTACATTAATCAATGCCGCTGGTTGTGATAGCATCGTCACCTTGAACTTAACCGTTATGGTCGTTGATGCTGTTATTCAGCCTCCTGCTATGATTTCTTGTTCCCAAACTACCGTCCCGTTGTCTGGTATTGGCTCCACGCTTGGCTCGGGTATTACCTACCTTTGGACAGCCATCAATGGCGGCACCATTGTAGGCGCAAATAATCTGATAAACACTACGGCTGGATCGGCCGGCATGTACAAATTATTGCTTTGTCGTACCGTTGGCGGGATAACCTGTTGCGATTCTACCATGGTAAGCGTAACCTCCAGTAGTTCCTTGCCCAACGCCCCCGTCATCGTGGGCAGCGATTCCATTTGCCAAAACGCCAGCCAGGTTTATTTTGTTAATCCAGTTGCCGGGGCAACCTCCTATACC